>Ga0153933_1000096_pt1 | contig 49216 bp, 42 predicted proteins | sample TSNJ017MetaG_FD_102275 | JGI IMG/M metagenome (GOLD analysis project Ga0153933, IMG submission 102275) | Attine ant fungus gardens microbial communities from New Jersey, USA - TSNJ017 MetaG | ecosystem: Host-associated > Fungi > Mycelium > Unclassified | place: USA: New Jersey, Wharton State...
GACGACATTGCCGTCGATCGTGCCCTGCCAGACCGGCTCACCCGGCGCCCAGCTCGAGACCAGATTGTGCGGATTGCCCGGCAGGCCGTCGGCGCCGATGAAGCGCACCGTGATCGCGTCGCTCTCGCGCGCGACGTCGAGCGCGATCTCCTCGCGATCGAGCCACACCGCGCGGCGGCGCTCGCGCTGCACGACGCGGCCGCCCATCTGGCCGGAGATCTGCCGCTTGCGCTCGCCGAGCACATGATCGATCGCGGCGCCCACCGCGGCGAGCCGCCGCGCGATCTCGCCCTCTGGCGGACGCGCGGAAAATCCCTTGGGGAATTCCTCGGCGATGAAACCGGTCGAGAGCCGCCCCTCGCGCCAACGCGGATGGTTCATCAGAGCCGACAGGAACGGAATGTTGTGCCTGATGCCGTCGACATAGAACGCATCCAGCGCGGTCGCCTGCGCCTCGATCGCGGCCGCACGCGACGGGGCGTGGGTGACGAGCTTGGCGATCATCGGATCGTAGTAGATCGAGATCTCGCCGCCCTCCTGCACGCCGGTGTCGTTGCGGATGGTGATGCCGTCGTGGTTGGCTTCTGCCGGCGGCCGATACTTCACCAGGCGCCCGATCGACGGCAGGAAGTTGCGGAATGGATCTTCGGCATAGACGCGCGACTCGACCGCCCATCCGGTCAGGGTGACGTCCTTCTGCGTGATCGCAAGCTTCTCGCCGGCCGCAACGCGGATCATCTGCTCGACAAGGTCGACGCCGGTGATCAGCTCGGTGACGGGGTGCTCGACCTGCAGGCGGGTGTTCATCTCCAGGAAGTAGAAGCTCTTGTCCTGGCCGGCGACGAATTCCACCGTGCCCGCCGAATCGTAGTTCACGGCCTTGGCCAGCGCGACCGCCTGCTCGCCCATCTTGCGGCGGGTCTGCTCATCGAGCAGCGGCGACGGCGCCTCCTCGATGACCTTCTGGTTGCGGCGCTGGATCGAGCATTCGCGCTCGCCGAGATAGACCACGTTGCCATGCTTGTCGCCGAGCACCTGGATCTCGATGTGACGCGGGTCGACGATGAATTTCTCGACGAAGACGCGATCGTCGCCGAACGACGCCTTGGCTTCTGCTTTCGCGAGATTGAAGCCCTCGGCGACCTCCGCCTTCGAATGCGCGATCCGCATGCCCTTGCCGCCGCCGCCGGCGGAGGCCTTGATCATCACGGGGTAGCCGATCTCGTCGGCGATCTGCACCGCGTGCTTGTCGTCCTCGATGACGCCGAGATGTCCCGGCACGGTCGAGACCTTGGCCTTGGCGGCGGCCTTCTTGGACTCGATCTTGTCACCCATCGCGGCGATGGCGCCGGGGTTGGGCCCGATGAACACGATGCCGGCCGCCTCCAGCGCGCGCGGAAACGCCTCGCGCTCGGACAGGAAGCCGTAGCCGGGATGCACGGCCTCGGCACCGGTCTTGCGGCAGGCCTCGACGATCTTGTCGATCAGAAGATAGCTCTCGGCCGCGGCCGGCGGGCCGATCAGCACGGCCTCGTCGGCCATCTCGACATGGAGCGCGTCGCGGTCCGCCTCGGAATAGACGGCGACCGTCTCAATCCCCATACGGCGCGCGGTCTTGATGACCCGGCAGGCGATTTCGCCGCGGTTGGCGATCAGGATTCGTTTGAACATGCTCTTCTTGGGCTTTAGGGCTTTTTGGCAGGATCCTCCCCGCGCAATCTCGCACGGGCGATTGGGCGTCAGCCACCCGTGGTACAGCAAAACGCTGCGGAGGCAACGGTCTAAAAGCAATCCAGTCCGGCCTCCGGCGGTAGCCGGAGGGGTTTTTCAGCCCGAGTAGCTCTGGAAGCGGCCGCGCGCATAGGCGTGAGAGACCGCCTTCATCAGCTCGCCGACCTCATTCTCGAGGAATTCGTTGGCCACGATCAGCGCACGGATGGTCGAGCGCATGTCCCCGCCACAGGCCGCGATGGCCTGATCGACGGCTGCTTCCAGCCCGTCATCGTCGTCAGATTCGGGTTGGGCTGAAGTCATCGCGTATCCAGGGCCGGTTGATGCAGAATGTTCCTATTTTGTTCTCGCCAAGTCAATCCGATGTTTGACGGGGTGCCGTCTTCCTCTGCTAGAAGTCGGCTGCCCGCCAACGACCTCAAGTGAAAAAGATGCGGTTTCGAAATCCGGTCGTCACGACGCTCCTCCTGACATGCCTGTTCGCGCCCCCCGGCCACGCCGGGACGCCGGTAGTCAAGGACGGCAGCACGATCCAGCTCGGCAGCGTGACCTATCGCCTCGACGGCATCGATGCGCCCGCCGTCGATCAGCCTTGCCTCGACGAGCACGCCGACCCGTGGAGCTGCGGCGTGGAAGCGCGCGACCAGCTGACCAGGCTGATCGCCGGAAAGCAGATCCATTGCGACGACATCGGCGTCGATCCCAGCTTCAAGAAGCGCCGGCTCGGCGTCTGCAAGATCGAGGGCGACCCCACCAGCTTAAGTGAAGTGCTCGTCCGCCAAGGCTACGCGCTCAATCTCGAGGCGTCGGCCACCGGACGCTTCAAGCCGGATGAAGCCGCGGCAAAGGATGATCGGAAGGGTCTCTGGAAGGGCTGCTTCGTCGCCCCGCACGATTTTCGTCTCGGCAAGAAGGACGGCCCCCTGCTCGGCAACGCCTGCCCGGCCGATCGCGACCAGCAGATCCGTGACGCGCTGTTTCCGAGCGATCCCACGATGCCCGCTTCCTGCAACATCAAGGGCAAATACGCCGTGCGCGCCCGCGTCACCGGCAATATCGGCATCTATCATTTGCAGGCCTGCCGCAGCTATCCGGGCCTGACCAATCCGGATCGCTGGTTCTGCTCAGAGGAAGACGCGCAGGCCGCCGGGTTCCGCAGGGCGTATAACTGCCGGCCCCCGGCCAAGGGCAAGTGATCACAACGAATCACTGCTGGCAAAGCCGCCTCATCCTGTGTGAGACTGTGGTCGCTCGAGGCCGCCGGCGCGAATGACAACTCCCGATTCCTCAGATGTACTCCCCGAAGCCGCGGCCGCGGAACGGCTGCGGCAGCACCTTGAGGAGATCGCGCGCGAACGCGACCGCGCCCATCGGGCACTGCTGGAGCGCGAGGCTGAGCTGGCGCGGATCCAGCGCATCGCGCGGATCGGCGGCCTCGAGATCGACTTCCGCGACGGCGTCAGAAATCGCCGCTCCCCCGAATATCTGCTGGTGCACGGGCTGCCGCCGGAAGAGGCCAACGAGACCTATGAGAACTGGGTCGCGCGGATTCATCCCGACGATCGTGAGCGGACGGTCACGCATTTGTTCGGCGTGCTCAAGGGCAGCAGCGAGGACTACACCGCCGAGTACCGCATCATCCGCCCGAATGACGGCGAGAGCCGCTGGATCCGCGTCGTCGCCAAGATCGAACGCGACCGCGGCGGCCGCGCGTTGCGCCTGGTCGGCGCCGATCTCGACGTCACCGACCAGATGCTGGCGCAGGAGACGCTGCGCGAGAGCGAGGAACGCTTCCGCCTGATCGCCGACAGCGCGCCGGTCCCGATGTGGGTGACCAAGCTCGACCGCACCCGCTCCTTCGCCAACCGGGCCTATCTCGATTTCCTCGGCCTGCCCTTCGAGGAAGCCATCGTGTTCGATTGGCGCAAGGCGCTGCATCCGGACGATCTGCCGCGTATGTTGCAGGAGCAGATCACGGGCGAACTCTCGCTGAAGCCGTTCGTGCTCGAGGCGCGCTACCGCGACGCCTCAGGCGACTGGCGCTGGCTGCGCTCGGAATCGCAGCCGCGCTGGGACCCGAACGGCAAGCATATCGGCTTCATCGGCGTCGCCCATGACATCACCGCCGCCAAGGAAGCCGAGATCGAGCTGCGCAAGCTCAACGAGTCGCTGGAGCGGCGCATTTCCGAGCGCACCGCACAGCTCGAGTCCAGCGAGGCGCAGATGCGCGCCATCCTGGAGACCAGCCATCAATATCAGGGACTGCTCAACCAGGACGGCGAGCTGCTCTACGCCAACAGGACCGCGCTGGCGGGCATCCGCGCCAACGCCACCGACGTCATCGGCAAACCGCTCTGGGACACGCCCTGGTTCAACGCGACCGAGGGCGCTATGGAGATGGTCAAGAACGCCTTCACCACCGTCATGGATGGCGAGGACGTCAAGACCGAGATTCAATTGCGGCTGCCGATCGGGGACCGTTATTTCGACTTCGAGATGCGGCCGCTGCGCGACCAGCATGGCACCATCGTCGGCGCCGTGCCCGAGGCTGTCGACATCACCGAGCGGCGCCGCGGCGAGGAAGCGTTGCGGCAGTCGCAGAAGATGGAGGCGGTCGGGCAGCTCACCGGCGGCGTCGCGCACGACTTCAACAACCTCCTGACCATCATCCGCTCGGCGACCGATTTCCTGCGCCGCCGCGACCTGCCGGACGAACGCCGGCGCCGCTACATCGACGCGATCTCGGAGACCGTGGAGCGCGCCTCCAAGCTGACGGCGCAGCTGTTGGCCTTCGCGCGACGGCAGCCGCTCAAACCCGAAGTGTTCAACGTCGGCGCGCAGGTCGACAGCGTCGCACAGCTGATCCGGCCGCTGGTCGGCGGACGAATCCACATCGAGGTCAGGATCGACGATCCCGATTGCTATGCGATTGCCGACATCGGGCAGTTCGAGACCGCGCTGATCAACCTCGCCGTCAACGGCCGTGACGCAATGAACGGCGAAGGCCAGTTGACGATCGGCGTCCGGAAGATCGCCACCATCCCTGCGCTGCGCGCCCAGTCCGCCCGCAGCGGCGATTTCGTCGCGATCTCGATCCAGGATACCGGCGCCGGCATCTCGCCGGAAAACCTCGATGCGATCTTCGAGCCATTCTTCACCACCAAGGAAGTCGGCAAGGGCACCGGACTCGGCCTGAGCCAGGCGTTCGGCTTCGTCAAGCAGTCCGACGGCGACATCGAGGTGACCAGCGCGCTCGGGCGCGGCGCCACCTTCACCATCTTCCTGCCGCAGGCAGCAGCACCCGCCGACCGCAGGGTCGGCGCGGTCATCGGCGGCGAGCAGACCCCGATCGGCCGCGGCTATCGCGTCCTCGTCGTCGAAGATAATGACGACGTCGGCCGCTTCTCCACCGAGCTGCTCGAGGACCTCGGCTATTCGGTCAAGCGCGCCGCCAACGCCAACGCGGCGCTTGAGATCTTGTCGGAAAACGAATTCTCCGCCGACCTCGTATTCTCCGATGTGATCATGCCGGGCATGAACGGCGTCGAGCTCGCCGGCATCATCCGCGACCGCTTTCCCGGCCTGCCGGTGGTGCTGACCAGCGGCTACAGCAACGTGCTCGCCGAGAATGCTCACTCCGGCTTCGAGCTGATCCAGAAACCTTATTCGGTCGAGGCGCTGTCGCGCACGCTGCGCAAGGCGATCATCGAGCAACGGGCGACCAGCTCAAGTTCCTGACCCCGTTGCACCGCTTCGCAGCCTACTCGATCAACACATAGGCGACGCCGAGCTGGAGAATGCCGAGCACACGCGCTGCCGCGGTCGAGACGTCGATGATCCGTCCACGGATGAACGGCCCGCGGTCGTTGACGCGACACTGGATCGATCGCCCTCGGTACGACACCGTGATCATGCTGCCGAACGGCCTGCTGCGATGTGCGCAGGTCATCTCGCCACTTCTGCCCATGCCATGATAATAGGACGCAAGGCCGCTCTCTGCGTTCGCCGTGCAAGAGGCAAACAGCAGCACGGCTGCGGACGTTATCGCGGTTTTCATTGATCGCCTGCCGGTCGAGCCCCGCAAAGGAACTCGGTTCCAGCAATACGGTTCCCGCAGACGTCCTATGCGATGGCGTTATGCAGCATCCTCGACGCCGTCAGCGGCCAGCAATGTACGCAAATCCCGCGCGGGAACCGGCTTGCTGAACAGATAGCCCTGCATCTGGGTGCAACCGAGCATCTGCACCGTGTCGCGCTGCTGATCGGTCTCGACGCCTTCGGCGGTCGTGATCATGTTGCGGTCGGCGGCGATCGAGACCACCGCACGGATGATCGAGGCCGAGCCGGTGTTGCGGGTGACTTCCTTGACGAAGCTGCGGTCGATCTTGATCTTGTCGAACGGGAAGCGTTGCAGATATTGCAGCGAGGAGTAACCGGTTCCGAAATCGTCGAGTGCGATATGGACGCCGAGCGCGCGCAACTGGCCGAGCGTGACCAGCGCCGCGTCGTCGTCGGCGATCAGCACCGCCTCGGTGATCTCGAGCTCGAGCCGGCGCGGATCGAGCCCGCTCTCGGCGAGCGCGCTCGCGACCTTCAGCGCCAGCGTTTCCGACTTGAACTGGACCGGCGAGACGTTGACCGCAAGCCGCACATGGGCCGGCCAGGCCGCCGCCTCGATGCAGGCGGTGCGCAGCACCCACAGCCCGATGTCCTCGATCAGGCCAGTCTCTTCGGCCACCGGAATGAACTCCACCGGCGAGATCATGCCGCGTACCGGGTGCCGCCAGCGCAGCAGCGCCTCGCAGCCGGTGACCTCGTCGCTGCGCAGGTCGACCAGCGGCTGGTAGTGCAGCTCGAAGCCGTTCTCGGCAAGCGCCGTTCGCAGATCCGCCTCCAGCTCGCGGCGCAGATTGGCCTGCCGCTCCAATGCAGGGTCGAAGAAGCGATAGGTCCTGCGGCCGGCCGCCTTGGCGGAGTACATCGCAAGGTCGGCACATTTCAGCAGGCCGAACAGATCGGAGCCGTGGCGCGGTGCCACAGCGATCCCGATGCTGGCGTCGCTCGACAGCCGGTGGCCATGGCAGTCGAACGGCGCGCGCAACGCGTGATAGATCCGCGCAACGAGGTCGCCGACGTCGTCGTCCGACGCAATGTCGTGCTGGACGATGGCGAACTCATCGCCGCCGAGCCGCGCGATGAAATCGCTCGGACCGATCGACTGGCGCAGCTTCTCGGCGACCTGCCTGAGGAATTCGTCACCGATCAGATGCCCCAGCGTGTCATTGATGCGCTTGAACTCGTCGATATCGATGTAGAGGATCGCGAACGTGCGCGCCACTCGCTCACGCAGCAGCCCTTCCGCATGGCGCTGGAACAGCGTGCGGTTCGGCAGATTGGTCAGGGAATCGTAATGCGCAAGATGCTCGATCTGCGCCTGCACCCGCCGTCCCTCGGTCACGTCCTCGAGCGTGGTGGCCCAGCCGCCGTCGGGTGAGCGCTTGTAGATCAGGTGGATGTTGCGGCCATCGGGCGTCGTGATCACCGTGTCCTGGACCGTGTCGCCGTCGCGGTTGGTGAACCGCGCGCAGTACTCGTCGACATCGCCGACGAAGGAGCCGGTGGCCTGCCGGTGCAGAATCAGGTCGCGCAGATGGCATCCCGGCTTGGCCACATCGGGCGAGATGCCGAACATGTCGATGTATTGCTGGTTGCAGATCACCAGCCGCGCCGAGGCGTCGAACAGCAGCAGCCCCTGCGTCATGTTGTTGATGGCGGTGTCGAGATGCCGGCTCTTCTCGGACAGCCGGCGCTGCGCCGCGTCATGCTGGCGTTGCAGCTGGCGCACGATCAGGAAGATCGTGACGATGACGATGACGACGGCGAGAACCGCGGCAGAGAATTGCAGCTTGGTTTGGGCCCGCCAATCCTCCAGCGCACTCGACGTCCTTGTCGTCGCCAGGATCAGGATCGGGAAGTGCGACAGCGACCTGACCGCCCCGACTTTGTCCTCTCCCGATGGGGTGAGGAAGCGGCCCGACGTGTTGCCATCAAACGCAATCACTTTGCGGAACAGCGGCTGGTCGATGATGTTGCGGCCGACGACGCCGGCATCCTGCGGGTAGCGGGCGATGATGGTGCCGTCGCGATGGATCATCGAGATGGTGGTGTCGCCATCCAGCGCCAGCGACGCCACGAAATCCTCGAAATGGCTCGGCTCGACACCGCGGCTGGCAAAGCCGATGATCTCGCCATTGCGCCCGGTGATCTTGCGCGCGAAGATCGTGGTCCAGTTGCCGGTCACCTTGCTCCTCGCGGGCTCGACGATCACCTGCGAGGTCGGCCGTCCGGAGGTGAACTCCTGAAAATAGCGCCTGTCGAAGATGCTGACATCGGGCACCGGCCACATCTCGGAAGAGTTGATCAGCCACCCTTTGGCGTTGAACAGATTGAACCCGCCGACATGCGGCAGCGTCGCCAGGCGGGTGCGCAGCATCTCGTGCGCACTGAGCTGTGACATGGTCTTTTCGAACTGATCGGCGGTCTCGATCTGCCCGTCCTCCAGGTCGTTCACGACGTCATCATGGACGCGCTGGAGGTCGCCGAGTTGCTGATCGAAATGCCGCGACAGCAGCAGCGCCGTGTTGTCGAGCTGGCGCTCGGACATCTGCAGCGCGCGCTCGCGATATTGCAGGGCGAGGTAGCCGGTGCCGAGCGCGATCGCCAGCACCAGCAGCGCAGCACTCAGCACGAGCCACTGGATGGCTCCCATCCTGACGGCGCGTAGCGCACCGTCTAGTGACGGCCGCCGGTGGTCCGGCATTTTGCCGTTCGTTGAACGAATTGACATTTTCCTACCCTTACGCGCGCCCTTCTACGGCAACACAACCCAAGGGTCAGTTAGGAAAATCAGTTATCGGACGGTTAAGCCGAATGCACACACAGCCGGCTGTCTGCGGGGCACCATGTCGTCAGGCCGCCGCGTTGGCGTCCTTCAGGCTGCACTCGATCAGCGCGCCCTCGATGGTGAAGCGGGAAAACGGCGACAGCGGCGTTTCGGCCTTGAGCGCCGCAAAGAATTGCGAGTCGCCGGGGCTCTTCAGGAAGAAGCGGATGTGGCTCGCCGCCAGCGCGTCCCGCGACAGCCAGACGACGCCGGAGAACAATGCCACAAGCACCCGGGCGTAGCCGCCGGTATCGGCGAGACCGAGGTCGTAGATCGGGGAGACGTTGACGAAGCGCGCACTTAGGGCCGGCGTCGGATATTTGCTCATCAGCATGCGCCGGACCTGGCAGACCGCGTGGACGCGTTCGCCGTCGGCCAGGTAATACAGGCCCTGGCTGTCACCTTCCTTGGAGGTCAGCGCATCGAACACGGCGTTGCCGCCAAAAAAAGTGGCAAATTCCTCCCCGACGCCTTCAGCGTCCTTCTTCCACTGTGCCTTGATGTTACGCCAGGACCGCTCGGGATCCTTGAGTGGCAAGAGCCGCATGATTAACCAGCGGTTAGCGCGGGGCTATGATCACCGTGATACTATGTCGCAGCTCTTAAACCTTTGCTTACGGCGGTAGCTGAGTGCGTGATGCATTTGTCGGCCGTGCCCGGCTCGCGCACGATCGTGCATGACCCGTACATTGCACGCATGACGTGCAATGGTTGTTTCAATCGGGCCGTGGTGAGATGGCAACATTTCTGACGAGGAACCTGTCGTTCGATGGATGCGCTCACGCTGTTCGGATTGTTCGCCGTCACCATGATGCTCGTGTGCTATGCGGCTGAAGATCGCAGCCCTTGGTTCATTCTGGCATTCGCGGTTGCGTGTGCGCTCGGCTCTGCTTACGGATTCCTGCAAGGCGCATGGCCGTTTGGCCTCGTCGAAGCGATCTGGGCCGTGATCGCGGCGCGACGATGGCTCATGCGCCGCGGCGCGCCCGGCGCGTAACGTTATACTATTCGTAGCAAGGCGATCGCGAGCGCACGCTTGAATGAGCATCGTCACGGCGCTAATTAGGGCGCATGGACGTTTCGCCCGCAAGTCGCAAACTTTCCTCGCGCCTGACGGGATCGCGCCGCTGGCGCAGCCTGCTCGCGGGATTGATCTCGCTGGCGCTGGTGTTGTCGTTCTTCCATGGCTGGACGTCGGATGTCGATGACGATGCCGCCCCCACCGTCTCCATTGCGCAGTCGAGCGACGATACCAGCGGCAAGGCGCCGGCCCATCCGACGTCGCTGCACGGCGATCACTGCCTGACGCATGTCGCATACCCTGCGCCGCAGGACACCGCATTCGCCATCGCGTATGCGCCGCATGCCTATGGTGACGTCAGCCTGCGGTTGCCTCCATCTGCGGACCTGATCTCTCCGTTCAAGCCACCCCGCGCCTGATCCGGTCGACATGACCGCTCACGTCTCGCTGCCGCAAGGCAGCGGACTCGTTTCCGCACATATCGATGTTGGTACAGCGCAAGGCTTTTGCCGTGCGTTGCGGAGAGGCGCAGATGAAACGGATTGTACTTTTTTTCGCCGGCGTTGCCGCCGGCATCACGCTGGCGGTCATGGCGACCGGATCGATCGGCTGGCCGGTCTCGCTCCCGGCTGCGACCGAGAAAACCGCAGACGCGAGCTCGGTGACAACCGAGGACAAGCATCAGGCCCCCGGACACATTAAGCTGAGTGAAGACCAGCTTCGCGAAGCCGGCATCACGCTAGCGCAGGCCGGCGGCGGCATGCTGAAGCGCCATTTCCTCGCGCCGGGATCGCTGATCCCCGATGCGGACCATATCGGCCGCGTCTCGGTGCGCGTGCTGGCGACGGTCACGGAGCTGCGCAAGCGCCTCGGCGACAGCGTCGAGAAAGGCGAGATCGTCGCGGCCATCGAAAGCCGCGAGGTGGCCGACGCCAAGAGCGAGTACCTCGCCGCACGGCTGACCAACGACCTGCAGCAGACGCTCTATGCCAGGCAGAGGACCCTGGTCGAGAGCCGTGCGGTCTCGGAGAACGAATTCCTGCGCGCGCGGCTGACCGCAAGCGATGCCCAGATCAAGCTCGACGGTGCGCGGCAGAAGCTGTTCACGTTGGGCTTGTCCGAGGGCGAGATCGCCGACCTACCGAACCAGCCTGCGGAGAGCCTGCGAACCCAGTTCCTGCGCTCGCCGATCACAGGCCGCGTCTCGGAACGGCGCGTCGATCTCGGCGGATTGATCGGCCGCGAAGGTCAGGAGAGCGAGCTGTTCGTCATCGTCAATCTCGACGACATCTGGGTCGATTTGGCCGTGTCTCCCGAAGACATCGGCCCCGTCCGTGAAGGCCTCACGGTCAGGATTCGCGCCGTCGGCACTGAGAACGAAGCCAGCGCGAACGTGATCTTCGTGAGCCCCCTGCTCGACCGTGAGACCCGCAATGCGCGGGTGATCGCAACCATGCCCAACAGGGACCACCGCTGGAAGCCCGGCACCTTCGTCACCGCGGAAGTTCCTCTCGGCGGGGCGTCGTCGACCGTGATCGTTCCCAAGAAGGCGCTGCAAACCATCAAGGGCGCAGCGACTGCGTTCGTCCGCGATGCCGATGGTTTCGAAGCAAGGTCCGTGCGCACGGGCCGCGAGGACGACGACGATGTCGAGATCCTGGCCGGTCTCGCCGCGGGCGAGACCGTCGCACTGGACAACACTTTCACCCTGAAGGCCGAGCTCGAGAAGGACGACGCGGAGCACGATCATGATTGAGCACATCATCGCCCTTGCGATCCAGCGCCGCTGGGTCGTCGTGACGCTGGCTGCCGTGCTGATGCTGCTCGGCGGCATCGCATCGACGAAACTACCGATCGATGCAGTCCCCGACATCACCAACAAGCAGGTCCAGATCAACACCACGGCGCCGGCATTGTCTCCGGCGGAGATCGAGAAGCAGATCACCTTCCCGATCGAGACCGCGCTGGCCGGCGCGCCCGGATTGGAGAGCACGCGCTCATTGTCACGCAACGGCTTCTCGCAGATCACGGCCGTGTTCAGTGAAGCGACCGACATCTACTTTGCCCGCCAGCAAGTCGGCGAGCGCCTGACCGAGGTGCGCGCACGTCTGCCGAAGGACATCGAGCCGCAGATCGGCCCGACCTCGACCGGCCTTGGCGAGATCTACATGTGGACCGTCCACTTCTCCGGCCGTCCCGCGCAGAGCGACGGCGCACCCGGGCTGCAGAGCGAAGGCCGCTTCCTCACAGCGGACGGTCAGCTCCTGCGGAGCGAGGTCGAGAAGAACGCCTATCTGCGCACGGTGCAGGATTGGATCATCAAGCCGCAGATCAAGATGGTGCCCGGCGTCGCCGGCGTCGATTCGATCGGCGGCTTCCTCAAGCAGTATCAGGTCCAGCCCGACGCCGCGAAGCTGATCGCGCTCGGCCTCACCTTTGCCGACGTTGCCAAGGCGATCGAAGCCAACAATGTCAGCCGCGGCGCGCGCTACATCGAGCGCAACGGCGAAGGCTTTGTGGTGCGTTCCGGCGGACGCCTCGAGACCATCGAGGAGCTCGGCGCTGTCGTCGTGACCACCCGCGGCGGCGTCCCGGTCCGTGTCAGCGATATCGCGACCGTGTCGATCGGCGGCGAGACCCGCACCGGCAGCGCCAGCGAGAACGGTCGCGAGGTCGTGGTCGGCACGGCCTTGATGTTGATCGGCGCCAACAGCCGGACGGTCGCCGCCGCAGTCGATGCGAAGCTCCGCGCCATCGCGCCGTCGCTGCCGCCGGGCGTCGACGTCGAAACCGTGCTGGATCGCACCCAGCTCGTCGACGCGACGATCGGCACGGTGGCGCGCAACCTCACCGAGGGCGCGTTGCTCGTGATCGCGGTTCTCTTTGCGCTGCTCGGCAACTTCCGCGCGGCGCTGATCACCGCGCTGGTGATCCCGATCGCGATGCTGATGACGGCGATCGGGATGTGGCAGGGCCGGATCAGCGCCAATCTGATGAGCCTCGGCGCGCTGGATTTCGGCCTGATCGTCGATGGTGCCGTGATCATCACCGAGAACAGCCTGCGGCACCTCGCCGAGAAGCAGCAGGCGCTCGGCCGCGTCCTCACCCGCGACGAGCGACTGTCGACGGTCCGCGCTTCCGCGGTGGAGATGGTGCAGCCGAGCCTGTATGGCCAGGCGATCATCCTGCTGGTCTATGTGCCGCTGCTCACCTTCACCGGCGTCGAGGGCAAGACGTTCGAGCCGATGGCGCTCACCGTGATCCTCGCGCTTGCCGCGGCCTTCGTGCTGTCGCTGACGCTGGTACCCGCACTGATCGCGATTGCGATCACCGGCCGCGTGCGGGAGAAGGAAAATCGCCTCGTCGCCAGCCTCAAGCGCTGGTACCACCCGCTGCTGCGGCGCGCGGTCGCAACGCCGATGCCCGTCATCGCGGTTGCAGTCGTGCTATTCGCGGCCGCTCTGTTCGGCTTCAGCCGGCTCGGCCAGGAGTTCATCCCGTCGCTCGACGAGAAGAACATCGCCATGCACGCGTTGCGGATTCCGAGCACGGCATTGTCGCAGTCGCAGGCGATGCAGCTGTCGGTCGAGAAGGCGGTCAGTCGCTTTCCGCAGGTCGCCTTCGTGTTCTCCAAGACCGGCACGGCGGAGGTGGCCAGCGATCCGATGCCACCGAACGCCTCCGACACCTTCATCATCCTGAAGCCGCGCGACGATTGGCCGGATCCGGCGTTGACCAAGGAGCGGCTGATCGAGGACATCGCGAAGGCGGTTGGCCGGTTGCCGGGCAATGTCTACGAGTTCACCCGGCCGATCCAGATGCGCTTCAACGAGTTGCTCGCCGGCGTTCGCGGCGACATCGCGGTCAAGGTGTTCGGCGACGAGTTCGCGCCGATGCTGAAGGCCGCCAATCAGGTTGCGGCTGCGCTGCGCGCCGTGCCCGGTGCGACCGACGTCAAGGTCGAACAGGCGGGCGGTCTCCCCGTGCTCGAGATCAAGGTCGACAAGGCGGCGATCGCGCGCCGGGGCCTCAGCGTTTCCGCCGTCCACGACGTCATCGGCGCCGCGGTCGGCGGCCAGGACGCCGGCGTCGTCTATGAGGGCGATCGCAGCTTCGACATCGTGGTGCGGCTGCCCGAGAGTGTGCGCTCCGATCTCGAGGCGCTGAGCAATCTGCCGGTGGCGCTGCCGCAGGCCGCGCCGAACGCGCCGGTGCAGAGCCTGCCGCTCAACCGCCTCGCGCAGTTCTCCTTCACCGAGGGGCCGAACCAGATCAGCCGCGAGAACGGCAAGCGCCGCATCGTGGTGACAGCCAATGTCCGCGGCCGCGACCTCGGCTCGGTGGTCGAGGACGCGCGGGCCAAGGTCGCGCAATCGGTCAAGCTGCCGCCGGGCTCCTGGATGAGTTGGGGCGGCCAGTCCGAGAATCTCGCGGCGGCCCGGCAGCGGCTTGCAGTTGTGGTGCCGGCCTGCTTTGCGATGATCGTCCTGCTGCTGCTGGCAGCGATGGGCTCGGCGCGCGACGCGCTGCTGGTGTTCAGCGCGGTGCCGTTGGCTCTGACCGGCGGCGTTGCGGCGCTGTGGCTGCGCGGCATGCCGTTCTCGATCTCGGCCGCGGTCGGCTTCATCGCGCTGTCGGGCGTCGCGGTGCTCAATGGGCTGGTGATGCTGAGCTTCATCCGCCAGCTGCGCAAGCAAGGCGTGCCGATGCGGATGGCGATCGAGCAAGGCGCCCTCACCCGATTCCGGCCGGTGGTGATGACGGCGCTGGTCGCCTCGCTGGGCTTCGTGCCGATGGCGTTTGCCACCGGCACCGGTGCCGAGGTGCAAAAGCCGCTTGCGACCGTCGTGATCGGCGGTCTGATCAGCGCGACCCTGCTGACGGTCGCCGTGCTGCCCGCGCTGTATGCACGGTACGGACATTCCGGCCGCACGGCGCGCGACGAGCGCACGGCCGCGCAGCCCGCAGAATGACGCTTTACATCATTCCGATATCGAAGACGTTGGGCAGCTGTGCCGCGAGCGGCAGCGCGGTGGCGCCGACCAGCGTCGCGACCATGGCTGCCAGCGCGCGACCGGCACGACGCTTGCCGCGCATCTGGCTCGCGATCCACTCCAGCACCTTGCTGTCCATCTTGGCCGCCTGCGCCGGCGCCCAGCCCTCGATATCGGTATCGGGCGACAGCGCGACGTTGCGCGGCGGAACCGGCAAGCCGGACTCCGAAGCCGCATGGTGGGCGATTGCCTTGGCGAGCAAATCGTCGAACCGGCCGTCATCGCTGCGCTCGGCGGCGACCTCGTCGATCTCGAACAGCGCCTCGACCTCGGCCCGGCTGACCGGCTGATTTGCCACCGCAGCCGCGGTGAGGATGCGCGCGCACCAGGCGGCGTCATCGGCGTCGAGCGAGCGGGAGAAATGGATGCGGCCCTTGGTGGTCGGGCCTTCGCCGGTGATGACGCCGTCGCGCACGATGGTCAGCGCATGGGCGGCGGTCTTGCGGCAGGACGGTTGCAACGCACCGCTGAAAGATTCAGCGGTCTTGGTACTTGGGGCAGACATTGTGGAGACTTTCAATTCCTATCTGAAGCCAGCTTTTCCATGCGGGCGTAAACGAGTGGTTAACGATTCGGAACTTGCATTCCGAGATTTTTAGATGGTTGCCATTTGGTCGCCATGACCCCCGTCCTGGTTCGGTCGTATAGCAGCCGGGGCCGGCGTGATGGCGGCGATAAACGGCATTATCTGGGCATTTCCAAGCTTTTACTTTCGCATTCGAAATTTCCTCGCAGGATCAAGGATCAAAACAAGTTGCGCGGAATTCCCCTCCAAAGAGAAAGATTTCGCCTTTTTTCTTAACCCAGTTCCCTTGCACCTTGCAGCTCCCTATACTGCGGCGGACGCTAAACATAAATTTGGTAGCAATTTCAACAACATGAGGTAGGACCATGCCCCTCCCGATCGGCGCAACCGCTCCCGACTTCGAAGCCCAGACCACCGAGGGAAAGATCAAATTCCACGACTGGATCGGAAATAGCTGGGCCCTGCTGTTCTCGCACCCCAAGGACTTCACCCCGGTCTGCACCACCGAGCTCGGCGCGCTCGCCAAGCTGAAGCCTGAGTTCGACAAGCGCGGGGTCAAGCTGATGGGCCTGTCGGTGGACCCGGTCGACCGCCATGCCAAGTGGTCGGAAGACATCAAGGAAACCCAGGGCGCAGCGCCGAACTACCCGATGATCGGCGACACCGACTTCAACGTCTCGAAGCTCTACGAGATGCTGCCGGCTTCGACCTCCGGTGATCCCCTCACCCGCACGCCGGCCGACAACCAGACGGTCCGCAACGTGTTCGTGATCGGACCGGACAAGAAGATCAAGCTGGTGATGGTCTATCCGATGACGACGGGGCGGAATTTCCACGAGATCCTGCGCTCGATCGACTCGTTGCAGCTGACCGCCAAGCACCGCGTCGCCACCCCCGCCGACTGGAAGCAGGGCGAGGACGTGATCATCGCGGGCTCGGTCAGCAACGACGAGGCCAAGACGATCTATCCGCAGGGCTGGAAGGAGCCGAAGCCCTATATCCGCATCGTGCCGCAGCCGAAGTAACTGATACGGGGTGGCACACAAGCAGCCGGTCATCGTCTGGTTCCGCGATGACCTGCGGCTGTCGGATCATCCGGCGCTGCACGAGGCAGCCAGCACAGGCACACCTGTCGTCTGCCTTTACGTGCTGGACGAGCAGAGCCGCGCCTTGAGACCACCGGCGTCGCGCCCCCTCGGGGGTGCGGCGCGCTGGTGGCTCGCCCAATCGCTGCGCGCGCTCGACGCAAGCCTGGCCGCGATCGGCGGCGCGCTCGTGCTGCGCAAGGGGGCCGCCGCCTCCGTGATCCCTACACTTGCCCGCGAGATCAACGCGCGCGCAGTGCTCTGGAACGAGATCGCGCAGGCGCCGCATCAAGCGGTTGCCGGCGATGTTGAGGCCGCGCTCGCAAGTGACGGCATCGCTTCGCAAATCTTTCCCGGCGACCTGCTCGTTGCGCCGCAGGCGATCCGCAACAAGCAGGGCCAGGCCTTGCGCGTGTTCACGCCGTTCTGGCGGCGCGTGCAGGGACTTGGCGATCCGCCCAAGCCACTGCCGGCTCCGCAGCAGCTCACCTCGATCAACAGCATCGCCAGTGAAGCCCTTGAGGGTTGGGGTCTCGCGCCGACGCGGCCGGATTGGGCCAGCGGCTTGCGCGAGAGCTGGACGCCGGGAGAAGCCGCGGCGCAGGCGCGGCTGGCGACGTTTCTCGACGACATCGGCGGCTACACCGAGGACCGCGACCGTCCCGACCGCGACGGCAGCACCTCGCGCCTCTCGCCGCACATCCGCTTCGGCGAGATCAGCCCGCGCCAAGTCTGGCACGCCGCGCGCTTCGCCGCCGCCGAGCGCCCTCGCCTCACCGGCGACATCGACAAGTTCCTGAGCGAGCTCGGCTGGCGCGAATTCTGCCGGCATCTGCTGTTCGACGTTCCCGATATGGCTGAGCGGAACTTGCAGGACCAGTTCGACGCCTTTCCCTGGAAGCGCGATGCTGCGGCGTTGAAGGCCTGGCAGCGCGGCCTGACCGGCTACCCGATCGTCGATGCCGGCATGCGCGAACTCTGGCACTCCGGCGTGATGCACAACCGGGTTCGGATGGTGGTGGCCTCGTTCCTGGTGAAGCATCTGCTGATCGACTGGCGCGCCGGCGAGCAGTGGTTCTGGGATACGCTCGTCGACGCTGACGCCGGCTCCAATCCCGCCAACTGGCAATGGGTCGCGGGCTCCGGCGCCGACGCTGCGCCCTATTTCCGGGTGTTCAATCCGATCCTGCAGGGTGAGAAATTCGACCCCGATGGGGCCTATGTCAGGCGCTGGGTGCCGGAACTGGCCGGCCTGTCCAATGAGCTGATTCATCAGCCCTGGACCGCGATGCCGCTCGAGCTGGCCGGCGCCAACATCACGCTCGGCAAGACCTATCCGCAGCCGATCGTCGATCACAAGCAGGGCCGCGAACGGGCGCTGGCGGCTTACGCAAAAATCCGCGGCAAGGATTAGCGCCGGTTCACCAGCAGCACCGCCGCGGCGCAGGCCGCCATGCCGGCGATCGCGACATGATCCAGCCGCTCGTTGAACAGCAGATACGCCATCAGCGCGGTCACCGCCGGCACCAGATAGAACAGGCTCGCGACCGAGGTCGCGGCGTGGTGGCGGATCAGCCAGTACAACAGCGAGATCGAGCCGATCGACAGCGCAAACACCAGCCAGGCCAGCGCCAGCACGAACTCCTGGGTCCAGTGCACGAAATTGCTCTCGAACAGCCATGCGCCGATACCGAAGAAGATCGTCACCGCGATGTATTGCACGAGATTGCCGGCGCGCCAGTCGATCGCGTTGCAGTAGCGGCGCTGATAGAGCGTTCCGAGCGTGATGCTGATCAGCGAAACGCCGGAGGCAAGCCAGCCCCAGCCCGCCTCGCCCGTCATCGGCCGGTCGTGCAGGATCAGCACGACCCCGGCGAGGCCGAGCACCAGGCCGCCCCATTGCAGCGGCGTCACGCGCTCGCCAAGCCAGCGATTGGCGATGGTCGAGGTCAGGATCGGTTGCAGGCCGGGAATCAGCGCCGAGAGCCCGGCGGGGATCGAATGCGAAATCGCGATCGCGGTGCCGCCGAGATAGAAACCGTGCACCAGGATGCCGGCCACCGCGCTGTGCATCATGCCGATGCCATCAGGCCATTTCGGCCGCGCCACCGCGGCGATAACCGTCATCACCACGACCACGAACGCCATCCGGATCGACAGATAGGTCAGCGGATCGGCATTGTTGATGACGTATTTGGTGGCGATGAACCCCGTGCTCCACAGCACGACAAAGATCGCCGGCGCCAGACGAGCGGCAGTTTCCTCAAGACTCTTGTTCATTTGCGGCCGTCATTGCCTGAAGATAAGGCGATCGGCAATCGCGATTTTTGCAGGGTTGGCGCGCAGCCGGCCCGACTGGATGTCGTCCCTGCTTTGGCCCGGCCGCGACGAGGTTGGAAAACGGCGTCATCACGATTATTGTCGCTGGCGTCGACTGCGAAAAGCGCCGGCAAGACGAGGAAAAATGGACCAGGTGACGTTGGTCGTGGTTCGCGCGATCGAGAGTGGCGCGACGACGACGAAGCGGATTGTCGACGCGACGGGATTGTCCCGGCTCAAGGTCGAACGCGCATTGAGCACGCTGGAGAAGCAGAGCCTGGCGTTTCGCGACAGCCAGGGCTCGTGGGCGCTCGGCGTTCCCGTGATGCCGACCGTCCGGCAATGCGGCTCATGCACGCTCTGCTGCAAGGTGCTCGAGATCACCGACCTCAAGAAGCCGACAAACACCGCCTGCCACCACATCATGGCCGGCGGCGGATGCAATATCTACAGCGAGCGTCCGCGCCAGTGCCGGACCTTCGCCTGCGCCTGGCTGCAAGGCCATCTCGATGACGACTGGTTCCCCGAGAGCTCGGGGATGGTGCCGCATTTCAGCCTCGACGCGCTGAACATCCAGGTCGATCTCGATTGTCGCGACCGCTGGCGCGAGGAGCCCTATTTCAGCAAGCTGAGCGCGCTGTCGCTCAGTGGCCTGCTCGCGAACAGCAAGCGCAACTATGCGACGCTCGTCATCGTCGGCGCCGAGAGGTACCTCCTGCTCGGGCGAACAATCGTGCCCGATCCGACGCTGTTCGGCACGGCGTTCGTGCCGAACGGGCGCGAGACCTTCCACTACTGGAAGGCCAAATCGCTGGAGCATCTCGCGCGGTTGAACGAGCGCGTCATGGAGATCCATCGCATCCAGCAGGAGTTCGGCGATTGCGCGATCCCGCTTGACGACGATCCCCGCCCGCCCTACCGGCCTGCTCTGCTCGAGCTGTCGAGGAACGCGCGCGTTTGAGTGACGACGGCGAGCAGGAGAATGCTCGACCTACCACTCGTCCGGACAGGCGTCGACGATCTTCCAGAGTTCGGGCCCGTTCTTGATCTTCTTCATCTCGGTGGTGAGCCCGCCATTGCGGCGGATCCAGTCCTTCACCGTATCGGGGTAATAGGACATCAGGTCGGAGGTGCCCTCGAGGCTCGTGACCTTGATGCCGAAGGTGAAGGCCTTGTCGTAATAGGCCTGGTGGAAGCCGAGGCTGGCCTTCGGGGTGACGCAGATCTTGTTCATCGGCACGATGCCGAACACGAGCGTGCAGGCCGAGTTGCAGATGCCGTCGATGATGACGCGCTCGCCGCGGTCGCGCACCTTCTTGTACTTGGCCTTGTACTCCTCGACATAGCCACCATGGTCGCGCGTGATGTGCAGCAAATCCGCCCGCGCAGGCGCGGCGGCCAGGACAAGGAGCAGCAGGGCAAGGGGCGTGATGCGCATGAAACGTTCGAACCGAGGTACCTGGAGCGAGGAACCTGAAGCGAAAAACCTGGAGAAGGGGTCGGCCGCTTGGACCTGACCGCAAGACTCTGGCCGGACTGTGTTGGCAATCCGTTAAGCATCCCCAAAAAGGCGGAATTTGGCGCGCTGTGACGGATTTCCCGCAGCTTTTTCGCCGGATTCCGGGTTAAATGGACTCGGGATCGGCCAAAAGCGTCGATTCCAGCGTGACCGGAGGCCGCCAATGACCAAGATCAAGCTTTTCGTCGCCACTGCTTTGGCCGCCATGGCCCTGACACCTGCGGTCGCGGCCGACCTCACCGCCTATCCGCACCATCGCCATCACCATTACCGGCACGCCTATTGGCGCCTGCCCTACCACATCAGCTACCTGCACAATTACGGCCCCGGCCCGGGCGCCGGCACTTTCGCCTATTACGATGGCCCGTCGCGCAACCGATGCTACCAGAGCTCGGCCGCCTATATCGGCCAGGACGGCCGCCGCCATCCCTGCTTCTAAGCCGTCACTTTCTGTTCCGGCCCAGGTCTGCTAATCGACCAGGCCACACGCGCTCGTAGCTCAGCTGGATAGAGCATCGGATTTCGATTCCGAGGGTCGGGAGTTCGAATCTCTCCGAGCGCGCCACTCCGGTATCCGCCCACAGAAACCTCCACCGATGGCGACCGGTGATGCGGGCGCGGCCGGCGCGGCGCCGGCCTGCACCGTGAGCCAGTTCACACGCACCTGTGCCACTCCGGTGCAAGATGGCTGTCAGGAGGAGCCAAGCCATGCCGAACCCGCGCATCCCTGACTGGCTGTCGATCGACCTCGTCGTCATCGCCATGTCGGTGGCCATCATCGGCACCGGAATCTTGATCGCCAACTAGCTTCCGGCCCGCACATCTCGGAATGCGAACGGCCCGCCAGCCCCATCAAGGATGGCGGGCCGTTCGGCGTCGACGGCAAGTTACACTGAAGGGTCCATGGATCCGCAGGGCTCGAAGGTCTTGATCAGGTGCCCGCGCAGGCATTCGTGGTGCTCCTGGGCGAAGCTGATCAGGCCCAGCACAATCAGAGCCACGACGACAAGTCCGGCGACGATGTTCTGCACCATGGCTGCCCTCCCGGGTCCGCACCGCCCGAAGGGAAGATGATGGAACCAGGCGGCACGGCCGTCAATGCGCGAGCGCCGCAAAACTGGCGGCATCCACGTTTCCGGATCGCGCTTTGGCCGTCATGAGAGCCCGAGTTCGATCGCCGTGGTCAGGCACGTCAGGGCATGGGCGGCATAGTCGCAGCGCAATTGAAACGACGCGAGGTCCCGCCGCAATCCGCCGACCGCAAGCTCGGGATCGACAAACATGAAGTGCTGGTCTTCCGAGATCTGCAGACGATGCATGCAATCGATGCCCCGCAGCACGATCTGCTTGTATGAGGTCGCCCTCGCATGATCGCCGGTCTCGACGGCAACATGCCAGCCGAGAGCGGCCGCCTCGGTGAACAGCGAGACCAGGAAGGTCGGCGGCGTTACGCCCGCCCGGTCGGCGCTCGCACGATAGCCGCCGACAAAATCCGCCGGACAATTCTCGGCTGGCCCGATCTGGAATGTCGCGAGCTGGTCCAGCAGGCGAAAGGCAAGATCCGCGTAGCGATCGATCCTGGTACGCCGCCACATCTCGCACCAGGCCTTGCACTGCCAGGCCAGGAAGAAGCGTGACGCCTGCGCGACCGAACGGGTGGAATAGAAGCCGAACGCGCGCTCGAGGGCCGGCAGGATGTCCTGCAGCGGACGGCTGTTCTGTTTGAGCAGCGCCAGGATCGCCTGCCCCGGCGCGAAATCCTGCTGATCGGCCTGATCGGGATGCAGGAGATCGTTCGGAAACCAGCCCTCCCCGTTCTGTGATGTCAGCACAGCATTGGTCAGCAACGGCGTGACGTCGGACGTCGCGGCCGCATCCGGAAAATAGGCGAAGGCGAGCAGCGACAGCGCGGTGCTGCCGAGCAGCGCTTCGCCTTGATCGTCGCGGAAATGAGCGCCATCGGCATTTTGGGCGAGCCGGCCGCGGATAAAGGACAGGCCGCGCGCGGCGCCTTCGAGAAACGGCGCGGCGTCGCAACCGGGATCTGAGTTGCGCGTCAGCAGCGCTGCAAATCGTGCAAGCGCGTAGGTGGAGAGGATGATGCGAACGATGTTGATCTCGGCTGCGACCGCCACGCCCCGCAGCGGGTCGTACTGATAGGTATACGACCCATCGAAGCGCTGAATGTTGAGGAGATGCCGGCCCGCCTCGGCCGCCATTTGCGGGAGGGACGGACGCTCATGCTGATCGTCCGCGCGCAGCCTGAAGAACCGGCGCGCCGATTGCTTCCCTTCGACGACATGCGTCCACTCGGTTTCGAACAATTGCGAGGCTTCACGAGAGCCGGCCGACCAGAGCCGGCCTTTTCCATAAAGGCGCTCCAGGAATTCATCGGGGTCCCTGGATTCGGTTTCGACGCCGACATACGGCAGATAAAACGCCGATCGATCCCGGCCGCGGACCTCCAGTCCGTGCGAACCCCAGAGGTGTTGCGGCAGAACGCGCGTAATGGCGCGGCTGCTATCCTGAATCCAGACTTCGAGCAGCGCCTGGCCGAGCTCGGCGCGGCTGATCCACTCGAATCTGGGATCCCGCAGTGTCGCGCGCACGCTCGATTCGATCGCAGCCGGCAACGAGTTTGCCGTGGCAGGCCAGCATCCGCGAACGGCGCCGCGGACCCTGATGGTCACGCAGACCGTAATCTTGCCCTGCGGCCCCGCCTCTTGTGCATCGGCGATGACGGCAGCATCGGCCGAAAACGCCCGCTGCAAAGCGGCCCGTGCCATCGCAATGATGTCTTGAGCGTCTCGCACTGTTGCCGCGGAGTCTCGATTATGACCCTTCATTCCTCGACCGAAAACTCTTCGACCCTGCGAAATGCGTAGATCTTGCCGTCATAGGAGCGGGCATAAAACAACCCGGTGGTGGCGCTGTGGGCGACCGGATTGGTGATCCGCTCGGGCAGCTGGACCTCACCGGTGATGGCATCGATTCGTGGATTGAACTCGTAGACGAGACCGGACGTCGAGCCGAAATAGATTCGTCCGCCGATCAAACGCGGTGCCGCGTAGTTCTTGCCTGACGTCGTCATCCTCAGGACGCCTCTGCCGCTGCCGGCGTCGATCACGTAGACGTTCTTGTCTGCGCTGGCGACGTAGATGCGATCGCCTGCGATGAGCGGCGCTGCATGGATGGCGTCACCGGTCTGAACCCGCCAGCGCTCGCGGCCTGCGAGATCGATGCTGCGGATCGTTCCGTCCATTGCGACGACCACCACAGCGCGCCGGGCAGGATCAAACGCCGGCGCCGCCCTGACCTCGCCGCCGGTCGGATGACGCCACAGCAACTCCCGTGTCACGGGCTCGAACAGCAGCAATTCGCGATCGTTGGTCCCGCACGCAACCAGCCGCAGCTCCTTGTCGTAGGCCGGCGATCCCAGCACCGGCTTTTCGACGGCGAACTCCCAGAGCTTCTCTCCGGTCGCAAGGTGCAGCGCCGCGATGCTGCCGCCGCGCCCGGGGACCTCATGCTGCAGGCCGATGAACAGCATATCGAGATCGGGCGCCAGACAGGGCGAGGACTCGACCCTGTCAGCTGCGACGAAACGCCAGCGCTCCCGTCCCGTCGCGGTATCGAGGCAATAGACATTGCCGTCTGAACTGCCGAAATAGACTTGGCCCTTGTGCACGGACGGCGACGAGCGAATTGCGTTGCGCGTCGACTGCCCGAGTTCGACGCTCCATGCCGGAGCGCCGGTGCGCTGGTCGAGCGCCCAGAAAACTCCGCCGTCGTTGCCGAAGTAGAGCCGGTCGCGATCCAGTGCCGGGGTTGATCCCGGCAGCACGTCAAAGAAGTGACCACCGGAGGCGGAAAACTCCCAGGCGGCAGCAAATTCGGATTGCTTGGCGGGCGCGCGCGCGTTTCCGAGCGTGATGCCGAATTGCGGGAGCGTATAGATGAAATCAAATTGCACGCCGTTGCGTTCGATCCAGCGACGGCCGGCGTCCGTCTCGTAATTGATGACCACGAAGAGATCACGAATGCTGCGCCCGGCCTGCGCCAGCACGGTGCGAACCTTCTCGACCGTGCCGCCGCTGTTGAGCAGATCGTCGACGACGACGATCGGGTCGTCGGTGAGGTCACCTTCGTAGGTCTTGTTGAGCCCGTAGTGCTTGCGCTCCTTGCGCACGACAAATCCGTTGACGTGCAATCCGCGCTTGAGGCCGTGCAGCTGGATGGCCGAGGTCAGCGGGACCGAACCGACCTCCAGCCCGCCCACCTGAAAGGGAAATTTGTCGGCAAAGCGCTCCCAGAACAGCTCGGCGATCAGGTCGAGGCCTGTGGGATCGAAGAACGTCTTGCGCAGATCGATCAGCCACTGCTGCGGCATGCCCCGCGTCGAAAGGATCTTCTGCTGCGAATCCCGGACGATCGATTTCGCGCTGATGATGTCGAACAGCTTCTGCATCCTGTCGTCGGCGGCGCCGGGCGCGGGATCGATGGCCGCCCGCCCCGAGAGGATCGTGGTTGCAGAAGGTGTCAGTTCCGGAATGTCCACCTGACGGAGTCCGATAACGCGCGGCCAATAGGGGCGGTCGTTTGGATGCGACCGCCCCCTGACCTTCTCATTGATGCGACAGGGGCGCAACCGGCTGAGCAAGCGCGCTGTCGCCACTCGCGGCCATCGGAGGACCGGTGTCCTGAATCCCGCCATGACCGAAGCCCTCCGACGGGAAGGTCGACGCCATGTAGTTCTTGAACAGGGCGACGTCGAACGACGGCGAAGCGCTCCCGATCGGTGGCCCCTGCCCGCCTCCTCCGCTGGACGTCCACGGCGGATGGACGGTACCGCTCCACCCACCCGATGCGGCCGGTACCGCCGAATAAGCCAGCGTGGTCGGGGTATCCGATAGGATTGCGGGGGAATGCACGGGTGGCCCGCCGCTATCGGGCGTTGTCGCCACGCCGAAGGTGACGTCATAGACCGGCTCGACGACGCCGTCCGCGAAGGTGAGCGAGCCGAGCGCGGTCACCTTGTTGCCATTGATCGTCTCCGACACCGGCGTCGCCTCGAGGCTGATCGAGGTGATGCCGAGCGATGCCAGAGAAACCAGTTCGCCGGAATTCGTCGGCCCGCTGGCGTTGCCATCGACCCATACATCGATGTTTGCGAACACAGCATCGCTCGCATCGATGACATCGCTGCCCGCAGGCGCCAGCGCCACCAGCTCGCTGAAATTCTCGATCAGCGAGGCGCCGCTGCCGTTCTCGACGACCAGCATGCCGGTATTCTGGCCGACCCAGCCGGTCGTCGTCTTGCTCCCGGAGTCCTGAGCCCCGAACAGCACATTCGATTGACCCGGCGCGACCAGGACGATCGGCCACCCCTCGGTGCTGATCACCAGAGGATCCACGTCGGCGCCGCTCTCGGCCTGGCTACTCGAGGACGTCCCAACCTGCCACGCTCCGGCAGCAGGAATGGTCGTGCCGGATGAGCTCAGAAGGTTGCCGTGGGCGTCGTAAACCGCGGATCCCAGGCTGACACGGTTGGGACCGCCTGTTGGGAGGGTGGGGCCGCTGCCACCGTCGCCGCCACCGTCGTCGCCACCGTCGCCGCCGCCACCGTCGCCGTCGTCGCCGCCGCCGTCGCCGCCGCCGTCACCGCCATCGTTCGAGGCGATATTGCCGGTATATTCGGTCTCGCTGTAACCCGTCAGATTGCCCTGGCTGTCATAGTCGAAGCTGACCAGGATCGAGGTGTCACTGGTGCTGTTGAAGACGATCGCCTGGGTCTCCTGCCCGGTGCCGCCGGCGCCAGTGAAATCCTCGAAGACTTCGCCGATCTGGGACGTCGGACTGTAGATGGTTACGGTCGAGCCACCGGTGACGAAATTCTCGGTCTGGCTCGTGCGTGTTCCGGATTCGTTGGGACCGGAGTAGTTATCGACGAGCTCGCTGACGTTCGCCAGCAAACCGGTGAACCGCTCCTCCTCCGAACCTCCGGTCGACAGGTTGATATCCTCTAAGAAGAGGCTGCCGCCAGCATTTGCGCCGGTATAAGTCAGCGTCTCGCCGGTCACACCGGCAGGCAGGTTCGTGAGCAGCTGGACGGTCGAGTTGCCGGCAACATTGGTGAGGATTTCGGTTTCGGTGCCGGTGGCGTTGGTGCCGGTGAAATATTCGAATTCGCTTGTGGCGCCGCTTGGCAGGTTGGTGAGCACATCCTCGACCGAGCCGCCGGTCGACAGATCGTAGATGGTCGCGATGTTGTTCCCGCTGCCATTGGCGCCGTCGTAGACCTGATATTGGTCGAGAGCGCTGCCCGGCAGGCCAGTGCTCGGCAACGCCGCGAAGGTCTCGACCTCCGAGCCGCCGGGGGACAACTCGAAAACCTCCTCGCTGATGGTGCCGGTGGCGTTGGTGCCGCTGTAATACAGCGTCTCGCTGGAAACACCGCTCGGCAGGTTCGCGGTCAGCCGCACGGTCGATGTGCCGTCGCCGTTGTCGGTCAGCGTGCCGCCCGACACCAGATCGTAGGTGGTCGACGTCAGCGTCCCCGTGCCGTTCAGGCCGCTGTAGTGCTGAACCTCGTCAAGAGCATCGCTCGGCAGACCGGTGAAGGTCTCCACCTCCGACCCGCCGGACGACAGATTGAGCACGATGTCGGTGATCGTGCCTGTTGCGCCGGCGCCGGTGTAAGACAGCGTCTCGCTGACGACGCCGGTGGCCAGGTTCGTGAACAGCTCCACCGTCGACGTGCCGTCGGTGTTGTTGGTGACGGTTTCGGTCAGGGTGCCCGTTGCGTCGGAGCCGCTGAAATACTCGGTCTCACCGGTGGCTCCGCTGGGCAGCCCGGTGATCAGGATCTCGGCCGAGCCGCCGGACGACAGATCGTAGATGGTTGCGGTATTCGTTCCGGTGCCGTCGGCGCCGCTATAGACCTGGTATTGGTCAAGGGCGCCGCCCGGCCCGCTCGGCGGGCTGAAGGTCTCGACCTCTGAGGTGCCGTCACTGTAGTCGATGACGTTTTCCGTGTTGGTGCCGGTGGCGTTGGTGTCGTTGAAATATTCAACTTCGCTCGTGACGCCGCTGGGCAGGCCGGTGAGCAAATACTCCACCGAGCTGCCTGTCGAGAGATCGTAGATCGTTGCCGTGTTCGTCCCGGCGCCGTTCAGCCCGGTGTAGACCTGGTATTCGCGGATTGCTCCACTCGGCGCGCCGGCGCCGACGGACGTCAGGAGAACCTCCGAACCACCGGAGTAGAAATTGTAGGCGGTGGTGGAATTCGGAAGCATCGTTACGCTGGCGACGCCCTCAGGAAACGTGATCGTGGTGCGGAGCGTGCTGAGGCTGGGAGGCGTCCCGACGAAGAACTGCTCCTGCGTCTGGCCATTGCTGTAGACGATGTAGAGTTCGGTTTCGGTGCCGACGGCGTCTTTACCGCTGAAGTACTCGTATTCGCTCGTAACGCCGCTGGGCAGCCCGGTGAGGAATTCTTCGACCGACCCGCCGGCCGACAGATCGTAGATCGTTGCCGTGTTGGTCCCGGTGCCATCAGGGCCGCTGTAGACTTGGTACTCGGCAACGGCGCTGCTCGGCAGATTGGTGAACGTCTCGGCTTGCGAGCCACCCGAGGACAGATCGTAGATGACCTGGGTTTCGGTACCCGTTGCATCGAGGCCGCTATACGACAGCGTCTCGCTGACGACGCCGACGGGCAGGTTCGTGAACAGCTCTTCGGTCGAGTTGCCAGCGCTGTAGTCGGTGACGATTTCGGTCAGGGTGCCGGAAGCGTCCGTGCCGGTGAAGGACTCGGTTTCGCTCGTGGCGCCGCTCGGCAGCCCGGTCAGCAAGGACTCGACCGACCCGCCTGACGACAGATCGTAGATGGTTGCCGTGTTCGTTCCGGTGCCATCAGCGCCGCTGTAAACTTGGTATTGGTCAATGGCGCCAGTCGGCCAGCCGGTCCCCGTGAATGTCTCGACCTGCGAGCCGCCGGAGGACAGATCATAGATGATCTGGGTGTTGGTGCCTGTGCCATCGAGGCCCCTATACGACAACGTCTCGCTGACGACACCACTGGGCAGGTTCGTGAACAGCTCCACGGTCGAGCCGCCGCTGCTGTAGTCGGTCACGATCTCGGTGACGGTGCCGGTGGCGTCCGTGCCGGTGAAGTATTCTGTTTCGCTCGTGGCACCGCTCGGCAGCCCCGTGAACAATTCCTGCACCGAACCGCCGGCGGTGAGATTGGTGATCACGGAGGTTTCGGTCCCGGTGCCGGCGCCTCCGGCGAAGTTCTCGATCACCTCGCTGGCGCCGCTCGGCAGCCCGGTGAACAGCTGCACCTGGGACCCGCCGGCAGTGAAGTCTATGATCGTCTGCGTGACCGTGCCGGTGGCGTTGGCGCCGGTGAAAGTCTCGTACTCATCGGCATCGCCGCTCGGCAAGCCGGTGAGCAACTCCTCAACCGAGCCGCCGGCAGTGAAGTTGGTGATGCTAGAGGTTTCGGTACCGGTGCCGCCGGAGCCGGAGAAATTCTCGATCACCTCGCTGGCGCCGCTCGGCAGCCCGGTGAACAGCTGCACCTGGGAGCCGCCGGCGGTGAAGTCGATGATCGTCTGCGTGATCGTGCCGGCGCCGTTGGCGCCGGTGAAAGTCTCGACCTCGTCGGCATCGCCACTCGGCAGGCCGGTGAGCAATTCCTCCACCGAGCCGCCCGCGGTGAAATTAGTGATGACGGTGGTTTCGGTACCGTGGCCGCGAGATCCGGTGAAATTCTCGATCACCTCGCTGGTGCCACTCGGCAGGCCGGTGAACAGCTGCACCTGAGAGCCACCAGTGGTGAAGTCGATGATCGTCTGCGTGTTCGTGCCGGTGGCGTTGGCGCCGGTGAACGTCTCGACCTCGTCGGCATCGCCACTCGGCAGGCCGGTCAGCAATTCCTCCACCGAGCCGCCCGCGGTGAAATCGGTGATCACGGAGATTTCGGTGCCGGTGCCGCCGCGGCCGGTGAAGTTCTCGATCACCTCGCTGTCACCGCTCGCCAGGCCTGCGAACACCTGCACCTGTGAGCCACCGGCGGTGTAGTCGATGATATTCTGCGTGACCGTGCCGGCGGCATTGGCGCCGGTGAACGTCTCGTACTCGTCGGCATCGCCGCTCGGCAGACCGGTGAGCAATTCCTCCACCGAGCCGCCCGCGGTGAAATTGGTGATGACCGAGGTCTCGGTGCCGGTGCCGCCGGCCCCGATGAAGTTCTCGATCACTTCGCTGGTGCCGCTCGGCAGGCCCGAGAACAGCTGCACCTGAGAGCCACCGGCGGTGAAGTCGATGATCGTCTGCGTGTCCGTGCCGGTGGCGTTGGCGCCGGTGAAGGTCTCGATCTCCTCGCTGGCGCCGCTCGGCAAGCCCGTGAACAATTGCTCCTCCGAACCACCAGCGCTGAAATTGATGATCACGGACGTCTCGGTTCCGGTGGCGCCGGGTCCGGTGAAGTTCTCGATCACCTCGCTGGCGCCGCTCAGCAGGCCCGCGAACAGCTGCACCTGCGAGCCGCCGGCCGAAAAGTCGAAAATATCCTCCGTATTCGTGCCCGTGGCATTGGCACCGGTGAAACGCTTGTACTCGTCGGTATCGCCACTCGGCAGGCCGGTGAACAGTTCCTCGACCGAGCCACCGGCGGTGAGATTGGTGATCACGGAGGTTTCGGTGCCGGTGGCGCCGGGTCCGGTGAAGTTCTCGATCACCCCGCTGGCGCCGCTTGGCAGCCCGGTCAACAACTGCACCTGGGACCCGCCGGCGGTGAAATTGGTGATCACGGAGGTTTCGGTGCCGGTGCCGCCGGCCCCGGTGAAGTTCTCGATCAGCTCGCTGTCACCGCTCGGCAACCCGGTGAACAGCTGCAGCTGCGAGCCGCCGGACGTGAAGTCGATGATATTTTCCGTATCCTTGCCGGTAGCGTTTGTGCCGGAAAAATCCGAGATTTCCTCCGACACACCGCTCGGCAATCCCGAAAGCCACTGATACTGCGAGCCGCCGGACTGGAAATCGATCAGCGTTGCGGTCTGGGTCCCTGCGCCGTTGGCTCCGGTAAAATATTCGATCTCCTCGGTGTCGCCGCTCGGCAGATAGGCAAGAAGCTCGACCTGTGAACCACCGGACTGCAAATCGAGAATCAACTCGGTGCCGGTGCCGGTGCCGTTGGCTCCGGTGAAATCTTCGATCTCTTCGCTGTAGCCGCTTGGAAGGCCGGACGATACGACGACCTGCGAGCCGCCGGATTGATTGTTGAAAATGGTCTCGGTCAAAGTGCCGGTGGCACCGGTGCCGCTGAAATCCTCGATCTCCTCGGTTACACCGCTCGGCAATCCCGTGAAGATTTGATACTGCGAGCCGCCGGACTGGAGATCGATCAGTGTCGCGGTATGAGTCCCGGCGCCGTTGGCTCCGGTAAAATATTCGATCTCCTGGGTGTCGCCGGTCGGCAGATTGGCAAGGAGTTCGATCTGCGAACCACCGCCCTGCGTATCGAGAATGACCTCGGTGACAGCACCGGTGGCACCGGTGCCGCTGAAGTCCTCGATCTCCTCGGTGACGCCGCTCGGCAATCCCGCGAAGATTTGATACTGCGAGCCGCCGGACTGGTAGTCGATCAGTGTCGCGGTGTGGGTTCCGGCACCGTTGGTCCCGGTGAAATATTCGATCTCCTCGGTGTCGCCGCTCGGCAGATAGGCAAGAAACTCGACCTGTGAGCCACCGGCCTGCAAGTCGAGAATCATCTCGGTGAGAGTGCCGGTGCCGTTGGTGCCGCTGAAATCTTCAATCTCTTCGGTGTAGCCGCTCGGCAGGCCGGACAACACGGCCACCTGCGAGCCGCCGGATTGATAGTTGGAAATGGTTTCGGTCAGGGTGCCGGAGGCACTGGTGCCGCTGAAGTCCTCGATCTCCTCGGTGACACCGCTCGGCAATCCCGTGAGGATCTGGTATTGCGAGCCGCCGGACTGGAAGTCGACCAGCGTCGCGGTGTGGGTTCCGGTGTCATTGGCCCCGCTAAAATATTCGACCTCCTCGGTATCGCCCGTCGGCAGATAGGCGAGAAGCTCGACCTGCGAACCACCGGCCTGCAAATCGAGAACGATCTCGGTGATGGTGCCGGTGCCATTGGTGCCGCTGAAGTCTTCAATCTCCTCGGTGTAGCCGCTCGGCAGGCCGGAATATGTGATCACCTGCGAGTCGCCGGATTGATAGTCCGTCACCGCCTCGGTCATGGTGCCGGTGGCGTTGGGGCCCGTGAAATAGATATCTTCTTCGGTAACGCCGCTCGACGGGTTTAACAGCTGCTCCTCCGAGCCGCCGGAGGGCAAATTGATAATGGTCATACAGATCGCCCTTTATCGAATTTGATCGACGCTTTGGCGTCGTGGGACGAGCAAATATTGCTTCGATACAGTGACAGCTTCGACGTGGTCGTTGATGCGCTTTGATCTCGACGACCCGCCGATTCTCCTTAAAATGATGGGCGCATAGCCAGATTCTGATGGCGCAATTTCTGCCAGATTTATGCAGTGCCAACAATAGCTTCCGGGTACCGATCTTTTCTCATTCAGCGCACGCGTGACGCGCCGGCGCGCGCCAGGAATTCGCGCAACGGCTGATCACCCCGATCGCTCCATCAATCCAACCCGCGCGCCTCCGCGTCGCGACGACGCGAATGCCGACAAGGGCCGCCACGTCGTCGAATGCATGCTTCGCCCGCGCAAGGATTTTCTCGGCTGCGCAACGCGGCATGAGGAGCGTGCTGACATCTTCCTCTCCGCGATCGTCCTGGCTGCGCCCTGAGATGGCGGATCAATCAGGCCGAGGTGCTGGAACACCCGTTTCTTGTCCGGACCACGCCGCAGGGGGCAATTCGCAATTCGTCTCGAATGCGCCATTGGTCCTTGCCCAGCATCGCGAGAGCCGATAAGGCTCCACACGGAAGAATTGAATATTTCAGAAGAAGAATGAATTACAGACCGGACATTGACGGCCTGCGCGCGCTCGCGGTCTCCTCAGTTGTGATTTTCCATGCCGACCTGTTCGGCCTCACCGGTGGCTTTCTCGGCGTCGATGTCTTCTTCGTCATTTCCGGGTTCTTGATCACCAATCTCATCGCACGCGAGATCGACCAGGGGAACTTCTCGCTGGCGTCGTTCTATGAGCGGCGGGTCCGGCGCATCATCCCGGCGGCGGCGACGGTGTTTGCCGCTTCTGCAGCGCTGGCCTGGTGGATGTTGCTGCCGGCGGCGTTCGCGGCGTTCTGCAACAGCCTTCTGGCCGCCGTCCTGTTCTCATCCAATTGGTACTTCCTGAGCGACGTCGGTTATTTCGCCGGACCGGCGACATCAAAACCCCTCCTCCATACCTGGACGCTCTCGATCGAGGAGCAGTTCTATCTGGTCTTCCCGTTCCTGATGCTGCTACTGGCCACGGCACGGCGCCGGTTCATCGTGCTTGCAGCGCTGTGCGCGACCTCGATCGCCTATGCAATCTGGCTTCGCAACAATGTCAGCCTGGATGCCGCCTTCTACAATTCGGCAAGCCGCGCCTTCGAGCCGTTGATCGGATGCCTGACCGCGCTCGGCTATCGGCGCTTCACCGCAGGCCCGGTCACCTCGGGCGCGCTTCGCCTGGCCGGGCTTGGCCTGATCGGCTTTGCGCTGCTGACCGATGGCGTCATCAATATCCACTTCAGCGCCAACGCTTATGCGCTGTTCGGCGATCGTTTCCTCATCGTTCGCGCCATCATCTGGAATTTCCTGGGTGACAATATGAACTGGCTCGCCGTGCTGGGTGACGAAATCGCCGGCAACGGAACCCCGTCCTATCAGCGGATGATCACGCCCTGCATCGGCGCGGCGCTGTTCCTGCTTGCACGGCCGGCGCAATTCGATCCGCTGTTCAGGATCATGGCAAGCCCGCCGTTCCGCGCGATCGGCGTCATGTCCTATTCCATCTATCTCTGGCACTGGCCTGCGCTGGTGTTTGCACGGATCTATTGGGCCGGCGAACTCGATGCCACGCAGACCGCCGCTGTCATCACGGCGACGCTGGTGTTGTCGGCGATCACGCTCCGCGCGGTTGAAAATCCGATCCGCTTCGGTGCCCGCCTGCGCGGCCGGCGCGGCGTTGTCTTCGCGCTCGCAAGCGCGTCGACGGCAGCCCTCGCCCTGTTCGCCACTTCCGTCGTCGAAAGCCGGGGCGTCCCCTCGCGGCTACCGGCGGAGGCGCGCGCGATCATCCCCGATCGGGTCTGGGACTCCAGGCTGCTCGACTGCTTCAGCCCCCCCGGCGGCCCGGCGGAAAGCGTCGCCAGAGCGCGGAACGATACGATCTGCCGGATTGGCGACATGAGCCGCACCACCGACGACTTCATCTTGTGGGGAGACAGCCATGCCCTGGCGCTGGCGGGCGCCTTCTCGGAATGGGCGCGCGAGGACGGGCTGCGAGGAATCTTCGCGTCGGTTCCAGGCTGCCCCTCGCTCTCGCATACCGCCAACAGCGATCTGGGGAGAGCGCAAAGATGCGCGGATTTCTATGACGCGGTTGCCGGACTGATCGCGCGGCACGACATCAGGCAGATCGTCATGATCGACCGCTGGAGCCTGTATACCGAGGGCGAACCCGCGATGAAATCCGCCGGATATCTGAAATTCTCCGACGACTGGAATCATCGCACCAATCCGCGTGACGTCTTTACCAGCAGCCTCGATCGAACGCTCTCCGAGCTCGGCGCTCGGCATATCGCCTTGTTGATGGAGCCGCCATTGCAAAGGGTCGACGTCACCGACACCATGGCCGCGAACGCGCTGATGGGCTTCCCGGCAAGCCGACTGGAGCCTGTCTGGACCACGCGGTCACAATATCTTGCGCGCCAGGCGTTCCTGTTTCAGGCCTTCGCTGCCGCGCGATCGAAGTTCAGCTCGATCAGCCTGCTCGATCCCCTGCCCTTTCTGTGTGACGGCGATCACTGCTCCGCCGCGAAGGATGGATTGCCGCTCTACTATGACGACGAACATCTCAACAATCGCGGCGCAATGCTCTTAAGACCGCTGTTTGCGCCGGTGCTGCGGCAGATCAAGGACGGAGCGCGCAGCGCGGCCGCCCCTGCCGAGATGACGAAACAGGCTGGAGCGGCTCTTCACGATGTGGCGCGATGAAGACATGGCGACCGATCTGCCGGAGGCTACCCGCGATCGCCGCCCAGGGCTCGCGTGACCGCCGCGTGGGCGTGCAGGGTCGTTGTGTCGAATAGCGGCACCGCGCTGTCCTCGGCCTGAACCAGCAGCATGATTTCGGTGCATCCGAGGATAAGCTCCCGAACTCGTGTGTCGACCTGGACTGGATTACTTTGGCTGGATCGCTTTGGGCTGGATCAGGTCCCAGCGGTTGCCCCAGAGATCCTCGAAAACCGCCACCATGCCATAAGCCTCACGCCGTGGCGCCTCAACGAACCACACGCCGCCTGCCGTCATGCGCGCATGTTCGCGCTCGAAATCATCCGTTTCCAGGAACAGGAAGACGCGCCCTCCAGTCTGGTCGCCGATGCGCGCCGCCTGGGCCTGACCGTCCGCCCGCGCCAACAGCAGGCCGGAGCCGATGCCGCCCGACGGGCGAACCACCACCCAGCGCTTGCCGCCGCCGAGCGAAATGTCTTCGCAGAACTCGAAATTCAGAGCGCGGGTGAAGAAGTCGATCGCCTCGTCGTAGTTCGGGACCACGAGAGTGACGAGGGACAGACGCTGTTTCATTTGTCCGACCAAGGTAACTGCGAGAATTTGCCGGGACGATAACACCCCAACGCTCTAACTGCGCAGACTCTTCGCGCCGAACCAGCGCCGGCAGGCGCGACTGAAACTGGTTGCGTCCGCATAGCCGAGCGCGGCCGCCATCTCGTCGCGCGATTGTGCCCCGGCCGCGAGCATGCTCCGGGCGCGCTCCCGCAGCACGCCATCGAGCAGCGGCCGGAACGCGCTGCCGGCCTCGCGCAGCCGCCGCACCAGTGTCCGCCGCGAGGTCCCGGCGAGGCGTGCGGCTTCCTCCTCGCCGAGGCGCTGCGGCAGCCGCGCCGCGATCAGGCTCTCCACGATCTGCGCCAGCGCCGTGGCCTCCGACCGCGGCTGCTCGATCGTCTCCAGCGCTTCGATGGCCTTGGCGTGCAATTCCGGATCGGCAAAGGGCGACGGCCGCGCGCATAGCGCTTTCGGCACGTCGAAGACGAAGGCGGCCGCGTTGAATGTCACGCCGCAGGAGAAATGGGGTGCGAGCAGCATCACGCCGGCGGGCGGCGGCCAGGGAAATTGCAAGGTCGCCTCGCCGATCGCATCCTCGAGCAGTTGCGCGTACACCGCATGCACGTTGAGACTGACCGCCAGCGCCACCGCGCGCCAGAGCGCGTCATCCATGGCGACGGCGGGCGTGATCTCGATCTGGATCGCGCGCGCGGTCCGGCGCAGCCGATTGTGAATGAAGGGCGCGCGGATCGAGCCGTAGCGAGCGCCGGTGGACAGCGCATCCGCGATGGTCGGCGCGGTTCTGGTCGCGACATCGAGCGCCCCCTGCAGCGATGTCGACCACACCGCGGCGGCCGACAACGGCCACAACTCGCCATGGCGACGGGTGATGTTGGCGGCCAGCACCACAAGCGAAGACACCGGCATGTGCGCGCCCGGCTGGTCGAGCGCCTCGAGCTGGATGCCCGTGCCCCTCAGCAGCTCGTCGCGCTCGCCGCGCGTCTTGCCAAACGTCCGCACCAGCGCCCGCGCATAGCTGGCGGTCACCGGCGCGCGAAGGGCATCCGATTGCGATCCCGGCATGGCCCTCGGGCGGCCTCCCTCCGCGATTGTCGAGCCGTTCAGGCTTGGCGCAAAATGCCACAAATTTGGCCTGTTGTGAACTGGCGGCCCAGGCCCGCCTCGCGGCATCCTCGGCACAACAACGAAAGAGACGCTGGAGGGAATCCGATGATCTTCACGGGCACGAATACGGCTGGCGAAACGATCACCTACCAGGATGGCAAGCGCTATCTGTGGATGCTCTCGTTCATTCCACCGCTGGTCCCCCTGCTGTCCTACTGGCTCTATCTGAGGACGCAGAACCCGCTGGTGACGCTGATCCCCTTCGTCTTCATTTTCATCCTGATTCCGGTGCTCGATGTCTTCTTCGGCGAAGACACCCACAATCCGCCGCCGGAGGTGGTCGCTGCCATGGAAGCCGATCCCTACTATCTGCGGCTCGCGCGCATCACTGTGGTGTTTCCCTGGATCAACTACATTGCCCTGATTGCCTTCTTCGGCACGCAGGCTCTGCCGTGGTGGTCCTACGTCGCGCTGCTGCTCGGCGTCGGCACCATCAATGGCGGCGCACTGCTGATCGGACACGAGCTCGGCCACAAGTCCGACCGACTCAACATCTTGTTCGGCACGCTCGCCAATTGTGCAGTCGGTTACGCCCATTTCCGTGTCGAGCACAATCGCGGCCACCACACCTGGGTCGCGACCCCCGAGGATCCCGCCAGCGCGCGCTTCGGGGAATCGATCTATGCGTTCGCATTGCGTGAGCTGCCCGGCGCATTCAAGCGCGGCTGGCGCAACGAAGCCGAACGGCTGACCAGGCGCGGCGAGCCCGTCTGGTCCGTGAACAACGAGATCCTGCAGGGCTTTGCGCTCACGCTCGTCGTCGCTGCCGGGCTGATTGCCCTGTTCGGCTGGAAAGTCGCCCCCTTCATCGTCGCCCACCATTTCCTCGGCTGGTACGCGCTGACCCAGGCCAATTATGTCGAGCATTACGGGCTATTGCGCGAGAAGCTGCCGAATGGCCGCTACCAGCCGGTGGAGCCGCGTCACTCCTGGAACACCAACCATATCGTCTCCAACCTGATGACGTTCCACCTGCAGCGTCATTCCGATCATCACGCCAACCCGATGCGCCCCTACCAGTCGCTGCGCGATTTCGCCGACATCCCGCGGCTGCCGAACGGTTACACCGGCATGTTCGGACTGGCAGCCATCCCGCCGCTCTGGTTCCGCGTGATGGACCCGAAGACGCTGGCCTGGGCCGGCGGGGACAAAAGCAAGCTGAATGTGGGTGATCGGACGTAGCTCAATGCAGGGCTAGGTCAGAGCGGCGCCGGCGGGATCAGCTTGGCGATCCATGGCAGATCGTCGCGCCACAGCAGGCACGCGCGCTGCGCCGGCGACAGGCCGGTCGCGAGCGAAGCGAGCTGGGCGCGCGACAGGCCCGAGCGCTCGCAGAGGAACGGACGCAGCGGCCGACGCGAAAAGTAATTGTAGAAGATGGCTGCCCGGTCACGCGACACCGCGGGCTTGCCGCGGTGATAGCGGGTCGCGGGATCGCTGAAGATCACCGTGCCGGCCGGTCCCGTGCAACTCGTCACGTCCCGGTCGTCGATCGCGCCGCCCAGCCGTTGCGCAAGTTCTTCGTGGGTGAGGATCGGATAGTTGAAGCCGGACAACGACTGGCTGCCGGGAAAATCCCGATGCAGGATTTCGTAGGGACCGCCGCCATCGTCGACGTCGTGGAGATAGACGGTCACCTTGACCATGCGGCGGTCTTCGAAATCGCGATGCCACAATCGGGATGCAACCTGCCGGCCGTCGGCGACCGTATAGTAGAAGTGACAACCATCATAGGCGACCGGAAGGCCGAGATAGGCTTCGGCAATCCGGAGCAGGCTCTGATCGAGACCCCACCACGGGATGGACGGATGCTGCATCAATTCGTCGCCACTCACGAGCGTGGTGTAGCGATGGCGAAACTCGCCGCGCGCCGCACGGCCGGCATAGACGTCCATCAGTTCGGCCGCGGACGACAGCATCTTGCCGGTGCCGGACAGCGCGAGAGCCTGCAGCGACGTGACGACGACGCCGTCGCGCCGCAGGCCGGCGACAATCCGGCTCTCGGTGTCGGATAATTTCGGCAGGCTCGCTCTGTGCTTCTCCAGCCCACGACGGTACGCCGACGACAGCAGTTGCGCCAGCGGCGGGAAGTTGATCACATGCGACGCTGCTTCGGCGGGAACGCCATGGATGCGCCTGAGCAGTCTGCGGTGCGCCAGCGTCCGGTCGACGGTCGGCATCATGCGCAGGAGCTTCAGTTGCCTCCAACACAAAGCAATACGGGGCGAGAGCGACGGTCGCCCGAATGCGCGCTTTGCCGGGTCCGCTTCAACCATGGAACCACTCCGCCTCACCCAGATTCGAAACCAGCCCAACGGCCCGGATCATGTGGGCTTTTTTCCCACAAATCGTGGCGGAAACACGACCGCAAGGATTTGTCGTGAGGCCTGCAATCCGGGCGCTACCGCGGGCGCTGCGCCAAATTCAAGTTCCGGGCCTTGTCCAGGTTGCGGGCCTCGGCCAGCGCGGCCGGGCTCGGCAACAACGCCGACGCGAGATCGGCGTCGGTGAAATCGGCGCCGGCGAGATTGGCGTCGGACAGGTCCGCTCCCGCAAGGTCGGCATGATTGAAATCGCAATCCGCAAGATTGGCGCTCTGCAACTTCGCGAATTCGAGATCGGCGCGCGAGAGATTGGCGCCGTGCAGATCCGCATTCCTGAGATCGACGGATCTGAGCACACCACGCATCAGACCCATCGACTGGTTGCGCATATCGGCACTCAGATCGGCGCCTGCAAGCTTCGCTCCGACCAGACTGGAGCCGGAAAGATCCGCGGTGATACGAGCGCCGCTCAAATCGGCGCCGCCAAGCTTGGCACGTTGCATCTGCGTCCCGAGCAGCGATGCCTTTGCCAGCGACGCCCCCGTCAGATCCGCGTCGATCAGCCAGGCCTGATTCAGGACGGCCCGATCGAAGCGCGCGCCTTTCAGATTCGTACCGTTGAGCGTTGCGTTGCGAAGATTGCCCGCGGAGAAGTCGAGGCCCGAAAGGTCGAGGTGCGACAGCCGCTTTCCTTCCAAATCCACACGGCGTTGATCCGCAGGGTCTCGAGATGCCGCCTTGAGAAGCACCTCGACCTGGGCGCGCGTCATCTCTGATGTCGACATTTCGGGGCTGCTGAGGTCGACGTTGCGCAACATGTCCTGCGACAGCACGTCATTGGGGTCAACCAACAACAACGCCGCAACCGACGTCAGCACAAACGCGAGACGACACCGCATCTCTGTTCCGTATGAGTCGTGACATTCACCGTCAGACCGATATGTGCGCCGATCTGCCGGTTGTTTCCACGGCAGATCGGCGATCTGTTAGTGGTGATGCGCCGACACGCTCTTCACGCATTCAGACACGATATCGGCAGCGGCGTATTGGCCGACGTCGCCCAGGCTGATCATGCCGACCATCCGCTTGCTCTTGTTGATCACAGGCAGCCTGCGGACCTTGAGCGTATCCATGTGATGCACCGCTTTCGCCAGGTCATCATCGTCCCGGCAGCAATGGATGCCTTCGGTCATGACATCCCGCGCCGTCATCCGCACGGCGTTGAAATCCTTGCGCGCGAGGCCTTTGCAAACGATGTCGCGATCCGTCACCATTCCGATCAACTGATCGTCTTCCCCGATCGGAATGCAGCCGACGTCATGCCCTTGCATCAGCCTGGCGATCTCGGCGAGCGGCGTGTCCGGGCCAACCCACTCGACACCCTTGTGCATCACATCCTTGACTTTCATGGAGGACCTCCGTTGCAACGCAGCACCCCCCGCTCGCTGTAGTCTACAGCGGATCGGGCGCGGCTGCACGCGGCTTGCAGCGGCGCGACGAACGCGCGCCGGCAGACGTCCGCCTTGGCCTGATCGCAACAGGCGGTGTTCCGGATTTCCCACACTGGCCGGCGCCTAGCCCGCCGCGTCCTTGATCGCAGCTTCGAAGCTCTTTGCGTCAAAGGCGGGCATACTCTGGATTCGTCCCAGCCCCTGGGCCGCGTACCAGACGGAGAAAGCGAGCATCGCTTCCTGGTTCGGGGCATCGACGATGTCGACGAAATCGTAGTAGCCCTGCGTGTAGAGGATCGACTCGATCTTGATACCGAGCTTGTCGAGCTTTGCCCTGGCTTTGCCGGTCCGATCCGATTGCTTGCTTGCCCACTCCGGGCTCAGATTACCAAGCAGCACATATTTCATGGCCACCTCCACGTGATCTCGATCATATGCGCGAGGGACCCTGCAATTGTACGCCCTCTCGCGATCATTGCCTATGCTGATCACGCCGCCTGTGTGATCAGCCCCACCCGCATGTCCTTCGCGACATAGACGCAGGCGTCGTCGGCGAATACGCGGCCATCGGCGATCCCGAGCACCAGCCGGCCGCGCCGGACCTGGCGCAAATCGACCTGGTAGCGCACGCGCTTGATATCCGGGGTGATGTGGCCCCTGAACTTGACCTCGCCGACACCGAGCGCGCGGCCCCTTCCCGGCGAGCCCGACCAGCCGAGCCAGTAGCCGATCATCTGCCACATCGCATCGAGGCCAAGGCATCCCGGCATCACCGGATCGCCGCCGAAATGGCAGGCGAAGAACCAGAGGTCCGGCGTGATGTCGAGTTCACCCACGACATGCCCCTTGCCGAATTCCCCGCCGTCGAGGCTGATCGCGGTGATGCGGTCCATCATCAGCATCGGCGGCGCCGGCAGCTGCGCATTGCCGGGGCCGAAATAGCCGCCCTCGCCGGAGCGAAGCAGTTCGTCCTTGGTATACGACGATTGGGGCGTGTGAAAATCGTGCGGGTTGGGCAAGGCAGGCCTCTGCTGCTGGGTGATGGTCAGTAGCTTTTGTGTCTCCGCCGCGGCTGCGCGCGCCGAACGACCGCTTGCGTCGGCAGGCGCAGCGCAGATGCCACGAAGGCCCAGATCTCGTCGGTCAGCCTGCGCGGATCAGGCCGGCGCTCACGCATCAGGGCGACGATCAGCGCCTGGCGGATGCCGCCGATCATCAGCGCGATGGTGAGATCGGGATCGACGTCGCCGGCAATGATGCCGTGTCGCTGCGCCTTCCTCAGCATCAGCGCGCCACCGGCGAGCTGCCGGCTGGTGAATTGCGCCTCGACGTCGCGCACCTCGGGCGCGCGGCTCAGTGCGCCGATGACGAGCGGCGCGAACGGATGGTCGTAGTGAAACGCGACATAGGCGGCGATCCGCGCCTTCTCTCTCGCCGCCCAGTCATCGGACGGCAGCCTGGCGCCGCTGAACGCGGCCGCATCGAGGCGATTGTAAAACGCCTCGACGACGGCGGCGATCAGGCCGGCCTTCGAGCCGAAGTGGTGATAGGCGAGCCCGACCGAGACATGCGCACGCCGCGCGACGGCCTGCATCTCGAGATGCCCGTGGCCCCGGATCAGCTCGTGCTGGGCCGCATTGACCAATCTCTCACGCGTTCCGGCGCTGGTCGCGGGCATGCCCGGCCTCGTTGTTGAATTGAATTCAATTCAATGTAACGCCGGAGCAATGTCAAGCCCGCACGCCACCCGCGATCTGGCGGCGCTAGGTCTCGCTCCTCCAATGCTTGGACGGCCGGGTGCGCATCTCGGGCGCAGAATTTTGGGCTCCCATCGCCTACTGGACGCCGCGCGTCCCGCATCTCCTCAGCTGCTGCTCGGGATTTTGCGGCGCACCGCTTCGACGCCGGCCTCGGTGACGCGATAGCGCCGCCCGGCCTCCGGCACGATCCAGCCCTTGTCGACCATGCCGGCGACGGTGCTCGGGCCGACGCCGGCGGGGAACGGCCGTTGATTGCGGATGGCGTCGATCGCGACCCGTTCGAGATGGGTGGCGACATGCGACGGGCGCGCCCGCCAGGCCTTTGCGACGATGAGGACCGACAGGACCTCGGCGCGACGGCGCACCGCCGAGGCGCTGCGCGTCAGTGCGTTGCTGATCTCCAGGGCGTTCTTGCCGGCCCCGGCAAGATCCCTGAGCCTGTCATCCTCATCAGGGCTCCAGCGCCGTACGCTCCCCATCTCCCCCTCACCGCCTGGATATGCTCATCTGCATACGCAGGTGGAACTGATTTGCCATGTGACTTTCGGCACCTCTTGCGGTCACGATGGCGACAGCCGGGCCTTGCAGCGGGAATGCACAGCGCAAACGAAACGGGCCGCAGCGGCGTTCCCCCCGGGAAGGCCGGTCGCGGCCCGGTTCGATTGGATGGGGAGGTTCAGTGCTTGCTCGGCTCGAGCACCACGATCACGCCGGTCGGCTCCGGCTCGTGCGGCCGCAGACTGGTCAGGCTGGCGTCGCTCCACTCGGCGAGGCTCACGATTTCGCCGGTCTGCCCTTCGATGTCACGCGTATCGGCGGGCTCGAGCACCTTGAGACCGCTCCTGTCGACGAAATAGGTGTGGTCGCCGAACACACTGTTCAGTCGGGCGATGGCGGGATGATCGTCAGGAAGCACCTCGGCCTCCATCTGCATCATGGTCCGCTTCACCTGCTCGGAATTTAGCTTCATCAGCTGCTCCTTTTTTGGGTCGCCTGGTTTCGCTTTGGCGAGTTTCCTTCGCGAGTATCCTTGGACGGTTTTCCTCCCTGTCGCCCGTTCTCGCGCGGGCATCGGACTCTCGAACCGATCCCGCACCGAAACGTTCCCGCGCAGCCTGCGGTTTGATCGCGCAGCACAGGTTCCGCGCGCCCTACCCGACCGGCCGCATGTGGATCAGTGCGTCCACGACCACGACGAGAACCGGGCGGCGCTCGTCGTTGATCAACTCGGTCCTGAAGATCACGACGCCATCTCGCCGCTCCGGCCGGAGGGTGATCCTCTGGATCTGGGATTGGCCGGTGAGTGTGGCTCCCGGGCGAACCGGGCTCGGCAGGCGAATCTCGAGGCTGCGCCCGACGATGCCGGCAACCTTGGTCCAGATCGCCTCCACGACGAGACGCTGGTAGATCGCGATGGTGTTGAAGCCGCTGGCAATCAGGCCACCGAACGGACCGGCAGCGGCAGCTTCGGGGTCGGTGTGGATCGCCACAGGATCGTACTTCCCGGCGAAGTCGAGGATCTCGGCTTCGCTGATGGTGTAGCTCCCGAGCTGAAACGTCTGGCCTTCGGTGAGATCTTCCGCATACAGCATCGTGCACCTCCCATTTTTGATGGGACGATAAACGAAAGGTGAGGACGTTCGATGACGTCGCAGGTCATCAATGCAGCGCGACGCTGGGTTTCCGCGTCGCGCCTCTTCCAGATCTGCGGACGACTCCGTCCTAATGCAGCCGCGCGCGGCGGGCTTTCGCGGCCTTGACCGTATTCTCCATCAGGCACGCGATCGTCATCGGACCGACGCCGCGCGGCACCGGCGTGATCGCGCCGGCCACCTGCACCGCCTCGTCGAACAAGACGTCGCCGCGCAGCGCGGAGCGGCCGTCCGCGGTCTTGACGCGGGTGGTGCCAACATCGATCACGATGGCCTGCGGCTTGATCCAATCGCCGCGCACCAGGCCCGCCTTCCCCACCGCGCTCACCAGGATGTCGGCCTGGCGGCAGATATCGGCGATGCCGCGCGTGTGGATGTGGGTCTGCGTCACCGTCGCCTGCTCCTGCAACAGCAGCGCGGCCATCGGCTTGCCGACGATGTTGGAGCTTCCGATCACCACCGCATGGCAACCGGTCAGATCCGGCCGGATCGACTTGATCAGCCTGAGGCAGCCGAGCGGCGTGCACGGCACCAGCGCATCGTCGCCGTGGAACAGGCGGCCGGCGTTGAGGGCATGCAGGCCGTCGACATCCTTGGCCGGATCGACCGCGGCCATCACGCGCAACGCATCAATGTGGGCCGGCAGCGGCAGCTGCACCAGGATGCCGTCGACATCGTCGCGCGCATTCAGCGTCGCGATGACGGCGAGCAGCGCGGCCTCGCCGGCATCGCACGGCAGCAGTGCGACCTCGCCGCGCAGGCCGAGCCGCTCCGCCATCCTGATCTTGCTCTGCACATAGACGTGGCTCGCGGGGTCGTCGCCGACCAGGACGACAGCCAGCCCCGGCACATGGGATAGCCGGTTCAGTTCGCTTTCGATGCTGTCGATGAGAATTTGGGCGTGTGCGTGCCCATCCAGAATATTCGCCGTCATGGCACCTCCGTTTCGAAGCGGTGCCCAGGCGCGCGGCGTCAACCTCTGCGCTCCCCGATGGTCATCCATCCAAGCGCCAGTCGCGCAGATGGCGGTGTTATAGCCGCCGCGCCGCACCAGCGCAATGGCCGTCGGAGCGACGGTGGATCAGTACCGCCATGGAGGGGGTAGGATTCGTCTAAAACTTGCGCTAAGTCACGGCGCTGGCCCGGCTTTTCCGACCCGGGCAGCCCTCCCGTCATCACGCCATTCGGACATCTTCAACATGAGACACATCATCCTCGCGCTGGCGCTCCTGTGCCCGGCTGCCGCGCTCGCCCAAGGAACGACTGCGCCAACGACGCCCCCGCCCGCCGAGGCGGACAAGCCGGCCGCCGCGCAGCCAATGGTCGGCGACAAGCCGCTGGTCCAGGTCGGCAAGAAGTCGGCCGCCAAGAAGGGCGAGAAGGCAGCTCCCGGCAAGCCGCAATCGGTCGCCTTGAAGCTCCAGGTCTGCCAGGACATCGACGACGGCACCAAGGACCGGCTGAACTGCTACGACGAGATCTTCAAGCCGCAGCCAAAGCCGAAGGCCCCGGTCGCCAAGGGCGTCAACGAATGCCGTTTCCTGAAGGAAGAGGACGAGCGGCTGAACTGCTACAACGGCTTTGCCGACAAGATCCCGCGGCTGCCGCGTTAACCAAATCCGTAGCGCGGTCGGCGCGGCCTGCCCTGGTCTCAGCTTTTGGCTGTCAGGTTTTGGCTACCAGGTGCCGAAGCCGCTGAACAAGCCGAAACGTGGCTGCTGCTGCGCGACCCGGAACGGCTGATACATGCCCGGCTGCGCGTAACGCTGCTGCTGCAACTGGGTCGGCGGGTTGACGCGCGCCCTGGCGATCCTGCGCTTCTTCGGCGCGGGCGTCGGCTTGGCCTGAGCCTGCTGCGCGACCGGCGCCGCTTCCGCCACGGCCTGGCGGCTCTTCGCATCCGTCTGCGCGTCATTGCGCGCATCGGACGGAATGAACTGGGCGAAGGTATCGCGAACGCGGCCCCGCGCCGAAGTGTCGGGCGTGGCAGTCGGCGCGGCGGCCGCGACTACGTTAACCTGCGGCGGCACGATGGTGGGCAGGCGGGTGTCATAGACCACCCGCTCCGGCAATTTCTGGGTCGACCTGATGCGGACCGTGCTCTTGTCGAAGCCCGGCGACGAGAGGCCGGCGACCACCGTCTCCTGCGGCACAATGGCGTCGATCACAAACAGCAGCGCGAGCAACACGCCGCCGACAAACAGGAAATAACGCGCCACTGGCATCTTGGTAGCTCCCCCCGCGCCGGCTGGCGCGGTTAAAATCGCCTGCGGCACGACGACATCAGTCGCCGCGCGCCAACTCAACATCGTTGCGCATGATCACGGAGGGCCGGATATCCACCGCTTCCGGTCATGTAACGGGTCACCTATCAGTTAGTTCCGACCCGGCCGTTACGGTTCACCCGGGGTGGTCACTTTTTCGGGATGGAGGGTTTAGATCCGGCTCGCGGTCACGACGGAACATTTCGCCTTATTTGCATTAATGTTTATGAATCCGATCAACATGTTGGGATAGGTCTTGCGGCTCTTCATCGGGATCGTGTCCGGGATCAGCCGGGTGCGCTCCGTCACGGGGCTGCCATCGCTGCGAATGAAGGTGCAGGCGAGCTCGATATCCTTCACCGCAAAGGCGTTGGCATTGCGCAACGTCAGCGTCACCAGCGCCTTCGAGCCGAGCCCGCCCCGCCGCCATGATTGGGACGCGATGCGCAAGCCGTCGAGCGGCGACTTTTCCGGCTTGGCGTCCGGTGTCGATTCCACCGCCTTGTCCGACGCTTTCGCGATCCCGACGGTGCCCGGCTCATCCGCCGGCACGGCTGACGCCGGCGATGGCGAGGCCTGCTTTGCAGTGGTCGGCACCGACGGCGTTGCCGCCACTTGTGTATCCTGTGCGGTGAGGAAGAGCGCCGAAGACAGTGGCGAGGCATCCTGATCGTCGGCGTCATCAGGCTCAGGCGCGGCCAGCCAGGCCCCGAGTGCTGCGATGGCAACCAGCGGCCCAATCAGCGCTGCGGCGGCAAGCGGTGCGCTGCCAAATCCACGAACACGTCCACGAAACGAGGACCAGCCGATCCGCATTGCCATGCCCTCACCCCGCCACGGCGCCGTCAGCGACTGCCGCGCGCGACAAAAGCCCCACGGCGCGCACCGTAAGGCTTCCAGGACGACGGCCGCGGTACGGGCGCCACTGCAAGGACAATCGCCGACGGAGAAGATGGTTTCATTCCGGGACGCCAATATTGCAGCGCGGACGGAATTGCGTAGATTTCGCATCGCTTCGAAACCAGCGTCGCGCGCACAAGCGATGCATCGACAACCGAGGAGATCGCGATGCCGACCGTCACCTGGGACCACATCCACCTGCGCAGCCCCGATCCCGAGGCGACGGCGAACTGGCTCCACGACATTCTCGGCGCCGAGATCATCCGCGGCCCCGGCCGCATCGACGTGCAGCTCGGCGGCGCCAAGGTGTTCATCGCTGATGTGACCGCGGGCGATGGCGTCAATGCGCCGCCGGTGACGCCCTATCAGGGGCTCGATCATTTCGGGCTGACGGTCAAGGACATCGATGCGGTCGCCGCCGAGATCAAGGCCAAGGGCGTCGAGTTCACCAAGGAGCCGACCACGATCCGCCCCGGCGTGCGGATCTGCTTCCTGCGCGGGCCGCAGGGCATCTCGATCGAGCTTCTGGAGCGCGACAAGAAGTACGCGTGATCGCGGAACGAAGGACTCTCTTCGCTTGGGAACGACCAAGTCTGACCCGTCACCCTGAGGAGCGCGAAGCGCGTCTCGAAGGGTCGACGGCCACAGTCGGGGCCACGTCGATCCTTCGAGGCTCGCGAGCGCTCGCACCTCAGGATGACGTGGGTTTGAAGCTCTTCGGCCTTGTCCGTTACGTCATGCTGCCCGGCATGAAGCAGCGGATCGTGATGCCCGAGTAGCCGCGGATCGGCCACACCATGGCACGGCCGACGCGGTTCGGCTCGGTGATAACAGCTTCGTCAGGCACGTCGATCCAACCGCCGTCGAGGCGCACACGGTAGTGGCCGTCCTTGGATTCCCAGTCGACGTCGCTCACCGCGCTGCCGTCCGCATCCGAGCAGCATGGTCCCTTGCCGCTGCGCAGACCATCGAACCATTGCTTCAGCGGTGAATTGGCGTAGCGGCCGTCGGGATCGCGCGCTCGTGCTGACTGCGCTGACGTGATCGACAACAGGACCGCAAAGCCGAGCCTCAGCGCAGTCGTCGCAGGTCTCGCACGGTCACGCGTCGCAGTTTGCTTGGCAGTTCTCTTTGCAGTTCCGTTGGCAGTTCCACAGTCCCTGCATGGGCGCGCCCAAGCGCGGCCGGACTCAGTCCAGTTTCTCATGTGTGTCTTGCTCCAGCACTTACCGGCCAGTGCAACCAGAGCTATGCATTTCGCGGGCCAATTTGATTCGCGCACGGTCCGCTTGTCATCGCGCCGTCACACCGGCTGGCAGGAACCGAGGGTTCGGACCAACTCCGGACTTCCCCGGAATCAACCTGCCGCATTGCACAAGGTTGCGCGCTTTGGCATAAAAAAACATCCGGCATTCCACGGGCGCGGCGGCCGGCGAACGGGACAACATGAGAAACGGGCTGTATTCGATCCACGTTACCCTGCTGGACGGGCGCGTCGGCAAGGGCAGCGGCGTGATTCTGTTCCGCGATGGCCAGATTCTCGGCGGCGACGCCTATCTCTATTACACCGGCAGCTACACGGTGAAGGGCGACGCCTTCAAGGGCGAAGTGCTGGTGCAACGCCACACCACGCCGCGCGAGAACGACAACCCGCTGTTCGGCGGGCCCGCCCCGGTCGGCGTCGGCGTGACCGGCACCTTCACCGAGACGCGCGGCACCATGACCGGCACCGCGCTGGTCGGCAAGGCCAGCCAGATCTTCGGCGCGACCCTGCACAAGCTCGCGGATATCGATTAGGCGCAGGAAGGTCTCTCAGACCCGTCATCCCGAGAGGATGTGAATGCATTGACTCAGTGGCTGCGCAACAAATTCAGTGTCGTCCCTGCGAAAGCAATGCTTTCGCAGGGACGACAGTTGAACAAGCTGTTTGATGGGTGAATCGGAGCAACCCGTCATCCTGAGGTGCGAGCGGAGCGAGCCTCGAAGGATGCTCGGCCCAGGATCTTTCGAGACGCCGCTAAACGCCTACTCCGCGGCCAGCTCCAGCGGGGCTGTGCGCGGCAGGATGATCTGGATGCGGGTGCCGTTGCCCGGCGCGGAATCGAGTGCGAGGCGGCCGCCGAGGCGCGTGGTGACGATGCTGTAGACGATGTGCAGGCCGAGCCCGGTGCCACCCTGGTCGCGCCGCGTCGTGAAGAACGGGTCGAAGGCGCGGCGGCGCACGTCGAGACTCATGCCGCAGCCATTGTCGGCGAAGATCACCTCGACATTGTCGTTGCCCAAGGCGCGCACCTGGATCTTCACTTCGCCGGCCTTGCCGTCCGGGAATGCGTGCGCGACCGCGTTGAGGAACAAATTGGTCAGTACCTGGCCGTACGGTCCGGGATAGGAGTTCATCACCAGGTTCGGCTCGCAGTCGACGTTGAGCGTCAGATTGTGCTTGCGCAGGCCCGGCCGCAGGCTCATCACCACCTGCTCGGTGAGATCGCCGAGATCGAAGCTGCGCTGGTCCGAATAATTGCGGTCGGCGGCGACCTGCTTGAACGACTGGATCAGCTCGGCGGCACGGTTGAGGTTCGAAACGAGTTGCGACGAGGCATCGCGCGCGGTGTCGAGGAATTCGTTGAGGCTGGAACGGCGCAGGTCGCCGCGCTCGACCTGGCCGGCGAAATTCGCAGTCTTGCGCTCGAGCGCGGAGGCTACCGTCAGGC
>Ga0153933_1000099_pt1 | contig 48481 bp, 48 predicted proteins | sample TSNJ017MetaG_FD_102275 | JGI IMG/M metagenome (GOLD analysis project Ga0153933, IMG submission 102275) | Attine ant fungus gardens microbial communities from New Jersey, USA - TSNJ017 MetaG | ecosystem: Host-associated > Fungi > Mycelium > Unclassified | place: USA: New Jersey, Wharton State...
AATGAAAAGCGGGCGACCGCTTCGCGAGCGAGCCGTCGAAATCGTTCGCAGTGCACTGCCAAAGGCGAAATACGGATATCTCTTCCCGGGCTATAAGGAGGGGTGTCCCTTGTCGAACATGGCGATGCTGACGCTTCTGAAACGCATGTCGCGGCATGGGATCACAGTGCATGGCTTCCGTTCCACATTTCGCGACTGGGTAGCCGAATGCACTGAATACCCGGACTCGCTGGCTGAAGAGGCGCTGGCTCACAGCATCATTTCGCAGACGGTCGCAACCTACCGGCGTCGCGACCAGCTTGAGCGTCGGCGCCTGATCATGGACGATTGGGGACGGTATTGCGAGAAAGAGCTCGGAAACAATGTGGCAACGGCTATAGCTGAACCGCAAGCATTCGCAGCATAGCCGCCGTTAGAGCTTGCGTAAAGTCAACCATTTCGAATGGTGTCTTTCAGTACGTTGTTTTGCATCGAACGTTGGGCATCCCATCATACGGCGACGCGGCTTTCGAATGACGACGGCAATTCCTGCATGAGGTGCAGGTGGTCGGAGGTTCAAATCCTCTCGATTTGTGGGACGTCTTTAGGTTGCACTTAGGCTAATCGGCTGGGACCTCTTGGAGAAAAGCCCTATCTGCTTGGCGAATTTCCCTTTTCCCCAAACGATAGCAGCTGCATGCGATGAGATTAAGTCAGCACTTCTGTTTTGCAGAGGTTGCAGGCCTAGGCATGATGCTGCCAAAAAGGGGAGCTTTGTCGAGCATGCTCGTATCCGAGTGCCGGTCGTCAGTCTTTACTTTGCCACCATGTTCCAGGTGACCTTTATTGAGAAGAACAACAACCCAGCCGCGCAAAAAAGATTGAGGGTACTCCAGATCGTGGGGCTGGTCATCTTTCGCATCCAAGCTATCATGCCTGCACAAAAGAAACACCACGCAACGCAGGCGATCATGAAACCAAACAGGAACACAGCGAATGCCACGCCATTCGGATTGGAAACGCCCAACGCAGAAATTGTGCCCCCGAGTGCGGCCCAGTAGACAATGTTTGTCGGAGTCGAGAGAGAGAGTCCCACGCCGGCTACAAATCCCGACGCGTCGAGACGACCTCCGCTTTCGGAGTCGGGCATAGGACCGAACGCATCCCTGGCGGCTCGCCACGCCATCCATGCCAAGAGAATTGCGCCGCCGGCGGATAGTGGAATCTTGATCCACGGAAGCGTCATTAAAGCTGCCGCACCGAGTAGACCCAGCACTGCCCAAACGAAGTCCCCTATCAATGAGCCGATCTGGACTGCTAACGCTGAACTAAATCCGCCTCGCACTCCGCGCCTCAAGCTCTCTGCGAAAACGGCCCCAGGAGTTGCGTTGAATAGTATGCCCAGTCCTATCGCGGAGAGAAATATATTTATCAATTCATGCTCCATATCCGAAAATTTACTGATGCATCTTATTGAGCACAATTAAAAATTGAGTTCTCGTCTTTCACTATTGCATGGCCGAGGTCGAATCGATCCATGCATGATCATCGGGTCAATAGTAGAATATGCTCCGAATTGCTCCAGAAATTTCGTGAAAACACTACCGTGGATTCACTTCCCCCCGTCAATGACAGAGGTCGTATCGTAGACAGGATTTCCAAATCGCTGATGTATGATGTTGGCAATTTCAAGAAAATTTATCGATCGTCCTGATCCAAACGTTCGAAAATCAGGTGCCTTGAAATCGGGATTTAAAAAATACATTACGGATAACCTTGATTTCCCCTCTCCGACAGATGACACGGCGTGACTTATCCCCGGAATCGCGCCGTCAGAGGCGATTTCGAGTAACTCACCCGCCATAACAAAGAGCTCGTCATCGTTAAAATTCACGAGGCTATACTCATCATTTGGCTGGCGAATAGTTAAGCCTTGTTCTGTATGTGCGATGAAGGTCAAAAGCTGACCATCCACGTGTGGATCCATCAGATACTGGCGGTCTACGCTTTTTTCTCGGTATCGATTCGAATAGGAGCAGATTTGAATGTACGAATCTGTACCGGGTGCCTTCGGAGGTTGCGCATCGAAACGGCCGCACACAGCCTCCAGAATAGTTGGTGCAAATCGCGAAATTTCGTGCTCGTATTCTGATACCGCCTTATAGAAATCATGATTCGCGAAGCCAGACTCAGCGTGAGTCTCATGGTATTTTCGAAAATAGCAGAACCGGTCACATAGGTCGGGGTGGTCAGGATTGTTTTCGGCATACTCGAGACCAAATGGGAGGAAGCCATCCCCGAGAGAAGGAAAGCTGAATTTGATCTTTTCTCTATCATCAATGAGGGAGTGCTGCTCGGCTATCCGATGGAATAATGCGAGCAGCGGATCCGGAATTTTTACCACGGAATATCCTCTCTCAACAATCTCTGATGTGCAACGATCAAGCTGGTCGAACATTTAAATTCTCCGAAGACTGGTTCAAATCGACTTGTTATTTACAGAATCCCTATATTCATGCTTATTTCCTTGGTAGTCCTCAATCACATAAGCTCCTGAGTCGAAGTTTTCGACGTAATTGGGACCAATTGGCACTTTGCCTTTACCTCCTGGGATGTCAAGAACATACAGAGGTTGGCAGATGCCGGAGACGTCGCCCCGCAAGGATCGCATGATCTCCTGTCCGCGCGAGATTGATGTCCGGAAGTGCTGCGTACCCTTAGCCAGATCGCCATGGTGCAGGTAGTACGGCTTTACCCGGATCTCTGCCAAGCGACGAAAGAGATCAGTAAGTGCCTGAGGATCGGCGTTAACGCCTTCCAACAATACGGTTTGACTCAGCATAGGGTAGCCAGCGTCTATGAGCCGCTTGCACGCCGCCTTTGCGTCGGTGGACAGTTCGTTTGCGTGGTTCGTATGCAAAACGATATACACCGCCTTGTCAGTTCTCAGTGCTTCGATCAGTTCGTCATCTATTGCGTCCGGTTTGACTACCGGGACGCGCGTATGGAACCGGACTACACCAACATGCTTGATGGTGCGGAGCCTACTCATAATGGCGGAAATCCGGCGCGGCGACATGATGAGAGGATCGCCCCCTGTGAGGACAACTTCCCAGATCTGTTCCGTTCGTTCGATATAGTCAAGTGCTCTTTGCAGATCTTCATCGCTGAGCATCTCGCCCCCGGGCCCGACCATCTCTCGCCTGAAGCAAAATCGACAGTACACTGGACAAGCGTGTAGCGCTTTTAGCAGAACGCGATCCGGATAGCGATGGACAATGCCTAGGGTCGGGCTGAAAACGTTGTCTCCTATCGGGTCGTCACGCTCTTCATCGAACCATTGGAGTTCTGCCGCTGTCGGGACGAACTGAGCTGCTACAGGATCACTGTCTAAATCACTCTTATCGATTAGTGAGTGCATCGTAGGGGTAATGGCAATGGAAAACTCCTTGGCGACGCGGTTGAGTTGCTCCAGGTTTTCCCTCGAAACAAGCCCAGCATCTACAAGTTGATTTGGTGTGCGAATTACTTTGTTTTTGCTGTTTTCCATTTTTTATCTCAGTTTACTTGGATAAGACGACGTCAGGAGGAGAAATAACGCATTAGGTGCAGATGGCATCGAGTATTCGAATCCACGATCGGATTCCCTTGCGGAACGATTCAAGCCGGTATCTTTCATCCGGGGAATGGACCTGATCGTCGTCGTGGGCAAAGCCCACAAGCAGTGCATCCTTCTTCAAGATGCTCCTGAAATGCGTGACCACAGGAATGGATCCGCCATTGCCAATAAAGATGGTCGGCCGTCCCCATTCTGTGCGCAATGCGAGGCTAACCTTCTGGAGGGCACCACTGTCGGACGGGAACTCAAATGGAGGGCATCCTGTGCCAACCTCGAATTTTGCCTTGCAATCCGGGGGCAATTGCCCGATCACAAACTGACGAAATGCGGAAACAACCGTTTCCGGATCCTGCCTTCCCACAAGCCTGAACGAAATTTTTGCGTGAGCTGCGGAAGGTATGACGGTTTTCGTTCCAACTCCGGTGTAGCCTCCCCATATGCCGTTTATTTCTGCCGTAGGTCGTCGCCACACTTGATCGAGGATGGAATATCCTTTCTCGCCTGCTGCAGATTTAAGTCCTACCGAACGTAGCAACTCGTCGCCTATGCCGCACAATTCTTGGCTGTAGATTTCCGAGGACGTGGAGCTATCGACCCCGTCGTAGAACGCGGGAATCAACACGCGACCGCTGTCGTCATGGAGTCCACCGAGAATCTTCGTCAAGACACGCAACGGATTCCAGGCTGGACCACCGTAGCCACCGGAATGGAGATCACGACTAGGACCCGTTATTGTCATTTCAACCTGCGCAAGACCACGCAAGCTTGCGGTAATTGCCGGCGTGCCGTCGTCGAGCATGTCTGTATCGCAAGCCATCAACAGGTCGCAGTCCAGTCGAGATTTGTTCTGCAGTAGAAACGGGGCGAGGGACGGCGATCCGCACTCCTCCTCTCCTTCAATCAGGAATGTGACTGGGCAAGGAAAATCGCCGCTTACCGCTCTTAGGGCACGAAGCGCCTCGATAAACGTCATTAACTGCCCCTTGTCATCGCTTGCTCCGCGACCATAAATGCAGGGGGCGCCGCCAACATCAATCAATTTTGGTTCGAATGGAGATGACTCCCATTCGTCCTCGGGATCTGCCGGTTGAACGTCGTAGTGCCCGTAGAAAAGCACGCGGGGGGACGTTGACCTGCCATCGCTACGCCCATAGACGATTGGATGCCCTGAGGTCTGATGGACAGAACTTTCAATTCCGAGATTGAAAAGTTCTTCCTTCAGCCAATTTGCTGCCGATTCGATTTCTGTTGAGAAGGCGGGGTCGGTCGACACAGACTTGATTTGCATGAACTCGAACAACCTAGCAAGCGAATCATCGATACTTTCATTCGCAAATTTCAATGCGGCATCTAGTCGCGAACACTTTGTGCTCATTTCATTACCTTTCTCGCATTTTTAAAATGCCTGAACAATATCGAACAGCTGACCAGTGGCTTCCATTGATCTGATTCGCTTGTAGTCGGCCTCAACTTCGCTACGGTCTTTGCCGGAGAGATAGATGGTCCCTGGATTACTGAAGAGATCAATGGTTTTCTCAATCCGGTCGCCCTCCCTAGGACAATGAAACATTCCGTAGTACGTCCCTAGAGTAGCTATCTTCTCGCGACAGTGATTCCTCTCAACGACGCCTGCCTTATCTGAAGCAAGTGTTACGCAATATAGGTTTCGAGATAGTTCATATCCGTCTGCGTAGCGGACGGAAAAGTTAGCTGGGTTCGTAATTCTGTCTACAGTTGCCGTGACGTGGCTGTAACCGATTGCATCGATCACAGCTTCATGCATAATGGTTCCCTGAAGCCGTGCTGCCACCTCTACAAGAACGGGTCCTTTGTTCGTGACGATTAGTTCGCAGTGCGACGGACCATCCTTTATACCGACGGCGTCTAGTACTCGCCGCAAATAGCGGAATATGGTTTCTTGCTCTTCGCCACGAAATGGCAGAAGCTCCTCACGGTCAGCGATTAATGATGCTCCTTGAATTTCAACCTTATCGTCACGCCATATTTCGATAAAAAAGTGATTTCCGTTGACGCTAACGGCGTTCACCAGAAATTGTTGACCGCGGAGCCGCTGCTGAAGCAACACGTTTTTATTTTTTATACCCAGTCGATTCGTAGTGCCAAGCAATGACAGGACAGAGCCTTCGACCTCTCGAACGTTGTCGCAAAATATTACGCTATCGCTCCCGCCGCTTTCCACGGGTTTGACAACAAGTGGCCACTCCGCCTGCTGGGCAGCCCATGCGACGGCCTCGTCACGCGTACTAGCCAAGCAGTGTTCGATATGAGCCACGCCCGCCCGCTTCAATGCCTCATGCATTGCGTATTTGTTTCGACGACAGTCACTGCTTTGCGGTGGGTTGCCTGGCAGACCGAGGGCATCAGCAAGTGACTCGGCCATGCGAACACCTGTTTCCGCACCTGCAATGACCCATTGAGGTTCCCGCCGTCGAACCCACTGGATGATTTCCCCCAATGCGCCGACAGTGGAGTACGGTACATAGTTCTCGGCGAAATCCTCGGCCTTGAAGTGAGCACGGAAGTCCGGCAGGATTTCGCGCGTTGATTGGACGTGGATAGTGCGCCAGCCTCTAGCATGAAAAAATTTTGCAAGTTCAGCGCCGGTGGAATAGGCGTCTACGATACATACGACGGGGGACGTGGAGGTCATATCGGCTTCCGAGTTAACTAATCCGGATTTCTAGCAAGAATTACAACATTGTCGTCAACTGTTTTATCTCGCCAGTCGAACCCTCCGAATATTTGAATGTCTGTGAATCCTGCCGCTGCAATTGCATCACGCAATATTTCATGCTCGTAGAGTCGTGTGACGCACTTCCATGATCGATTGGATAAAGTGTATTCAATGGTAAGAAGACGCCTATTCCACTCCATGTACAAGTGCTCGGTGACTGGGCCTGTTTTTCGGAGCAAGTAGTTCTCACTGCCAAAGCGGTTACGTGCGCGCTCCATATTGGCCAGTTCCATGATTAGCCAGCCACTAGGGCGTATCGAATTCTTCCATTTTTTAAAGAGAGAAAGATCTTCCGCCTCGGTGCTGAAGTACCCGAAGCTGGTATAAACATTCACCAACAGGTCATACGGACCAAGCGGAGGTGCCGCCATGTCTCCCTGAAGATAAACTGGACCAGGCTCGCTTGCTTCAGCCACTTGCAATTGATCGTCCGAGAGGTCAATCCCGGTTACAGAATAGCCTGATCGATGAAGTTCGCCGGCAAATCTTCCGATCCCGCAGCAAACATCCAGAATCGTTTTGAATTGATCTGGAGGGAATTTATTTGAAATTGAATTTACATCATCTTTCGTTTGGTCGTAATGGCCTAGATGCTTGGACACCTCAGTGAAAAAGACCGGAAATCCAGCATCGGGGTTCATGCCACCTCCATAGATTTTCCCCTCTTTATTTTCATCGTGGGCTTGCAAAATATTGTCTGGTTTCATGCAAATTCCATTGTGGCAGGCAGGGATATAATTGAGAGAGGGTATTTGTATTTCAAAAAATTACCTGGTTGCGGCGTCAGCTTTTGATATTTCTGGGCTACGACATTCGGTTACGTTAAATGAGTATAAAAATTGCAAATATTTTTCGAAATTCCGGGCTTAGTTCCTCAATGAAAGTGGATCAAAAGAAGCGCGCCGTCGAGAGAGGCGCGATCACATATACGTACGCACCAGGAATCTACAATGACCGAGTTCGCGACACGGCATTTGACGCGGCTTCTTCTTGGAGACTTGAAGTCTCACGAACTGCTACGCCATAGTTGGTGAGTACCTGATCCACACACTTTTTGCTTGGTGTACAAGACAACTGCAGTAGGCCGGAGTCAACAGGGGTGCGGAAACTATGCGGAATGTGGTCACACAAAACGCGGCGTACCCTGTTAAGTGCGGAGCGAGAACTCTTCTGCATGTCGAATCGATGAACCGCACTAACGAAGCGTATCGCGTCAGCTGTTCTGATCTCGACGCATTGCGGGAGCAGGACCTGAAGCTCCCGCGCACAAATGAGGCGCCCCATACACGATCTGCTCGTGACTTGATGCAAGGCGTATGAGTGGCGTTGACCATTGTCGTTTCATGGTTGAGGATGGTTAGGAAGAGTTTTCCATTCCTAAAAGCCGCCGTCTTGTCAAAAATTGATGTGTCTGAACTGTCCCGGCGTCATACCCATGAAGCGCACGAATGCCTTCGTAAAGTGCGCCTGATCTGCAAATCCTGTGTCGAGCGCCACCTCGGTGATCGGCCTTCCCAATCTCAATAATTGGCGGGCGTGAGCGATTCGCTGTTGCATAAACCATGCGAGCGGTGGTATGCCTGTTTCTTGTCGGAACGATCGGATGAGGTGGGCGGGCGAAACGCCCTCAGACGCTGCCAGGCTTTCCAGATCCGGCACCACGCTCAAGTCGCCGAGCATGCGGTCCTGAATCCGGCTGATTCGTGCAGGGGTGCCAGGCCGAAATCCCTGCTCAGGAGGGCTAGGCGCTGCGTCCAAAAGACCCTGAAGAAGCGCCACGCAATGCTCTTCGATCTCGATGTTTGGTGAAGCGAGCGTTACCGCTATTAGTTGATTGGCCAGATCGGGAAATATAACGTAAGGTTTCGAAAACTCGAATGGCACTTGAAAATAATGTTCGAATGCGCCTGGCCTCACATAAAGAGAGGCACACAGCCACTCGTCAACACCGCTTACACGACTTGACTGGATCTGACCGGGGTTATATGTCGTTATTGTTTTTGCGTCGGCCTCAAAATTCCGGCCGTCAATCCAAACGTGCTCGTAACCGTTCATATTGACACTTATCACGAACTCGTCATGGGTATGGCGGGGGAAATGTCCCGTTGATACGCGCACGTTGCCGAGTTCAAGCCATCGATTACGGAAGGAAATCATCGGGTACACCACCGCTACTGGTTGAAGCCTTACTATATCGCGATTATTTTGAAAGCAACGCAAGAACAACGCTTCGGGTGTCATTGGCGGTCAAGGATGCATTCGGGGCGGTCGATACGATGGGATTCCCAGTTGTGAGTGCGGTGGTGATTACCGACGTAGACGCATTTCGGCGATAGTTTGAGGATGCGCGCATATGGACCTCATCCTGATGCGGTCGCCGGGAATCGGCAAGATCAGTAATCGCTGGCTTCTCAGAGAAACCGCGCCGCCAATACCACCGAATCGTGGTTTGCGAGCGTGCTTTCGCGCACCAGCTCGTGAGCGTGCGCAACTATCTCGCCTAGCTCAGCGTCATCTCCGCGACCCAGGAGATGGCCCACTACTACGACTTGCATCATTACATCACGCTACGTGAGGAACCCAAGCTGGCGAAGCGCGGGAGCAAAACGCGCTTTCAACGCGCTATTCATCTCGTCACGGCTCATCGAGGCATATAGTGTGGCTGAAGCGGCCAAATTGCCGCCCGTCTTCACGGCGATCGTCAGCGATTCGGGCGGTGATGTCGAATGGCCGAAACCGGGCCGGGCATTGCCTCATGCGTTCGGCACATCTCGCCGTTTGACGCCGGATGCATGAGCGGTCGCGCGCACGGTGATCGGTGCGCGAGATAACAGATATTTATCAGACGTCACGGCCTTGAAAATCGCCGCCTTGATATAGAGACCGTTGTCGAGTGCTTGCGCGTCATGGCGCTTCGTCCAGCACGGTGCAATTCTCGTAGAGTCGAACCAGCATCAATCGCAATGATTTAACTTCGTCCCGGGTGAAACCCTCGAGGGCAACTGATTCGTATTGTTTCGCGAGTGGCGTGATGCGACGCGTCAACTCGATCCCCTTTGGTGTGAGCACAAGTCGGATTGAACGCCCGTCGGTTGTGCTCCTTTCTCGAACCACGAGTTCATATCCCTCAAGACGATCAATGATTCTCGACAAGGCCGAGAGATCCGACGCTGCTTGCAGAGACAGTTCAGAAAGGCTCTGACGTGGCGCGTATTGCAGCGAGGCACATACCCGCCACTCACTAAGACTTAGACCGAAGGGCTTGAGTGCCTTGGAAAACGCATTGCCCATCCGGGCACCGGCGCGGGCAACGAGAAACGGGATGGCTTTTTCAAGATCGTGGTGAGAGTCGTGATTTTTCATGAGTGAATGTCCAGGGTTTCCCCAGGTATTTGTACTTGATATTTCAAGTATACTTTTTCTTATACATAATTGATTTATCAAGTATAGTGACCTCGAATTTCCGTGAAAGAGCCCCGGTTAGTGCATTCCGTTGAGGCGTAGGTTACTGCCCCTTGGGTCGCCATCCGCTGATATCCTGAGGAAATGATCGTGAAGAACAAGATTGCGCTCGAAGAGCACTTCGCCATTGAATCGACTATCGACGACTCGCGCGTCTATGCTCGTTCGGAGGTATGGGAAACACTAAGACGAAACCTGCTTGACATGGAGCAGCAACGGCTAGAACAGATGGATCAGTGGGGAACCGAGTTTTCGATTCTTTCCCTTAACTCTCCTGCAGTGCAGGGCATTACCGATCCGAAACGCGCAATTGATGTAGCGCAGCGCGCCAATGACCTGCTTGCAGAAAAGATTAGCCGGCATCCGACGCGATTTGGCGGCTTTGCTGCGTTGCCAATGCAAGATCCTGAAGCCGCTGCGCGTGAGCTTGAACGATGCGTAGCACATCTTGGTTTTCATGGCTTTCTGGTCAACGGCTTTTCGCAAGTTGACTACGGTGAAGGTGTCGTCTACTACGACGCGCCGCAGTTCAGCGGCTTTTGGGCGACGGTGGCAGCGCTCGGCAAGCCCTTCTACATGCATCCGCGCGATCCGTTATCCGGTCGTGAGCCGATATACGATGGTGTTCCATGGTTGACCGGGCCGACCTGGGCCTTCGCGGTGGAGACAAGCATTCACGCGTTGCGTCTGATGGCGTCAGGTCTGTTCGACAGGCATCCCGGACTACAAATGATCCTCGGACACTTCGGCGAAGGTATTCCGTTCAACGTCTGGCGTATCGATCACATTCTGCGCAAGGGCCGACGCGGCATGCCGTGTGAACGGGAAATTGGCGACTATCTGCGAGATAACGTTTACATAACGACCAGCGGCAATTTCCGGACGCCAACGTTGCTGTCGACAATGCTTGAAGTGGGTAGTGACCGGATCATGTATTCAGTCGACTATCCATTCGAAAAGCACGAAGATGCTGCACGATGGTTCGATCATTGCGAGATCAGCGAAGCCGACCGGCAAAAGATTGGACGCGGTAACGCCCGCAAGCTCTTTGATCTAGCCTGACGTTTTTACTGGAATCCGCCGCGCGTATAGTCTGTTAGTCACATCGCGCCGAGAGTTATAGCGAAAGCATGTCCGCGGTAACTTGTGTCCGCTCAAATCAGGTGGCCACGCACACTTTCCGTGTGCGTTCGAAAATGACAAACAGCCCGCGGGCTTTGTCTTGTGGCCTGTCGAGGAACTCGCTGGTTGCACGCTCATCCGCGGTATTTACTGAGTGACGGTGTTCGGTGGCGCCGATGCCGCTTTATTGATTTTCGGCTTCCTCGGCTTCTTGACATGTTTCTGGGTAGGCGGTGAATACGAGCTGACCGCGCTGGAGGCCACTGGAGCGGCAGGTTGACCCAGCGCAACCGAGACGCCTAGCGCAAGTGAAAGGCCGGTCAAAATTTTTGGAAGTTTGCTCATATTTTTTCTCCGTTGGTGGCTATGCGGCGTCGCGATCGACGCCGATACGTCAGAACTTTGCGCGAATGCCGACGCCGAGCGTATTGCCGGGCGAGTCGCCGTTAATGTGGTCGTTCATATATGCTGCGTAGACATCGGTGCGGGTAGACAGCGGATAATCGTAGCCAACCGCCCAAGTCTTCCGGGTTTGATCGAGGCCACCCGCATCGCGCGAGAACGCATAGGATGCGTTGATCGCGCCTTTGCCGACCGGCACCGTTACGCCGCCCTGTGCGGTGTTCACATGCAAGCTTCCCTGTTGCTGGTCGTCATAGGTGTACATGTACTGACCGAAGAACTTGACGTATTTTAGGTCGTAAGTCAGACCGAACTGGCTGACGCTTTGGCTCTTCAGGCCCACCACCAGTTGAGCGAAGTCGCCAGGAGCCCCGTTGAAATTCATGTATTGATACACACCCGTTGCGGTAAACGAACCGTGGAAGTACAGGAACTGGGCGCTCCATTTTTTCGCACCATTCTCACCGGCTGTGTTTCCGAGCGCATACATGACGCTACCGCTTAAGCCGTTAAAGCTCGGGCTGGAGTACTGAACCGCGTTATCCCAGTCGCCGGCCCCGACTGCGCCCTGATCGGTCGTGAAACTCGGAAAATTCCCGAGTCCGAGCAGCGTTTGGAAAACAATTGGCGAAAACGTGTACGAATCCATGAACGGATTGAACAGGATCGTTGAGACGAACAGCTCCGTGGTCAGGCGCCCAGCCGTGACCGTACCATACGGAGATTCAATGCCGACGTACGCATTTCGGGAGAAAAAAACGTCACCGTTGAAGCTCCCGTATTGTCCGTTCTGCGGTCGGAAGAAGTCTTCAAGAGTGAAGATAGCCCGATAGCCGTTCCCCAGATCTTCGGCGCCTTTCAATCCCCAATATGACGTCGACATGCCGCCACCGCCGACTTGCCATGCTCTCTGACCACCGGGTGAAGTTTGTGCTCCTGCCCATTCGTCGACTTGCCCGTAGAGCTGAACGCTCGATTGCGCGTGAACTAGCGTCGATGCGAAGAACAGCACGGATGCAGTACCGATAAATTTTAATGTGCCATTCAGCCAGTGAGAATCGTTCCAAATTAAGTTAGGTATGCGAAGTTTGGTGTCTGTTTTGCGAGGAACGGTCATGGCTTATTTTCTATGAAAATACGGGGAGCCTACGGTCTCGGCGTAGGGAAGTCGTCAGAAGAATTCGCATATGCAATGCTTCTGCGCATTCATTTTCGTGCGCCAATAAAGTTACGATAGTAAGCATCCCTGGACGCAGCGTCCCGCACGTTGGATGAATAGACCTCATCGCCTATCAGGTTGCCAGTGGCGCATGAACTATTGATTCGGGTAAACATCTGCTGCAAGCAGAGGCATCCGTGCTGAACTATCATTCGCGGGAATTCTAAGGCATTCTATGTATTACTAACGACTCTCGACAAGGAGGAATACATGGAAAAGTACCAACCTGAAGCGCACACCCGGAACTATGTCAAACGCGATGCAGCGCAAGCGCGAGCGTACTCGCCGGCAGTCGTCACCCAAGGAGGTAAGGTGGTCTGGTTAGCGGGTCAAACGGTGGTCGAAGACTCAACCGGAGCATCTCTGGCAGGGGATTTCACAGGTCAGGTACGAGAGATTTTTTTGCGGATCGCCAAAACGCTTGAACAGACCGGAGGAACGTTGGCTGACATCGTCACCATGACAGTTTTCATCACAGACGCGAGATTCGGTGATCAGTTCATCAACATCCGGAAGGATATCTACGGTGACAATTTTCCCGCTAGCGCGTTGATCACGGTAGTGAGTCTGGCAAAGCCAGAAATGCTTCTCGAAGTGCAGGCGATCGCGGTAATCGAATGAACGCGTTATTGCACCCAGCAACGCGAGGCCGTCGATAGCGTCAGGGCTGGATGGCATAACCGGAACTGCAAGTAGTCGGACAGAAAAGTAACTCGACAGGGAAAATGTGGCCACCTATTCTCGCCTCCAAACGGCGAACCTGCGGAGGCGGGATGGGTAAATTTGTTCCTACGATCAAACTCAGGCTGGCTGTCGCATTCAGTGCGCCAATGATTCTGACGCTAGGCATTGGGGTCGCTGCGGCACTCACTAGCACGAAGCTGGATACAAATGGTGCCTCGACTGGGCACGCGCTGCCCTGGATTTTTCTGGCTGGTGCCGCTACGGCAGTTATGCTGTCAGTTTGCGGGTTTTTCCATATTCACAAGATTGTGTGCGGCGGCCTCGATCGGCAGCGTACGAAATTTCAGACTCTTGCGCAGACTCTTGATTTCTCGAACCGCTCTGCGAGCCCGCGCATGGATGAATTCGGATATGGGGCGGTGTGGTTCGACCGTTTCATGAGTCGGGTAGAAGAGACCATCGGCGTCGTTCATACTTCGACGGAGTCGATTGGCACCGCGACACGAGAGATCGCCGCGGGAAATATGGACTTGTCTGTTCGTACGGAGGAGCAGGCAGCCTCACTTGAACAAACCGCATCGAGCATTAATCGATTGACCGAGACGGTCAAGCAAAATGCCGACAATGCACATCAAGCGAGCCTATTAGCAACGGATGCCTCAGCCATGGCGGATAAGGGCGACGAAGCGGTCCGGGCGATGCTCATAACCATTGGGCAGGTTAGCGACAGTTCGACGAGGGTCTCAGAGATCACGGGTCTGATAGAGGGCATTGCGTTTCAGACCAATATTCTCGCACTTAATGCCGCGGTTGAGGCGGCCAGAGCAGGCGAGGAAGGACGAGGCTTCGCTGTCGTCGCCAGTGAGGTTCGCAGTTTGGCTCAGCGATCGTCTGCCGCTGCTAAAGAAATCAAGGTTTTGATCGGCTCATCGGTCGCCATGGTGAAGGAGGGGGCAATGCAGGCAAATGCAGTCGGTGGCGTGATGTCGCAACTAAAGGTAGCCATCAAACGGGTTTCCGAAATCGTTGGCGAAATCGCTGGAGCTTCCATAGAACAAAATGGTGGCATTGAGCAGATGGCTCTGGCAATGTCGCAGATGGACGAAGTGACTCTGCAGAATAGTGCGTTGGTGGAGGAGGCTGCCGCTGCAGCGCAATCGCTCGAGGAACAGGTGGCGCAGTTGCGACGCACGGTTTCGACCTTCAAGGTGTCGGCTCAAGCAAAAGCTGACGTGTCAGAGCGCTCTCTTCAAGTCTAGTCGGCCGACCTGGGTTGAACTGGAGACCAACCCGGGCGTCGACGACTATACCTGCATGTGTTTCCGTCCATCGTGCTGTAGCAGGTGGTATGGCCCCACACGACGTCTGGCAGTGTCCGCCTGAAATCGTGCGAGGTGTGTCTGGGCGAACGGGGGCCGCCTCTAGCAGAGGCGGCCACTTGAAGAGTAGTTCCCTTCGTCCTAAAACTGCGTACTGATGCCAGCAAATGCGCCGAATTCACCGTGGCCGTAATTTGGACTGCCGTTTGCGCCGCCGTTGACCGGATCGTTGTTGACATTAGGCCCGTACGGATCCGAATAACCGTTGCCCAGACCGATATTCGACGTTGAGCTGTTATGGATATATCCGAATTCCGTATATAGAGAGGTGCGCTTGGAGAGCGCATAGCTTCCCGTCAACGTGTAAAGAGTGGCGTTTCCGTTGCCATTGTTTGCATTGGCGTGATAGATGGCCCCGGTCAAGGTGACTGCCGGCAAAGCAGTCCACTCCGCACCCGCCCATTCATGATTCACAGCGGTCGGCACCGACGTACCTCCCGGCAACGCGGCTGTGGCCGGAATGAAGTAGCTCGCATTCGACGCATCGGGCGCGCTCAAGTGCTGGAAGCCCGCGTAGAGCCTGACCGGGCCAATCGTGTAGGTGCCGCCCGCCGTAGCCGAGCGGGATGCCACATAGACGTTGCTGAACTGTCCATTCTGATTGCGGATTTCATCATAAATGGCCAACAACACCATGTTCGCACCGTCGTACTGGACCTTTACGCCGTCTGAGCGACCTTGCGGAGTACCCAGGTTGCTCGGCTGGCTGCCGCCACCGCCATTGGTTCCGTTCCAGTTGCCGGGCGTGTTTGTCAGTTCATACTGGCCCTTCACCGTCAGGCCACTCAGTGCGGGTGACGTGTATTCGAAGCCGTTGCCGGCCTGCGACCAGTTGCGGCCGCGCACCAGGGTCTGGATCGCAAAAGCCTGCATGAACTGCGGGTCAACGAACCAGGTATCCTGCTGAACCTCGCCCGCGCCCATGTTGCCCAGGTTAAGCGTACCGAGAGAGTCGCTCTTCAGGCCTACTGTTGCCGCTCGTGCGAACAGGCCACCATTGCCAATGCTGCCGGTCTCCGTGTTGAGTCCCGTCTCCAGATGAAAGATGGCATGTGTGCCACCGCCCAGGTCCTCAGAACCCAGGAATCCAATCCAGGATTCACCAAAACCCCCCGATTCGGCGGACCATGTGTTTCCATGCGGTAGCCCTGTTTGAAATTGAATGCCATTGTTGATCCGCCCATAGAGCGTTACGTTGCTCTGTGCGTGAGCAGCCGATGAAGCGAGGACCGCGATGGATACCATCAGTGCTTCTACCAGAATTTTTCTATTCACGGCGATTCCTGTTTTGGTAACAAAAATTAGTTATGCGAAATATTAATTAGAGTATTAAAAGGCGTGTTGCTTTTGAAGGGCTCGCATGATTTGGTTTTGAAGATCGTCTTTTGAAGTGTATTTTTATGCTGTGGATGACGATCAGGCAGCGCTTCCGCCATTTAAGGCAGAAGCCGGTTGTCTTTTAGATATTAAGGAGTCTGTCGGGTCTCAATTCTCCGTGTAAGACGGCACAATTTTTCTTCTGAAAACGAATACGAGAACGCATCCAAGATACAGAAAAGCGCTTACGTAGATAAACACGAAGTCGATCGGGACCGAGAGCTTCAGCAGTTGTCCTCCAATCAGAGGGCCAATTATCGAGCCGCATCGTCCCACGCTTAACGCGATCCCCATCCCCGTTGCGCGAATGGCTGTCGGATAGTAGTGCGCACCGAGCGCATTGATGACGCATTGACCGCCCACCACGCAGATCCCGCCTACGATCGTCAGGCAAGCAACCAGGGCGAACTCCTTCTGAAGAATTGCATGGCCAAGTAGCGCGGTTGTACTGGCGCCTACCAGCAGCATGAAGGGCAACACTCTGGAAAACGAATAGCGTCGGATCAACATGGCAAATCCAATCGTGCCGATGACCCCTCCTAGCTGAAATGCGGTGGCAAAGATCGTGGCTTCAAAAGCGGAGTAGTGCGACAGGTGAAACGCCGTGCTTAGCCAGCTCGACGTCAGAAAGAGCGTCAGCATATTAAGGAAAAACAGGCTCCATATGACGAGCGTCCCGGTCCTGCGTTCTTTAAGAAACAGGGCGGCAAGTGCATGGAATCGCTTTTTCGGAGCGTTTGCCGCCAGCCGGGTAACGTTTGTTTCGACGGTTTGAGTTTTCCCACATAGAAATAGCGTCGACTCGGGCAACCTGAAGAACATGAATAGCGCGATCACGAGGGGCACTAGGCCGCCAACGTAAAGTGGGGACTGCCATCCCCAGCGGGGCAGCATGACTGCAGAGATAAAGCCACCGACAGTGGCGCCGAACACGAAGCCGCACGAGGTTAACATCATGATCGTGACTCGTTTTTCAGCGGCTGCAAATTCGCCGACAAGGGCCATCGTGTTGGGGATGACAGCGCCGAGTCCGATACCGGCCACGAACCGGAACGCCATCAATTCAACAGGTGAGGAGGCAAGTACAGAGGCGAGCGTGAAGACGGAAAAGAGCAACGTCGCGACGATGATGATCGGCCGCCGGCCGAAGCGATCGGCGCTTGCGCCCAAAAGCGAGGCGCCGAGCAACATGCCGACAAGCCCGGAACTGAATACGGGTCCAAGCTGTGTTGGCGGGACGTGCCATGCAGCCGCCAGTGCGGGCGCAAGGTAACCGATAATCTGGGTGTCGAAGCCGTCCATAACCTGGCAAAGCGCACACAGGGCAGCGATCCAAAGGAACGCACTGCTTGACCGGGGTGATCGGGCGCAGCTCTCCGTTTCTGCAACTTCGATGTGCATAGATTGATCCAATTATTAAGCTGATCGCGACATATTTCAGGGCTCGGAACTAAATATCTGGATTCCGAATCATGTCAGCATATCGGCTATAAAAATCAGTATCACATCGAAAATCTGGAAGCTTTGTCCCGTGCTTTGGAAGATAAAATTCGGGGTGTCGCGTATAGCGTAAGCTTGCGCGCCGTAAGACACCTGACGATCTCCCGTTTTCGCAATGAGGTGAATTACTTCGAAACGCGACGGATGCTTCGATCAAAAGACCATTGCTGGTTTATCCGCTTCGTTGTAAGCCGGCCATGTGGGTAGCTCACCACCATTTGGATCGCTTCGTTCGACGAAGTTCAGCAATGCCGTCTGCATCCGTTTCGCCAGTCCACGTGCCGCGTCCAGATCGAGTCGTGCGAGCATCGTGGCGTCGGGCCAACTTTCAAAGTTGTCGAACAAAAACGGTAGCTCCATGCAATGGCAGGCGCCGATCAGAGGAGTTTTGGAACGCCACGTGAAGTTGTAGAGGAAAACAGGGCTGCCGTTTTTTGCCAACGCGCCTGCCAGCCGTTGCGTCGGCGCGTGGAATATTTCCTCAGACACGAGCTCGACAAGATGATCGTAGCCACTCGCCTCAGGACGTGCTGTTTGTCGCGCGTCGTATCGACGTCCACCTTCGGTCCCATGCACGGTCTCAAAACGTGCGCGTATCTGCGCGTCATCCGCGTTGATGACTGCCTGGTCACTGCAAAAAAACGCACCCATTTCCTCTGGCAAGGTTCCGAGCAATACGGGCACGCCAGCCGAACGAGCCGCTGCCGCCGATAGCATATCCGCAGGCAGCAGGGCATCGTCGGCAATGGGCAGGAACGTTTCAGGGATGTCTGCGAAGACAGTGCGTTCACGCGCCACCAGCATCTGGGCCTCGAGTAGACGCTCAACCGGCAACGCCCTCAGCGCGCTAGCCCGTGGTGCCACACCCAGTAGCCTGCAGTACCGGAGAGCAAGCAGGGCTGCATTCTCGGGATGCTGGGGTTTGATCGAGCCCGGCAAGCTCAACAGAATGGCCCGAGCGAAGCGTCGGCTCGCGGCTGGCGACGCCATCAAAGCCGTCGTGTACCACGCGCCGGCCGACTGGCCGCATAGGGTGATGGCGTTGCGATCCCCACCAAAGGCGCCGATGTTTTCGTGCACCCAGTCCAGTGCGGCAATCAGATCCTGCAACGCCATGCTGCCGGGTGTGTCGGTGGGTAGGTAGAGGTTGCCGAGCGCACCGAGTCGATAGTTTACGCTGACGACCACAACCCGTCCGCTCTTTGCTAACGAATCGCCGCGATACCACGAGAGTGGTGCACCGCCAGTTAGCCATCCACCGCCGTGTATCCACAGCAGGACAGGCAATTTCGTGTGCGCTGATTCTGGATACGAAGCACGATTGGTTTCCGGGGGCGTTGGCGTCCATACATTGAGCCGGAACGCATTTTCAGATTGGTTCGCGAATTCACTGGCCGTTCCCATGACCGGGGTGAGACGGCTCGTCATCTGCGGAAACACCGGGCCGGGCTGGCTTGCGTCACGCACGCCGTTCCAGGAAGCCGGTGGTAGCGGTAGAGAGAACCGTCTGCTGGGACCGAGGTCGGCAGCGTACGGAATGTCGAAGAATGCGTCGACACCCTTCGAGCGTCGGCCGGCCAGCGCACCCTGTGCGCATAAGACTTGGGGTTGAAATTCGCTATCGGTTTGCATCGACTTTAGATGGTTGGAAATTAATGCAGGCTGCGGTTGTTCATTGGACTGCCGTTACCTTCGGAGTCCGAGGGACCCGACATGCCTTGGGCGAAGCGATGCAAGCTACCGTCGAGCACTGGGCGCATCCGCGTCATGCTCGCGCACGCAATCAGCAGCGGGACGGCAAGGGACGTGCAAACCAACGGAAATGGCGAGTTCGACGCAACGATCAAGCCGATAAGGGCCGACCCGACGATCGATCCCAACCGGCCGATCGCCAACGTCCATCCACCGCCTGATGCGCGCAGCGCGGTTGGATAAAACACAGCAGCAATCGTGTTGACGCAGATGAGTGGCCCCCCGATGGTGAGTCCAGCCATGAACACGACTGCGGCGTACCAGGGCGCCGTCTCGAACAGGCCTAGCGCAATTACCAGCGCAATGCCGATGCCGAACGCGGCTGCGACCACCCCTGCCACGTTGAAGCGGCGCACCATCCAGGCAAACAGGATCGCACCACCGAGCGAACCGAACTGGAACATCGATGACAGTTGTGCTGCCTCATGCATTGACAAACCGCCTTGCTTCAGATGTGTTGGCAGCCAGCTGCCAAGCAAAAAAAACACGAGATATCCGCAGAACTCGGCGCTCCAGGTCAAAAGCGTACCAAGCCGATACCCATCGCCCAGCAAGGCAAAATGCGGGTTCGGCGCCATCGTCGGCGAATCGTTGATATAGAGGAGGGTTGAACAGTCGAGCTTAGGGAATGTCTTTGCCAGGGCTTTTTCAATCGCGGCCTGTGGCTTTTTCCGCACCAGCATGTGCAGGGGCGACTCTGGCACGCGCAGCGCAAACGCGACCAGGACGACAAGCGGCAATACACCGCTCAACGCAAGCATGCCGTGCCACCCCAGCATGCCAATCAGCCATGCAGTCGCAAAGCCGGCCGATGCCGCGCCGAACAGAAAGCCGCAGAACGTCGACGCAAGCAATGCCGATCGCACCCGGTCCGAGCAGTACTCAGCAACCAGTGCCGACATTACGGGCATCGCCGCACCAACCCCAATGCCCGTCACGAAGCGCCATGCTATGAGTTCTGATACAGCATGCGTATTACTCGACGCGAGACTTGCGATACCAAACCACGTGATCGCAACGGCCCCAACCGGTTTGCGGCCAAACTTGTCGGCAAGCGTGCCCCCCAGAATCGAGCCGAGCAAAATTCCGGCGAGGCCCACGCCCACAAGCGGTGCGAGTGCAGTTCCCGTCAACTGCCATTGCTGAGCGATCGCAGGTGCGATGAAGCCGATGATCGTGGTATCGAAACCCTCGATCGCTGTAACCGCGAAGCAGATCAGAAATATGATCCACTGAACTGCACTAAGCGGCGATTCGTTGAAAACCTCGCGCACGGTGAGCGCTTGCGGATTGGATTGGTTCATCAAATAGAGCCCATTGGCAGACGGCAGTGAATCAGAATTTGTGACGCAGCCCGATCCGCACGGCGATTTGCGTCGGAGTGCTCGATGCAGCAGGTACGTACTCGATCGCTGCCTGGGTTGCGGAACCGCCCGCTTTCAGATATATACCGGAGAGATAGATATCGGTACGTTTCGAGAGGAGGTAGTCCGCGTTCAGATCGATCGCGCGATAGATCGGCGAGGCCCCAGATGCGTCGACCTTGCCGTGTGTGTAGACATATGCCGCGCCGAGTTGCACGTCCGGGCGAACCAGCCAGCCGGCGTTGGCCTCATAATTGTCGAAACTGACGTTTCTACCACCAAAGCCCTTTGCGAAACTGGTCGAGGTGTACTCGAGGCCTGCAGTCACCGGACCCAGCGCATAGGATGCACCCGTGCCGGCGACACGCCAACTCTGCGCCGAGGGTACGTATGCCGAGTAAATGATGTTTTTGGGCGCGAGGCTGTCAAAACCGGCTGCAAACGGATTTTTCATGAACAGATAGGCCGCGGCGACATACAGGGGGCCGCGTTTGTAGCTGATACCTACGGATGACGTGCTGTCGGTTGAAAACTGCCCCGGCTGGCCGCCGAAGCTGTATAGCGCGCCCAAGGTGATGCCGGAAAGTGAAGAACTGACGTATTTGACCGAATTGTTGATGCGCACGCTACCGCTTGTGTTGTCTACATCACCCGCATGCGCAAAGTAGATGCCCCATTGGCAACTGGCGTCGATAGGGGCGAGCATGTCGACCACTTCGTCGTATTGCCGGCCCATTGTCACCGTGCCATAGTTGGTCGATAAGCCGACATACACCTGGCGCCCGAAGATTCGTCCGTTGTTGGCGAGAGAACCCGACGACGGGTCGAAACCGTTCTCAAGCACGAAGACTGTTTTCGTTCCGCCCCCCAGGTCTTCAGCACCTCGCAACCCCCAGCGCGAAGCGGAAGCGACACCGCTCTGGAGCTGGTAAGCGGCATGACCACTCTGATTGTTCGTATAGGTGATGCCTTCGTCCACAATTCCGTACAACGTCACTGCGCTCTGCGCGTGACTTACGAGGGGCGCGGCGAGCGATACGGTGCACAGTGCAATGTGCAAGCACTTCTTCATTTTCCTGGTCTCCAAAGTTTCTCAGGTTTGGGGCGCGCATATCACACCCTCTCTTGTTAACCGAAACTTTAGGGATCCAGAGCAAAAAATAATAATGAATTGATGTCGGCACGACTTAACCATCTGGGCAAGCGACAGGCTATTGCGGCTCTGTCTACCCGTCCGGAGCCAACGGGTCTTCGCCAACTAGCGCCAGTTCCCCAAGCCGATCGACAAACGCGTCTCTTAGCCGATCCACGATTCGCTCGCTGCGCCACATCGCCATCAGAGGTCCAATTGTGAGCGGCAGCTCGTACGGTAAGATTCGAATGCCACGCGGTGCTTCCAGTTCTTTCGCCACACAGTGTGGCATCAGCATAATGAAGTCAGTGCCTTGAACAAGCCTGATATTGAGTGGCATGGACAGTGACGTAAGCGGGACTTCGTTCAACGTCAGTTTGGCCGCCGCAATCTCCATCTCAAGCTGCATACGCACGATGTTTCGCGATGGCGGCAAAATCCAGGTGAAGCGAACCAGGCTTTCGAGCGTCAGCGGTCGGCCCGATTCCAACAGCGGGTGGTGGATGCCCACGACCGGCACGACCCGATCGGTACCGAGGCCACGGACCTTGTGATGTTGCTGTTGCGTCGCATACGGGTAACGGCCGACAACGACGTCCAGGGTACCTGCGTCGAGCTTTGGCACGAGGTCTTCCATGTTGCCGTCTTCAAATATCAGCGACAGGCCAGGTGTCGACACACGCAGATCGATGATAGCGGTCGTGATCGGATGCCATTCTGCAATCAGCGAGAAAACGCCTACGCGCAATGTGCCCGCGTCACCGCGCCGGATAGCCTCGAGAGCATCGTGAATACGATCCACGTCGCTCAGGAGATTGCGGCCATGCCGGATCAATGCCTCTCCCGACGGCGTAGGCCTTGTGCCGAACGGAGTGCGGTCGAATAGTCGTTCGCCGACTACCTCTTCAACTTCCGCTAACGCCTTCGATATTGCGGGCTGCGTAATATTCAGGGCTTGCGCCGCGCGTAACAGGTTACCCATGTTGGCAATGGCGAGCACGACATGGACGTGTCTTATCTTCAGGCGAGAACGAAGCGGGTTCATTCGGAGTTGTCACTGGTGGTCCGAGACGTCGAAAGCATGACAGAAAAAATTTCGGCTGTCCCCTTACCAGCGGGAGTACCCCATCCGATGTAGCATCTCCCGCGCCACCTTGAAAAGCGCATGTTCGTCACCAGGCTGTGCAACAAGTTGCAATGCGCAACCGGGCAAAGAGGTTGCGTTGCCGTTCATGCCTGCGCCCGGAATCAACAACGTGGGATAACCCGCCAACGAAAGGGGACGTGTGAACAAACCGGCCGCGTCGGCCGATCTGACTTCGACGCCGTTTAGCATGACTCGCTCATCCCCTATGTTCAGGTCAATGACGGGTGCGCACGGAAGCACCAAAACCTGAAAGCGTCGACTGCTGAATAGCTGTGCCAGGTGTCCGATGAAGAATTCCTGAAACGAGCTCGCCAGACTGTATTCGTCTTTGGAAACAGACTCGGCTGCATCGAGCCGGGCTGCAATGGACAGACTATATCGGTGGGGTACACGAAGACGGGTGCCCGAGTGATTTCGCGCCGCCTCGAATGCGGTTATCAGGGACGCCGCAGCGAAACTCTCTTCGACATGGTCGACGTCGATCGTTAGCGCTTCTGGCCAGGCAGCGTGAAGCGAATGCATGGACTTTCTGACAGCAGGATCGCTTAGGCGCATGCAGTCTCCTGCCGCAAATCCGATTGCAACCTCAGCATCAGTGTCGTGGCGCGATTCGTACGGGGTCAGCGCTCGCCAAACCGATTCGAGCTCGTCGAGTGAGTCCGCCAGCAACCCTGCATGGTCGAGACTTTGCGCCAATGGCAGTGAGCCGGTGAGGGGTAACCGGCCGAGCGAAGGCTTCAGTGCATACACTCCGCAAAAAGCGCCCGGCACGCGAACCGAGCCGTTTGTGTCGGAGCCAATCGCAAATGGGACGATGCCGGCCGCAACGGCAGCTGCCGACCCGCTCGATGAGCCGCCCGTCACCTTCGACGGATCGCGTGGATTGACGACCCTGCCGTGGTGCGGGTTATCGCCTAGAAACCCATATGCGTATTCGTCCATATGGGCGATCCCAATCAGGATCGCCCCTGCGTCAGAGAGGCTCTGTATGAGTTCCGCATCAGCCACGGCCGGTCGGATCGATTCGTCAGCTGGGCCTCCCGCTAGCGTTGGCTCGCCTTTTACGTCGAACAGACTCTTCGCGACATAAGTTTTGCCGGCGAGCGGAGGTACCGGTTGACCGGCCGCAATCGCTTTGTCCAGTTTGCGCGCTTCGGCGAACGCCCGCTCGCGAAGCACAACGGAGATGCAATTCCAAGCGTCTGCGCTGGCTCGAGCCAATGCCGCTTCGACCGCGACTTCAATGCGGGACGTCACGAGCGTTGCTCCCCGTGGCGTACACGGCAGTCGAACCCTTGCCGCAAGCGTTCGGCGCAGGCCTCAAGCCGGCGCCGATCAGCATCGGACGGGTGAAAGACAAAGTCGCGCTTTGACGCGATGGCGATCTGGCGCAGTTGCATCAGTAGCCAGTAGCCCGGCAGCGCCGAATCCATTCAGTTACCTTCTACGGACGTTGGCGCCAACTCCGGTCGCCATTGTGCACGACGCATGCGGGTAATCCGGACACTCGCATAGAGCCCAGCGCGACGGAATGGCTCATTGCCGGAGAATGCCTCGGCCTCAGCCCGGTTTTTGACGTTTAGGATGAGCGTGCTGCCGAGCCGGGTTTCCCCATCCTCGTCCAGCATCGCGCCTCCTAGCACAATCAGTCCCTTGTGCTTCTCCAGATAGGTAAGATGGGCCTCCTTGTGTTCAGAACGGATCTGCTTCGAAACCGCCGGGTCGTCCTGACAATAAACAACGTAGAGCATTGCATCACCTCCATTCATCGCCGTCCCATTGCGGGACTTTAGTCGGATCGGGCAACACCGTATTGCACTTCTTGCACGTACGCAGATGCTCACTCTCGTTGAATTCCTGGACGTAGCGCTTGAGATTGACCTCAATGTCTTCGCACCAGAAGTAGACTTCGTGCAGCATGTTTCCGCAATTCTCACAGAACCACGCTATGCCGTCTTCCTCGCCCGGCGCGCGCGGCCGTTCCACCACCACGCCTATGCTGCCCGGTGGACGCCGCGGCGAATGAAACACATTTTTGGGTAGCAGGAAAACGTCACCTTCGTTAATACGATGCTTTACCTCCTTGCCATCTTCGATCGTATGCACATAGATATGTCCATGCAGTTGATAGAAGATTTCGTCCCACGGGTCGATGTGGAAGTCGTTGCGAGCGTTAGGGCCTTTGATGACCTGAAAAATAAAGTCGGACTTCTTGAACACTTCACGATTGCCAATGGCACCTTGCGAAGTTGGAAGATATTCTTCCGTCCACGCATCCAGATCAAAAGGACTGGGGATTTTCATGCGTTGCTCCTGCTTGATAAGTGAAAGCCGTGCGGTGCGACGTTGTGCTGCCATATCGCGCCAAACTATCCCGCCAGTTCGCCGGCAAGTGCTCTTGCGAGGATTGACTCCACGTCAGCAACGGTGACCGGATGTGGATTGTCGACCGGTGTCGCAAGCGCCTGCGCTGCGATTTGCGGAATCTGCGAAGAACGCAGGCCAAGGTCCTGGAGCGAACGCGGTGCTCCGTGACGTATCGAAAATTCAGCCAGCCCGCGAGCCAGCGAGCGGCCGGGAAACAGGTCCGACAACGCGGCAAGAGCCGGTGCATGCTCGCTATTCCACGCAATCGAATACGGCAGCAACACGGTATGTGCCTGTGCATGGGGCAATCCGTAGGTGCCACCCAGCACATGGCAGATTCGATGATGAAAACCCATCCCGACCTGCGACAGCACCTCGCCGCACAGCCACGATCCCGCGAAGCAGGCCGTTAGTGCGTCGACTGGCGGTTCATCAAGTGTGCAAAACAATTGCAGTCCAGCGATCATCTGCCGCACACCTGTCTCGGCCAGCGATCGTGTCAGAGGGTTGGCTTGCGGTGCGTAAAGGGCTTCAATAGCGTGTGCAACGGCGTTGATACCGCTGCAGATCGCGATATGTTTTGGCAATGACGCAAGCAACGCTGGGTCGTAGATAACACTGCGTGCCAACACCGCCGGATTGCGCATGGTCTGCTTCACGCCGTCGACAGTCAGACCATAGTTCCACGTCACTTCGGAACCCGAAAAATTGGTCGGTATTGCGATGATCGGCAAGACGAGGCGATCACTTACTGCCTTGGCCGTATCCAATGCCGACCCACCGCCAAACACCACCAAACCGTCCGCGGCGCATTCGAGGGCCTCACTGGCGGCGTTCGCGACGCTATGATCCGGCACATGTGGGATCACGCCGGTAAAGGTACCGACGCGTGCTGCCAGTGCTTCTGCATCTGCCAGATTCTCGAACTCGGACGCCAGATCCGCACTGCTGATGAGCATGAAGCGGGAGATTCCTTCAGCGCGCAACTCTCGCACCAGGACCTCAGCGATTGTGTTGCCGGATACAATGCGGTGGCCGCGCAACTCAAGCGAAAAGGGTGCTTGAATCTCGTTATCGCCCATATGTCCATCCCCAACGCTCGATTGACGTGATGGCAAAGAGGCCTGACTTAAAGAATGGCTCGGCGCTAAGCCATGCCTCTGTGTCAGTTCGGGAGTCTGCCTCGACGATGAGGCATGAGCCGACGGGCTGCCCAGCATCGTCATAGAGTGGACCGCCGTGAATCAACTTCACCGGATTAGGTTGCCGCACGTATGCACGGTGTTGCTCCAGAAACTGTTCGCGCATCCATAGCGAATTTGCATGATCGATGCCGCGGAATACGAAGTATTTTTTTTCCATACGAGCCTCCGACTGTGACTACCACCAACTGGCGACGACCTTGCGACCCGGGCCTAGACCCCGCTCGAGCCGTCTGTAAGGCAACGGTAGAGGCGGAGTATCCATAGAAAGCGCGCATACGTCGACTGACTTTCCCGCCCGGATACTTGTCGGTTTGGTTATAGCGCTGTCAGAAAGCTGTCGAATGAACCTTTGTATCCATGTGCTCTTGCGAATCAGACGATTGGCCTCCGGAAAGACCCGATGCACAAATGATATTTTTTGTGTAAAAGCATCTTTGCATGCGTCCAAACATTCGGACGGCGCTGACGTTCATACGAGGACAGTGGTTCAATGCTCGATCTCAACGATATTTATTATTTTGTCCAGGTGGTTGACCGCAAGAGCATCACCGCGGCAGCACGTGCGCTATCGGTGCCAAAGTCGACGATCGGCCACCGGATCCAGCAGCTTGAGGCTGCCCTCGATGCGCGTCTGATTAACCGTACGTCCCGGCAATTTGCGGTTACGGATATTGGAGCCGAGTTTTATGTTCACGCGGCGCTGATGCTTCGGAATGCGGAGGCTGCGGAAAACGCGGTCAAGCGGAGAATGATCGAACCGGGCGGCTTGATCCGCATATCGGTTGCTCTCGCCACCGCCCAGTTTGCGATGGGGGACTTGCTGGCGGAGTTCGGCCGCAGATTTCCGAAAGTAAGGATCCTCCAGCAAGCATCCGATGATGAAGTGGACATTGTCGCAGAGGGTTTTGATCTCGCCGTTAGGGCACATACGGCTCCGTTGCCGGATTCTCAACTGATCCAGCGACCGCTTGCACCTGTCCCATGGATGTTGTTCTGCGGTTCGAGCTATGCCGAACACTCAGGCCTGCCTTCCACCCCTGAAGAGCTTTCGGAGCGTCCCGCACTCTTCATGGTTCGAGGAGGGTTGCCGTGTCAATGGAACCTGCGGCATGCCAGTCAACAGTCGTGTACCGTTCGACTCGAACCGCGGCTGATGACGGACTGTATGGCCACGCTAAAGCAGTCCGCGAAGATGGGACTCGGCATAGTAGCGCTACCAGGATATGTGTGCCGTGATGAGGTTCGGGCCGGTGGTCTCGTTCGCGTTCTTCCAGAGTGGACGGCGGAGGAAGCCACGATGACGGCGTTAGTGCCACACCGTCAGGGGCTATTGCCGTCGGTGCGGGCCTTGCTAGACTTCCTCGCGGTTGAGATGCCCAAGGTAGTGACGGTCTAGCCGTCGGTGGGGACACCAGGCGAGGTCTGCCGTGGCCGAAAGCGATCTGGGAAAGGTCGATCGCCAGGTGTAATGTCCAATGCATTGGAAGCTGATTCCATGCTAAGTCGGTTATAGAAGCCCATTTCCCGAAGTTATCATAGGGGTGTGGTAAATCCCGCCGTGCTGCTGTTCGATTGCTGCTTTCGCTGCTGCAGCCAGCATTAAATTGCGAGAGCCCTATGTCTGTAAATTCTGTTCGAGTCACCCTCCCCACAAGAGGTATTCCGTTCGCAATCGGAACGCATTTCGACGCGGTGAGCTTTCGTGAAGAGCAATTCGCCGGAGTGATGGACCCACTGCTGATGGTCGATCATTTCAGAATGACGGAGCCGACGTTCGGACCGCACCGACATGCGGGCTTTTCCGCAGTGACCTACGTTCTTGAGGATTCACGCAGTCCGCACCTGAACTCGGATTCGCTGGGAAACGATCTTCCAATTTACCCTGGCGCGCTTCACTGGATGGTCGCGGGCCGAGGCGTGACGCACGACGAATGGCCTGGGGGTGATAACCCGGAGGTGCATGGCCTGCAGATCTTCGTCGATCTACCCGCCGACAAGAAAAACATCGATCCGTATGCGGTGCATCTCGAACCGGAAGATGTGCCGGAATATCGCGCGGACGGCGTTCGGATAAAAGTCGTTGCAGGCGAATTCGATTCGCTACGATCGCCCGTTCAGTTGCCGCAGCCCTTTTCCATTCTGGACGTATTTCTGGAGTTGGGTGTTTCCTTGGCGCTTGGAGTAAAGGCGGCCTGGGGTGCTTGGCTTTATGTGCTTGATGGCGATATTCAGATTGAAGTCGATGGCAACGCGCTCGTAGTCAAGCAGGGCTTCTCAATTGCGATGAGTGGATGCGGTGAAGGTAGCCCATTACAGGTAGGCAGTCTGGAAAAGTGCCATTTCGTCCTGCTGTCCGGAGAGCATGTCAGACAAGGCGACGACAGAAGCGGGGGACGGTGAACGCTTGCCGTAGGCTCGCCGTACCGGGTCACGAGCAACCTGAAAATGCAGACCTCGCGTCACTCCCGATCAATCTGCCGGTTGCCTGAATTCGTGTAGTCATAACTTGAGAGGGAACCAGATTGGGAAAGCAGTATTTTCTGTTTCGCGGTATCGACTGCGAGCAGTCGGTTTCGATTCGGGAGCAAACGACGACCCAGCAGCGCGCGTACGTACGGGAAGCGCCGGATGTGAAAATGATTCACGGCGGCCTGATATACGATGGCGTGGATTCGGTCTTGGGAACGTGTCTCATACTGGAGGCCGTGTCAGTCGGCGTAGTTGAGGACTGGCTTTGCGCGTCACCGTTTTTCAAGGCCGGGTTGTTCGCGCAGACCTCGCTAGAAAGATGGGCATGGACATACGGGAGATGAGCGGGGATCCAAGTCCACTCATTTATGAAAATACGGGTAGTGAAAATCGTTTTGTGGTGCCAAAGGGTCACCAGCCATAGAACCGCTCGCCATTATCGGGCCAGATTTTCTGCTGGTCCGCGCGGGTCAAATCGGCCAGTGCGCTCGCGACAGTGACAACCCAGCGTCCATAGTCAGCAACAAGGTTGACTACTGGCCAGTCGCTACCGAACACCAGTCTGTCTGGACCGAAAATATCGACAATAGCTTCGAAATAGGTTTGAGCCTCTCGGGCGACCAGTCCGGGCTGTCCTCGGTCAGGATGCCCGAGATCTTGCAATGGACATGCCTCAGGTCGCGGAACTGCTCTATTTCGCGTCTCCTCGGCTCGAAGGTGCCGTCACGGATGGCGGGCTTTGCCACGTGGTCTACGATCACCGGTCAGGTCGGGTTGCGTTCGATGAACCTGACGGTGTTGAGCATGTGGCGAGGTTTGATAAGTGCATCCAAGCGCGGGCCAAGCTCGAGCATCGCGTCTATGACCGGATCGAGTTCTCGCTTGAGGATCCAGGCTTCACGTGAGGCCATGAAACGCCACCTTGTCGCGGTCCTATCGGCATTCTCGAGAGGGCTCGGCGACGAGTGAAGATCGTGGCGGAGACGGCCAGACCGACCCTCCGCGAATCGTTATGGTTTGTCCTGCAGCAAAGGACGGCTTGGAACTCGCACCGTCATAGGCGACTGCCTGCCATCCCAAACCATCCTGCTCTAGGACGACACCGATTCCCCCGATTGAGGGATAGAGTATTCCAGCGTGCTGATGCACGATCACCTCCGACGACCACTCGCTCGCCGCTGGCGCAGCGTGCCTACGTTCCCGAGACGCTGGAGGAGCCGCATGATCATCGCGAGCGTTGATGACTATCGCAAAGAATGTGAAGCCAGACTTCCCCCATTCCTGTTCGACTACATTAGTGGTGGTTCTTTCCAGGAGAACACACTGCGCGCGAATATCGCGGAGTTGCAGACCACGCTGTTGCGCCAACGTGTGATGGTGGACGAATCGCATCTCAACCTGTCGATTGATGTGTGGGATCAGGCACTGTCATTGCCCATCGTCCTCGGACCCGTCGGCATGACTGGAATGTACTGGAGCCGCGGCGAAGTCAAAGCAGCCACTGCGGCGAAGGCAACGGGGATTCCGTTTACGCTGTCGACCATGGGGATATGCGACGTACATGAGGTCGCGCAACAGACCGGTGTTCCGCCCTGGTTCCAGCTTTATATGCTCAAGGACCGCGGCTTCGTCAGGAGCGTGATCGAACGTTCCACTTCGGCGGGATCGAAGGTGTTGGTATTCACCGTGGATCTTGCGACTCCCGGGCGGCGTTACAGCGCGGTGCATGATGGAATGGAGAACGACCCGTCGCTTCTGGGGATGCTGGGCTTCGTAGCCCAGGGTGCGACCCATCCCCGCTGGGCGCTCGATATCGTCACCAAAGGTCGGCCGCTGAAGTTCGGTACGGTGGCTGAAGCTATGCCGAAAGGCGTCCCGTATGGAAAATTCGTTCACGACAATTTCGATGCATCGACGACATGGAAGGATATCGAGTGGGTACGATCGATCTTTCCCGGAAAGATTATCCTGAAGGGCATTCTCGACCCCGACGATGCGAAGCGGGCCGTAGAGACAAATATCGACGGGATTGTCGTTTCAAACCACGGAGGCAGACAGCTCGATAGCGTGACATCGACGATTCGCGCGTTGCCGAAAGTTGTCGACGCCGTTCAAGGTCGAGTTCCGGTGTTTATGGATGGTGGCATTCGCTCTGGGCTGGATGTGTTGAAAGCGCTTGCCCTGGGTGCCACGGCATGCTTTTTGGGGCGCGCGTGGGCCTACGCATTGGGGGCGGCGGGAGAATCAGGCGTACGGGACATGCTGGACATCCTTACCGAGGAGCTTAGGGTTGCCATGATTCTGACGGGATGTAGCGATGTCAACCGAGCAACCCCTGACTTGCTGCTCAGGGATTGACACACACAAGTCTTAAACCGTCGCATGGCGCTACGGGTGCAACGACCTCTTTTTCAGCTTGACCCACGTCCTTGCGCGACGTAGCGACCTCGACTTACACCTTACGTGCTTCTGTCATATGACTTGCAAAGGCTCGAATCATGTTGAACATAGGTTCTGAAGAGTTGAGGTTCATGCAGCGACAAGGCTATGCGGCAACGCGCGACCGAAACTCAATTCGAGTATGCGCTCGGTTCGCGCTGGCCGGTCTCTTTGCCTTTACGATGGCGCAAATCGAGGGCTGCGCGTCGCTACCACCGTCAGCGAAAGCAGAGAGCTTTGCGTTGCCCGCAAACGATGCAGATCCGCGCTAGTGCAGCTTGCCAAGGCGAGCACACCTCCAGCACCAGGTTCGAGCTTTCGGCCCATGCCTTTCAGTCGAGTCTCCATGGACACCCGGCTCGCGCTTGCAAAGCGGGCATTGCGTACCCTGGACCTTCAGTACTACTTGATTCAGGGCGACACCACTGGAAAAACGCTGCTCAGAGCGGCCAGGGACGCTGCGCTGCGCGGCGTCCGGGTGCGCACCCGGGTCGACGATCTTTACACCGATACCAGCGAGCAACTTCTTCTGGATCTATCGGCTACGCCGAACGTCGAGGCCGGGCGGTTCAATCCTTTCCCCGCCGGAAGGACGTCGGCGCTTATGAAATGGGCTCGCTGGCTGGATGACTTCCCCCGTTTGAATCACCGGATGCTTCTGCCCCCTCATTGCGGCGCGACGTGTTTTTCGACGTCGCGACCTCTCGCTGGGGCGGGGTCTTTGGGGACGCTTGTCAGACGCGGCGAGCCGTCGGAGGAACGCAGGATAAGTTCGGGAGACCAAACCTCCTGAAGCTCCTTCACCGGTACGCCTTCGAGTTGCGCCAGCAACATCTCGGTCATCCGTTTGCCAGCCTGCAGCGTTTCGGCAGAAAAAGTCGTCAATGCCGGGGATAGAAGGGTGCCGAAAGGATGGTCGTCTCCCCCGATCACGGCAACGTCGCGACCCGGCACCAGGCCGCGCTCAGTAATCGCCCGGTAGATGCCAAGGGCCACGAGATCGTGCCCGCTGATGATCGCAGTCGGTGGGTCATCTGTCTCGAGCATTTGTCTTGCCGCAGCGAGCCCTCCTTCCTCGGTGATATTCGCTTCGATGTAGAGGTTTGTGTCAAAGGGAATGCCGGCTGCGCGAAGAGCCGCTTCGTATCCAAGTCGTTGGTGGTGACTGAACATTAACGTGTCGGGTGCGTTCACAAGGCCTATTCTGCGATGCCCGAGTGTCACGCAACGCGCACAACCCTCGCGCCCAACGACGGTGTGGTCGATGTCCAGATACGCAAATTCACCCAGCGTATCACTGCGCCCAAAAGCAACGAATGGCACTTCGCGCTCCAGCAGATACGCAATCCGCTCATCGTGCCGACGCGTGCGGCCGAAGAGTACACCATCGACCTTTTGCACTTCAACGAGGCGCTTGAGCACTTTCATTTCGTGCTCGGCACTTCGCGCTGAGGAGACGACCAGCTGGTAGCGCGAATGCTCAAGCCTCTCGTCAATCCCCATCAGCATATTCAAAAAGAAGGGATGCGCAAAATGCGCCTGGGGGGCCGACAACACGAACGCGATGAGATCGGATGTTTGCGTGCGCAATCTTCTCGCCGCAGCGTCCGCGGAGAAACCAAACCGGGCCGCAGCATCAAGCACGCGCTGGCGAGTCCGCGAGTTGACATCCGGCCGGCCATTGATCGCTTTTGACACAGTGCTCACAGAGAGCTTTAAGTGTGCCGCTAACTCCTGAATATTCATCTCAGCTTCCTTGAGCACGTGTCAACCGACGCGCCGAAATCGTTTTCCCATATTCTACGGCAATCTGCGGACACGCAGGATCCGATGCTTTGAGCACGCTTCAAAATGGATTTCGATTCGGCCGCCGCGCCGGTCGGAGTTTCTCCTCAATTTGCTGTCTCGGTGTTTACCCGCGCCACCCCAGCCACATTGAAAGTGACCTCAACTCACAGCTCGCGCCGGAAATCCTTGTGCCACGCCCCGCGCGACGATGCTGCGTCGCACACCATCCCGAGGCGGAGTCGAAAACGATTTCTGAATATTTTTGACATGCCTTGAAATTTGGATGTCGACTTGGTATGTTTATTCGAAATCGTTTTCGATTTCACTTGATGAGGACAGCATGAACAGTGAAGAGATTGAATTGCTTCGGGCGACGACCCGCCGGTTTGTACGCTCGCGTCTGGTCCCGCTGGAGGAGCAAATCGAGGCGGCAGACGACGTGGATGAAGCGTTGCTAGCCCAATTACGCTCCGAAGTAGCGGCGCTGGGGTTGTACGGCTTCAACTTGCCAGAATCGATTGGGGGCCCGGGTCTGAATGCGGCCGCAAAGTTGGCGATTCTGGAGGAGATGACCTATACGTCCGTGCCTTTGAGCGAAGTGTTCGGTCATCTTCCCCTTTCCCTCGGAAGGTGTAACGCCGAGCAGCGCGAGCGGCTTTTGCCCGATTTCCTTTCGGGGAAAAAAATCCTCACCTATGCATTGACCGAACCTGACGCAGGCTCGGATCTGAGCAATCTGCGCACGCGTGCCGAAAAAGCCAATGGCGGATGGTTGCTGAACGGCAGCAAACACTTTATATCGCACGCCGAAACATCGAACTACATCATCGTGCTTGCGGTGACCGATACCAAGGCATCCCTCAAGCGCAAGCTGACGACGTTCATTGTCGAGCGCGACAACCCGGGCATCGTCGGCATGACCCGGTATAAAAAGATGGGCTGGCGCGGTTACCACCTCAACGGCTTCTCTTTGGAGAACTGCTTTGTGCCGGATGCGGATGTTCTCGGTGAGCCGGGTGATGGCTTCATGAGCATGATGGAGTCGATCAATCACGACAGAATCCTTTCCGCTTGCCGATCAACCAGTCTCGCCGGACGCGCGCACGAGATGTCCTGTAACTACGCGAAGGAACGCTCTGCCTTCGGCACGCAGCTCGCGAATCATCAGGCGATCCAGTTCATGGTAGCAGACAACGATGTCGAGATAGAAGCGGCGCGGCTGCTGATTCGACGTGCAGCCGAACTCGTTGAGGCCGATGTTCCTGAGGCGCGCATTGCTACGGCGCGAGCAAAGCTGTACGCGAGTGAAATGGGTTGCCGTGTCGCGGACCGGGCCCTGCAGATATTCGGTGGCATGGGTTACATGTGCGAACTTCCGATCGAGCGGTTTTATCGTGACGCAAGAGCCTTCCGAATTGGTGAAGGCACCTCGGAAATGCAGCGCCTCCAGATTGCGCGAAATGCGCTGTCCGCTTAAGAAAAAACTAAAGGTCGTCATGCTGCAAAACTCTCCTTCTTCGAATACGCCGCCGCTGATGCAGGCGCTGGATGCGTCCTCCCGAGGTGACGGGAGTGCCGACACTGTTGACTCTCTCTGGGCGTTTAGAGATCTGTTGAGGCATGAGCCGGCGCTGCCGGTCTGTCACTTTGGGGACCTGTCCTTCAGTCGCGCCGAGCTTGATGATGCGGCCTCGGATGCGGCAAGCCAGCTTTTGTCGCTGGGATTCGCGGCGGGCGATGTGCTCGCCGTGTGGCTGCCGGATAGTCCTGCGTGGTTACAGCTCCTTTTTGCGGCCGCTGCGATTGGCGTGGTCGTCGTGCCGGTCAGCACCCGGTACAAGGTTGCTGAAGCGAACTACGTGGTTGCCCAAAGCCGCGCGAAGGGACTGGTCGTCGCGACGCAATTTCTTGACTACGACTATCTGGGCGCGGCAGCGACGCTCAAGTTGGACAATCTCGGTCTCGAGCATATTCTCACTGTCGACATCGACGCGGGGTTCGTCCGGGATGGATCGGCGAAAGCCGAGCGCGTACTCACGGTACCGCTGCAACTTCCTCTGATCACGTTCAGCACTTCTGGAACGACCGGCAATCCGAAGCTCGCGTTGCATACGCAGGAGGGCATTGCAAAACATGCACAGAACGTCGCGCGTGCGCTGGATATCCGTACCGGTGATGTGATGCTGTGCGCATTGCCGTTGTACGGTGTGCTGGGTTTCGTGCAGGCAATGGCGGCGATCGCAGCGGGCGGGGCGTGCGTCCTGCTGCCTGTATTTAAGGGGGAGGACGCAGCCCGGGCGATCGAACGGCACGGTGTGACTCACAGCTTCGGCTCGGACGGACTGTTCGACAGAATTCTCGATACGACGGGATATTCGCTAGCGTCATGGAGGCGCGGCGGATTCACCGAATTTGCGGGCCTTGGACCGGCAATCTGTCAAAAGGCGGAACAGGATCTGAACCTCCTGTTCACGGGCCTGTACGGTATGTCGGAGTGCCTGGCCATTACGGCGACACGTTATCCCCATGAGGATGCGCGGGAGCGGGCTCTCGGCGGAGGTTCACCGGTATCGCCCGAGATTCGGTTGCGCGTGATGGATGTCGATAGTGACCTCGAGGTTGAGCTCGGTCAAAAGGGCGAACTGCAAATCTCGGGTTACAACGTAATGACCGGATATTTGCACAACGAATCTGCTACAGCCGGTGCCTTCACACCCGATGGCTGGTTCAAAACTGGCGACCTCGTACAGCGAACCGTGGACGGGTTTATCTACCTGGCACGACTGAACGATGGCTTGCGCCTTAGCGGCTACCTTGTCGATCCCTCGGAGATTGAGCAGTTTCTAGTCCGGCATGAGGGGGTGATGGCCGCGCAGGTAGTTGCTGTCAAGAAGCCAGGAGTCGGTGACGTTGCAGTCGCCTTTGTGCGGACGGTTGATGGGGGTCTCGCCGAAGCTGACCTGCTCGCGTACTGCAAGGCCGGTATAGCCAACTACAAAGTCCCGAAACGCATTGTCTTCGTGGATCAGTTTCCGGAAAAGCCCGGGCCGAACGGCGTGAAAATTCTGAAGACGAAGCTGCGCGAGATGGCCGCGGCTGAGTTATCCCTTTGATCGAAGCTGGCAAGAGAAAGGACCCGAGACAATGAAAGACACACAAGTAAAGTCAGATATCGCATGGGCGAACCCTTCCAAGGTCGTCATACACGGGCTGGACCTATGCAACGAAATCGTGGGGAAAATCGATTTTGGCCAGATGACTTTCCTGCAGTTATTCGCTCGTCTGCCGGACGCGCGTGAGTTGCGGATGTTCAACGCAATGATGGTCATACTTGTCGAGCACGGCATCACGCCATCGTCCCTCGCGACGCGGTTCACCTATTGTGGCGCCCCGGAAGCAGTTCAGGCAGCGGTCGCAGCAGGGTTGCTGGGGCTGGGCTCGGTGTTCGTGGGTTCGCTCGACAATGCGGCCAAACTGCTCCAGGAGGCGATTCCCGCCAATACGTCGTTGGCCGATCCGAAGGTGAAGGCAGTCGAGATTGTCACCAGCTACCGCGCCCGCAAGGAAATCATCCCGGGAATCGGACACCCTTTTCACAAGCCCATTGATCCGCGCAGTGTTGCGTTGTTCGAGGTCGCAAAGGAGACCGGATATTACGGGCCCTATGTCGAGCTGATGGACGCAATCGGCAAGGAAGCCACGCTTCAGTCGGGGCGTCCCCTTCCATTGAACGTGACCGGTGCGATGGCTGCCGTTGCCTCCGAGATGGGCATTACCTGGAAGATCTGCCGCGGTCTCGCCGTCGCCGCGAGAGCCGTCGGACTGGTGGGGCACGTGCTGGAAGAGATGCGCCAACCGATGGCGGAGACGCTCTATCTGCGAATCGAGCATGAAGCGACGAAACATATGCACGAGGGGCAGGCGTGATGTCATCTTCCGGTTCGTCGGCGCTGGGGCAGTCCGAGCCGTTGGCTCGAAAGCGTTCGCTCGAGCGGGAGGCGTGCAGTTTCTGGACTCTGGAAAAGCTTCGTAACGCAGACACCGACCAGTTCCGGCATGTCAACAATGCCGCGATCTCCACGTTTTTTGAATCGGCACGCATGGAGGTTCTGGAGCACGACTCGCTGAAAGAGTCGTTGATCGGCAGGAACGTAGTTGTGGCGCATCTATCGATCGACTTTCTAAAGGAGCTTTATTTTCCAGGCGTGATCGAAATTGGCTCCGCGACCCTCAAGGTTGGGCGTACTTCGTTCCAGCTGGTGCAAGGCCTGTTCATCGGAACCGAATGTCTGGCGTTCGCACTGGCGACCTGCGTTCTTCTTGATACAGAACGGGGCAAGCCGGCCCCGATTCCTGAGCTGGTTCGAAGCCAGCTACTCAAAGGCCTCGTGGGTGCAGGAGACGAGTCGGCAAATACCGGATTCCGGAGATAAAAGGCATGTCCACTATTTTTTCGAAAGTGTTGTTCGAGATGTGCGGCGATATTGCTGTCATCACACTTAACGACCCGGATCGCCGCAATGCGCTATCGCGACAGATCGTAAGGGAAATCTTCAAGGCGTTGGAACTCAGTGCCACGACTGGCGCGCGCGCGATTGTGATTGCTTCGAGCGGGCCGGCGTTTTGTGCAGGAGCCAACATCGACGACCTGAAAGACGGCTGGATGGAACGTGCCGACCCGTTAACCGACCCTGCGTTGCTGTTCCAGCGGTTGGTGGAAGATCCCCGCATTGTCATCGCAGCGGTTCAGGGAGGCGCGCTAGGGGGCGGCTTCGAGCTTTCCATGTCATGCGACCTCGTGGTTGCTGCGGATACCGCGTGGTTCGCTTTGCCGGAAGTCTCCCGGGGGGTGATTCCCAACACGGGCCTGGCACTCCTTCAGCGGATGGTGGGTTCCAGGGCCGCACTTGAACTGATCCTGACGGGCCGTCGACTCGGTAGCGAAGAAGGCGTTTCCCGGGGCTTGGTGAACCTTGTTGTCCCGCGCGAGTCCGTCGTTGAAAAGGCCGTTTCTTTGGCACAAGACATTGTCTCAAAGGCGCCGCCTGGTGCGATTTCGGCCGCAAAGAGGCACCTGCATGAGCACGCCGGCTATGACTGGGAGCGGGTACAGCGCTCGGTTACCGATGTCCCGCGCGCCGAATGGCAGGAAGGTCTCGACGCCTTCACCGAAAAGCGCGATACGAATTTTGAACCGTTTTGGCGCGCGGCGGCGCCGACCTGACAGATAGGTCCGTCAAGACCGAGAGCTAAGTAGATACACAAACTACGGGTGGGACCGGAGCGTTACGACCCATGTTAGAGGAGCAGCACATGATTATCGATTTGCACGCACACGCGCTCAATGAACGTTTCATTGTTGATCTGGCGAAATCGCCTGTTGCAGGACTTCGGTCCGAGCGCGACAGTGAAGGTCTCTATGTCATCCGGCGCGCCGGTGATGATCGGAAGAGCACGATAGATCCGCATCTGTTTGGTATGGAGCATCGGCTTGAAAGCCTCAAGCGTCGTGACGTAGGGCTTCAACTGTTTGGGCCGCCGCCGTTTATGCTGGCGTGGCCGGGCGGCGCCTCCGGCGTTGAGCTGGTGCGGGCGCTGAACAAGGCAGCACTGGAAACCGCAGCCGAGTCCGAAGGGCGCATGGAGCCGCTGGCAGCGTTGGCTCTGGGCGAACCGGAGCACGTGGTTGCCGAGCTTGAGTACGCTGTGCACGAACAGGGATTCCGCGGCGTCATCATGCCAAGCAGCGCTGGCGGAAAACCGCTCGATGACCCTGAGTTCGCAGAACTTTTCGCCACCATCGAACGACTCGGCCTGATTGTATTCCTGCATCCAACCTCGGCAGTAACCTCGGAACGGTTCGGCATGTATGGTATCCACGTTCTCGTGGGCTGGCCGTTCGAGACTTCACTGGCGATCACCCGCATGATCTTCAACGGCGTGCTCGAGCGCCACCCTGAGCTCAAGCTGGTACTGGCGCACGGCGGCGGGAACCTGGTGTTTCTGCGCGGTCGACTGGATTCCGCGTACGAGGCGACCGGGTGGGAGGCAGATCCGTATTTCCGTCAGCACATTTCTCAAAAACCGAGTGCCTATCTCGATCGACTCTACTACGACACCTGTGCCCTGAGCCAGGAAACCAACCGGTTTGTCATTCAGACCATGGGTTCGGATCGTGTCGTCTTCGGTAGCGATTACCCGTTTGATATCGGCGATCCAGAGGGGAGGCGCTCAATGCCGGTCATCGACCGTCTGGCGCCCGGTGACCGAGAACGCATCTGTCATCTGAACGCGGAAAGGCTGCTGCTGGACGCCGGACGGCGGTAACCGGATCCAGATTGAAGGGGAGTTCAGGTAAAGACGATTTAATTCGGACACCTTTTTAATGGTGAAAATCTTGATAGAACACATCGTTACTCAAAAAGCGCCTTTGCCGAGGGGGCACTATGCGCAGGCGACCAAGGCAAATGGTTTTGTCTTCGTTTCAGGGCAGCTTCCCTTGATGGTGGAGGGCGATGTTGCACTTCCGGAAGGACTGGACGCGCAGGTCCTTCAAGCCCTTTCGAATCTGCGTGAAGTGCTTTTGGCTGCGGGAACCACCGTAGAAAGGCTTTTGAGTGTGCAAATTTACGTGTCAGACATCGAAAACTGGCCGCGCGTGAATGCTCTGTACCGGGAATTTATAGGTGACCCAGCGCCGGCGCGCACCGTCGTGCCGTGTGCGCATCTCCATTACGGGGCGCAGGTCGAGATCAGTGCGGTAGCCCTCTGTGGCGATGACGTTCTATCAGAGAATTGATTTCGGGTCGCCTCATCGAAGCGGTATCCAATGTGCCTTCCAAGGAGGTATTCAAAGTGGGAATGTTTGACTGGTACCGGGCTGCCGCCCCCGTAGAGCGGCGAACCTTCTGGGGATGCTTTTGCGGTTGGACCCTTGATAGCTTCGACGGTCAGATCCTGGCTTTTCTGTTGCCGACGCTGATGGCTACGTGGCACTTTTCCAAGTCACAGGCAGGCCTGATTGCGACTTCTTCCCTGTTGGCAGCTGCGGTCGGAGGTTGGGTTTCCGGGATTCTCAGCGACCGTCACGGACGAGTGCGCGTTTTAACCTGGTCGATCATCTGGTTTACGGGATTCAGCGTGGTGGCTGGGCTGACAAACTCATATGGTCAGTTGCTGGTCGTGCGGGCTTTGCAGGGTTTGGGGTTCGGTGCTGAATGGGCCGTGGGCGCTGCTCTGATGGCAGAGGTCATCAACCCCGCTCATCGCGGAAAAGCCCTGGGTCTGGTTCAGAGCGGGTTTTCAGTCGGCTGGGCACTCGCCTCCGTTGTCACAGGCGTACTTCTCGCATATCTCCCGACCTGGATCGCATGGCGCTCGGCATTCTGGATCGGTGTGATTCCTGCACTCATCGTGCTGTTGATACGGCGTTATATTCCCGAGCCGGAGTTGTTCAGGAAAGTGCACGAGGACATGAGCGGTGTAATTGTCGCGACGTGGCGTTCGGCTTTGCGACGCGATGTCCGACGGGCGAGCATGCTCGCCGCACTTCTGGTAGCCGGGCTACAGGGAAGCAGCTTTGCCATTGCAATCTGGTTGCCCACGATGCTGGTTCAGGTTCGTCATCTACCTGGGTCGACGGTTGCAGTCATGGTATTGATGATGAGCGGGGGCTCGTTTATCGGTCAGGTGAGCTTTGCCTATCTTAACGACCATTTTGGCCGTCGACTAACGGCGATCACGTATTGCGTCGTTGCGGCGTCCGTGACTGCATGCTATCTGTTCATTCCGATGGACCCATGGATGCTGGCGCTGCTCGGGCTTCCTGTGGGCGTGGCCGTAAATGGAGCATTTGCAGGTGTCGGACCGATGCTGTCCGAGCTGTTTCCAACTGCGATCCGCACGACCTGCATGGGCTTCTCCTATAACGTCGGAAAGTCGCTGGGTGCTCTGAGCGTTGCAGTTGTCGGCGTTGTAGCCGAACACGTAGGCCTGGCGAATTCGGTTGCCCTGTTTTGCTTCGTTGGCTACGTTTGCGCACTGCTTGCGTTGACGTTCCTTCCAGAAACTCGAGGTCGCGATCTTGCGCATATTTCTGTTTCCGGAAGCGATATCGGGCTGGGCGATGGGTCAGATGTTTTGAAGCAGGTGAGTCAACCGAGGAGCTAGTTATTTCGGCCGTGAGCAGGTGCTTCGCGGGACGGTCGGCTTCTTATACCGTGTGAGGCAAACCGGCATGTAAATCTATGATTGAAAACTTTATTATATGTTTAGGATTCCGATTTAATAAATGAACCGCCTTTTGTAAAGAGGATTACTTTGAAGATATTGGTGGCAGTCAAGCGGGTCGTCGACTACAACGTGAAGGTCAGATCGAAAAGCGACGGTAGCGGACCCGATCTCGCGAACGTGAAAATGTCGATGAACCCATTCGACGAAATTGCTGTCGAGGAAGCCGTTCGACTGAAAGAGACCGGCGGGGCAGCGGAGGTCGTCGTCGTCTCGTGTGGCCCATCTCAATGTCAAGAGACGCTACGAACCGCATTGGCCATGGGTGCCGATCGGGCGATTCTCGTGCAAACCGAGACGGAGCTACAACCGCTCGCGGTGGCAAAGCTTCTCAAGGCGGTGTTTGATCGGGAAGCTCCGCAGGTGATTGTCCTGGGCAAGCAGGCCATTGACGATGACAGCAACCAGACTGGGCAGATGCTGGCCGCGCTGGCTGGGCTCCCTCAGGCGACCTTTGCTTCAAAGGTCGCAATCGCCGGTAGTCAACTTGAGGTGACGCGCGAGGTCGACGGTGGACTGGAAACACTCCTGCTTTCGCTGCCCGCTGTGGTGACCGCCGACTTGCGCCTTAATGAACCTCGTTACGTGACACTTCCGAACATCATGAAGGCGAAGAAGAAGCCGCTTGAGACGGTTACGCCGGATGCGCTCGCCGTGGAGGTCTCGCCTCGACTCGTCATGTTGCGTGTCGACGAGCCCTCGAAGCGGGCTGCCGGGATCAAGGTGCCCGATGTGCGGACGTTGCTTGAAAAATTGAAGAATGAAACGAAGGTCATATAGGAAGGGCAGAAGAAATGGCAATCCTGGTAATTGGCGAGCATGACAACACGTCAGTCAATCTGGCGACCTTAAGCACAATCGCAGCGGCCCAGGCGATTGGTAGCGATATCGATCTGCTGATCCTCGGTGCTGACATCCAGCGAATCGTCGAAGCGGCATCAAAGATCATGGGAATCAGAGGGGTCCTGGCTGCCGACGCGCCGCACCTTGCAGATGCTCTGGCCGAGAACGTTGAAGCGACGGCGATGCAACTGGTGAGGAATTACACACACGTTCTCGCGCCAGCTACGGCGTTCGGAAAGAGTGTCGCCCCGCGTATCGCCGCAAGGCTGGATGTTGCGCAGATCAGCGATGTGACTGCGGTGGTGAGCCCGGACACCTTTCATCGTCCTATTTACGCGGGGAACCTGATCGCGACAGTGCGATCGACGGATCCGTACAAGGTCGCGACGGTTCGTACAACTGCGTTCGAACCGGTTGCAGCGACTGGCGGCGGCGCGACGATTGTGCGCGTCAACGCTGCCGCAGATCGAGGAATTTCAGTATTTGTCAGCCGGGAAGTCACAAAGCTGGACAGGCCGGAATTGACGGCCGCCCGGATTATCGTGTCTGGAGGGCGTGGTCTGGGTAGTGGGGAAAACTACGCAAAGATTCTGGAGCCGCTGGCCGACAAGCTTGGCGCTGCGCTAGGGGCCTCTCGTGCGGCCGTGGATGCCGGTTTTGTGCCGAACGATTACCAGGTTGGGCAAACCGGAAAAATCGTTGCGCCCGAGTTGTATCTGGCAATCGGCATCTCGGGGGCCATTCAGCATCTGGCTGGCATGAAAGACAGCAAGGTGATTGTGGCGATTAACAAGGACCCGGAAGCCCCAATATTTGGTGTCGCCGACTATGGACTTGTGGGCGATCTCTTTGCCGTCGTTCCTGAGCTGACTGCGTCGATCTGACGTTACGGTTGGCTCCGGGCTGGCGCCTTCGTGGCGCGCTATGGCTGTGACATGTTCCAGGGTAATTTCATGCCAAAAGTCGAAACACTGCTGTTACTGAATAAAGATCAGGTCGAAGCCTTGCTCTCACCACAGGATGTGGTTCTAGCGGTGCGTGAAGCGTTTCTTTTGCATCATCAACGCAAAGGGCGTCTGTTCCCGGTGGTTCGCGAGCAGCTCGCTACTGGGGGCATTTTTGGCATCAAGTCTGGAGACGTGGAAGAGCAGGATCTGCTGGGATTCAAGGCCGCCGGATTCTGGCCGAACAACCGGGACATCGGTAGCGAGCCCCATCAGGCCACCATTCTGCTGTTCGATCCACATACCGGGCGGCCGGAATGCGTGATAGACGGAAACGCGGTCACCACGATGCGTACCGGAGCTGCGGGTGCTCTTGGCCTGGAGGCATTGGCACGACCCGACAGTGCCACCCTTTGCGTGTTCGGTACTGGGGTGCAGGCACAAATTCAGACCCGCTTCGCTCTGGATGCCCTACCGTTACTCAGAAGCGTGAAATACGTATCCTCGTCAGGAACCCGTGTTCCAGCGTTCGAGTCATTGTTCGCATCCCGATGTGACATTCAACTTGCGACCAGTGTGAACACGGCTGTCGCCGAAAGCGATGTTGTCATTACCGCTACGCCCGGAAGGAGCGTGCTGTTCGATGCCGACGCTGTGCGCGCCGGGACCCATATCAATTGCGTCGGAACGGACACACGCGGTAAGCGCGAATTGCCGGCGCGGTTGCTCGAACGGGCGAATGTTTATGTCGACGATACGACACAAAGCGTGGAGATCGGTGAGCTTCAATGGGCACCCACGGTGGCACGTACGGAGTTCGGTAACCTGGTCGCGAATGGACCAGGCGCACCGAGGAGACAAGACGAAATCACTGTATTCGATCTGACGGGTCTTGCATTGCAGGATCTGACCGTCGCGCGAATGCTGTGTCGTGCCGCTCGCGAAGCAGGCATCGGCACGAAGGTCGGATGGCCCTGGTAGGGGGCTGGCAGGGCATCGGTGTTCCTGGAACGGAAGCAAAGCTCTAATCATAGGACTCGGCATGGAGAACCTTCGCGTTAGCGTCAGACTGTGGATCGCCCTGGGACTGATGTGCATCGGAGTACTGGCGATCGGCCTGTGGGGCGCACTGCACGCGCGCGACACTATGCTCGACGATCGCAAGGAAGAGCTGAAGAACATCGTTGCCGCTGCGGCCGGCGTGGTCGATCGTAACAATGCACTTGCTGCGGCCGGCAAGCTGTCCGTCGCCGATGCTCAAAAGGTGTCGCTCGACACTCTGCGGGTGATGCACTACGCCGGTAGCGGCGGCTACTTGCTCGTGCTCGATGGCCACGGCATGATCGTGATGCACGGCGTGCGGCCCGACCTCGAAGGCCACCGTGTGTTCAAGGAAGGGTCCGACCTCGCGCAGCGGCAAAACACCGGGTATATGGATCTGGAATACCTGAATCCGGTGACCAGCAGTATGGCACCGAAGATCAACTATGTTCAGCTATACAAGCCATGGGACTGGACACTCATGACCGGCGTGTTCGTCGACGACATCGACAAGCTGTTCTATCTGACGTTGGCCAAATATCTGGGGGCGGCTATCCTGCTGTGCGCGCTGGTGTCCGGCGTGATGCTCGTCGTCATGCGCAGCATTCGCAGCCAGCTTGGCGGCGAGCCCGGGTATGCAGCGGATGTTGTGACCCGCATCTCCGCTGGAGACCTGATGGTGCCCGTCGAGGTATCGTGTAACGATACCGGCAGCCTGCTGCATGCGATGAAAGGCATGCAGGAGAGCCTTGCCCACATCATCGGCAACGTGCATAGCGGCAGTGAAGTGATCGCCGCATCGAGCAAAGAGATTGCGGCCGGCAACCTCGACCTCTCGGCGCGTACCGAAGAGCAGGCAGCGTCGCTTGAGCAGACCTCGGCGACCATGGCCGAGCTCACCAGCACGGTCAGGCAGAACACGGACAACGCGCGCCAGGCGAGCGTGCTTGCAATCAACGCCTCGGACGTTGCCGACAAAGGCAGCCAGGTGGTCGAGCGCATGATGGGCACGATGAACAGCATCGCGTCCAGCTCGACCCGAATCGCGGAGATTACCGCGTTGATCGATGGGATTGCATTTCAGACCAACATCCTCGCGCTGAACGCGGCGGTAGAGGCGGCGCGTGCCGGCGAGCAGGGCCGTGGCTTCGCGGTGGTAGCGGCCGAGGTGCGCAATCTGGCGCAGCGCGCGTCAGCTGCAGCGAAAGAGATCAAGGAGCTGATCGAAACCTCCGTCAACGAGATTCGTACTGGTTCGAACGAAGCTGGGCAGGTAGGCCAAGCCACCGCCGAAGTGCGGCTGGCGATCAGGCGGGTCGCGGACATCATCGGCGAGATTGCAGCCGCGTCCGAAGAGCAGGGGCGTGGCATCGAGCAGGTCAACCAGGCGGTCGGGCAGATCGACGAGGTGACCCAGCAGAATGCCGCTCTCGTCGAACAGGCTGCTGCCGCAGCACAGTCGCTGGAAGAGCAGGCGAATAAACTGAATCAAACGGTATCGCTGTTCAAGGTTACAGCGATGGCCGACCGTGCGCCGGCGCCCAAAGACCACGTGGCTGAGGCCACTGTTACAGCCAAAGCCCCAGCGCCACGCATTCCCGCACTGGTCTCCCCCTCCGGCACCGGGAGGGCGGAAGACAGCAGTGACTGGAAAACGTTTTAAGCACTTTAAGCTACGCAGTTGATGGGAGTGTTTGCGGGTTGAGGTCGGCGGGTCGGCGCTCCGCTTGCTTGCCTCAAATCCGTAGCAAAGATGTGAGGACGCGCCGACCATTCCAGGCGTTAGAACTTCTGCGTTATGCCAACCGTTGCCACAGTCTGGTTGTTGCTTTTGGAAGGCGTTGCGCCCAGGATCGCGGCAACAGCATGTTGCCCTGTCGAATCCGTCCCGCTAGCCTTCTGGTACACGCCGACCGCATAGAGCGACGTTCGCTTGGACAGGGCGTAATAGCCGCCGAGGTCGACCTGCTGGTAGGTGGCGCCGCCCGCTCCGCTTGCACCGCTGTTTCTCATGTAGATATAGGCGGTACCGAGCTGGAGCGCGGGAGTGACCTGATATTTAAAGTTGACTTCTCCCGTGTTAAACGTCGCGGTTCCGGTGTATGCCTTCTCGGCGCTGTTCAATCCTGAGACTGAGACCGTGCCGAGGTTCTGGAATTGTGTGTTGCTGTATACGAGGCCGATGGTTGCCGGACCAAACGTATAAGCGCCGCCCGCTGCGATAATTTGCTGGGAACCTGCGGATGCATAACCTGCCTGCACAGGACTGGTAATGTTGACACCGGTAGCGCTGTCGTTGGCCTTGTTGCCATAGAACGAGAAGTTCGGGTCTTTGACAAATGTATAGGTGGCGCCCAGCACCAGGGATCCGATCTGATACCCGGCACCGAAATCGAAAATCTCGTTTTGTGTAAAGTTGCCGGCTTTCCCACCAAGACTGTACAAGGTCGATACGTTAAGACCGTTGTAGGTCGGGCTTTGATACCTGATCGTGTTGTTGACGCGATTGAAATTGTCAAGATTGTCCAGGTCACCTGCGTGGGCACCATATCCGGCACCCGATGCCGCCCACTGACCACCTGCCTCGAGCGCGCCGACATACTGATAGCCATCGGGGTTCTGACGGCCCAGTGTGATCGCGCCGTAGGTGTCACTGCTCAATCCGACCCATGCCTGCCGGCCGAACAAGGTGCCGTTCTGGCCGAACGTTCCGGCAGTCGTGCTGAAGCCACCCTCAAGGTTGAATATCGCCTTCAACCCGCTACCAAGATCCTCGGAACCTTTCAGGCCCCATCGACTTGCATAGTTGTTCCCGCTTGTGAGCGCATATTGGCGGCCACCGGCCGCGTTCGAATTGAACGTAAATCCCGCGTCCACAATGCCATACAGAGTCACGCTGCTTTGGGCGTGCGCCTGGATCGCGAAGGCGGACAACGTTGTTATAGCAAGCAAGGTCTTTTTCATGAGATTTTCCAAACCTGTGAATAATAAAAATGTGTTTACAACATGGATAACTACTTCGTACTACTACCTATTCAGATCGCGTAGCTAATGTTTGGAACTGCCTTCCCTCGCCAGGCTCAAGTCACCGATGAATCGAACTTCTGATATGAACAGTTTTTACGCGACGACGTGATATGCGGATCGCCTCTCTCCCCTGAGCGTATAGGCGCCATAACGCAAGTTCGCCGCCGTGTCGAATTCGCAAAACTGGATCGCACACGAGAAAATTCAGCCGCCTGCATGGGGCGCCGAATGAGGCTCTCAAGTGCGTGTCGACGGGGACTCGGTCCTTTCGTTACGTCGGCCTCCCTCAATTGTTCGTTTGCGCGATCGACGATTATCGGAGCCGTAGTTGAAGGGGGTGACAAGGTCCCCACGGGTTTTCCCGATTACCGAACAGAAAACGATTTCGATGTAAACTATCAATGCCAATAACAAAATTCAAGGATTTTTTTGAATATTTCGAAATCGTTTTTTATCTGACATAAAGCATCTTGGCAGATGCCGTGGCACCCGCCCGGCTGTCCTCGCACAAGCGTCCGAAGGACATTCGCAAACGGCCCCCATGGACCATGGCGGCTCCGATCTGAGGCGGTCGTTGTTTAGCAACTCGAGCGCACACTAGGCGTGTCACAGACGATCCGCTACTCGTTTAGAAGCCCTCAGTCCGAAAGTTCTGACTGGGTGCCGGTTCTGGCTCGGGTGAACAAACCTGCTCGCCCGGTAAGGGGCTTCAGGCGTTGCTAGTGGCAATGAAACGGACGCCTCTCACTATACAGATCGAGAATGCACGTTTCCAAGGCGGATGCGCCGGCCTGGAGGCGTCAAGCGAGTCGCGGCGCGCGCACGTTGAAGGCGGAAGCTTCACTGAGCCGGACTCGACGCGCTCGACTGAGGTGCCGATGAGCGCCTTGATTTCCTTGACGGCATCTGCGGAGCGTTTAGCGAGGCCGCGGACTTCGGTGGCGACGACTGCGATGCCGCGCCCTTGCTCGCCGGCACGAGCCGCCTCGACAGCGGCATTCAGCGCCAGGATGTTGGTCTGGAACGCGATGCCGTTGATGACTCCGATGATGTCGCCGATGCGCTTGGAGTTGGCGTTGATGTCCATCATCGTCGCGACGACCTTGTCGGCCTCGGGCGGGCAATCCGTTTGTGGCAGAGCCGATTAATTCTATGGGACGAGATTTTTTGGAACTG
>Ga0153933_1000100_pt1 | contig 48209 bp, 54 predicted proteins | sample TSNJ017MetaG_FD_102275 | JGI IMG/M metagenome (GOLD analysis project Ga0153933, IMG submission 102275) | Attine ant fungus gardens microbial communities from New Jersey, USA - TSNJ017 MetaG | ecosystem: Host-associated > Fungi > Mycelium > Unclassified | place: USA: New Jersey, Wharton State...
ACTACCCGGTTTTCGGGTGTCGCTTTACCCTTCCCGACGTGCCGCGAAGCCGATACAGAGCGTTTTGATAGGTCGACTTTCTCGCTCGATGTCGAAGTCGCACGTTTTGACACAGCCTCGGCCGGCAGCGGAAGATCAGGCCAATCGACCAAGCATCGCGCTGGTATAGTCGTGCCGTCAAAACAACTTTATATCGGACTGGTGACTGCACCCGCTACCGGACGTCTGCGCCCTATTCGCAAGTGATCACAATAGCGCTTTTCAAAACTCGTAGCCGATAACGCTCATTTCGTATTGAACCATCGGGTGACTGAAGCTGACGTAGAAAGTTTGTGGCTCCGCAATCATCAGCTTCGCTACGCCCGAAGGACCAGAAAGTTCCTGACTCAAGGTCCCTTCCGCATTGGAAGAAATTCGTAGCAGCAACGGGGTCCCCTGGACATCACTCCAGAGACGATATTGAATAGAAGCAAAATGTGCATTGCGCGGAATCCCAGAGCGAGCATCAACCTTAACCAACTCCGTCCATTGCACTTGGTGATGCGAGAGATTTGACGGTGCAACGCTTTCGCCGGGGCGAGAGTTTGGTCTCAACCAAATTTCCGGCCCTTGCACAAAGACTTGTACCTTCAGGATCAGGAAACCGTACTTGACATCGCCCTTGGTGCGCGATGGATCTGAGCGATAGTCGTAGACGTGATCCTTCCCTAGCTCTGCCACGTGATTGCTGATCAGATTACGAAGCTTGATGGTGTCCGAGGAAATACTCTCGATGAGCCATTCCTCATGTGACTCGGGAAGTACGTGTCCCACATCACTAAGCCGACAGGCAGGCGGCTCAATCCGCACGCGCATATCAATATTCTTTTGAAATTGACTCCAATTCATCCTTCGGAACTCCGCTTTCTATCGATGTTGAACACGCACATCATAGCCCCCTCACCGACTCCCAATTCAGATGGCCGCTTTGCGAATGAACGGTCACCAACAACTTATGATCGAGTCCAGCCATATCTCGAATACCTGATCTGCTCGATCAAAAAACCGTTTCATATCAATACCATCTCCCGCCGCCCATGGCAACGCCACCATAGCGGATCTGTCGCCGGCGATTCCCCAAGAAGCAAAGCGCCCCTTACTCCCGGCGTGTCGCGCACCAACTTGAAAGCACCATGTTTTATCATCAGAGAAGTTCAGACACTTGAGCAAAAACGAGATGAAAGGGGACGATTCTGACAGGCTGCAACCGACCGTCCGGCCTCACCTACTCTGCTACCTCGTCGTGGCCCAACTGGTCAGCCGGGCCACGACCGGGACATGGCTGAGGACCGATCACCTGGTCGAAGCCGCGCGCATCGGTTTGGGATCCATGCCCGAAGAGTGCGGGTGGCTTGAGCGTATCGAGCTGGCCCAAGCCTCGGTCGATCTTGCACCGCAGTTGCTGGTTTTTCCATACTTCCAGGACAAAGCAACGCTTACTGCCCTGTTTACGGATGGATGGGCACTGGACTACAAGTTGCCGGTGGTGCGGTGCATATATGACGTCTGCATGGAGCACCTCGCTAAGGTCTCAGGAGACTGAAAACACACAGTCGACCTTCATTAGGTGACTGATAAACTTACGCGACCAAAGCGGACGGTCGAATGCCTGCCTGAGAGCGCTTTTTGAACCGCTGCCCGAGGTGCGGCGGGGTGAGATCGCGACCATGCATGGTGCTATATTTAATATGGCCTCTGCGAAACGCCGAGAACCTGGGGGATAACCGTGAAATGCACCCGCTGTAACGAGTCCTATGACGATAATCACCCAATTTGTGATCAGCGTAACTGCCCGGGACTTGAGGCAGAGGAAACCTACCGCCCGCCGGAGGCGAGCGTGGCGCGGGGCGGACGGAAGCGCAAGGATCTTTCTGAGCCTGACGAGGTCAAGGACTCTTCTGAATCCGCCGACCGGCCAAGCAAGCGGAGCAGGGCCAAAACGCTAAAAACGATCACCGTAAGCTTTGGAAAATCCAAGTCAAAATTAACGCAGTCGATTAATCTTATTCGCAACACCATAAGAAAAAAACAAAAACTCGCCAAGTACCAGATGCATGATAAACAGAGCGCTACGACCACGGCAAGGCATGGGGACTTGGAGATCCGAAAGTCCACCTCTCCGGATACTATGCATGCAGAAATGGTAGCCATCAAGGAAATGCTTGACAAAGGCGCTTGGCGGTTAATCAACGGTCGGATCAAGACCGCGCAGGGGCACGATGTCGAATTAGAAAATTTCTCGACGGACGCATGTCATTGCGGATTTTGTACCATTATGCTACGCGTCCTCGGCTTGCCGCTCGGGCGCCCTACTGCCGGAAACCATATTCTAGCCGGCAACGACAACTATCCACTCCCGACAGAGATTAAGTACGATCCCCTTGTTGTTGTACGAGTCGCGCGATCTAATCTTACCGACAATGCCGCAGTAGCACTGAGAGAGATATTGAGCAGTTTCGTCCCATATAAAGACGACGATTGGTATCTCGACTTGGGTAATGGCACTGCGGAATTTAATAATGGGCGGGTGACGATAGCCCAAGCGAAGGAAAGTGGCCGTGTAAGAATTTCACTGGAGGATTTTTTCAGCAAAAAAAACAGCGATGAAGTCAATATGCTTTGGAAGGAAATATTCGGAGCCATTCGAACAACCAATAATCAATTCGCTAAATCGAGAGACGGTAAAAGGGAGGCAAGACAAGAAGCAGAGAGTGAAGAAAAAAAGCGAAAAACGGCAAGAAAGCCCAAACCCTCGCACTGATCTGGATTCTCCGCACTTGACTCAAAATAGTCCCGCCGGCTCGCTAGCGTCGTCCCAACTGAAAATAATCACCTCCTTCCGAGCCGTCTCCCTGCCGCCACCGCCGACTGTGTATGTGATGTCGACCGCTTCGATATGAAAACCGTCAAACGCCCGCCGGATATCCGGATGGTCATTCAGGCTGACGATCGCCCGGCCCTTCAGGGAACGTAGCCGTGACGCCATCTCGACGTATTCGGCATAAGGAAACGGCACGCCATAGCCTTCTGTCTCCCAGTACGGCGGATCGAGATAGAACAGGGTGTGCGGCCGGTCGTACTTGTCGATACAGGTCTTCCAGTCGAGCCGCTCAACGAATGTGCTGGAGAGCCTCAGATGCGCGGCCGACAGGGTCTCTTCAAGCCGCAGCAAATTGAGACCAGGAGGAGTCGTCGTCGCCGTACCGAACAACTGCCCTTCGAGCTTCCCGCCGAAGCAATTCTGCTGCAGGTAATAGAACCGTGCGGCCCGCTGGATATCGGTGAGCGTTTCCGGGACCGTGTCCTGCAGCCACTTGAACACCTGCCGGCTCGACAGTGCCCATTTGAACTGGCGCACGAACTCCTCGAGGTGGTGCTGCACAACGCGGTAGAGGTTCACCAGCTCGCCGTTGATGTCGTTGATCACCTCCACCTTTGCTGGCGGACGCATGAAGTAGAGCGCCGCCCCGCCCGCGAAAACCTCGACATAACACTCATGCGCAGGAAAGCGCGGGATGATGTGATCCGCGAGGCGGCGCTTGCCGCCGATCCATGGAATGATGGGTGTTGCCATATGTGGATTGCCTTGTTGGGAATTTGTTAGAATTCGCCCCGCCTACCGGTAGGTGTCAGGGCCTTGGCTAATTCACTGGCTGCTTCAGTGGAAAGGCGACCGGGACGATGCGCTAACATCAACCCGGTCGCCCTGTCTTCTCTCGCGTCGCAAAACGCGATCAAAGTAACTTTGCTGCTGTACTTCAGTTTGAGGGCGGTACCACAGCACGGCAAAATACTGTATGTTTACACAGTAATCTACAGTTGCCCGATGCTGTGAACCTACCCGCCTTCGCTCCCCCGTCGCTGACCGAGTTGCGTTCACTATGGCGCGAGCATCGCGGCAATGAAGACATCGAGCGTCTGATCCTAGAGATCCAGCATCAACGCCTGACGCTCATGCAGATGCGCTCCCTCGTCGACGCCAGCGTCAAGGAAGTGCGATCGATTTGTCAGGTGCCGGCCGACCACGCCTCGCCGCTGATGGCGCTTCAAGCGAAGCTGGTCCACGAGACCATGCGCGCGAGTGAGGCAGGTGGTCATTTGCCGTCGGTGCAATATCGCGGCAAGAAGAATGAACGCGACGATAGATGAATGGACATCGGACGATTTCATGCTGTCTGAGCTCGCGCCACCGCCCTACCATGGTGTTCGCGTTCAGACTGGATCCCCGAACGCTTCCACCCATCCCCTCGGATGGGTTTTTTGTTAAGCATCTATCGGTCCCCCCGAACCATCTGAAATTTCGATTTAACAATTCACATTTTGGGGCTACTATCGATTCACGTTCCAAAGCTGTATCCCTCGGAACGCTTCGGCCCGGCCACTCTCTCTAGTGCTGGGCCGTTTTTCTACGGTCGGCTTGTATGCGCCCACCCGCAATGCGCTGCGCCGGCTTCGTCATGAGCAAGAATCGCCTGCGCCGTTGCATCGGTCAGCACGTCCAGGGCGCTCACGTAGATCGGTCGCGTCCATTCACATCCGGTATCAATGATCCGTGTTCTGACCTGAACCTCTGGCTGCGGGATTGACGCCGTCGCCACGCGACCACTGGTCGAGCAGCCGCTGCTGGGCGCCGCCAGCAGGCAAAGCACTAATGACGTTTTCCACATCGGTTCTCTCCTTTACGGCCTGCGAAGCCGCTTGGGCGGCCGTCGCGTTCGCCTGTGCCTCGGCATCTCGTACCTCAGCGGTTTCGGTCTTCGCCTGAGCGGCGACGGTCTGGGCTTCAGCTACCAGCTGCGCGGATCGCGCGACCTTGGTATCGACCAACCGGCCCTTCACGAATGCGTAGATCACGCTGCCCACAGCGACAACAGTCGCAACGATCGCCGGCCACGCGGAATTGAAAACAGCGGTCAACATGGATTTCCTCCGTTGAGAATGAAGGCAGCACGCAACATGTCGAACGTGTGTTGAGGCTGACCATAGTTGTTGCCGGGCAGAGAGGCCCAGATGTTTGTGCATCGCGCGATCGCGGTGGCGAGATCGCCGTCAAGCAGCGGCTGGATTGCGCGTCGCTCCTTCAGCAATTGAATGCACCAGCGGTCCTGCGACAGAGGGCCGAAATCAGACAGGCGCAGCAGATCGCGATAGTGCGGCCAGTCCTTCAGCATGTGCTGGTAGCGTCCGGATGCGTTCGACGTGAGCCCTTTACTGTTCACGACAATCGACGACCGCCCGTTCTCGAATGGATGCGTTGAGAAATCGTCGAAGAGGTGCCGGCCGTCGACACCGGTGACGATGACGTCGTAGCCGTCGCACCGCGTGATCGGACTCGTACTCGTGCCCTCGGCCACCGCGAGCATGTCCATGAACGCGACGACCTGCGTCCCGCCGGCGGCGTCGCTACTGATGACCGTCATCGACGCCCTCCCCCGGTACGCGACGGATCGCCGTGTACCGGACCGCGACGATCGACGCGAACAGGATCGCGTACGCGATCGCCTGCTGAGCGTGAGCCGGAATGACGGCCTTCAGATCATCCGGAACGTTGCGCCAGGCGTCACGAATAACCGGACCAAAAGCCGACACGGTGGCAAGCGCGGTCGACAGGATCACGCTGCCGCGCATGTGCAGGAGCTGCCAGCCATCGGCCAGCGTAAGCTTCAGTCTCATCGGATCCATCCTTTGGATTCGGGCCGAGAACCGGCGCGGTTATAGAGGAGCTGGTCGAGCTTCAGATTGGTGTCCTTGATGTCGGAGCTGATGCCCTTCAGTTGATCCTTCACGTCGCTGCGCAGCGCGGCCTGATCACGCTCGATGCTCTGGAAGTGAATTTCCTGCTGACGGTCGTGTTCCTCAAGAATCAGCACGCGCTCGGCGACGTTGTTGTAGAGCCCGACACAGAACACGGTCGCGCCGACCGCTGCGCCGATGACCGAGATGACGGTCGGGATGTTGATGGTTCCGTCGAACCAGGTGCGACGGGAGTCAGGAGGGTGATGCACTGCAGCCATGGGATCCCCGATAACAAAGTCACTTTGAAAGCGGCCGCTCTGGAAGCGGCCATAAAAAAACCGCCCGAAGGCGGCTTGCGAAACGTTGTCCTGATGGCTTATCTGGGCGGTGCAGGCACGACCAGGTTGGTTGCCTTAGCCGCCTTCTTCCCGTGCCCGACCCTCGCCTTTCCCTTGTTGCCCGCATTGAGCTCGACCCGCGTTTCCCAGCTACGGCCGGCGTAGTCGTGTGTCACCGAGTCGATCAGGAAATCGCCATCCACCTCTTTCTTGAAACCCTTTAGCGTGACGGTCTTCTCGGCGGAGAAATCCGCCCGCCCCTGCATCAGCATCGAGCTCTTCGCCGTGTGGTGGTTGAGCTTCTGCAACCGGGCATCGGCCGCCGCTTTCGCCGCATCGTGGCTCGCGAAGGCATGCCGCTCGGTATGCACCGCCGACGCCCCCTTCGGCGCATCCGGATTCGGAATGACGAGATCGATTTTCTTGCCCGTCTTCACGTCGTGCACCCTGGTTCGAACTGCGGCGAAGCTGGCCCGATCAGCAAACGTGATCTCGTAATCGAGCAGCATGTTCGGTGTGAGCGTGATCGATGGAAGTGGCAAGCCATTCGCACTCTTTCCCGCACCGCGACCTGCGACGATCAGCTTGCCCGCCTTCACGGTCGCCGTCGCCCCATGTTGCCGCGACAGGCGCGTGATGAAATGCAGGTCGCTCTCGCCGAACTGATCCGCTCGCGGCACCGCGACGTCGATCGCGCACACCGGTGCCCACCCGTTGCGCCGCGCAACGTCGCCAACGATGTCGGCCAGCTTCGCGTTCTCCCAGCTACCATACCGATGGGTCTTCGATGTCGCACGCATGTTCGAGGGACGGCCGCGGATGATCACCGATGCTGGCGGCCCCCTGAGTGCAATCTCGTCGATCGTGTATTCGCTGAGGAAGGCGAGTCCCTGCCCCTGCCATCCAAGCGAGATTTTCAGTGTGGCGCCTTTGGGCGGAAATTCGATCTTGCCATCCCGGTCGTCGAGCTCGATCTCACACTCATCGGCATCGAGCCCTGGCTTGTCGACCGTATGGATGCGCAGCACACGATCCTCAATCACCTTCGTAATGTCATCGCCATTGGCGACGATCTGGAATATTGCCTGCATAACTGCCCTCCTGATTTACACCGCGCTAGGTCCACAGTTGCACCGGTTCACTACGCGGCACGTCGACATCCGGCAGCGTGATCGTGATGCCCGCCACGAACGGCTGTTCCCGCGTAGCAAGGCCCGGATTGGCCTCGTACACGGCCTCAACCATCCCGGTCACCGAGCCGTACACCGCGTAACAGATCTCGTCGAGTACGTCGCCATCAGACGTTCTTATAATCTTCGCCATAGCGGCCAAACTCCAGGCTAAAGGTCTGTTTGCGCGGGGCACCATCCGACATCAGCGCTTCCTGCTCCTCCTCGACCGCCTGCAGATACCAGCGGCCGAGCACTTCGCCGTAGCCGGTTGTCAATTGCACCGGCAGCATGCGATCGCCGATCGCACGCAAGGCGTCGAGCTGCTTCGTTCCAGCACCAGATGCCGCAAACACAACGCCCGACAGCGTGATGGTTTCGCCGCCCTGACTGACCGCCTGCAGCGCCTCCTGGCGGTTTAGACGTTCCTGCGAGGCGACCTTGTATTTCGTGATCCGACGCAACTTGTCGAAAGCCGCGGTCGACAGGTTGAAGTGGAATGTATCGCCCTTGTCCGAGCTCAGCGTCATCAGGTGAGGGGTTGCAGTCGCGGCACCGTCAAGCAGGCCGGAGAACAGCACCCCCGCGCCGGTCGAAGTCGCGAGCGAGCCCGGTGCCGGCGTCTCCCTGATCCCTGCCCACGCGTTGAACTTCGTGCGCACATCTCCGAGCGCGCCGGTCACCGATTCGGCGGCGGACCTGATCACCGGATTTCCCGATGCAGTCGCCATCTTCAGCACGCTACTGACCGATGACTGCACGGCGTTGAAGCTGCGCACAACGGTGCCCACCTTCGGGTTCACGTCGCTCGCGACCGACAGCGCACCGCCCGCGCCGGACAGGAGCTCGGCGGCGCTGTCGAGGTTTCCTGTCGCCAGCTTCTGCAACACAGCGACGGTATTCGCGCTGGCCGGCCGGTTGCGCTCATAGACACGGTTCATGCTTCGCACGCGCTCCGTCGCGATGCTCGCCTGCGTCGCCGCCTGCGTGATCTGTCTTTCAAAATCCACGGCATTTCCTTATTGTTGCTACAGATGAGGCGAATCAAACATCGCCGAGCGGTTATTCTTCGCGAGCTGATCCTTCATCATGCGTTGCAGTTGCGGCGAGACCTTCGCGAGGAAGCGGTCGGCCGCATCGCTACTGGGTTCACCCTGCATTACCACGTGAAAGACTGGCGCGAAGGTGTTCTGCTGGTCGATCTTCATGGTGGGTTTGACGGACCCGAATGGCTTCTCCAGCGCCCTGGCTTTCGCAACGGCATCGACAGCAGGCTGTGCATCACCACGGGAGAACGCTCGCGTGAATCCCCATCTCGCGGCGGCCCCCAGTGCCTTCTCGCCGGCATAGGTGCCGATCGCCCCACCCACGATGCCGCCGATCGCCATCCCGATCGGGCCGCCCACAGCCCCCACCAGTGCACCGGCTTTGGCACCAAGCACACCGCCCGCGAGACTGCCGGCGATACCGCCGAAGCCTCTCGCTTTCTCCGCCCGGGTATCGTTGCTCGTTGCAACTGCATAGGCGTTGGTCGCCGCCAGACCAACCTTGAGCACCGAGCCTGCCACCGCCAGCTTGCCGGCGTACGGCATGACGCGGCCGACCAGACCACGGGCAGCGCCCAGGACGCGTGCGAAGCGACCGCCCCTGCCTGCTGCACGACCCGCACCGCCGGCGACCTCGCCAAGTTCGCCCGCGATCGCACCCGCTGTGCCAGCGAGGCCACCGCCTGCGCCGCCGACACCCGGTAGGTTTACGACGAAGACGCGTTGCACGCCGCCGACGGCAGCGCCACCCAGCGCGTCCATCACCCGGCCCATCGGACCGCCCTTGCCTCCGCCTGCACCACCGATCGCCGCACCCGCACGACCTCGACCGACGAGGATCGAGCCCCGCGCGATGTCGAGTGCTCCGCGCCCGATCTGGAAAAGCGATTTCGCCCCGCGATACGCAATGAAGCCCGCTGCAACGCCGGCAACGGCCATCGTCGCCTTCGGCGCAGCATCGGTAATCTTCGCGAGCCCCTCGCCGGTGGCCTTCGTTGCATGGCCCACGGCATCGGTAACGGGCCGCAGTGCGTCGCCGATACTGCGCATCACGTCATTCCACTGCTGGCCGACCTCGCTCCAGATCTGCTTCGAGGCATCGCGCCGGTCGGCGAGATCCTTCACGATCTCGCCACTGGCCTGCGCCGATTCCTTCTTCAAGCGCTGGTATAAATCGGCATTCTGCAGATAGGCGGTCAGCGCCGCCTTGACCTGCATGTCGTTGAAGAGGTCACCGGTTTTCATGGTGTCTTCAAACGCCGCGATCTGAGCCTTGCGCTTCTCCGGATCCGACTCCCCGTTTATGCTCTTCGCGGCATCAGCAAGCTGTTTCGCTTTCGCGGGATCGGTGCGCTCGATGTACGCGCGCGCCAGAACGAAGGAAGCCTCAAGCGTCGACCAGCCCTTGCCGATCGCTTCGCGCATTTTGGCTTCGTAGTCGACGCCGGCCTTTTTGTAGTTACTCGCGGTTTCATTGGATCCGATCTTTGAAAACCAGTTTTTGAGATTGTTCGCCGCTTCGTCAGCATTGCCGGCCGTTTTCATCTGGACCTGCAGCATCGCGCCGAGCTGGGTCACCGAGTCCTGTCCGTTGATGCCGATCTTCTGCATTTCCGCAAGCAGCACGGGAAACCAGCGGGCCATGTCCGCCGACTCGAACGAGCCTTCCTTGCCGAGAAACGCGATGGCCTCGAAAGCCTTGCCCATCTGCGCCGGATCCGCGATGCGAGCGTTCTGCTGCAGCGCCTGGATCATCCGCGCGGTTTCAACGGTGGTCGCGCCCTGGCCGATTGAAAACTTCGCGGCCAGCGGTGCGAAGTCGAGCGCCCGGTTCACGTCCATGCCGGCGGCGACCATCTGGTTCACGGCGTCGGCAAGCTCATTTCGACCGATGCCGTTCGCCGAGGCATCACGCCGGATACGGCGTCCCATCGTCGCTTCCTGCTCGGTGCGGGCGATGCCCACCTTGATCGCAATGTCGCGGATGATGGCCTGATAGTCCGCTGAAATCGCGGTCGGTACGGCGACCGCTGCAGAAAACTTCACTGCGTCGCCGATCGTGCCTCGAACCCCTTCGCGGCCTGCCGCAATGCGTTCGTGACCAGCGGCCTTCAGGTCGAGTCCGCGCGCGGTGCGCCCGAGTCGCTGATACGAACGGTCTAGCCGGTCGACCTCGACGCCGGCCTCGCGAAGGGACCGCAGGTTCGAGTCGATCTTGCGACGGATACCCTCCGCCGCCGAATCGCCCGCCTGATGCAGCCGGCGGAACTCGTCTTGAAGTTTGATCGTGTCGCCGATCGTGCGCTGCCAGAGCCGTGTGTCGCTCGCGGTCTTCTTCAGACCGACAATGCGCGAGCTCGTCTCGGTGATCGCCTTGCCGAAGGTCGACGATACGGCACCGCCGATGACAATTCCCAGAGCGATGTCATTTGCCATCTCACACCTCGTTCGATGCAACCGGCAGCGCCGGCTGCGGGTTCAACCCCGTTACTCCCGTTAGTCCGTCAACCACCAGATCACATCGTCGAGCGTGAGCTCGTCGACATCACGCGGCGACATCCGCAGCTCGTTCACCAGACGCTTCGCCAGTTTTTTGAGCGTCGGTGGGCTGATCCTTGCGAGGGGTTCGAAAGCGAAAGTAGGCATCCTGCAGGCGGTTGTAATCACCGAGATCCATGCCCTCCAGATCGTTCGGCGCGACCTCCGCCAGCGCTGCAAAGAGCGCGAGTTCCTGACCCGCCGGATCCTCCGGATAGAGCTTCTGTGCAGCACGCTGGTCGCGCACCCTGGGTCGACGTAGCGTGATACTGTCGCGCGTCACACCGTCGAATGTAGCTGGGTAATCCAGCCTGACCGTTACCGTGTCCATCAAGCACCTCAAAAAAGAAACGGCGGGCAACGCGTGCCCGCCGTGATATGAACCCCTCTCAGGGAAAAGTTACTTTGCAACGCGATCTGCCACACAGATGCCGCTCACATGCGGATCACATGCCAATGGCCTTGCGAATCTCTGTGAGCTGGTCGACGCCGTTGATGATGCGCACCATACCGAGCGGATCGATCTCGTGTACTGCCGCGCCATCGATCTCCAGCTTGTAGTAGGTCAGCGACACGGTGAATTTGGATTCCGCCTTCTCACCGGGCTTCCAGTCACCCGGATCGATCTCGGACAGCATGCCGCGCAACGTTGCGGCCACCGCCTTCGTCTTGCCCTGCAAGTCCTTGAATGCGCCGCGAAAGACACCGTTGAACGCCGTCGTATCCGCAAGCCCGAAGAAAACCAGCACTTCGCGCGTCATTGACGCCATCGCAAAGGAGGCCTCCATGGCTTCCATACCGAGGTCCATCTTCACGGGCGCGTCCATGCCGCCGCCGCGATGCTCGTCGGTCTTGATCTTGAGCTTGGGCAGCGTCACTGAGGTCGACAGGCCGGCGAAGCCCTTGCCGTCGACGTACAGGTTGTAATTGGATAGTGTTTCCGGAATCACGCATCACCTCTCATGAGTGGGTATCGAGCACTTCGGTCAGCCACTGATTGGTGATCTCGAAGCGGAAGATGGGGTTTTCAGCGGGCGGCACATCGGTGAAGCGGATGTTCCAGTACACCTTGCCCTGTTCGAGCTGGCTGGCCGTATTCAGTTCAGGGTCCGCGTAGACCTCGAAGTTGATCAGCGCACCCTGTCGCTTCAGGTCCCGCATGAACGCCTGCAAGCCCTTCGTGACGTCGTCTACGTAGGTAGCGGTAATGCCGCGGTCGACGGCCCATTTATGCCCCGCAAGCACGGCATCCATCACAATGTCGAGCGTACGCACGCGTGTGACGAACGCCCATTTGGGATCGCTCGACAATGTGCGATTGCCCCACAGGCGATAGCCGCCGTCGCGGATAATCGTGGCGATATTCGCGTTATTGAGCAGGTTCGCGCGACACGTCTCGTCGCCGTCGAGAAACTCGATCGGTCGCTTCGTCCCGGTGATGTCCGTGAGTTCCTTGTTCGATGGCGACGCCCAGAAGCCGATGTTCGCGTCCGTCTGGCAAAAGAGACCCGCCGCATACGACGAGGCGGGTGCAGCGACGTCAGCGTTCGCGGTCGTGTCCCAGTACGTCGCGCCAGGATCGACCATATACAGCCGCTTGCTGCCGAAGTTCGCCGCATAGGCAATCGCCGCCTCGTCGTCGGTGTTCGGCCCGTCAATGATGCCGATCGCGCGCAGCTTGCCCGCAAGTGAATCCATGGCCGTCGCGACGGCCTGAGTCGCAGAGAAGCCCGGTGCGAGTAGCAAACGGGGCTGCACGTTGTACTTCGACTTCGCATCGAGCAGCGACTGCAGGCCGGTACGGGCGCCGCCGGCACTCACGCCACCGATGATCGCGGAGGTAAGCGCGGCAGCCTCGCCGCCGGCAGCGACACCCGTCGCGACAATCACAGTCTTGCTCTGCGCGTAGATCGCGCGCGCGGCCTGCGCAATCGCGCTGCCCTCGCCGAACGCTGCAACGGCTTCGCGATAGCTCGTAAGCTGGGTCGGCACGTTCGGTGCGGCCCGGTCCGCGCCCGGTGTATACGTGTTGACCATGCCGACGATCGACGAGCTCGGTACCGCAATGGTGCGCGGTCCGGAGTCGACCAGCGAGACGGTGACGCCATGAAAAAACGATGTTGCACCCATGTAAGTCTCCTGGGAAACGGCAAAAGAAAAACCGCCCCTGGACGACGAGGCGGCTGAAAGCATGTTTGGCCGGTAACGCGACAGCTAGTGGCTAGCTGGTCGACGTGGTACTGTCCTGCGAGGTCACGAAGTCAGGCTGCAAGGGCAGGTCAACGTTTGGCCAGCCATCGGCGACCGGTAGATCGCGCAAGGTCTTGCGGTACGCGAGCAACGCGGCGAGCTGGCCAGCGCTCAGCGTCGTATCGCCGCCGGCAAACGTCTCGTCCTGATGACGGGCGATCAGCCAGTCGGTCGCGGACAACGCCGCGTCGCGCGCGACGCGCTTTGCGTCCGCAAGCTGGTCGGCCGAGAGCGGTGCCGGGTCGAGCAGGACGGGCAAGCCGTTTTCGTCGACCGCCATGCGCTTGCCCTCTGCCTGGCCAGTCAGCAGGCCGCGATATTGCATATCGCTGAGTTTGATTACCTGCGCACCCTTGGGCGCAGGGCTGATAGCGTCATCGTAGAAGGCGACGATCGTGCGTTGATCGTCATATGCGGCGTATTTTTGGCCCATGATTCAATCCTTTATCGACCGATTACAAACAGGTTGACGAATCCGCTTGCGCCGTTTCCAGCGATGTTCCAGCGATTACCTTGCAGGTACGTTGCCGTCGTGTTGTAGAGCGTCACATAGGTGGCGCCTGTGTCTCCTGACGTCGCGAACGATGCCAACACCCCGGTAGGAAAGGCGATTGGAAAAGTCCACGCCCAGCCGGTCGAGCCGGTCAGCGAACCCCATTGCAGAATCAGGCCGCCCATCCAGAACGGGAAGGCGATATAGCCATATTGACCAAGGCTGATAGAAAACCCGGCCCGCAGCTTCCTGGGCGTAACGATTGTGGTGTCGTCAGTGCCGGCGGTGGTCTGCGCCTGCGTGGCAACCCTGGCCGTACCCTGATTCGCTTCGGCCGCCTGCTCGGCCTTGAACCATGCCGAATTGATGACGTTCTGGCTACTGTCGCCGGCCGCCGGCGTGGGTGTCGTCGAGCCTGTGTACAGCGCGAGCGGACCGCCCATCGCATCGCCCGATTTCTGCACGGCGTTCGCCACGCTGAAGGTCGAAAACACGTAGGCATTGAATTGCTCCTCGGCGGTGGCCGCCCTGGTCAGTTCAATAGTCGTGCCGTTCGTCGCGATGAAATCCGGTACAGCAGCGGTACCAGGTTGCTGTAGTGCGCCATTGCGTTCGAGCAGTACGGCTCCCGGCGTATAGCCACCGAGAATGGTGAGTGTCGTGCCAGTGACGCCAGTAATCGGGACAGGCGTGAAACCCGCCTGGCCGCCAGCGCTCGCGAACTTCATCGCCGCGCCGTCGCTGCACACGATGACAGGCGAGCCGGTCGGCAGCACGACGCCGGCGGCCGCACTGTCTTTCACCCTGGCCGTGATGTCGAATTTGCCGGTTGCGGTGTTCTCGATAATCCATTGGCCCGATTGGGCAGGGAAAATAAGGTCCTTCGAGGCCGTCAGCTTGCCGGTGAGCGTAAGCATTGCGACGCCGTATTGATCAGCCGTCAGCGTCGTGGCGGCGGCGCCGGAAACATCTACCGGCTGACGGCCATCGGTCGCGGCAAAGAGCGCGGCCATGTTCGCGGCCCGCGTGCTCATGTCGCCGGCCGGTGGCGTCACGATACGCGCCATGCCGCCGGAAACAGACTGGATGACCCATGCTCCGCCATTAGCCGCGTTCAGCGTCCTGTTCAGCCGCGCGCGCACCTGCGCGCCGGCTGGCAGATCGCCGGCTGACAGGTCAGCATGATCACCGCCATAGAGCGGCAGTTTCGGGATACCGCTCCCTGCCGCGCCGTTGGGCGTGAATGTGCAGGCTCCATCGTTGGCAATCGCGACACGGAAATTCGCCTCCATGCCGTCGACGAGTTCCGTCACGGCCGGCAGGAGGTTCGCGACGATACTGTTTTTCGTGCCGGTGTCGGGCGTATAGGTGGTTCGACCGAACTGCAACACACGACGCAGCCAACCCGTACGGTTCGCGAGTTGCCTCGTCGGCACATTGTCAATGCCATCCGGGCCGCCCTCCACCGGGTCCGAGGTTTCGAACTGGTAAATACCCTCGACCCACTCGGGCGATTCGGTGAGATTCGTCATTTAAAACTTCCTCTGTTGTACTGCCCGTTACGGATCGCGACGCGGTTATGCCGGATCGGTACAGCGGTGTAGTCGAGCCAGGCGAGTTGACTGCGGGCCGGTGCATAACGCTCCAGCATCGCCCGCAGCCTGTCGGCCTGGTCACGCGTGACTGACCGGTGAAGCTTCACGATGTATTCGGCCCATGCGCCTTGCCGGCCATGCAGGTGATCGCCATTGCGAATCGCTGAGCCATCCCGGCGCCGGATACGTCGCCCTTCGACCAGATCCACTTCGCCGAACCCCAGTCTGCGGATCACCTCACGCACCGCCCAGGGCGTTCCCTTCTTCCGGTGGAGCGCGAGCGAGCCCTTGATCAGCGACCGCCTAGCCGCTTCGGATTCAGCAAGCTCCCATCCGTCGACCGCGAGCGCCCAGGCGAGCCACGGCAACCAGCCTAGCGGGCACCTGTCCGCGTCCCACACGGTCCGCAGGATCTCCGGATCGATACGCGGTGCCATGACCGTCGCCAGTGCCGCTTCGAGCGGCGTCTGGTTTGATGGCAGGAGTGCGTCACGCATCGTCCACCTTCAGATTCAGTGCAACCGACGTGCAATTTGCGAACTGACGCGGTGTGCAGACGACGTGAGCGGTTGGCGAATGTAGTTCGACGTCTGCCACCCCCGATCCTGGTGGATGTAACGCGCCATAAATGGCCGAGAGCGATATGCCTGCACCCAGCTTGCGTGCGCTCGCAATCGCACCGTCGAGTGCCTCCTGACGCGCCTTGATAACCGCCTCGGCACCCGGCCCGCTGCCGACATAGATATCTGCATCAATTGCGAAGTCGACGCGCTCGCCTGCGGTCACCAGCACTTCGTCATTGAGCGGCCGGACATCCTCCGGCGTGAGCGCCTTCGTCACCGTCTCAAGAAGCGTTCTGGCGGGCACACCGTCGCCAACGGCCGACAGCAGCGTGAGGCGTACGACACCAGGCTCCGGGCGGTCGACCGTCACGTCGAGTACGTCCACGGAAGCGTTCATCGCAAGCGACATATAGGATCCGAATGGACCTGCGACGGTTGACCGCTCGATCGACATCTGCGTGCGAAGCTTGAGCCGATCGTCACCTTCAAGCGTCGGCTCGACCGGTGGATCTGCCTGCGCGTTGCCCGGATCGATGGTGGCGCGTTCAACATCCAGCAGCGCAGCCAGATGCTCCAGGTCCGCCCCCGTGGAAAAGGCCAGCAACACCGCCCTCGCGGCATCGTTCACCCTCGCCCGGAAACGCACCTCGCGGTATGCGGCGAGTTCGATCAGTTTCACAACGGGATCGGATTCGAGCGCGGCACTCCAGTTCTGATAAATGTTCCTGAAGTGTTCCAGCTTCTCCTGATAGACATCCTCGAAGTCGAGCGTATCGATGAGGTCGGGCGGATCAAGTGCAGTCAGATCAATGGTTGTCACGTTGTCACCTCCAGAATCACATCGTCGTCCTCGTATATGCCCTGAATGCGGAAGGTCACCTGTCCGTCGACGATCGATGCGACCGCTACGCGCGAAAGCTTGATACGTGGCTCCCACCGGCCGATAGCGCGTGCCGCCTCAGCCTGTGCTGAGGAGACCCAGCCGCGCGTTACCGGGAGGTCGACCATCCGGGGAATATCGGAGCCGTATTCAGGTCGCTCACGCCGCGTGCCTTTGCGCGTCGAGAGGATGTCGCCGATGCTTTGCTTCAGATGCGCGATGCCGGTAACGGGCTTACCCGTCTGCCGGTCCATGCCGACTAACGCACCCATGCTCAGGCACTCTTGTCGGCACGCTCGAAATCAGCGTGGTGGTTGAGAAAAGCGACGTGTTCCGGCATCGACACCGTGACAACGCTCTGGTGGACAACTGCAGTGTCACCGTCGGGAAAGACGACCGTGCGTGACCTGAACGCGTTGTCGCGAAACGCAACCGCAGGGGTACACGGCAAGGCACCGATTTCACTGTCTTTCGACATGTGGAGACTCCAAATGAAATGGCCTCGCGCGACGGCGAGGCCAAAGTAACTTTGCAACAGCGTTAGCACGTGGCGGAACGCACCGTCAGGAATCTAACGGTTCGCTTGTTGGGGCACCTTCGCCACCGCTCGTATGCCTGTGACCCGGCAACGACACGCCCCTCGATTTCACAGTACCGCTGAAATCTGCGTCGCCCTCGATCTGCGACGCAGGGCCACCGGCCACATTCTTCCCCGTCATGCCACCGAGGAATGTCAGACGCTTCTGTGTCTCCGTATTGCCGGTGAAAGTCGAGTCCGGTGCATCCACAAGCAGTTTCGGCGCGGTCTGCGTAATGCCGTCCGCCGTCAATTCCATCTGCGTGCCGCCAATACGGAACAGGATGCGACCGCCGGCCGGCACCGAAAACACGTATTCATGTGCATCGTGGTCATAGTGTTCATGCGCCCCATCCGGGTAGTCCGTTGCAGTCATGCCCGGCGTATCGCCATTCGCACCTTCATGTGTATCGCTGTAGAAGCCAGCCAGTACAAAGGCACCCGCCAGCGTTCCCGATGGAGCCAGCACGATCGCCTGTTCACCGACCGATGGCGGGCACCACGTGCGAACGCGCCCCGCCGCAAACGTCTTCCACGGCAACAATGCGCTCACCCACTCTCCATTGCGCACCCTGCAGCGCGGCGGGTCATACTGGACGCTGTCGACGACGCCCGCCTGCACGATGCTCGCGATCAGACGATCAATCTCGCCAATATCGTAGTCGCTCATATCGCACTATCCACACCACCCCAAACCACGACTGCGCCATCGGGTGGAAACGGTGGTATCGCGTCGCCGAGGTCAAACTCGTGCGTCCACTCGACCAGCCAGACGAGATACACGTCGAGCTCGGGCCGGAACGGGTCTTCCGCGATCTGCACCAGCTTCGCGGGCGTCACCGGCACCTCCCAGGTCTCGGCGTGGATTGCCTTCGCAATACGCGCGGCCAGCTCGCGCACCGCGAGATCTGCGCCATCGACAAGCGGGTCGAAGATCGCGCGCGCCTGAAAGCGACCGATCAGTGACGTTTGCCCCGTGCCAGGATCGTGTCCAGGCTCCATCTCCGACAGCTCGATCACGATGCACGGTGTCGGAATCTTCCTGCCGAGCTTCGGATACGCGTCGATGAATTCCATGTCGACGATCTTTGCACGCAGTCCGCTCACGATCGCGTCATGAAGTGTCCTGAGGTTATCGAGCACGGTTGATCTTCCCGTTGTTGATCTTTCCCAACGCCTTCTGGATTTCGTAGTTCACTTCCTGCTTCAGGATCGTCATCAGTCGCGCTTCACACAGTTGCGCGGCACGCCTGAATGCAGGATCGCCAGACTTCGACCAGTCGACGGTCACCACCTCGAAGGGTGTCCGGGCCTTTCCCGTTCGCCGATATAGCGGACCGTCCGGCTTCGCCTTCGTCTGGCGCCATGCGCCTTCGAACGTCATCCGGCCTGCCCGCATGCCCCTGTTCGTCCGTGACACAGCGCCGATACGGTGAGCTTCTACGGGATTCAGACCCAGCCAGACCTTTCCCGTATCGGCCGAGCGCAGGAAGAAGTACATCCGGCTTTTGATGACCCTTTGCGGGATCTTCGTCGCGGCCGAGACTTCCTTGCCCGTCTGACTCTTGATCCATGCCGCCGTCTTGCGGAGCGTGCGCCGCCACGCTGCCTGCATGGCAGCAGACGACAACCCCTCAAGGGCGGCGGTCACGCCCTTGATGTCGATCTCGACCTTTAGTCTGTCCATGATCACCCCTTGAGCAACAGCACGGTCCAGCCAGTGCCATCCGGCTGCAGTTCAAAAACGCGGTATCTGTCGTGACCGACATCGACGATACTGCCCTCGCGGATATCGGTCGCGTCCGCATCACGTACGCTTACCTGCGGATGATCGAGCTGCGTTCGCTGGTGTCCGAGATCCGGCCCGAGCCAGGGGGCAACGAACATGCCGGGCACCGGCACGCCGTCGACCGTGATGTCGTCGTCAACCAGATCCCGGACGACCGCAGCATCGAGATCCGCGACGAGGTCGCGGAACGCCATTGATCCCCCTTACGCCGTCAGCTTGATGACGGCCTTCGGACGCGTGCACAGGTGGATCGGATTGGACTGCGCTTCGAGCTCGACGCCCTTGCCGAAGTCCATCAGTTCCTGTTTCGCGTAATACGGCAGGCCATTCGTGTTGACCGTTTCCATATAGTCCGCCGGCGCAAAGCGCGTAATGAAAAGCTCGGACACCCCTTCCGGCACGGCCCACGCCTCGTCGTCGGCCACATAGCCGATGTCGCCGACGCGGCCGCGATAACGCTCGAACGTACAGCCACCGAATTCGAACGTGTCGCGGGCATCGCCACGCAGCGCGGACGCCATCGCGGTATTGAGGTACGTTTCCTTGATCGCCTTCATCACGATGAGACGGTTCCAGAAGTTGCGACCGCACAGCACACGCACGCCACTGAACGGCGTATTGCCGAGCGCGTCCTCGATCGTGTCGAGCAGATCAGCACACTTGATGCGGATCTCGGTGTCGGCCTTGCCCAGCTCGAAACTGATCACTGTCTGTTTGATACCGAAGCGGTCAAGCAGGTTAGCGACGACCGATTTGCCGTCGGCATCGAGAATCAGCCCCTTGACCGCGCCGATGCGGTGGAATTCGTGCGTCGCATCCAGTTGCCGGCGCATCTTCGCGAGGCGCTTGTTGATGACGGTCTGGATGGCTTCCATCTCGGTTTCGGAGCCGAATGCGCGCAGGTTCTGGATCTCGTCGGCACCGATCGTCGCGCGCTGCGGCAGGTGCACGGTGTTAAACGGGATCATGTTGCGCTTGCTGCCGACGACGACCGCGCCGGACGAGCCACGCTGTCCCGTCGGCACAAGCGCCAGGGTGTCGCCATCGCGCTCGATCTGCACTACCGTGGTCGTGATGCCCTCTTCCTCGAAAAGGCCAAGGGTCGCGAGCCGCGTCGGTACCTGCGGCTGTTCGTTGATCGCAGCGCTAAGCGAAGATAGCGAGAACGCGTCGTCGTTGAGAAGGGTAATGTCCGCCATAAGAATTCTCCTGAATATTTCTGAGGCAACCGTCGCAACGATGCGACGATCACTGGATGCGAAGCGAGCGCGCGTTCAGCGCACGATCACGAAGTGCGCAGCAAGATCGCTGCGGGCCGCAGCGTCAAGCCCCGTGAGGCACGCCTGCGCAACCTCTGCGAGACGCACGATGCCGACCGCCGGGCGCGAATCAGTGGATGCAGGGAGCGGCCCGTACAGGATCGCAGTCGCGATTTCTGAACCATCGGTTGCCGTGTTGTTATACGGCGCGTATTCGCCGGTGCCGGTCGTGCCGAGCAGTTGTCCGGCCGGCAGCGCGTCACCCTTCACGACGATGATCTGCTCGCGCGAGATACGGCCCTCGCCTTCCGACAGGAGAAACTCGCGGGTATTCATGCCCTGGGTTTTGATGGTGGTCATGCAGCAACTCCTTCCGTGTGCCCCGATGGGCCGTTATCAAAGTGACTTGGGGTGACCATTGCCGCCCTTGCGAGCGGCATAGATCGAGGACGCTTTCGGACCCGGCTTCGCACCGTGCGGGGATCCGCCCGCGTCGCCCGGGCCCGGCTGCTGCCGGTTATTGACGCGCGGCTGCGCTTGGGTGACGCGATCGAACAGTCGCGCGCGCACCTGGTCGGGATTCAGCCCGTCGCCTACAAATTGCGCGGTCAACTCCGGCAGCTTCGCCGCGAGGCACACGCCCGCGATATCCGCAGCGTTGCTGATCGCCGCATCGATCGTTGCGCGATCTTTCAGCGCAGTCAGCGTCACGATGCTTTCCGCACACGCCGACAGGTTTGCTGCCCTGCAGGCGTTAAACACATGGGCGGCAAGCACACCCGGCTCTTCCCGCACGGCAACCGGGCTCGGATCCTGCGGCGCGGGCGAAGGTGGCACGACTGCCGGCGGAGGATTCAAGCCAGGCGCGGCGGGTTCGGTTTGGTTGGTCGGCACCGTTTCCGCCGTTGTCTCCGAGGTGTCGTCGACAAGCGCCTGCACCGACGACGGCGCACTCTGAAAGCGCGCGAGCAGATCGGCCGCACGCGCAGTCGCAGCCAGCTTGACCGGCGCTTCAATCTCGTCGGCAAAGCCAGCCTCTTTCGCTTCGGCCGCCGTCATCCACGTTTCCGCATCAAGCATGGCGGTCAGCTCTTCGTCGGTCTTGCCGCTCTTGTTGCGATAGGCTGCGAGGATGCCGTCGCGTGCCTTGTCCATCGAGTCGGCCGTCGCGCGCAGATCCGACGCGGTGCCGAGTGCCACTGTCCACGGGTTGTGGATCATGAGCATGGCGTTTTCCGGCATCACGATGCGGTCACCAGCCATTGCAACGAGCGACGCGGCCGAAGCCGCGACCCCGTCGATACGGGCAGTCACACGGCCCGCATACCGGCGCAATGCGTTGTAGATTGCGAAAGCATCGAATACGTCGCCACCGGGCGAGTTGATCGCGACCACGACCTCTGCCGCACTCGCTGCGGCCTTGTCGAGCTGCGACACGAACGTTTTGGCGTCCGTGCCCCAGAAGCCGATCTCGTCATAGATCCGGATCTCGGCAACGGCGGAGCCTTGCGCGTTTGTCAGCGCCTTGATGTCCCACCACTTACGATTCTTCATCGAGGTTTCCTGCATTCATGTTGGTAAATCACCCGCCATATCGCGATCGCGCGGGTCGGTGTCGTATTGCAGGCCGAGCCGGTCGGCTCTGGCGTTGTCAGCCGCGTTTTCTTCGTCGACCTGCTCCGGGTCTTCGCCCTGCTTGAGGATCGAGGCAGAACGGCTCGTGAGCCCGGCACGGATGGCCAGCTTCTGCGCGTTCACGTCCTGCACCGGGTGTATGTACGGCCACCCCTGCGGCACCCATCGCACGCGCAGGAACAGGCGCCTCGACCGGTGGAAATCCGGCATTGGCATCGCGCCTGACAATGCGCAGGCATCGACCCACCATGCCCATACGCGCTGGCAGTACTGGTGGATAAAAATGTTCCATTGCAATTGCTCGATCGCACGGCGAAACTCGTTGAGCAGGACGCGCAGCACCCGATCGCTGACCTCGCGCAGATCACCTGTGAGAATTTCGTACGGCATGCCAACCGATGCCGCCGCAGCCATGAGCTGCTGTCGCATGAATGGGCCATAGTCGGCCCCGGCGCCCGGTGGCTCTGCAAACTTGACGTCTTCGCCCGGCGCGAGCTCCTGCATGGAGCCAGGTTCGAGCGAGACAATCGGCGAGAAGCCATCGGCGTCATACAGCACCGGCTGACCGGTCATCGGATCAATATCGCCCGGCCCGGATGGCACCGAGGCCGGCTTCGTCACAAAGCCCGCGAACAGGTTGCTCACCTCCTGCCGGAACAGCACCGCATCGTCGAAATTGTCGAGTGAGTGCAGGCGCAACAACACGGTCGCCAGTTCCGGCACGCCGCGAATCTGTCCCGGCCGCAGTGGCTGGAAAACGTGAGCGACGTCACCGGCCGGCACCGCGACTGTCGCCATGCCGGTCGCGTTCAAGCGGTTGTATTCACCAGGGTGCCGCCGATACAGGTGATAGGCCACCCGCCGATCGTCGCCGTCGAATTCGATGCCGTTGACAATCTCACCACCGTCCGGGCGGACCTCGTTCTTCTCGACGGGTAACTGGTCCGCCTCCATGAGCTGCACCTGCAGCGGCACGGACAGGCCGTCGTTGAAACGGAAGCGGCGACGCAACAGCGTCTCGCCATCGCTGAAGAAGGCTCGCGCCGCAAGGGTCTGCTGGCCGTAGAAATCGAGCAGGCCATCTGCGTCCGCTTCCTTGACCCAGTCGTCCCAAAGTTGCTTTTGCTGTTTCGCAATCTCCTTGTCAGGATGCTGCGGGTGGGGTTGAATACCCGTGCCGATCGTGTTCGACACCAGCCGGGCGATGGCGGTCTTCGCCCATGGATCGTTGCGGATCGCATCGCGCGCGCGGCTACGCATGAGCGGCAGGTTCTGCACCGCCGCCGCATTAGGACCGGAGTTCGGCGTCTTCCACGACCGTGCGCGTGCGCCAGCGGAGCTTGCCGCCTCGTATGACGCCGCCTTGAGTCGCCCCGGTACAACAAAACCGCGCTGGGACAATGACGGATAGACGCCGCTCATCTAACCCCCTTGCCGGCATTGCGCATCCGAACAATCCGGGAGCGCGGACGCTCGCTGTCGAGGGAGCGTACGATTTCGGTCTGCGCTTCGCGCAGCTCCGCGATGGAGCGATACCGGACCTTGCGGTCGTGATACTGCACTTCGAGCTCGCCCTTCGCGATCGCACGCTGGATGCGATCAAGGTCCGCCTGTGTATAGGCCATAAGGTCACTCCTACCGGCGTTTCAGATACGACGAACGACCCACCCTGCGCGCCGGCATGCGGGTGAGATGGGGTTGCGTCGGTGAGATCGTGCGCACCGGGGCCGGTGTCGGTTGCGGAGCGGCGTCAGGTGGCGCTGTCGAGGCGACGTTGGGGGGTGGGCCTACCTGCACCGCCGGTATCGCCTCATCGGCGTCATCGGGCACTGTTTCAGCCTGCTCGGCAGGCCGGAACAGATCATCGCGCTCGAGATTCGATTGCAGCGTCTCCCACTGGATCGCACGCCAGCGGGGAAGTCCGACGAACCACGCCGCCGCCATGTTGTAGACCGTCAGGTCGAGCACCTCATTGCGGGCCGTCTTCGGCTTCCACCATTCGCGCTTCGCCTTGCCACCTACCCACTTCGTGACGAGCCGCTCAACCGTGAGCTGGTCGAAGAAGTCGGCCGGCAACTCTGGCGAAAAGTGGACACGATGCGCACCGCGACCTTCGAGCTTCAGCCAGCCGGTGAGCTGCTCTTTCGCAGCGAACGTGCCAATCGGGTAGATATACGCACCGTTTTCGATCTTCACGCCCTGCCAGTTAAAGTCCTGTGCGCTACGCTTGCCAAGTACCGGTCGCTTCTCTTCACCAAAGCCCTTCACGCCGAAGAAGCCCTCATGAGCGTGATCACGCAACCATGCATAGCAGCGCTGGGCGTTGTAACCGGTGTCGACTGCGCAGGCCCGCACATACAGATCGCGGCCCCATGCGTTGCGAACCGGCGTACGCACAATGTCGCGCATCTCGCTCCACGGGTCGTCTTCGTTGGTGTCGCCATAGATCACGCGATAATCGACGATCCACACTTCCTCGCCGAGCCCCCAGGCGATGATCAGCAGCTCCAGCCGGTCGGGCTGCACGTCGACCGCCGCCGTTAAGACGAGGCCACCGGGCGGCACCGTCCCGAGGCGATATGTCTCCGCCTTCGCACGCTCAAGCAGCGCGTTTGCCTTGATACGGTCGCCGGGTTGCTCCCACGTGAGTGCAAGACGCGTGTTCCAGAACTTCTTGAGCTTCGCGTGATCGCCGTTCTCTGCGGCCTTCTCCGCCTCGATGAACTCCCGCACCAGCGCCGGCCATCGGACCCACGGCGAGTACAGCGAATTGATCAGGAAGCCCGCCGCCTTGTTCGGACCCGGCGATTCGGCGATCCAGCGCCCCGCCGCGAGGAGATCGGGCTTGTGACGCTCCTCGATCAGGCATGCGCACTCCGGGTCCGTGCAGATGTACGTCACCGTGTCGGGATCATCGTTGACCCAGTGCAGACGCCTGCGTCCATCAGCATCTGCCCACACGAGCGGCTGTTCGGTGCCGCAATGCGGACACTTCACGTAGTAGCGTCGCCGGTCGCTCTGCAGATACCGGAACTCGATCTCCGAGGCGTCTTTCTCCGTCGGCGTCGACGTGTAAAGTCGCTTTGCACGGGCTCCGAACGTATCTTGACGGTTCGCCGCCAGCCCGATCGGATCGCCTTCGCCGTCGACGTCGCCTGGATACGCGTCGACCTCATCGAAGTGGATGTTGCGCGCCGGCATCGAGCGCAGCCCCACCGCGCTGTTCGCCCCGGTGACCACGACCATCGAGCCGCCTGCGAACTCCTTTTCAAGAATCGTGTTCGCACTGTCTCGCGAGCGCTTCTCGGCGGCCTTGGCCTTGATCACCGGCGTGCTGTCCACCATCTCGGCGAGACGCTGACGGCTCCACCGTTTGGCGAGCGTGAGCGTCGGCAACACGACGAGGAACGGGCTCGGCACGCGGTCGATCGAGTACCCGAGCCAGTTCATGCCTGTCTCGCTCTTCCCAACCTGCGTGCCGGCAACGAACACCACATCCTGCACGGGACTGGTGACCGACAGACAATCCATCGGCTCACGCAGATAGGGGGTACGCGAAGTACGCCATTCGCCTGCCTCGGCCGCGACCTTGCGCGACAGTTGCCGGTTATCGTCCGCCCACTCGGACACCTGAACGACCGGGTCGAGCGCGAGCCCCGCTCGCCATGCGTCAGTGGTAAGCGTCCATACATCGATCGCGCTCATTGCTCGGCCGACCCTTGCGGGACGAGGATCGTGGTCGAGATCTGTTTCAGACCATCGCGGATTTCAGCATCGAGCATACCTAGCACCTTCATCGGATCGCTCTCAAACGCCACCTGCAGGTGGATGCGTTCGGGCAGCGCCAGCAGCCGGTCGCGTACCTGTCGCGCCAGTTGCTCGGTTGCGTTTCGCACGGCGGCAGCGTCGACGAGCTCGTTATCGAGCTTCTGCCGTTCACGTTGCGCGGCGAGCGCCAGCTCCTTCTCGCGCATTTCGCGCCAGTAGTGAAAGCCTCGGGTTGAGCCTCCCAACGAGCCGGACGACGAGCCAGTTGGCTCGTCTGGCGGTGGCTCGGTCGTCGTCGCCGTGGCAGGCCTCAGCTCGACACGTACATCACGTTCCTGCCGGTGTTCCGACCATCGATCGGCGACGCCAAGCTTGCTCGGATCCGACGTGTTGCCGATCAGCTGATCGGTTGCCGCCCAGTCGACGAGCTTGCCGTCCGCCGACAGCACGATCCTTCCTTCGCGCTGCAGCTTACTGACGTATGAGCGATGCCAACCGTGCATGCGCGCGTAGTCGGCCTTCTTAACAAATTGTTCGAGGGCTTGAGCCATGCGGTAAACACGGTAAACAGGAATTCAACAGAAGCAGTCAACAAACCGGTGTTGACTGTTGAGTAACTTCGGAACACCCCGGCTAGCGAAAACACGCGGGTCCAGTGCCCCGCTTAAGCCGACGGCTTCAGGGTCCCCGGCCAGTTGCAGTTGAGCAACGTCGCGCGGACCGTCTAACGCAACGCACAAACAAAAAGCCCCGAGGGCTCACGCGCTCAGGGCTTCAGGGAAATTCAGGGCGAACGACTCCACCGTACTCAGCAGGCTCCGTTAATTCTTCTTTTGTCCCGTTGAGGTTGCACGACTAACGCGCGGTGCCAGCGAAGTTTGCATCATCAGTGGGTGCGAAGTCTACACAAGCGTTTTGCCATATGCAACCGCCTGCCAATCAAGGAGGCGCAAATCACGGTTAGCGACCTTTCATACGAGCAACCGCGTCAACGTGCTGCACGGCAAGCTATGAGGATCGTCGTACGCATTCTTTGAGATCCTAAGCGAAGTATTGATGGTGTCAGCGGCATATTGTGGGGGCGTTGCTCCCAGACCGTGACGACATCAACGACAAAGACGACCGCGTTGCCCTGACTGCGCAGCTCCGCCTACTCAGTTGCGCTACAGACGTGACCAGAGATGGATATATACTGGGTTCTGCCCTTTCAGCGTGAGAATCTTCTTGTTGCTCACCGACCGTGCAAACAGCCATGCGGTTCGCATATTGCAGACAGATTTTCCAGCGATTAATCTTAAAGCGTCAATCACTGCACTCAAAGTAAGGAGTAAGCGATGGGAAGAATCACAAATACTCTGCGAGACACTGCGGATAAGGTTCGACGAGGATCGATTGCCATAAAGTCCCAAACGGGCGAGTCTGGTCCAGACTTTCATACCGGCGCCTGGCTCATAAGATATGACACGGGCACCGGCCCCCAGGAAATAGGACCAACACCTAACAACTTCATCAATGCGGGTATGCAAAAGAATATGCATCGCTTTGGCATCCGCTCCAACGCGAAAATTCGTCATGTTGAAGAAGATTTTTTCACAGATCTTAGCGCACGATTCATCAGCATAAAAAAGGATCGCTGGTATTTGGCCCCAACTGACTGTCAAGCACGTGTGTATTTTTGGCTTTTTTATTCGCCATGCCGACAGTGCCTTGAATTTATCCGTGCAAACGTACTCAACGCCCATACTTTTGGCCAAAACAACGTCCCCGAATGTTGGCTAAAAATGACCTTTGATCGGTATTACCTTGGCCGAGGTAACGGCTGGAGCTCCGCCGATGAAGCGAAAGCTGCTTACCAAAAACTAACAACCGATACGAATGGGCAAGTAATAATTAGAGAGGCAACGCCGGGCAATTAGAACCTACCGATCGCGAACACTTTGCTCACCGAGGCGTGTCCGCGCAGTGCGATTGAACGCACTGAATACGAGTCAACGATTTGACGCATCGAGGACGACCACCACACCCAACTATCCCTCGCGCAATCCCTGACTAAATTGCCGCTCTGTCTGCGCATCCAACCGCTCAAGCTCCATATGTAACCATTCGAAGCGCGACTCCCATCGGCGACGATACGTGTCCATAGCAACGCCAAGCGCTATTGCCCGTTGACCATGATTGATCAGCTCTTTACCCGCTCCGTTACAGTGACCGCACAAATGTGGGACTGCCGCAAACGGCGTCTTTACAACGAAGCCTTTGCCCAAACACCCGTCGCACGGAGAGCGATCCGCGATGGGCCAATGACAAAACGGCAGCCGGTCATTCACCGCTTCGCGTATCGTTGCGCATTTTTCGCAGTCGACACGCTTCGCGGTACGACCGCCACCGCCGAGCATGCCACGCCCACCACACTTACCGCACTGATCGACAAGCCATTCAAAAATCGCTCGCTCAGTGAACCGTATCAGCAAGGTCGGTTCGTCGTATCTCTTTTCATTTGCTGTCTTTTGGGCATCGCGCATCTTTGCGATACCCGACATCTTGCCGCGCCTGAATCGGTTGCCCGCTGAAATGCGACTCGCTAGCAGCAGCGACGCACGATGCAGCGCACGCCGCCGCAAGTCCTGCCCGTACTTCATGTGCCACAGCATATTGCCGAGCTCGTCGACCATCGCGAGCGCACCCAAAGTTACTTGGCGATCCGGTGCGACGTCCGCAAGCTGCACGCGCACATTCATCGCAATTCCGGCTCTTTCCTTCAGTTCGCTCATCGTTCCCCCCCTTTATGTCCCAATGTCCTAATGTCCCAAGGAGAAAAGGTCGGGAGTGCGGGCGCGACGCGCGACATGCGTCCTGCCCACGTCGCACACGTCGCATGCCTGCGCACACACGTGAAGGCGACCCTTGGGACGTTGGGACATGGGTCGCTTCCCGATACATCCGGCAGCGCGCCGACGCTGGCGCAATAGCGCGCCACATGGGCGAACGCAGCGCGCTGCATGGCGCGGATAATTGAACATTCGCGAAGGTCGCTGATTGCCATACGATCAGAGCGGGCTGTCATCATCGTCACCGGCTGCGACGGCTACCAGGGCTGCGGCCTCGACGCCAGCAGGATCCGCCCCTTCTTCAGGGACGTAGTACCAGCCGCGCTTGCCGGTCGACTCCCGCTTGCGCAACCAGCCGAGGGATTTGAGGGCCTTGCCGACGCGGCGCTGCTCAGGAAGGGTCCATTTGGAGGTGTCGAGCTTCAGGACATCGGCGAGGATCTCTTCCATCGTCGTGCGCGACGAGTACTCGATCGCGCGCGCAATCTTGTCTTCGTACACGTCGCCCTCGTAGCGCTCGGTCTGCTCGATCTCGAACAGGGGTCGCTCTTCTTCAGTCACGTGCCAGATCACGCGCTTGCGATACAGATGAACAGCTTCTGCCCACAACTGGTCGCGGTCGCGACGCAGGGCTTCGATGTCGACCGGGCCACCGACACGGATCGGCCAGTAGCGCCGGTTGCCCGACTCATCCTTGAGGTAAGTATCGAAGTTCACCGAGCCGGCGAACACGCCCTGCCGGTGCACGTCGGTCGCCCGCTTGCCGTAAAAATTCCGGAAGCGGTCCGTCTCGGTCGCGAAGAAGCTCTTTGCGGCCGAGGAATCGCTCTTGTTGAGCGAGTCGAGCTCGGCCAGCTCGATGATCCACTTGCCCGCCATGACCGCATACGTATCCTTCTCCCCAATGCGGATCGGCGAGTTTGTGTACCACGGCTTGCCGGCCAGGACTTCCAGTGCGGTCGATTTGCCCCAGCCCTGCTTGCCCTCCAGGATCAGCACATTATCGGCCTTGCAGCCGGGTTGCATGACACGTGCGACGGCGGCAATCATCCACTTCATGCCGGCGAGCTGCACGTATTCGCTGTCGCCGACGTGCAGGTATCTTGCGGGCCACGCGCGCACACGCGGCCTGCCGTCCCATACGAGCCCCTCGAGGTACTCACGGACGTCATGATAGTGATACTGATCGGCGACGAGTAGCACGGCGCTCATGACGATGTCCTGACGGACTGCAATGCCGTACGCCTGGGAGAGCCACAGCACGCAGCGAATGTCGTCCATGTCCGACCACTCGCCGAGTTCGCCCTGCTGGAATGGAGGCACCTTGCGCTTGACCACGCGGCCGGCGAAATCATCCTGGGCGATCACGCCCTGCCACGCCTTGTGATTCGACAGGATCAGGTGAACATTGCCGAGCGTGGGCAACAGCGTGCCCTTGTCGGTACGCGCGAGCTTCATTTCCCACGTGTGCGCACCGTTCTCCGATTCGCGACCGTCCCACTCCTCCTGCGCAGCGCCAGCGGACGTTGCGGCTAAATCTGTTTCTGCGCGCATAGCGCGATGGGTAAGGTGTGTGGGTTCGTCTGCATGCAGGTGCGCAAACGCCGGGATTTCGTCTGAGGCCGGCGCAAGGGCCGCGAGCAACGCAGACTGGATCTGCGCCTTGACCGCTTCGAGCCCTTCCTCGCAATGCAGGTCGTTGAAGTCGGTCAGCTTCCGGTCGCCGCGATCGGCAAACCGCGGAAACACCACACTCGCGTTACCCACATCCGCAACCGCTTCGTATGCGTACCTCAGGCCGGTATTTTCAAAACGCTTCTTGCGTTCAGGAACCACATCATTGCCGTAGCTCAGTTCGATGAAGCCCACGCTCTGATCGTCGCTACGGAACTGCGCCCGGACCATGTACCAGGTATTCTTCGTCTCGACACGCACAGCGGCACCGCCGATCGCCATCTCGCCGCTATAGCCGAACTCGTCGGCAAGATGTTCGCGCAGACGCTGCTCGATCTTCCAGTCGTCATCCGCACAGATCAGCAGATGCAGGTCCGGGTATGTGTCGCGCAAGTAGCGCGCAGCCGGCATGATGCCGGCCGCGTCAAAGCACACGGACAGCGGCACAGCCTCGTTTGTCGCCATGCGAATCGAGCGTCCGGTCGCATACCCCTCCGCGATCATGGCAACCCTGTCGTCCGTTGCGATATCGCCAAGCAGGAAGGAGGTGCCCCTCTTCTCCATGCCCTTGTTGAACCGCTTTGCGCCGTCCGGCGTGATCTTCTGCAAGCCAACGAGGCGGATGCCATCCGCGTACTGGAACATCGGCACCAGGAGCGTGCCGTCGGTATCGAAGCGCACGGCTTCGGGCGTGATCTGCTTGCGCTCCAGATAGGCTGACGATCCTTCGTCGCACGCTTTCTGCCATTGGCTGCGTGCACGGTTCGCCGCCATCTTTGCCGCATGTACGCGCTTTTCCGCTTCGGCACGCTCCGCCGTTTCCTGTCGCTGCCGGGCCGCGCTGACGTCTTCCGGCGTCAGGGCCTCACCGTGCCACTGGAACGGCTCTGCGCCATTGTCGTTGCCGGACCACCGGCCGAATGCGCCGGTATAGCCGAGGATCCGCCCGCCGCGCTCGATCCGGTGCAGCGAGTACCAGTATTTCTTGCCCTGTCCGTACCGATGCGGTTTGCCATCATCGACCGGATGCCCGTCGGGCAGCGCGGGGTGCCCCGCCGACTGAAGCTGGGAAACGATCTGGTCTAGCGAAGACATTCGAGAATTCTCCTTTCGAGTTCGCGTTGATGAGAGAAGGAGCGCCACGCGGCGCGTCCTGCGACATAGATTTGCCGCCCTGAAGAGACCCGCCGTGGTGTCGGGTTACGGCGGCGAAGCAAGGAACTGACACGATGCAAAGTCACTTTGTCCCCGTTGCGCGGGCTGCGCGCAGTTGATGCCACTCGGCAGCGTGACGCTCCGTGAGGCGGGCATATTCCAGATCGTCGACGTGCCAGCGGACATAACGAAAGAAGTTGCGACGCTCATCCCTGGTCGGCAACGCCGCGCAGTAACGGGCCGCACAGGTAATCCAGACGTCGACGAGCGCGAGTGACCGACAGGCCTGTAGAAGCATGTCGGCGGCGAAAGGTAAAAAGAGGGGCTGGAGGAATGCGCCGACTCGTTGCGGATCGGTGCGTGCGGCATCTGCAAGCTGACGCATCGCGCATGCGAAGCGTCGATCGCCGTAGCATGCGAGCTGTGCCCGTGCGCGGTCCCCATTGCAGCAGCGTTCTATCGGGAAATGCCGCATCAGTTACTTGCGGCCGAGTCTGGAAAGTCGGCCCGCCGTGCGGATAAGGCGCTCGAAGAGGCGCTGCCCCTTGCGGCTGACAACCGTCAGTTGTTCCGCCTCATTGATATCGATGCGCCGGTCGGCCACTGCACGCACGACTTCCGAGGCGACCTCACCGACGTGCGCCTGCAGATGCAGCGTCGCGCGCGTGAGCGACTCGACATCCTGCTGGTCGTCGGAGTCGTCCGCGAGCGCGACGCAACGGTCGGCAATCAAACCGAAGCGTTCGTTAAGGGCATGCAACGGATCGAGTGCAAAAGGAGCGCTTTCCTTCTTCTCCTGCATCCACTCGATGAGCAGCTCGAACATCTCCATCGAGAGGCGGTTTTCACCCTCCCCGCGAAGACGCAGCCGCAACGATTCGGGGGCAATCCCCCGGCCGCGACGCAGGGTCAGGAAATTCGCCGCGTCTGCCACGCCCCCCGGCGTATTGCGGACCGACGTATAAAGTACGTCGAGCCATTCGGTACCACTGTATCGGCACGTCATTGCAACCCCGATTCTTTGGATTGGGTATTTTTCATTCTGTTTACCGTGGTCCGGTCGCCGTACGATGCAAACATGACCCGACCATCGACAAACGCCATGTTCAAGAAACCGTCAGTGCGCCGTGTGAGCGCGATCGGCAAGCGCAGACTGCTCCGCGTGGGCCGCGAAGTAGTCGAACAGGGTTTGAACAGTCGAGACGCGCGGATCGGACACGATCCGGCAGGCGATCTTGGTCAGGGTCTGATAGGGCACCCCGCTCTCCCTGGCAATGTCGGGCCATGCGCCTTTTGCCTGATCCAGACGGCGCAGGACGGTCGTAAGCATTGGTTCCTGGTTTATCCGCACGGGAATACCTCATCGGTCAATTCGTAGCGCGATCATATCCTTTTGGGGATATTTCCGCAACCGGAAACTCGCCCCATTTATCCCGCAGGGGAATTTCACTTTGGGCAATATTTTGCGCATGACCAAGAAGCCCATCCGCGAAGTTCTCGCCGCGAATATCCGCCGCTACATGCGCACCGCGCCCGCCGTAGACACGCAGGTGAAGCTCGCCAGGCGAGCCGGGATTTCACAAAGCTCCGTGGCACGAGTTCTCGCAGGCAACGTCGACACGCAGGTCAGCATCGTCGAGTCCCTCGCCGACGCTATTGGCGTGAGCGCAGCCGAACTGCTCGAAGACGAAACAGACGTGAAGGCGACTTTGCAATACGACCGCATGCGTTTCGCAGCATTGCCTGCAATAGAACAGGCCAAAATCAAAAGCTATATCGACTTCGTACTCAGCCAGGCCGGCAACACGAAAGTCGAAGCTGACGGTTCCCTCTCCGTCTCAAAACGCACAACGCCCAGCAAGCAACAGCAACTTCGTGCCGGACGCACCGCTCAACGACCATTATCAAACGAATCGTTGGGCATTGATGAAATACATAACGACACGACCAGGAAACGAGGGCCGGGAAAGCGTAGCGGGTAACGTCTATCCCTTCCAACCTTACGAAGGCGACGCGCTCGCCACCCGACGCAAAACGATCCGGGAGTATCTGTGCGATCGCGTAGCTGAGCATGATCGCGATCCCGCAATTGCTGCTGCTACCGTTCTGCTTCATGCAGATGGGGCAGTCAGGGTAACAGCGAAGGGCATTGATCCGGCGGTTGCAGCGCAGATCGCCGACGAGCTCGATGATCTGTCCGCCACCATCCGGGCGCATGCCTGCCGACCCAGACGAACAGGCTCGTTACAGCGAGGCTTCATTCGCCTGCTTCCCGCGACGTCGATCTCCTTTCTCGCTGCGACGTATATCAATACGATCGCGTGGCTCGACGTCGCCCTGATGCTCTGCAGTCAGGTGCTCATCAGCACGCTTCTAGCCAAAGTGACGCTCCCGCAAAAATCCCGGACAGGGTAATACACATTCCGAATCCAGTCCTCCGACCGGGTTCGGTATACGTTTCCGCCAAAAGATATCCCCAAGAGGATTGACACATAAATATCCCTTGCGGGATACTCCGGCGCGGACGCAACGTTTGCGTTCCTCAATCCGGAGATCCGCATGAAAAGCATCGAAATGAATGCCGAAGCCCGCCAGACCTGGCTTCGGCTGGAACAGGGCCTTCCCATCGAACCCGTCGACGGCCACACCGTCGTGCGCCAAAGTGACTTTGAAAAGTCCAAGGTCTGGCGCGCCGTATTTATCGCTGCGGCGATCGCGGCGGGCATTGCGCTGTTTCAGCCAGCCCCCGTCGATACGCCGTCGCCCGTGGCATCTGCCCGCACAACTGCCTGAGCCGCCGAGATGGCCGAGCGGATTCCTGTCGCCGATATCGACATCGCTTGCGAATTCCGCCTCCGGCGCATTGCCGGCTCAGCTGTTGATGCCGTGGCCAACCCCGCCTTGCGCATATGCCTCTCGAACTGTGCCGAGTTGCGGAAAAAACAGCGTCAAGCTGACCAACCCACGCCAGACGGCAAACGTCTTGCCTCCGGCGATACGGACTAACGCCAAATGCAGCGACCAACATCCCCCCCGGACAAGGAGATCGTACGTAGAGATACGATCTCGCTCCGAACCATCGTGAAGTACGACCCCACAGCTCCGCGCCCGACGACGCCAATTCTCGTCGGGAAATATGTCGTAGCCCGGAAACCTATAGCGGACAGCATTCACACCCTTTACATGATCATGGACGGCCGCGATGTCGTCCGCGCGCAGATCTCCTGGCCGAGCGAGGCCGACTGCGAGGGTGCAATCCGCGCAGCCGCCAACGCACGCACTGCGACCGCACGCGCACTCGCCAAAGCGAAGCGGTCGAGCAAGAAAGGCTGGCAGGCGCGACCGATGCGCGTGAAGGAGGCTGCATGATTTTCGCCCTCCTCGTCGCCGCCACCACCTGTGCCGCCGTCTGGTTCCTGACCGGCCCAACGCAGAAACGGGGATTCGGTGCACTTTTCGGTCTGATCGACTCCCTGCTCTGGCTCTTTGCCGGCGTATCCGCCGGCAAGCTCGCCGTCGTCATCGTCGCCGCATTCTGCGCCTTCTGCTTCGCCCGTCCGTTCCTGCGTGCACATGTCTATGCCCGCCTCCGGAGACAACATGCCTGATAATTTTTCTCCTATCTGCAAGGCGTTAATCGCCCTTTTCGCCAGCACACGTGAGCCACTCACGATTGACGACGTCGAGGCTGCGCTGCCGCACACTGACAGACAGGCGCTTCGCGCCGACCTACACACGCTTGTGTGCGGGACGATCGTGCGGCAAGCCATCCGGCGAACAGACGAACGCCTCGTGTACTGGCTTGCGGGCACGGCGATCGCTCCGTTTGACGGCACGTTGTTTCACTACGCGCCCGATGCGACATTCGCCGACGTAGGGGGCGTTCCCTGCACACGGGAGGCTGCTCATGGCTGATACGCGCGCGCTCCTGCAGGCCGAAATGATCATCACAGGTAACACGAAGGCGGCGGTTAAAGCCGCAGGCGGTGGCTCGTCGGATCTCTGGACCGTGCCGCCCGACCAGATCCACTATGACGCCCGCGATAATGTGCGTCCGCTCGATCCTGAGCGCGTGCGCCACGTCGCCAACCTCATCAAGGCGAATGGTTACGACCGCAAGAAGCCGCTCGGCTGCTTCGTTCGCAAGGTCGACGGCCATGATCTGATCTTCGTGTACGAGGGCCAGCATCGCTACCATGCAGCGTTGCTGGCGATCAGCGAAGGTGCACAGATTGAACGGCTACCCATCGTCATCGACGAGGCCAAATCGGTTAGTCGCGTCAACCTGATCTATGCCGGCATCACCAACAACGACGGCGAAAAGCTCACACCTCTGCAGCTCGCAGAGAAAGTTGTCGAGCTGCAGCATCTCGGCGAACCGAACGCAACCATCTGTAAGCGCCTTAGCATCACCGATCAAACAATTCGGGACGTGCTGTTGCTTGCAAACGCGCCGGCGGGGCTTCACAAGCTGGTGCGCGACAAGGTCGTCTCGTCGACGCTCGCCATTGACGAGATCCGCGCGCACGGCGGTGACAAGGCGCTTGAGCGCATCGTGAATGCTACCGCTCAAGCAAAAGCCAGCGGAAAGGCGAAGGTTACCAAGAAGGGGCTCGACAAGCCGGTCGGCCGCAAGATCAACGACGCGCAGGCAAAGCAACTTTTGCAGGCGCTGCAATCTGTACTGCACGATCCTATGTTGGGCAAGCTGTTACCCGGCACTATCGCAGGCGTGCATGCGGCCCTCGCGCCTCACGCAGATCTGCTCGATGCCGTCTCCGCGCGGCGTCATAAGCACCCTATCCACATCGCGAACGAAAACGGCGTGTTCGTGAAATGCGAGACGATCCGCGCGCCCATAACAAAGCGGACTGGGCTCTCGCCGGCGGAGATCCACCTTGCACAACCAGAAGAAGATGTGTGGATCTACTCCACCACCTTGCGAGTCGGCAACGGCATGACATCGGGCCTTCCCTCCATACGTGACTTCACATCAACGTATCCGACCCGCGTGCAGGCGATTAGAGCGGCCGTTAGTGACTTTACGCGCGCGCTCGATCGGGCAGACAGGACAAAGGCAACGGGAGCGCCTGCGGTTCGTGCGTGGCTCGACAAGCTATCTACGCTGCTCGACCCCGACTGGACGGAAGAAATGGCGGTGGAGGCAGCGAAATGACGGTTCGCCCGGCCACTTCCACCCCACGTCCGCTGCCGCGCGAGCGGGAATACGCGGAGAAGAACATACAGCTTTCCCTAGCTGATGCGGTCGCGACGCACGCGATGAACGATATCGGCAGCGGACAGGCGCCCGCAACAACTATCCAGATAAACGAAGCACCGTTAGCGCGGCGAAAATCCATCCAGAGGAAGGAACGCGAGACGGATCCCCGGCTCGCAACCCTCGTGCGGATCCGGACCCTGTGCGTTGAGATTCAAAAGTTGGGCGACGTCATAGCACTCGGCGCGGACATCGAGCTGCTCGACCTCATGCGCAATGAAGCAGCCAGCTTAAGTGCACAGATTAAGCAGGTGGAGGGGCAATGGGCGCAGTGACTCCAATAATCAGCGACCGGGCGATCAGCCTGAAAGAAGCGGCCCAACTTTTGCGCGTCTCATATGGCACCGTCTACGCGCGCCGCGAGGAGCTTGGCTTCTTCCGGATCGGCTCAGTCTGGCGGATCTGGCCTGAAAAATTGAAAGAACTGGCCGGCGGGTACAATGAATCCCGACCGGCGCGGACGGAACAGGAAAGCAAAACATGTCAATCCGAAAGCGCAATAACTCCGACGTCTGGCACATCGATATCCGCACGCCAAGCGGCGGCCGAGTTAGACACTCTGCTGGGACGACCAACCGGAAGGAGGCACAGGAATACCACGACAAGCTGAAAGCTGATCTGTGGCGAATTGCTAAGCTCGGTGAAAAGCCCTCACGGACATTCGATGAAGCCGCGCTACGGTTCCTCACCGAACATGCGGGTACGGTCGATTACACGAACAAAGCGATCCACATTAGACATTTTCGGGAAATGTTTGCGGGCCGGAAGCTGGATTCGATCACCCGAGACGAAATATTCTCGGCGTTGCCCGAAATCAGCGGGCGCAACAAAGAGCCCAAACCCCTCTCGAACACGACCAAAAACCGCTACATCAGCACCATGCGCGCCATGCTGAACACCGCGATGCGGGATTGGGAATGGATAGACAAGGTTCCGAAGTTGTCTGAGCTGGCCACGGGAACAAAACGCATCCGGTGGATCACCCGCGACGAAGCGCAGCGACTTATCGACGCGTTCGCGACAGACTGGATGCGGGACGTGACGATCCTCGGTTTCGCCACGGGATTGCGTCAAGCCAACCTGCTGGGCCTGGAGTGGTCACAGGTTGATCTGGTGAAGCGCCGGGCTTGGATACATCCGGATCAAGCGAAGGCGCGCAAGCCGATCGGCGTACCGTTAAACAGGGAGGCTGTCGACGCGATCCGACGGAACATCGGGCGGCACGATAGGTTCGTTTTCGTCCGAGGTAAAAAGCCGATGGTCAAGTGGGACATCGGTCAGTGGGATAGGGCCGTTGAGCGGGCAGGAATCGAGAACTTCCGGTTCCATGATGTGAGACACACGTGGGCAAGCTGGCATGTTCAGAGCGGCACGCCACTCAACCGCCTGATGGAACTGGGAGGCTGGTCGAAGTATGAAATGGTTTTGCGGTATGCCCACCTTGCACCAGATCATCTTGCCGAGCATGCCAACGCGGTCACGATCTGGTCACACGACGGTTCAGATTTATCCGCCACAGAATCGGCGAAGATAGTAAGGTTCGGCTGAAACCCTTGGTGCGTAAGGGTTCTAGCTGAGCGTGAATGTACGAGGACCGACACGGTTCAAGCATGACGGTTCAGGTAGCCTACCTGAAATACCGCGACCAGCGGCTCGATAGAGTCGAGGAACGGCTCGGTCGAGGAGGTCTTGCTGCCGTGATGCGGCACGAGGAGGATCTGCGCGGACAAGGCTGCACGGTCGCGCGCGAGCAGGATGCGCTCGACCGGGGCTTCGATGTCCGCGGCCAGCAGGGCGGCGAGATGAGGCGTGGGGACGGCGTTGTCCGTGCTGGCTGCCGTGTTGGCTGCGTTGGCTGTGGACATCCCAGGGCCACTAGTAGCAAGTGCACCCGCGGTACTGACGCGCAACACGCAGCAATGCGCATTCGGCTTGCCCTCCAACGGCCCCGGATCCGGCCAGAGCATGCTGAACTCGACGCCATCCCACTGCCAGTGCTGACCCGCCGCGCAGCGCAAGGTATCGGCGCCAACCGCGCGCGCCTTGTCCCACAGCCCATTCGAAGGCGCGAGCCCAGCCAGCAACTGGCGCACCTCAACACCTTCGAGTACGGCCGGCGCGCCGCCCGAGTGATCGGAATCGGCGTGGCTGATCACCATCGTGTCCAACGTGTACACACCGTTGGCCTGCAGGTACGGCACGACGACCCGCTCGCCCGCATGCGTCGATTCCGGTCCGGGCCCGGCATCGAATAGCAACGCGTGATGCGCGGTTTCCACGAGGATCGACGAGCCCTGGCCGATGTCGAGCGCAGTCAGCCTGAACGCACCGGGCGGCGGACCGGGCGGAGGCGGCAACAGGAGCGGCAACCAGGTCAGCGGTGCCGCCCAGCGCAACGGCCAGCCGCGCGGCGCGAGGCACCACGCGACGCCGATTGCGGCCGCGGCCAGCGCCCAGCCGTTTGGCTGCGGCACACGCCAGAGCGCCCAACTGACGCCCGAGAGCGTCTGCAGACCGGCGGCCAGCAGTTCGAGCAATGCGTGAGCGGCGTGAAATGCGTAGGCGTCGAACGGCATGGGCAAAGCGACCCCCGCCAGTACGGCGGGCGTCACGAAGAAACTCATCCAGGGAATCGCAAACGCGTTGGCGAGCGGCCCAATCAGGGGAATCTGCGAGAACCAGTAAACGGTCAGCGGTGCCAGCGCGACGGTCACCGCGAACTGCACCTGTGCGGCACTGCGCAAGCGTGCCGCAAACGCCCGGGCGCGAACGCGCAATGCGGCGAGCATGCGCGCGGCGAAGCGCCGAAAGGGCACGCGGCTTGATAGCGTAGTCGGAAGCGCGCTCAGGGGTCCGCTCGCCTCCGCGCCAGGGTGTGCAATGGAGTCTACGTTGGGTTGTGCCGTCACTTGCGCGCAGGCAGGTGCATTGAAGCGAGCGCCCGAGTCCGCGCCCGTACCGCCGTGCGCCCCCAACCCAGCCTCAGCATCCTGCTCGTCATGCCCTTCATCATCCCGCACACGCGGCCGCCCCGACATCGCATACACGATCGCCGCCACCGCGCAAAACGACAGCCAGAACCCCGCCGACACCACCGCCCACGGATCGAGCAACAGCACCAGATCCAACGCCCAGCCCAGCACCCACGACGGCGCCACGCTACGCCCGCTGACAAACGCCAGCGCCACGGCACCCGCCATCCACAGCGCGCGCTGCGCCGGCACATTGAACCCGGCGAGCGCGGCGTGCATCGCAGCAAACAGCACCCCCGCACACACCGCGACCTTCTGCGCCGGGATCTTCAGCGGCCAGTTGCGCCCCACGAAACAGGAGCGACGCCACAGCGCGCCGGCGAGCCATCCGGCGAGTCCCGCGACGAAGCCGATATGCAGCCCGGAGATCGCCACCAGATGACTCGTGCCGGTGGCGCGCATCAGCGTCCAGTCGGCGGCACTGACTTCGTCCTGCGCGCCGACCGCCAGCGCCACCACGATGCCGCGATGCGGCGCGTCGGCCAGTACGGTGTCAATGCGCGCACGCAGCGCGGCACGCCAACGGTCCACGCCGACACCCCACCCGTGTGCGAATCCGGCAAGCCTTCGTGCCGTCTCCGGCTGGCTCACGTAACCCATGGCGCGGACATTGCGCGCCAGCAGGCCCGCTTCGGCATCGCGCACGCCGTAATTCGCGTTGCCATGAGGACGCTTGAGCCGCACCGTCAGCCGCCAGCGCGCGCCAGGTTCCAGCACCGGCGGCGGAGGGCCTTGTTCGTCGATCCACGACAGTTGGATCGTGCGGGGAAAATGCGCAATCGGCGCAGCGGCAGAGTCGACGTCGAACAGGAAACGTACGCCCTTGTCGTCGCGATTCGGCAGACCATGAACGGCGCCCTGAACTTCGATGTCACGACCTTCCCACGCACCCGGCAAGCTCACCGCAAGACGCAGGTCGGCGCGCCACGCCGCATAGCCGAAACCGGCGCAAGCGGCAGCTACCCAAACCGCGCACCAACCGCTGCGCATCCGCCAGCGCACTCGACCACGCATTGCCCAAACGGCCCACACAAACGCGGTGCTCATCACAAGCAACAGCACCAGCCACCCACGCCACTCAGGCAACGCTGCTTGCTGCTGCAAAGCGATCACGCCTAACGCAAACCCACCCCACACTGCCCGCATTCGCCCTCCACCTGCTGACCGTCAACTGCCAAACCGCCACAGCCAGGCGCGCCGCCCGACTGCCGCCGGGCGTCACCATCAGACTCAGGTCAGAAAGCTATTTCAGACGAACTGCCGGGCGCGGGTTCCGCCCGGCGCGAACCACTGGAGAGATTATGCAGACGAAAGCGCGAGCCGCGGCAGCGCGGCGTGAGCGTTAGCCGTTGTGCCTATGGCAAGCTCATCTACACCGATGCCGCGCAGTTGCGCGAGCCCCGCGCCGATGGCGGGAATCTGGTCCGGCGTATTGCGTTGGCGGTATAGCCAGGAGGGGGAAATATCGGGGGCGTCGGTTTCGACGACGAGGGCATCGAGCGGCAATTGCGCCGCGAGACGCCGGATCTGCAACGCACGCTCGAAGGTCAGGTTGCCGCCGAAGCCAAGGTGCATGCCCTGATCGATAAACGCCTGCGCCTGCTGAAAGCTACCGTTGAACGCATGGGCGATGCCGCCATGCACGCGATGCTTGCGCAGCCCCTTGAGCACCTGATCCTGCGACTTGCGCACATGACAAATCACCGGCAGAGCGAATTCGTGCGCGAGCTTTAGTTGCTCGTTGTAGAAGAATTGCTGGCGCGCATCGTCGAGGCCCGGCACGAAGTAATCGAGGCCAATCTCGCCGAGACCGACAAACAGCGGATCGTCGAGACTCGCTTCGATCTCCATGCGCAACACGTCAAGATCCGCGTCCTGCGCGCCCGGCGTAAACAGCGGATGAATCCCGAGCGCATAGGCGCCGCCTGCCACGCGATGCGCCAGTTCGCGCACCGTCGCGAAGTTCTCGCGCGCCACGCCCGGAATCACGATGCGCCCCACCCCGGACTCGCGGGCAGCCGCGGCCACCGCGTCGCGATCCGCGTCGAATTCCGACGCGTCGAGGTGGCAGTGCGTATCGATCCACATGCTCGCGGCCCCGCGGTGAAAAAGCGTTACGCGGGCACCGGCGGCTCTTCGTGCAGCACGCCGTCGCGCAGACGCATGATGCGGTCGCAGCGCGCCGCCAGGTCCGGATCGTGAGTGACGATCACGAAACTGGTGTCGAAGGTTTGCGACAGTTCGAGCATCAGGTTGAACACGGTGTCGGCGGTGCCGCCGTCGAGGTTGCCGGTGGGCTCGTCGGCCAGCACGCAGGCCGGGTTGGTAACCAGCGCCCGCGCAATCGCCACGCGCTGGCGCTCGCCGCCCGACAGTTCGCCGGGACGGTGTTTCGCGCGCTGCGAGAGGCCCACCCGCTCGAGCGTCTGCAGCGCGATGCGGCGTGCTTCCTCGGTCGGCATGCGGCGGATGCGCAGCGGCATCGCGACGTTGTCGAGCGCGGTGAACTCCGCGAGCAAATGGTGGAACTGATAGACGAAACCGAGCGAGCGATTGCGCAGGTCGTTGCGCTCGCGCTCCGAGAGTTTCGTGAACGGCTTGCCGAGTACCGACACCTCGCCGGTGCTCGGATCGTCGAGGCCGCCCAGCACATGCAGCAAGGTGCTCTTGCCCGAACCCGACGCGCCGACGATCGCCAGCTTCTCGCCGCGCCGCACCGACAGTTGCGTGTTGTTCAGCACCTGCACGTTCAGGCCGCCCTGCACGAACGACTTGGAGATGCCGGTGGCTTCGAGGACGTACGGATGCAACGCGCTGTCTGAGGACATAGGGTGATGAATCGAACGGTCATTCATAGCGCAGCGCCTCCGCAGGACGGACCTTGGCACCACGCCAGCTCGGATACAGCGTGGCCAGCGCGGCCAGCACGAAAGCGATCACGCCGATCCGGGCCACGTCGCCCGGTACCAGCTCCGACGGCAGCTCGCTGATGAAGTACACCGACGGCGGCAGGAACTGCACGCCGAGCAGATGCTCGATCATCGGCACGAGCCATGGAATGCTCCACGCAATCAGGCAGCCCAGCGCCACCCCCGTGGCCGTGCCGATAAAGCCGATCGTCACGCCCTGCACGACGAAGATCTTCATGATCGACCCCGGCTGCGCGCCGAGCGTGCGCAGAATGGCGATGTCCGCCTGCTTGTTGGTCACCGTCATCACCAGCGACGACACCAGATTGAACGCCGCCACCGCGATGATCAGCGTCAGGATAATGAACATCATGCGCTTCTCAATCTGCACGGCCGAGAACCAGGTCTTGTTCTGCTGGGTCCAGTCGCGGATATAGAGGTCGCCCGAGAGGGTGCGCGCCAACTGGTGCGCGACCTCCGGCGCGCGCTGCATGTCTTTCAGGCGCAAGCGCACGCCGGTCGGCGCGGGCACGCGGAACAGCACCTGCGCATCCTGAATGTTGATCAGCGCGAGCGTGCTGTCGTATTCGTAATGCCCCGACTCGAAGATGCCCACCACCGTGAACTGCTTGAGACGCGGCAGCATGCCTGCGGGCGTGATGGTGCCTTCGGGCGCCACCAGCGTGATCTTGTCGCCGATCATCACGCCCAGATTGGCCGCCAGATCGGTGCCGAGCACGATGCCGAAATCGCCCGCCTTCAGGTCCGACAGCTTGCCGCCGCCTTTCATTTCCTTGTAGATATCGGAAACCTGCGGTTCGAGCGTGGGATCGACGCCGCGCAGCGCCACGCCGCTCACCGAGTCCTGGCGCGTGAGCAGCGCCTGCGCGTCGACATACGGCGCCGCGCCGATCACTTCCTTGTTCTGACGCGCTTCCTTGGCCGTCAGTTGCCAGTCCGGCATGGAGCCGGTCGGCGAAAAGATTTCGACGTGCGCAAGCACTGACAACATGCGGTCGCGCACCTCTTTCTGGAAGCCGTTCATCACCGACAGCACGACAATCAGCGCCGCGACGCCGAGCGCGATGCCCGACATCGAAACGAGCGCGATGAACGAAATAAAGCCGTTACCGGTCGTGCGTTTGCCGGCGCGGGTGTAGCGCCAGCCAATCTGCCATTCGTAGGGAAATTTCAAGCGAATCCTTTTCTGCGTTCTTCGGCCTCTTGCTGCGGGCTAGTCGCGGCTTTGGGCTTTGCCATGGCGCTGCCGTTGCCTGCGGCGGCGCACGACGGCGGCAATCCCGCGCCCCATGCGGCCCGAGGGTCGTGACCGTTGGTGTCGGATCGGAGCGGATGGTTCCGGCGGGGTATCTGCCGCCGCTTCATCTGCTGCCAGTCATCTGCCGCTGATCAAGCGCGAAGTTTGCCATACAACGGGTAGAGCCTTCGCGAACCGGTTCCGGCGCTTACGCGTGCGCCGGGCTGGCGTGCAGTTCGAGACCCAGCGCCCGGATCACCTTGATGATCGTTGCGAAACTCGGGTTACCGTCTTCGGAAAGCGCCTTGTAGAGCCCCTCGCGAGAAATTCCGGTGTCACGGGCGAGCTTCGCCATGCCGCGCGCGCGGGCAATCACTCCAAGCGCATGCGCGAGATAGGCCGGGTCGTCACCCCCTTCCAGCAGGCAGGCTTCGAAATATTCGGCCATGTCCGTCTCGGTCTTCAGGTGTTCGGCCGAATCCCACAGGCGGGTTTTGATCTTTTCCATCAGTTACTCCATATCGAGATTACCGAGCATCTTGTGCGCGGTCCTGATATCCGCCGCCTGGGTCGACTTGTCGCCGCCACACAGCAAAATCGCCAGCATCACCCCACGCTGCACGTAATAGACGCGATAGCCGGGTCCATGGTCAATGCGCATTTCACTAATGGGTACGCCGACGCAACGGGCATCCCCCGGATTGCCCAAGGCCAGCCGGTCGATGCGCGCCTGTATCCGGCGCTTCGCGAGCCGGTCACGAAGGCTGCGGAACCAGTTGTCGAAAACCTCAGATGTTCGGATAGTCAGTATTGGCAAGTGTAATCCATGGTTCACATATCATCAACCATGATTCACGGCCAACGATCGGTTAAGGGTTTGCCTGCGCAACGGTCCTCATTCGCATCCGGACGATGCGCGGTGAGGCGGTGCGTTGGAGGCGCGCAGTGGTAACTCCCGAGATTCGGGAATCCAATTTACCGTCGAAGCCGGAGCGCATGAAGTCGTCCAATCGGCCGATGTGCGACCCCGGACAAAGCTGCTAACCCGGTACCGTCCAGTCGATCCCCGGCCGCGGGCCCTTTCCTCTCGGCGTCCTGCGTCAGGAATCGAAACGCCGGCATCGTTTGCCATACAATGCGCAGCATCATGCACGCCAACCGTCTTCACCTTCTCCTGCCCTTCGCGCTGCCCGCCGCAGCCGATGCCTCCACCGCGCTGTACAACATCCAGAGCCCCGCCCTCGACAAGCTGCTTGCCCGGGCCACGCTGGTCGAGCGGGTGATCGGCGAGGACTTCCAGCGCACGCTGCCGCACGAACGCTGGGTGGCCCGCCGGTTCGGCACGGTCGCGAGCGGCGCGGGAGCCGCGGACGAGGCGCCGCTCGCGCCCTACATGCTGCGCGCCGACGGCGGCGAGCCCGGCACGTCGACCTGGGCCTGCGTGCAACCGGTGCACGTGCGCATCGCGCACGATCATCTGGTGCTGATCGACCCGGCGTCGCTCGCACTGACCGACGCCGAAGCCAGCACGCTGCTCGACGTGGCCCGGCCGCTGATCGAAGAACTGGGCGTGCGCATCGAGGCGCCGAAACCTACCCGCTGGTATCTCGCGAGCGACGCCTTCGGCACGCTCGCCGGCGCTTCGCCGCTGCGCGCCAGCGGCCGCAACATCGAAATCTGGCTGCCGCACGAGGCCCACACGGGCGAACGCTCGCGGGCGTGGATGAAGCTGCAGAACGAAGTGCAGATGGCGTGGTTCGAGCATCCGGTGAACGAGGCGCGCGAAGCGCGCGGGCTGCCCTCGGTCAACTCCATCTGGTTTCACGCGCAAGGCGCGGCGCAGCCGGTGACCAGCCCGTTTGCGCGCGTCCTGTCGGATGCGGCCGCCACGCGTGGCCTTGCGCTGACAGCAGGGGTCGAGACCGGGGCGCCGCCGGCTTCGTTTGCGGCCCTCGCTGCGGCTGCGAACGGCGCGACTGATGCGACTGGTGCGGGCCGCGACGCAGGTAGCCGTGCCCATGGCAGCAACGGCGCCGCAGCCACCACGCTGGTCGAGCTCGATCCGTTTTCCGCCCCCTACATCGAGCAGGACTGGGGCCGCTGGAACGAGGCATTCGCCGCACTCGAGACCGAGTGGTTCGCCCCCGCGCTCGCCGCCTTGCAGGCGGGACAACTCGGCGAACTGGGCCTCACGCTGTGCGGCGATACCGGCTCGGTGACGCTCACCATCACGCGCGGCGATCTGCGCAAATTCTGGCGGCGTCGCGTGCTTGCGTCGCTCTTTATCGAATGATGGCGCGATGATCCAGCGAATCATCCCGCCCATCACCCCGCGAATATTTCATCGCATGTTTTCCGGCCTTTCCGCATGACTCGAATCGTTACACGCGCCTGCTCTCCCGTCGACGCCGAAGTATTGACCCGCCACGGCCTGCATCCGGTGCTGGCCCGTCTGTATGCGTCGCGCGGCGTGTGCCAGCCGGATGAAATCGAAACCGGCCTCGCGCGGCTCGTGCCGCCCGCGGGTCTCAAGGGCTGCGAAGAGGCGGCCGCGCTGCTCGCCGATGCAATTCAGGGCAAACGCCGCATGCTGGTGGTGGCCGACTACGACTGCGACGGCGCCACGGCATGCGCCGTCGCCGTACGCGGCCTGCGGATGTTCGGTGGACACATCGAATATCTGGTGCCGAACCGCTTCGAATACGGCTATGGCCTCACGCCCGAGATCGTCGCGCTGGCCGCGCGTAGCGCCTCAGGCAAGCCGGATCTGCTGATCACGGTGGACAACGGCATCGCCAGCGTCGACGGCGTCGAAGCGGCCAACGCGCTCGGCATCGACGTGCTCGTCACGGACCATCACCTGCCGGGCGACGAACTGCCCGCCGCCCGCGCGATCGTCAATCCGAACCAGCCGGGCTGCACCTTCCCGAGCAAGTGCATCGCCGGAGTCGGCGTGATGTTCTACGTGCTGCTCGCGCTGCGCGCCGAGCTGCGCAAGCGCGGCGCGTTCAACGACGCGCTCCCCGAACCGCGTCTGGACGGCCTGCTCGATCTGGTCGCGCTGGGCACCGTGGCGGACGTCGTCAAGCTCGACGGCAACAATCGCGTGCTGGTCGCCCAAGGCCTGCAACGCATCCGCAAAGGCAAGATGCAGCCGGGCATCGCCGCGCTCTTTCGCGCCGCCGCCCGCGATGCCCGCAACGCCTCCGGCTTCGACCTCGGCTTTGCGCTCGGCCCCCGTCTGAACGCGGCGGGGCGGCTCTCGGACATGTCGCTCGGGATCGAATGCCTGACCACCGACGACATCGGTCGCGCGTGGGAACTCGGGCAGCAGCTCGACGCGATCAACCGCGAGCGGCGCGAGATCGAAGCCGGCATGCAGCAGCAGGCGCTCGAAGATCTGTCGACGGTCGATCCGGCCGACTCCGCGACCATCGTGCTCTTCAACCCGGGTTGGCATCAGGGCGTGATCGGCATTGTCGCGGGACGGCTCAAGGAAAAATTCCACCGGCCCGCGTTCACCTTCGCGCCGGCTGATGAGACCGGCGTGCTCGTCAAAGGCTCGGGCCGCTCGATCGCGGGTTTCCATCTGCGCGATGCGCTCGACCTGATCTCGAAACGCGAACCCGGCATGATCGTCAAGTTCGGCGGCCACGCCATGGCCGCGGGCATGACGCTCGCCGCGGCGGACGTGGCGCGCTTTACGGCGGCCTTCGAAGCGGTCGGCCGCGAGTGGCTTTCCGCTGACGCGCTGGCGCGCGTCGTCGAAACCGACGGCGATCTCGAAGAGGCCTATTTCACGCCGCAGTTTGTCGAGATGCTCGACGCCGCGGTCTGGGGCCAAGGTTTTCCGGCGCCGGTGTTCTCGGGCGAATTCGAAGTCGCCTCGCAGGCGCTCGTGAAGGACAAGCATCTGAAGCTGCAACTGCTGCGCGGCAGGCAGCGTTTCAACGCCATCTGGTTCAATCACACTGACTCGCTGCCCGCCCGCACCACCATCGCTTACCGGCTCGCAAGCGATACGTGGAACGGCGTCTCGCGCGTGCAGCTGATCGTCGAGCATGCGGTGAGCTAGGGGCGGTTCGCCGCCAGCCAGAACCGCCAAAACCACCCCAAATCCCCCGCAAAACCGCCCCAAACCCCGCCGGAAACGTGCATTAGCCTCCGGCGGGCAGCCTCGATCGGCTATAATTTCCCCTTTTTACGAAGCCACAAAAGATCGACATGGAAGCGGAACGTCTCAACGCGATCGAAGCCTCTCTGGCCGACCTGCGCCGTCGCGCGGGCGAGCTACGGGGGTATCTTTGACTACGACGACAAAGCACTGCGTCTAATCGAAGTCAACCGGGAACTCGAAGACCCGAACGTCTGGAACGACTCGAAGCATGCCCAGGCCCTCG
>Ga0153933_1000102_pt1 | contig 47476 bp, 37 predicted proteins | sample TSNJ017MetaG_FD_102275 | JGI IMG/M metagenome (GOLD analysis project Ga0153933, IMG submission 102275) | Attine ant fungus gardens microbial communities from New Jersey, USA - TSNJ017 MetaG | ecosystem: Host-associated > Fungi > Mycelium > Unclassified | place: USA: New Jersey, Wharton State...
GTCGACAAAGGGCCTCATCGCCATCGCCCATAACGGCAACCTGGTCAACCTGGGCAATGTGCGCGCGCGCCTCGAGCGCGACGGAGCCTTCTTCCAGACCACCAGCGACTCCGAGATCATCGTCCAGCTCATCGCCCACTCCCGCGCCAACACCCTCGTCGACGCCATCGCCGACTCGCTCTCCCAGGTCGACGGAGCCTTCTCCATCGTCATGATGACCCGCGACAAGGTTTTCGCCGCCCGCGACCCACGCGGCTTCCGGCCGCTCTCCATGGGCTGCATAGAAAACCCTGACGGCCCCGACACTATCGTCTTCGCCTCAGAAACCTGCGCCTTCGATCTGCTCCGCGCCAAGTTCGTACGCGACGTCGAGCCTGGCGAGCTGGTCATGGTCACGCAGGACGGCGTCACCTCGCGCCGCTACTCGTCTGGAATCGAACAAAGCAGCTGCATCTTCGAGCACGTCTACTTCGCCCGCCCCGACAGCAAGATCTTCAACCGCTGGGTGCAGGAGAGCCGCGAAGAGATGGGCCGCCAGCTGGCCCGCGAGTCCCACGTCGACGCCGACCTCGTCGTTCCCGTGCCCGACTCCGGGGTCACCGCCGCCATCGGATACGCCGCCGAATCCGGCATCCCATTTCGTTTTGGTTTGATCCGCAACCACTACGTGGGCCGGACATTTATCGAGCCCGAACAGCGCGTCCGCGACTTCGGAGTGAAGCTCAAGCTGAACCCCGTCCGCAATCTGCTCGAAGGCAAGCGCATCATCTTGATCGACGACTCGATCATCCGCGGGACGACAAGTAGAAAAATTGTCAGGATGGTAAGAGCCGCCGGAGCCAAGGAAGTCCACTTACGCATCAGCTGCCCGCCGACCATCTCCCCCTGCTACTACGGAGTGGACACGCCAAGAAAATCCGAGCTCATCGCCGCGAATAACTCGATCGCCGAGATAAGGAACTACATCGAAGCCGACTCGCTCGCCTACTTATCTCTCGAAGGACTGCGAAAAGCCTGCACCGGAGCAGAACAAAACAAATTCTGCGTAGCCTGCTACACCGGCCAATACCCAACCCAGTGGGTAGACGTGGAAGACATCCTGCCAGCCGCCGCTGCACGGTAAACGGCTCTACCAACTCCGTCATCCACACATTGCCCCGAAAGCGCTGCCATCCTGAGCGAGGCGGCCGAAGACCACAACCGCATCCGCAAGCTCTTGAAGGTCATCACCGGAAGAGGTGCCGATCACGGCCGCTAGACCAAGACAGCCACCTAATCCCCTTCGAATCGATCACAAGCCGACAAAATATCAATGACCTGACCGCAAATAGGCAGCCTTCCCATTTAGCGGATTTACCCAGTAGTCTCACAGCACTATCGATGGTCTTTACCACTGCTGTCTTCTCTGGACTTCCTCAATAGCTACCTCTTACGACGCAGAAGGCTGAAAGATGTGCCTCTGCTCTGTTTTCATAAGGGGATCATTCCTCTATTAATGTCTCGGTGGACATCAACTCCGAGGCGCCGTACAAAATGCACTCCGGTTTAACTTTCCCTCATGCATCAACTATGCGAAGCGGGCATAAATGGTCCACATCCTTATCCAGCTCAAGTTAATCGGTCGCAAGACCATGATTAGGCCCACGCTTAAGGTGAAGCTAAGCACAAGGCGATCGCAGCGCTGTCAGAGGCTACACCATGACTGACTGGGAAGACAATCAGACCGACAACGAAGCTTTCGATATGACAATAGAAGAAGCTTTAATTCCAAAATACGGCCCAATCCTCAGTTTCGCCAATCAGGCGGAAATCCTTCATCGGTCGCCAGACGCGCTCCGCATCACGCCGCGATCTTCAAACGAGTCGCGTTAGGGCCTCGCGCTGGCGCTGTGGGTTGGCTCGAATCCGACGTAACCGTATGGCTTGAAACGAAGTGGCAACGAGCCGGTCGCGCGTTTCCCGTGCGGGTTGGGCACTTCTTCTTCACATCTTGAATGTGCTTCGAGACAGAGACAGAAATGGCCACTCGGGTTACATCGCGTAAAAGGCGCTTACTCAAGGCGTGGAGCGCATCGTTTCGCATCGGCTGCATCGCATCTTCGAAGTCCACTCACGCGCAACTTTGACTACGCGGTCGTTTGCGGATTGGTAGCCATAATCCCGCGCCTGCCAGCTCAATACGTCTGATCATGCGAGCCATCTGGCTCGATGAGGTAAGCAATTCTCAAGGCGTTATAGCGATCGAATATTCGGCCGAAGCTTAAGGTTACAATGATCGAGAGAGAAGATTTGCAGCTCAGAGCCTTCGTCCGGGATAAGAACAGGTCAAGTCCAAAGACTCATGCATCTGGCTGGACCTTCAAAACTGGAAGTAGAGAAAAGTAGTGCTCGCCGCAGAATAGAACATACTGATTGAGAACGCGGCAGTTGTGGCAAGCCACCAAGGCATGGTAGGCCGCCACTTGACTAGCGGGAAGATACTGAAATTGGGCAAATCGTTCTCTCGAGTCTCATTCAGTATTTCTTGAGTATTTGGCATCAACCAGACCACCGCCAGCATCGCAGTAATGAATAAAATCTGTAAAACCGGCACTCTGTGCCCCACTCCATGCCTGCCGCACATATCGAGCAGGACCGTGCCTACGTCATGGAGATTATTCGCGCGAAAGAAAACCTCCCCGATCAGGACCGCCACGTAAGTTAAACCTACGCCTAGGGGAACAGTCAGTATCTTCTTCAATCGGCTTTCCGCGGGCACAAAGACACGCCAGGCGTGATTGATCACGATGTAAGTTCCATGCAGAACGCCATACAGCAGGAACTGCATTCCGGCGCCGTGCCAGACGCCGGCGAGAAACAGGGTGGCGAGCGTAGGCAGCGCAATCATCTGACTGAAGCCTTCCAGGGTTGCCGTAGCCTTGCGCGAAACCTTCTTGCCCTTTTCAAGGCGACGCTTACTGATTCGAAGCTGGATCGGTGCATAGACATAGTCCATGATGTAGCGAGTCAGCGTCATATGCCAGCGCTGCCAGAAGTCGATAATGCAGGCAGCCTTGTACGGCGAATTGAAGTTAAGCGGGAAACGAATGGAGAACATTCGTGCAAGGCCCACTGCCATATCGGAATAGCCTGAGAAGTCGAAGTATAGCTGCATGGAGTAGGTCATTACCCCGAGCCATGCCGCGGCGGCTCCGACTTCGTGCGGTTGTGCAAAAAATGCATCGGCGACCGGAGCTATCCGATCTGCGATCATCACCTTCTTGAACATGCCCATCGTGAACCAGGTCAGTCCCAGGGCGAGGTCGCTGCGATCGAGCCGGTAGCGGCGTTCTGCGCGAAACTGCGGCATCATCTCCTTGTGATGAATAATTGGGCCGGCGATCAGGTGGGGGAAAAAGGTTACGAAGAGGGTATAGCTCAGCAGGCTTTCACGCCGCGCCACACCTTGTTTGAGGTCAACGAGGTAGGAGATTTGCGTAAAGGTGAAGAACGAGATGCCCAGTGGCAGGATGACCGAACCCCAGTCGTGGTGGGTGCCTCCCAAGCTTGTAAAAAAAATCAGCAGCGGAAAGAGGTACTTGAAGTAGCACAAGGCCGAGAGATTTGCAGCTATACCTGCCACTAGCCAGAATGTCTGGATTGGAGGACGCTTGGTATTCCGCGCAATCGCCACCGATACCAGATAATTGGCGAGGATCGACCCCAGAAGGACCAGAAGATACTTTTTATTCCACTCGGCATAGAACACCACGGACATGAAGGCAAGAAAGCTGATCGCCGATCGCCGTCCGAGGTACCCGGTTAGCTCGAAACCGATCAGCGCGATGGGTAGAAACAAAAGAAAAAAGAGAGGTGTACTGAAGGTCATCTGGCTTCCACCGGCCCCTCCGTAGAAGAGTGCGTAGTGATTTGCGATTTTTCAAGCGCCAGGATTTGGTGCGCAGCCTCGATGGAGATGTATCTTGAGCCTTCTGGGCTGAAATGAACATCTTCCTCATTGAAATAGGAGATGGGAAGGGATTCGAAGGGATTAGCGTGGAGACCCTCGGACTGTTGACGATACACCTGCTGCAAAGGGTCGCAGCTTGGGACAGGGGACAAATCTATGATGACGGTCGTTCCCTCAGTGCCGTATATCTTTTGCATCTGCGCGACACTATCGGCGAAGCGCTCTACTTTGCCTGAATTCATATGGAGCGCCTCGCGCACGCAACCAGTCTCCGGAGGAAGCGGAAATTGCCAGATGCCGTGCCGGTCATCGCGCAGTGCTCGTTGATCGACAGAAGCCGTCGACTCTGCGCGGTAAAAGTGGCGATTCCAGAAGTCTTCGATTATCGCATGACCCGCCCAGACACCGAAACGCACGACCCAGCCCGGACGTTGCAGCAGCCCTATAAATAGCTGGCGTCCGCGATCGTACTGAAGCGCATAAAGTACTCCCTCCGGTTGATAGCCTTCGAAAGGCTTCCGGTAAGGCCGAAACTGGCTTGGCGTGTAGGTCGCCAGCAAGAAGCGCGGCCTCTTATTGTTCTTCAGGTAGGCGTCAAGCGGAAATCTGCTGCCGACGACCCCTTCGATCGTTCCACCCTCAGCCAAATTGCAGGTCTTCAAGCCGGTAATCTGCTGCACAATCTCAGGGTCCAGGCCGGTGAGGGCCGACGAGTCCCCATAAAGCACCACGTCGCAATCCGCGTGCTTGAGACGCAGGCTGTAACCGGGCGGCAACATGCCAGGGTAATTGTCATGGGTCATGAACCAGGATGTCGTGGCGGCAGTGACGACAAGCAGAAGAAGAAGCACCTGCACGGCTACAAAGCCACCCAAGTAAAGCCAGAGATGCGTTCTCGTGGCTCGCTCGTTTGTCTCTATCGTTGATGCGGCTGAGTACGCTTCTTGCATAACAGGATCATGATGTGGGTGCGTTATGGAAGATGCGCCCCGAAATGTTGCATTGATTCGATGTGTTTAGTCCAGAGAATGAATGGGAGGTGCGTCGCTTTCAGCCACTCTCATTTTACCTGATGAACTCAGCTGAGCGGCGCCTTGAATCCACTCGATACTTTGATCCTTTCCGATGGGTCCGAGACTCGCGCCAGGCAATAGCACGCTGAATCGATACGTTAGACTGGGAAGAGCCGACCGTTATGAACGTCGAACAAATTTCAATCGGAAATCTTTTGCTGAAACGGAAGAACCTGCGACGCCAGTTCTCTTCCGCTGAAGGTTTGCACCCGATCCGAATCGCAGTCCTCGGCGGATCGACGACGAACGAAGCGGTCGACCTGCTGGAGATTTTTCTTCTTGCCTCGGGATTTCAACCCACAATCCACCAATCGGAATATGGCCGATTCTACGAAGATTCGGTGTTGGATCCCGGCGATCTGATCGCCTTCGCACCTGACATCGTCTATGTCCACACTTCGTGCCTCAACGTTCAGACATTACCTCCAGTAGATTCATCCCCCGGCGATCTCCAGAGCTATATTGACGCCGAACTCGAGCGGTACAAGAAAATATGGCAGTCGATAGAGCAGAATCTTCCTGCACAGATTATCCAGAACAACTTTGAGCTGCCGCCCTTCGCAATCCTGGGAAACAAGGATGTTGTTGTTAGCGGCGGAGCAACACGATTTTTTCTGGAGTTGAACTTAGCATTCGCGCGGGCGGCGGAAGCTAATCCGCGTCTGCTGTTGCAGGATGTCAACAGCCTTTCAGCGAGAATGGGCCTGAATCAGTGGTTCGATTGGGATCGCTATTTCAGTTACAAAATCCTGACGACCACTGAAGCCAGCGCCGCAATAGCGAGGTCGCTCACGTCGATAGTTCGGGCGATTTACGGAAAGAGCCGGAAGGTGCTTGTGCTCGATCTAGACAACACGCTTTGGGGAGGTGTTATTGGCGACGATGGCGTCGAGAGAATAAAGATTGGCCGAGAAACTCCGGTGGCCGAAGCCTACACTGCGTTTCAGGAATATTGCCTCTCGCTGCAGCGGCGCGGCGTCTTGCTGGCGGTCTGCTCAAAGAACGACGAAGAGATTGCCCGCCAAGGCTTTGAGCATCCCGATTCAGTTCTCAAGCTCTACCACTTCTCTTGCTTCAAAGCGAATTGGGAACCGAAGCATGAAAACATTTTGGCAATCGCGCAGGAACTCAATCTCGGCGTAGACAGCTTCGTCTTCGTAGACGACAACCCAGCAGAGCGCGCGATCGTCGCAGGCCAAATTCCTGGAATCGCCGTGCCCGACATTGGCAGTGACGTATCGCGATACGCCGCGATCCTCGAAGAGGGTAGGTATTTCGAACCAGCTTCCGTGTCGCGGGAAGATCTTTCTCGGGCGGAGAGCTATCAGGCTAACGCGGCACGAGCCGCACTTGAAGTGAAGTTCGCGAACTATGGTGATTATCTCGATTCACTTGAAATGAGTGCCGAAATCGAGCGCTTCAAACCGCTTTACCTGGAGCGGATCGCGCAGCTCACCAACAAGACCAATCAATTCAACCTGACCACGCGCCGTTACACGCTCTCTGAATTGGAGACGATCTCTCGCGATGAGCGGCACATTGGCATCTACGGCAAACTCAGCGATCGATTCGGAGATAATGGCTTGATATCGATCGTTCTTGGTCGCCGCGAAGATTCTGTGCTCCATCTCGACCTGTGGCTGATGAGCTGCCGGGTCTTGAAACGCGATATGGAGCTGGCTATGCTCGATGTATTGGCTGAACACGCGAAAGCGATCGGCATTCGTCGGCTCCAGGGTTACTACATACCAACGAAAAAGAATGGTATGGTTGCCGAGCACTATGAGAAGCTAGGATTCGAGCTCTATTCAGCCGATTCTGAAACCAGAGCATCCGTCTGGATGCTTGACATCTCTCAATACTCCCCTCGCAACCGGCATATCAAGGTTTTGGAGTCTGTACATGGATAGCATCTTAAAAGAACTGGAATCGATCTTCCGGGACATTCTCGATCAGCCGGATCTGGTACTCACCCCCCAATCCAATGCGAACAACGTGGAAGACTGGGACTCGCTCGCGCATATTAATCTAGTCACGGCGATAGAGAAGCATTACAAGATCAAGTTCGCTCTCGGTGAGTTGCAGGAGTTGAAGAATGTCGGTGACATGATCGCCCTCATCGAGGTTAAGCTAGCCGCGAAATGAAGGAGTACAAGTGGGACGACCTCTACATCGGACTGAGACACGAGTTCGAGGCAAGCTTTACCATTGAAGACGCTTCGAGCTTTGCAGCTGTCTCTGGAGATATGAATCCGCTCCACGTCGACAAGGCCTATGCTGTTGCTGCTGGCTTCCCGGCTCCGGTGCTCTTCGGAATGTTGACATCTTCCCTTTATTCACGACTCGTCGGCGTTTATCTTCCCGGCAAATACAGCCTCCTGCATGGTATCGATCTCGATTTCAGCTCGCCTTGTTATGCGGGTGATCAACTTCGGGTTTCAGGAGAAATTACATACATGACCGAGGCTTATCGGCGCTTCGAGATCAAGGCCACAATCCGTCAAGTGAACGGTAAACTCATCTCCAAGGCAACCATCAGGGTGGGCTTCTATGCAGGTTGAGCCAATTCTCATCACAGGCGCGTCGTCCGATATAGGCTGTGCGCTTATGCGGAGGCTACTGAGTCAACCCGATCCCCCCCTTGTCCTGGCCCACTCGTATCGAGCAGGAGATAGGCTAAACGTGCTGCAGAAGGAATTTCCCGGAAGAATGCGACTTTTCGAGGCGGACTTTTCGCAGGCTGCATCTGTCACCGCCATGACTGACGCCATCTCGAGTGAACACAATACTCCAGCATCCATCATCCACTTGCCCGCACTTCCTCTCGCTTATGAACGCTTCACCAAGTTCAACTGGGAACGCTTCGAAACCGACCTCACCATCCAAGTACGATCGGCTGTCATTCTTTTACAGCGCTTCCTGCCGAAGATGGCAAAACTCCCGTATGCGCGAGTCATCTTCATGCTTTCAAGTGTTGTTCATGGCATTCCGCCAAAATTCATGTCGATGTACGCGACCGTGAAATATGCGCAGCTCGGCCTCATGCGTTCAGTCGCCGCCGAATATGCCGCGACGCCAGTCCGCGTCAATGCCATATCGCCCAGCATGGTAGAGACTCAGTTTCTTAAAGACATCGCCGACGTAGCTGTCCAGATGAGCGCATCCGCGAACCCACAGGGACGCAATGCGACACCTGAAGACTTGCTGGGTGCGATTGAGTTCCTGCTCTCCGCCAGCTCCGCATACATTCACGGGGTCGTTATTCCGATTGCTGCGGGAAGCGTTTATTAACCTTCCCAAGTGGCTCGCCTTCGTGCGCACGATTTGAACACTCCAATTGCTGGGATCAATAGTCTGGAATCGCTCCGGTGTGCTTCATGTGCTGAAGAAGCAATTGCTCGGTTAACTCGGTTAAATGGTAGTGGCATCAAATGAATAAAGATCCTTGCCACAACAATATCGAGCGGGATCTGACGGAACTTCGCGAAAGACCGCTCGATCATTTGATGTTCTGCGGTGAAGATTTACGCGATTTGCTACTACCGAAAACTAAGAACTCGTTGAAATTCTCCGGATTGCAGCGGATTTACTTACGATCTGAGTCGTTGGCCGGTTGAAATATGTTTGCACTGTGGTTACTACCTGTGTTTATAGGATATCGCGAGCTTCGGGGAAAGCAGTGCCAGCCCGTCAAGCGCGGACCAATGAGCATACACCTCTCGCCACATCAATATCAGAGAACAAAATGCCGCATGTCGGCGGCATGCTGCAGAAACCAGCAACTGTTGTAGTCAAGTGGTAAGCTACGCCCGTCGAGAACCCTGCCGGCATCGACATAGTGGCCGTATAGCCACCTATATGCAGTCAGGCTCTATCAATTCGAATCACGTAGGCGGACCATTTCTTGCAAGGAGAAAGCAGTGAAGCGAGCCATGGCAGTCTTTTTATACCTAGTTGCTTTTCCATGCCCAGCTCAAACAGTTACCTCGCATTCCGCTGCTCAGAAGATGAATAGCGTTTGGAATGTCCTGAGCTTTGGCGCTGCATGCAATTGGAACGGTTCAAGCGGAACGGATGATACGGTTGCCTTTGAGGCTGCGGCTACAGCTGCCGCTAATGCTTATGCAAAGATCGGAGCGGCGCAGACAGTCATCTTTCCTAATGGCTGTGTCGTTGGCGGGACCGTCCGATATGGCAGTGGAGTTCACTGGGTTGGTAACGGCATGATCTACGTGCCGAAGCAAACCGGGCCAACACTCAACGCCGTGAGCGCCGACGATGTGGCTTGGGACAACGTGAATATCACCGTTTTGAGCTCAGGAGCCGACTCGCCATACAACGCAGCCATATTGTGGTCATCGTCCAGCGCAGATTTTTCGGCACACACTAGGGTAACGATTCGCAATTGCCGCATTACTGGCAGCGCGTGGGGAATCACGATCCTTTATCTCTCGGGAAAAGGCTCACTCTCAAATGTTGAGATATCCGGAAATACGGTTAAGAGTTTGGCTGTCTACACCAATTGGGATGGGATCCATGTCGCCGGCGCTGTAGGGGAGATCAGTATTCACGACAACTACGTTCTGAACCGCGGCGATGCGGGCATCGCTCTAACAAGCGAATTTCAGGAAGGTAAGCACTATGTGCTGGCCGGAGCAAAAGTCTTCAATAACATACTTTTGGAAGACCAGGTTGGACTCGATGATTCTGGTGCCACCAATGCGGAATGGAGCGGCAACTATGTGAAGGCAACTACAAGCAAACCCGGAGCCCAGAATCCTGCGTTCAGGCAAATCTATTATGGAAGCACCTATCCAGTTGGGGTTCGAGTTTTCAATAACTACTTTTACAGCGGAAACAATTCCGGCGTCTCAGCCGCAGTTAAGATCGACCCTATAGTCGATGGACAAAAATCTTGGCCGCTGCTGAATAGTATGTTCAAAGCAAACACTATCGATGGTCCCAACGCCCCGCTCTATGTGCGCGGTTCAGGCCTCACCGTTTCCAACAATACTTTTCTGTCGGGAGGTCAATTTACTGTAGACTACGATGGCAAAGACAACGTGCCCACATCTGATCTAGTCATCGGAACAAATAGTTGGATGCGTGAGGGACGCATAGTTGGAGGGTTAGGATGTGCCCTCTATCGTAACATTGAGTTTTCTCCACGGGAGGTTCGTGGCCCTGTTACTTTTTCTAAACTTTCGTGTCTTGGCGTGCCAGATGGCGTGACTACTAACGAGTTCAATATTCAGGATGCAGGCAATCTTCGAGAAACTTCCATACCGTGCATAAGATCTGTGGGACCGCCCGTAGTCATTGGCCACTGCTCTCACGTTATGGGCTCGAAGGATGACTGCGCGTGCAATTGAGCCGAAGCTCGTTTAAGCAACACGAGCTGAAACTGGGGCCCATCTGAAGAGATGTATTTCACCAGAGTGATCCATTAGACACGCGCATTTCTTGAGACCCGCACACTGAGCCTCTCAAGTCCGACCGAGCAAACCCTTCAGCCTTACCTCGAATAAGGTGGCGGCGGGCTGAAATGTGCAAGTCAGAGTTACGGATGTGTTGATTGGGCCGGGATCACTGTACCGTCAAAGTCAAAGTCACGGATTGCGTTAGGTTGCTGGTTCCAGACGCAGTTATTTGCACCATCGATGTACCCGGCGGTGTTGTCTGTGTCTGCGTCATCGGACTTCCACCGCCGCAGGCTGTGATCCACGTCAAACCGCCAAGCACCAATAGCGGAATCATCAGTCTCTTGCCCGAGGTTTTGCTGTTACGTCTAATAGTGGCTGCCGCCACAGCTAACCATCCGGGCATTCCGAGGACTGCAGCTGGAATCAACGGTAAATTGCCTGGCAGAGAAGATGGCGGTAATTGCAATCCAGCCACCGCACTTATGCCAGTTTGAATCGTTACGACTACACTCGAAGGAGTATTTGTTCCGCTGTAGCTAATCGAAGTAGGCTGAAAGCTACATGCTGAGTTCTGCGGTAGCCCGGAGCATGACAGATCCAAGGAACCTTGGTACCCCGGGACCAGGCTGATGGCCAGCGTGTCCTTCACGGAGCCGCCTTGTGCGACCGTAAGTGAAGTTGCCGTTGGCACAACGGATAATATCGTCATAGCTGGTGACGAGGATTCGGTAAAGTTAGCATCACCGCTATACTCAGCAGTAATCGAATCATTCGCCCCCGGAGTCGAGCTTTCGGTATAACTAGCTACCCCGTTGGTGAGCGTTGCGGTGCCGATGAGTGCTTGGCCTCCAAAAAAACTGACACTACCAGTAGGTACTCCGGTTGTTGCCGAGGATACGATCGCAGTTAACACCAAATTCTGGTTCGAAAGCGCAAAAGATGTCGTCGTTCCCACCTGGGAGACTGTGAGGATGCCGTTAGAAGGAGTTACTGCATAATTCGCCGCCGCCGCCCCGGTCACCGACGGAACGATAGGATAAGCACCCACCGGACTGCCTGCGTTTGCCGGGGTAGCAAAAATTTCGACTAACGCATCACCGTTAACCGCACCCGTCAATGTCCCTGCAAAAACAGGGTTGGCCATACCATACACGCGTACGGCATTCTGCGCCGTTGCGTTAAGTGGCGCTGGGTTCACCAGGAGAGTTACCGTTTGCGTTGCCGGCGCATAATCAAGGGGATCCGTGGGTGTGAAGGTTACAGATAGGGTTTGGGTACCTGCACCAAGAACTGTCCCGGGGCCGGGTGCATAGGTAAATTTTCCTTTGGCAGGAGAAGAAGCGTCCAGCTGCAATGAACTAAGTGCAGTGCCATAGGTAATGGCGGCCGGGTTGGCCCATGTCACAGGTGCGGCGGTTATCCCGCTTACGGGAACCGCAGACGAGATGCTGGCGCTGTAAACGTCGTCTCCACTATAGCTTCCTTGGATAAGTTGCGAGCTACCGGCGGGTATTGACACTCCAATCGCGGTCACCGTAGTCGACGCGCCGGTGTTCAGCAAAACGGCGGCGCCGATACTTACAGGCGGGTAGTTTCGCTCTAGAGGGAGCAGATCTGGTTTCCCGTCCCCATTAAAGTCGCCCACTGTTAAGAACACAGAATTACCACCGTTGGTGGACGCTGGGTCAAAACCTTGCTGCGCCTGGAATGTGCCATCGCCATTGCCGGGAAGAATGAAAACCAAGTCTTGCAGGCCTCCTGTCTCGGCACCTAGCAGACTGGATACAGCTAGATCAGCCTTTCCGTCACCGTTGAAGTCGCTTACATGGATTGAGTAGGGCTCCGTAGATGCGGGTAGATTGTAGGTGTCAGGGGATTGAAATGTGCCGTCGCCATTGCCAATCAAAACTGAAATGGAGCTCGCCGTTTCGGAATAATTAGGTTCAGAGATATTTGAAACGGCCAAGTCAAGCTTACCGTCGCCATTGAAGTCGCCCACTGCAATCGAGCTCGATGCCTGCTGCGTTGTATAAAACACAGGCGACTGAAATGTACCGTCGCCGTTGCCTAGTAATACGGAGATGCTATCGTTCTGAGATGTTTCCTGCGGTGCTCCTAAGTTCGCAGTCGCTACATCTAATTTGCCGTCTCCGTTGAAGTCTCCAACGATGACGGATTGAGGCGTGACGGAGACGGTTCCAAGCGTATAGTTAATCCCTTGAATGGCATAGGTCTGTTCGGGCTGCAGCGTACCATCTCCATTGCCGAGCAAGATCGAGATCCCGCTACCTACTGCCACGATCAGGTCGAGGTTGCCGTCTGCATTAAAATCACCCACGGCCACCGCCACGGGCGACGCTCCGGTTCCATAGGTTGTTGGCGCTTGAAACGTCCCGTCCCCATTCCCCAGAAATACTGAAACGACACCCATTGTCTCATCGGTCGCAACCAGATCCAATTTGTCGTCGTTATTTAGATCGACGAGGGCCACGAGGCTCACGCCTTGCCCCAATGCAAAGCTCGGTCCAACTTGGAAGGTTCCATCACCAACGCCGAGGAAGATTTGAACCGTGTTGTTCGCAACGTTATCCACAGCCAGATCCGGCTTACCATCGGCATTAAAATCGCCGATAACGGCCGCTGAGGCGATCATGCCTGGGACCGTAGTACTGGCGGAATTGGCGAAATTTAATCTTTGGCTTGTCACTCCACTCGCCAGCGACAGAGATGCCAGCTGAGAACTTGAGTTATTGGCGTCCAAGATGTTCACGGTCCCCGTTGGACCTGCGAGAGTTAAAGGACCATATCCATAGACGGTCGCGGTTAGGTCGTACACGCCAGGGATAGCCTCGGGCACCGGGGAGATCACCGTCCCTGACCCATATTCGCCTGTGATCGTTAGCGAGCTTGTTGCGGAGGAGCTGCCCGAATAGGAATTGGTCCCAGAGAAAATCGCCTTCATAGAGTGCGATCCAGTCCCCAGCCTCACGATAATGCTCGCCGCGCCGCCGATGGTCAATTGCGTCGCACCAACTATTGCGAGCGGGCCACAGCCTGTGTCGATCCCTGCGTCGCAGAAAACGACCGAACCTGGAGTGACCGGGACGCCTGAGGAGACGACGGTCGCAGTGAGCGCAATAGGGGTACCAAAAGCCACTGCTGTAACCTCTGACCCTGATGAGGTTACAGCCAGCGTTGTCGTTGAAGTTGCGGTTGCAAAAGCTGGTTTGCCAGGGATGGCCGCCACACTAGCGGTAACGATGAAGAAGAAAAGCTTCCTCAATTGTCGGACGGGCAAGTTCCTTTCAGCAGCAGCGCTAGGGAGGGTAGGGCATCGAACGTCTAAAGATCCACCCTTGACCAAACAGGCAACAAAACGTTCACGCGAGAACCGTATCACCATAGGAAAGGAACCTTTCATTCGCTCCGATATCAATCTCGTAGTCGTAAGGGACAACTACCGTATTTGTACGACTCTAAGATTGAACATTGAATCCATTTGGATTGCGCTTGCGCGGCTAATTATAACCTGGGATTGAGCGGCGATGATTGAGATAAGTTGGCTCGTATCTATGAGATAAAATATGCGACGAGATAATCGACTTTAGCAAATCTTATCGATGGGATTACGACTTACGATTCGAAGATGAAAAAGCTCTAAGGGATATCGCAGGCAATACGAGTCTCTTTTGCTTATTGAGGCCATGCGAGAAACGGGAAAAGGTAAAGGCAAAGCAATAGTCACATTATGCCAATACCTGGAGCATTGCACCACTCATCCGCTCGACCGAGCCCCTCATTGACCAGTCGCAAAGGTTTACCCTCCGGCAACGACATACAGATTTCCTTTATTGTCAGATCGGCTGGCATTCTCGCCGGCGACTAATGCAGAAGGTGGGATGCTCAAGTTTACAAATCAAGATTGGGGATACGGCTCGACCACTCCGTTGATCTTGATCGAAGGCAATCCGGTGCTCGCCGAGATGTATGGGACCTCGTTTGCCATCACAGCATCAGGAAACTCCCACTCTGTCGCTAGAACTCCCGTTCCGCTAACAGATCCAACCCGCGAGAATTGACCAGCCGCGACGGGAGCCTCGATGTTGCCGCTGTCGATAGAGTTCAAAACCAGTTGGTCGATTGATCGCGACCCGATGTTGAGCAACTCTGACACTGCGGAATACGATCCCGAATCCTGTAGCTCGAAGCCATTGAACTCCAAGTTGGTGATCGTCGAGTCGTTTTCGAGAATCACAGCAGTTACTTCAATATTGGTGGTTCGACGAATCGCGCAATTATTCAAGATAAGGCTCGTGCCTGCCGAGGTTATATTGCCATAAAGCGGGGATGGCCGCACAAATCCGCAGATTTTGTTTGCCTGGGGGGCAACCCAAACAACGTTTGATTGCGATGGGAAAAAGGTAACACTATTAAGGACAATAGTGCCGAAGTTCTCCGCGATCGCGAGCATGGCAGGCGCTGTCAGATTGCAGTCTGAAATGGTCAGAGCATCGATTGAGTTTGGATTGCTCCCATTGGCGAGGCCGATCAGAAAGGCTGCCTCGGAAAGCGTGCCGGTGCAATTGCTCACACTGACGGAGTCAATATAGGAGGCGCTATAGCCATTCCAGGTATAGAGCCGCATGAGTGACAGACTATTGAAGACGCAATTGCTAACCGCGACCCGAGAGATGTTGCCCGTGTAACCCTCGGGACAGTTCAATGCGATCGAGTCGTCGCCCGTCATGAAGTTGCAATTGGAAATAGTAACATCGTTGGTCGACCCGTCGAAGTGCAGTCCGTCCGTACCCAAGCCGAAGCTCCTCATCACGCAGCCGGACACTGTAACATTGCCGACGTTGGAAAAGCGAAAGTTGAAACAAGGACTATTTACGACAACTACATTTTCAATGTTTATATTGTTCAAGTTCATCAAGTTAACAGCAAAAAAGTCTGTCACTTTATTACCGAGCGATGATCCACTGGTCGAGTCCCCATCAAAGCCGTCCCCCCCATTGCCATTCACAGTAAAGTTGCTGAGCGAAACGTTCATTCCTCGGGCAGGAGCCGGAGGCCCCGGATTGGGTGGTATGGCAGCCTTGGGTCCGTTATGGATGCCATCATTGTTGGTACCCGATTTTATGAAGAATCCCGTCCCACAACCCAGTCCGGCAATATTCCAGTATCCGCCTGCGGGCAAGAACAGGCCTGAAATCAAGGCACTTCCGTCGATAATCAGCGTGATCGGATTGTCCGCAGTAGCGCCAGCCATAGCCGCATTGATACGCGGCCCATCATCGGTCGCAGTTCCGCCCGTATATTTGTTGCGCCCCGTTTCCAGCTTGCAATCGAGAGCGCAGCCTATCTCCGAGGCGCGTATGTAGGTCATTCCAGGGGCAGGCAACGGGGCGGCAGCTGGTCCTAGGCATGGAATATTTAGCTGAGAGCCGCAGTCCAGCAAAGAGCCGCCGAAGGCCGAGCTTGCCGCCAAAAGAGCGGCCTTTTGGAGAAAGCGCCGTCTATCTATCTGAGATGTGTAAATATTGCGATCTTTGGCCACAGTGCTCTGCCTCAAAGCACGAACAGTCATGCATCCGCTGCTTAAGTTGGCCGGGGTCCGCCATTCATCATTTTTCGCGGTAGGAGAGCAGAATATCGCCCTTAAAAGCAAACCGCAAGAGCAGTCGATAATCTCGCTTTATTTGCCGCCCGCTCAATGATGACTTTTGAATGGTTGCTCACCTGATATCGCAAGGCGTAGCCCTGATGGGACTCCGCTCAGAGAGATGATCAGTCGCCGCTTTCGCTGCGACGTTGCTGAGGGATGAACGCTCAGCCTGCATCATTCACCAACCTGCTTAAAGGTGGTCTCAATCAGAGCTAAAGCAGGTTGAGATTCTCTTGCTTGCACGAATTCGAGGATTGAACCAGCGACGAAGTCAAGCATCGGTTTCGTCAATCCAGGGTATACGCCCACCCAGAAAACATTGTTCATAACGAAGTTCGTGTTGGGTAAGTCGCCGATGACTCGAAATTCGGAACCTTCGTAAGCGGGTTGCCGAACCAAATTGCCTGCAAACAACAGCCGGGTTCCGATCTTGTTGTTCTCCAAAGCTCTGGTGAGGTCGTCGCGCTTGAAGGGCGCATCTTCCCGAACGCCTATTGGAAAACCGAACCATGAAGGATCAGAATGTGGGGTGGCTTGGGGGAGAATTAAGAATTCCCCTACTTGCGCAAGCGCCCTCCTGAGATAGGAGAAATTCTCCTTTCGGCGTTCGATGAAGTGCGGCAACTTCTCTATCTGTGACACTCCAAGCGCAGCCTGCATATCCGTGGCTTTGAGGTTGTAACCGATGTGCGAGTAAGTGTATTTGTGATCGTACCCGCAGGGCAGCGTGCCCAGTTGCCAGTCAAATCGCTTGCCGCACGTATTGTCTTTGCCGGGTTCGCACCAGCAATCTCGACCCCAGTCGCGGAACGATTCGATCAACACCTGCAACGCAGGTTTGTCCGTGAGTACCGCTCCACCCTCGCCCATCGTGATATGGTGTGCGGGGTAGAAGCTCGCTGTTGCGATATCGCCGAACGTACCGACCTTCTGCCCGCGATAAGTAGACCCCAATGCGTCGCAGCAGTCCTCGATGAGCCAGAGGTTGTATTTTCGAGTGAACTCGGTAACGGCATCCAGATCGAATACATTGCCTAGGGTGTGGGCGATGATTACTGCTTTTGTCTTCTCGCTGCGAGCGGCTTCCAGTTGGGAGACATCTATTTCATAAGTGGGCAACGTGACGTCAACGAAGACCGGAACGAGGCGATTTTGAACGATCGGATTGACCGTCGTGGGAAAACCAGCCGCCACGGTGATCACTTCATCTCCCGGCTTCAGCTGACGATTGCCGAGCTTCGGGGAGGTTAAGGCACTGACGGCCACCAGATTTGCGGAAGAGCCGGAGTTTACCAGCGACGCGGACCGAACCCCTACAAAACGGGCCAGCTTGCGCTCGAAATCCTTGGCAAAGCGCCCAGTTGTGAACCAGCCATCGAGTGCCGAGTCCACTACCGAACTGATATCGTCGCCATCGACGACTTTTCCAGAGACCGGGACTGCTGAGACGCCTGGTTGGAAATCCCTCAGAGGATTGGTCTCAGCGAAATATTGAGCTGTCAACTCGAGGATCTGCTTGCGCAAACGCGCTGATTTTTCATCAATAGTGGTCATGGAGCCTTTCAGTAGGATACACAACCGGATGGCAGGGCGTAACGTCTGCTCCATGGATTCCTTTCGGCGGTTCTCTGCTACCAGAGATGAGCCCTATTACTGACGCGATAAGATACTGCGAGGAGAAGAAATGAAAGCGGTAATTCTGGCGGGAGGGCTCGGTACCCGCCTCAGTGAGGAGACATCCTTGCGGCCCAAGCCGATGGTCGAGGTCGGTGGCCTCCCAATTCTGTGGCACATCCTGAAGATTTATTCTCAGCACGGAATCAACGACTTCGTGATCTGCTGCGGCTACAAGGGCTACATCATCAAGGAGTACTTCGCGAACTACTTCCTCCATATGTCTGATGTGACCTTCAACATGCAGGAAAACAAGATGGTTGTGCACCAGAGTGTTGCGGAGCCATGGAATGTAACGCTCGTGGATACAGGGGACAACACTGGTACCGCAGGCCGGCTGAAGCGAGTCGCCAGCTACGTTTCCCAGGAGGACGCTTTCTGCATGACCTATGGCGATGGACTCAGCGACATCGATATCACCGCGAGCATCGCTTTTCATCGCTCCCACGGAAAAAAAGTTACATTGACTGCGGTCCAGCCTACCGCGCGATTCGGCGGCCTCGGTCTTGACGGAACGAAGGTCCTGGCCTTCCAGGAGAAACCGAAAGGCGAAGGAGGATGGATCAATGGCGGATTCTTCATCCTGTCTCCCAAGGTTTTCGATGAGATTCAGAATGATGCCTGGATGTTTGAACGGGAGCCGCTTGAAAGCCTGACCCGGCAGCAACAGGTGCAGGCTTTCTATCATCAAGGCTTCTGGCAGGCGATGGATACACTCCGTGACAAGCAGCGCCTTGAAGAGCTCTGGGCGAGTGGAGACGCACCGTGGAAAACCTGGTGAACTCATGGCGCGAGCGACGCGTCTTTCTGACGGGTCATACTGGTTTTAAGGGCGGATGGCTGGCTCTGTGGCTGACAAAATTGGGCGCGCAGGTTCGTGGATATGCACTCGATCCTGCAACAGAGCCTTGCTTGTTTCATACAGCCAAAGTGGGCGAACTGTTAGACGATGTCCGAGGCAACATTCTGGACCGAGTCCGGCTGGAAGCGTCGATAAAGGAATTTGCACCCGAGGTGGTCTTTCATCTGGCGGCTCAGCCGCTTGTCCGGCAATCGTATTTAGATCCTCTGGGTACGTATGCAACCAACGTGATGGGCACTGCGAATGTGTTGGAGGCGATTCGCCATACGCCCAGCGTGCGAGCCGTTGTTTCGGTGACCACAGACAAATGCTATGAGAACAGAGAGTGGGTCTGGCCTTATCGTGAGACCGATGCGCTGGGGGGATACGACCCATATTCTTCGAGCAAGGCCTGCGCAGAGATCGTCTGCGCAGCATACCGAAGTTCTTTTTTTCCAATAAATGCTCTGGACCAGCATGGCGTAGCGCTGGCCACGGGGCGAGCCGGCAATGTGATTGGCGGCGGAGATTGGTCGCCAGACCGGCTGATCCCTGATTTAATTCACGGTTTCCGAACGGGACAACCAGTGCCGATCCGCCGCCCGGGCGCAATCCGGCCATGGCAACACGTGCTCGAGTCTCTCCAAGGCTACCTCCTTCTCGCCGAAAAACTGTTTCAAGCTAGGCCCCAGTTCGCCACAGCATTCAATTTCGGCCCGTCTGACGATGATGCGTGGCCCGTGGCGCGCATAGCCACCAAGTTGGCCGAGCTTTGGGGACGAAACTCCCAGTGGACCAAGACCAGCGATCCAGGCGCCCATGAAGCGGGCTATTTGCGATTGGATTCAAGCAAGGCTCGCGTCGAGCTGGAGTGGCAGCCGCGCTTAAGAATTGATGCAGCCTTGGAGTGGACGGTAGATTGGTATCGCGCTTGGGATGATCGCCAGTCGATGCAAGAGTTTACGTTAAAGCAAATCTCAGACTACGAGCGCCGAGCGCTGTGACCTCTTGATCTCATTTCGCAAAAGTCCTTATCTGAAAAAGCGCGTGTGGCCAACAGAAACAGAAGCGTTTGGCGACGTGCTAACCGCAGCAGATTCGATCTCGATGAAATTGGCGAGCGCAGTGCAAGCGGAAAGTCAGCAGCATGAGAGAATTTTCTTGCGCGTGCCGCTCGCCTGACCTGAACTTCTCAGAGCAATCGAAGCGAACGGAATGAAGAAAATGCTGGGCCCGCGGCCAATGGACGCTAAAACGTTCTCCAGCGTATAGTGATTTAGCTGATCGAGATATGCATCGTAAGTACTTTGACAAACAGTAGGGGGAATCAGGTTATGCCTAGTGATAATTCGGTTGTCAAGATTGGGAATAAGCTTGTCGGAGACGGACAACCCTGTTATGTCGTCGCTGAGATCGGCATAAATCACAATGGCGATCTTGATCTCGCCAAGCGCCTTATCAGTGTGGCCATCGCAGCAGGCTGTGACGCAGTGAAGTTCCAGAAGCGTTCCGTGGATGTCGTCTACACCGCGGAAGAGCTCGCCAAACCGCGCGAGAATCCCTTCGGTCCCACGAATGGAGATTTGAAGTGGGGCTTAGAATTTGACGAAGAGGATTTCGCGGAAATTGACGCATTCTGCAAGTCGGCGAAGATGCCGTGGTTTGTATCGGCATGGGACGAGGCTTCTGTCGACCTGATTGCAAGCAACTTCGATGTTCCCTGCTTCAAGATTGCTTCGGCCTCGCTCACAGACGACAATCTTCTGCGCCATACCAGAGCGACGGGCAAGCCGATCATTCTATCAACGGGCATGAGTACGTATGCCGAGATCGATCACGCAGTGGATGTCCTAGGCAAAGAAAATCTGGTCGTGATGCACGCAACCAGCACGTATCCAGCAAACTATGACGAGTTGAACCTTAAAGCTATTCCGACGATTCGTGAGCGCTACGGAGTTCCGGTGGGATATTCGGGGCACGAAACTGGCATTCCCAGCAGCGTCGCAGCATCTGTCCTTGGAGCATGCATGGTTGAGCGGCATATCACGATGGATCGCGCCATGTGGGGAAGCGATCAGGCGGCATCTTTAGAGCCGAATGGTATTTCCCGACTCGTGCGTGATATCCGCCTGTGCGAGCAGTCAATGGGTGATGGAATCAAGCGTGTCTATGAACGCGAAGTTCCCATCATCAAGAAACTGCGCCGGGTGGGGGCTGCAGTCTAGCGGATGGCTCAGACCAGCGTGACGCGAGACAAGCTACGCAGCATTAAGGCCATCGCGCTCGATGTTGATGGTGTTCTGACTGACGGTGGAATGTGGTGGGGCGCAGACGGCAGTGAGCTCAAGCGCTTCTCATTCGCTGACATCATGGGCATATCTCTCGCTAGAAGAAGCGGATTGACGATTGCGCTGATATCCGGGGAGGACAGTCCTTTAGTCGATCGCTACGCCAGCAAAATGTTCATTACAGATGTCGCAAAGGGATGCCGCGACAAGGCCGCGGCCCTTCGCGATTTTGCGCAGCGAAACAATCTGCAGCTTAATGAAATATGCTTCATGGGCGATGATGTGAACGACCTTCCGGCAATAGAAATCAGCGGTCTCTCTGCTGCGCCCGCTGATGCCAGGCCTGCGGTTATACAGAGAGTGGACTTCGTGGCCAATCTATCGGGCGGATGCGGTGCGGTTCGCGAGCTGGTGGAGGCGCTGCTCGCTGCACGGGGAACGGATGCCGAGACCGTCTATCGAAATTCCCTTTAAGATAAGCTTAAGAATTGTGGCTTCGCATCAAGGCCATTCACTGTTTGTCGGCAGCGCGATACAGAAGAGTGGACTATTGAATGACTTCGGTCTTCGTTTCTTGCCATCTGATCTGCGGTTGGCAGGCGCCCAATTTCCTTCCAGAAATAGCAGGAAAAGCGATGAAGCATATTATTCGTGAACAACTCGCCAAGACGATCAAGGTTCTAGAAGAAGTGCGGGCAGATGATGCCCTGCTCAGTACCGTAGCCGAGGCCTCTGAAATTACCGCAAAGGCTATGCTGGACGGTCGCAAATTGATGGTTGCCGGCAACGGCGGAAGCGCGGCAGACTCACAGCATCTCGTAGCCGAGTTCGTAAGCCGTCTGGTGCAGGATCGGCCAGCTTTACGTGCGATTGCGCTGACGGTTGATACCTCCATTCTCACCGCAGTCGGCAATGATTACGGCTATGAACGGTGCTTTGAGAGGCAGATTGAAGCGTTGGGGCAACAGGGAGACGTATTTCTCGCGATCTCAACGTCCGGTAATTCTCCTAATATTTTGCGAGCGTTAGAACTCTGCCGCACCTTGGAGATCACCACAATCGGGCTCAGTGGAAATGGGGGTGGCAAGATGGCTGGCCTTTGCGATTACAATGTGATCATTCCTTCTAGGGTTACGATGAACATCCAAGAATCGCACCTTGCTCTGGAACATATCTTCTGTCTGCTCGTTGAACGCTGCTACTTTGGAGCAGACTCTGAGCATTTTACGGCCTGACGCAGAAATGGTTTTGATGCCCGCGAGTATCGCGCTGAAACGAAAAGCAGTTTTGGCACATGACATCAACCTCCCGATGTCCAAACGCTTCCGCATGGGGATGAGCAATGAGCTCGTTCTCTTGTAGTTAACGCGCGTGGGAGGGCACCGGCTCTGCGGTGACCGACTTCAGTCTGGAACGCTGATTCTTAAGATGTGAGGATGGTTTTCTGACAATCGACTCGATAGGTAAACAAAGCAGCATTCAGACGAATGCTGCCGAGGAAAGAAAACGGCCACTGCTCACAATCGCAATTCCCACTTTCAATCGTTGTGGAGTATTGAGGGAGTTGCTGGCTTCGCTGGCAGTTCAGGTACCAAATGACGGTACCGTCGAAGTCCTCGTGTCAGATAACGCCTCCCCGGACGACACCTCCGCAGTCGTCGTCGAGGCCCGACAAAAGGGAGTTATCGTCAAGTACCTTCGAAATCCGGAGAATATTGGGCCCGATGCCAACTTTCTTCAGTGCTATGAGCGCGCCGCAGGGAAATACGTATGGATTTTCAGCGACGATGACCTTTTGCGAGAGGGCGCGCTCGGCCAGATTCTTTATTTTCTCTCGCGGGACGAGTACGAGCTGGTCTATGTCTCCTCCACCGGCTTTGTGGGAAGTCCGCCCGAGGCCGCTCCGGTGACTTTGCCTCTACGGGCGTCAGCTTTCACAGATTCCGCACGGTTTGTCCGGCGGGTGCATGTCTTTACCACCATGATCAGTGGCAACATCATCAATAAAGACCGTGTTGATGCAATAGCGCATGAGCCATTTTCAAAACTGATCAATTCCAGCCTTATCCAACTGGGATGGACATTCACCGCCCTGAGGGGTCATCGGAAGAGCTTGTTCATTGAGGACGAACTGATCTATTACCGGCTGGGAAACACCGGCGGCTACGGTGTCTGTCAGGTATTCGGTCCGACCCTGTCGCGTATAGCCGATGACTGGCTTCAATCTCCCGGGCTCAGTCGGCTGATCCTGAATGCTAGCCTTCAACGACTATTGCCGCCCTGTCTCTTCGCCGGAAACCGAGACTCTAAAAGCATGTATCTTCAGGAAGACCCTCGGGCTGTGCTATTTGGTGTTTTCCGGGGCAACTTCAGGTATTGGTTGTTCGACTATCCTCTGATAGTCCTGCCATCCGGGCTGGCCTGGGCTTGGCTCCAGCTTCTTCGTGCCTTCAATCGCATTGACCGTGCCTGCGGCTATCCTTCGCTAAGCTGGTAAATCCGTTGCCAGCGGCTTGTCTTGATGCCATTGCTCGCGATACTTCAGGAATATGTAGGTGTTATAACCCAACCCGAGAAAGATCCCAACGGCTAGATAACCGCTGACCATACCGATTGCGCCGTATTGCCTCCCGAACCAATACGTGGAAGATCCAACAAAGATTGCTCCCATGATCGAGCTGGTCAAGAATTTTTCTTCTTTGTGTGCCCTCAGGTACACGGACTCAGCAAAGACAATCACGTTAATGATCGTGGCCAACAGGAGAATACCTAGCGGCAACGGGTCAAGCATTCGTTCTGCCAACCTAATCCCAACCGTGCGCAAATAAATCGAGCCCAGCCACACCGCTAGAGCGCCAATCGAACAGACAAATACAGTTTGACGAAGCGCCTTAAAGAAAACCTTATCGAGCTGGATATAGTCCTTACGGGCGATCATGCTACCAAAAGGCGCAGCTTTCGTATTGACCCAGGCGATGGCTACTGAGGTCAACGCGCTAGCTATACTCAAAGACATGCCCATTTGTCCCGCGGCGATGGCACCTTTATAGGCGAATAGAACGGGATTGAACAACTGAAAGATGAAGTAACCGCAGATCCAACTAACTGCAATTCTCCATTGAAACGGCCATACTTCCGTCTGCCATTGAATTTCGTGAGTAGAGGTCTTATACCGAAATAAGCCAAGAAGCAAGCCGCTCCGGGTATACAACCAAAGGACGCCGACGATGACCTGACCAAGAATCATCATTGCCGGCGCGAACAGGCCGTGGTGTGTCACTAGAGCTGCCCACACCAGCAGACTTCCGAAGACCGCCTGAGAAAGACGAAGACGGGCGACATCAGCCACTTGTCCGCAGCCTTCGAGGAATGAGAGGACTGGATCGATCTGAAATGTAAAGGTCGCGGCCAATACCACCATGCACCAGGGCAGTCGCCAGGCTACAAGCTGTGCGGTGTGCTGATGGCGAGAAAAGAAGTAGAAGCCGGACGGGATAAGAATCACCGCCATCAGGACTGCCATCGTTGAATACCAGCGGACCGACTTTTGCAAGACAGACGCAAGCCGCTCGTGAGCGATGGAATTGCCGGAGACGACTCCCTCATCCGAAATCGAAAGATGGGCTCTTTCATGACTCGCAAGCTGAAGAATCACGATCGAGAACCCCAGCTCAAAGACAATTTGAAGCGCGACCAAACTGCCGAACGTGTAGTAGTAACCCTGTTCAGCCGCGGATAGGAACCTTGCAATAAGAAGGATGGTGACGATTCCCGCCGCACTAGACCACCCTCGCGCTAGGACCGTAAATGCAATCGCGCGGTCGATACCGAGGGTGTGCCGCGCCCAGTTGAGAAACTCTTTAATCATTTATTCAATGCTATGTGGCTTTTCGCCCTCAAGAGTCAATTTGGTGCTCTGGCGTTGTATTTCCGGCCTGTGCCGCCTGAATCCGTAAGATAATTCAGGCGTAAGCCGCGTGACTTTTTTCTGAAAACGGATGTTTAGCTTGAACAAAGGATCGACTGTTTCGAACCTATAGTTCAAGCAAAGCAGGAGCTCCACGGAACATGACAATCAGAGCTTATTGGAGTGGCGAGAAGGTGACTCCATCGTTTCAAGAGATTAATCGCTATGCGCCATGCACTTCCAAGTAAAAAGCCTATTTGAGGAAAATGGGGCGAACTGTACCACAAAAACAAGCTCGCGCAGATCCAGGAAGCGGCATTCCTGCAGTTGCCCAATTCTTCGCGTCGAGATGTCGTTCGCACTTAAGGTCAGTATAAATTACTGAAACAGTCCCACGGAGTGCAGGAAGAGGTGTTTGATCACGAATCTGAATGGCAGTTTTCAAACTGTTTTACTGGCTCTGCAAGAGGTGAAGATAACAGCTTTCAACTTGGTGACTGCTGTAGCCCGATTCGATGCCATGCTGTGGTCCTGCGAATACAGTCCTCCAAGCTGGTTATTTGACGGAGTCCAAGAACTTTTTCGGCTCGAGCGACCGACGGAACATATCGAGAAGGAGAAGTTCCGGGTAAAGCGAGTTTCGCGACCTCGATTTTGATCTCTGGATTGAGGGTATCGGCCACAGCATGAGCCAATTCAAGGATGCTCAGATCCCGATCGGAACCGACGTTGATCGGTACGAGCGACGGACCTCGGAGCAAAATCGTCCAAAGCCAGATAGCCAGATCGGCTGCATAGAGGTAGGACCGTCGTGGCGTGCCATCGCCATTGATGCGAATTGTGCGGCCGGCTATTACATCAGCGATGAAATTGCCGATCGCGAAGTGCTTGTCCAGCGGAAGATGGGGGCCGCAAAAAGCCCAGCATCGCGCGATCTTGCACTCGATAACGAAACGACGTCCATAGAGCGCACAGAGCAGCTCTGCCAGCCGTTTTCCTTCCCCATAGGCGCTCGCGGGCTCGGACAAATCCGGAGCACCGGAGTACGTCTCAGGCAGATGAGAGATGTCTACGGGTTGCCGTCCATAGACGGCACCGGAACTAGTGAACAAAAACTTCCGTGTGCCGTGTGTTGAAGCGAATTCCAGCAGGCGCTTAGTACCGCCGACTACGCTGTCGAGAAGATCGATCTGAGCCTGAGTGGTCGACTCGATGCTGGTTTCAGTCGCCGCGTGGATGACATATTGGAATTCGCCGTTGGGGAACGCGAAGTCGCGGACATCTCCGGAGACAAAAGCGATCTCGGGACTGTCCGCTAGGTGGGGACATTTAGCGCGAAAAGTATCTGGATTACGCGTGAGCACAGTCGCCTTCGCTTGAAGATTCAAGGCACGATTGATGTGACAAAAGCTCTCCAGCAGCCAGCAGCCGAAGAATCCGGTTCCTCCCGTAATGAACAGGGACTGCCCCCGAACTTTATTCCAGAGGGCGGAGGTATGTTCGAGAATCAAAGTCAAATCCTCAAGAGGAAGAGGCGGTGCGATCGGACTTGGCGGCATCTGAGAAACTATCACTGTTCCAGAATATTTCACAGGTGACGTAGGCTGCTTGACTTTCTGCTGCAACAAGCTATAGAACAACCTAGATTTCGCCTCGTACGTTAAGGAATTGGAGGATCGTGGAAAACAGAAAGTGCGCGATTTGCGGGAGCTCCGAAAAACGAGTCCTCTTTCAGCAGCCTCTCGCTCTGCCAAAGGGACGCTGCTCCTACTCGGGCTATGAAATTGTCGCATGCACAAGATGCGGTCTTGCTTTTGCAGACACAATCATTTCCCAGCATGCTCTGGATGAGCATTACGCGGGTCACACTAAAGTCGCGCAAGCACTCATGGCAAGTGGCGAGGAGCGGCGAGACCTGCTCCGCATCGACAAAACATTCGAGATGGTGATGCCGCTGGCAAAAGCTGGGGGCCGCATTTTTGATGTGGGTTGTGGTACTGGCCGCCTTCTCGGACTTCTCAAGCAAAACGGTTATACGGCCGTGTCCGGCATTGACCAATCTCCCGCCGCTGCCGAGATCGCGCGCGCCAAGTATGACGTGCCAGTCACGGTGGGAAGCATATTCGACTATGAGGAACGAGATTTAGATCTGGTTACTACTTGTCATGTAATGGAGCATATTGTCGACCTACCGGCGTTTTTAATGTGTCTCTACGAGCTGATCGGAGCGGGTGGCATCTTGTATGTCGAGGTGCCGGATGCCAGCGCTTTTGGCCGGTTCGTAGATCCTGAAAGTCCCGAGGAATGGCTTTACATTCGCGACTTGTACACGCATTTCACACCCGAACACATGAACTTTTTTTCTCCCGTTTCGCTTCGAAACCTTATGACGCGTTTCGGTTTTGAAGAGCTGTTCTGCCGTTCAGAACCGCTCGGAGTCGTGGCATCAGCATGGAAGAGGCGCAGGATCGAAGTCGATTCGACAGCCCCACAAGAAATCCTGGCCTACGCGGAAAAATCGCGGGAGCTTCAGGGGCGCGCGTTGGAGACGCTTCGGGAACTGGCCGAGTCCCGCCGGGAGATTTTGGTATGGGGAGCCCGGACTGCACACACAGCGGCTATTGGCATCGAGCGCGCTGGGCGGGGCAAACATAGCGGCGTTCGTCGACGGCGATACTGCCTATCAAGGAGGGGAACTTGTCGGCCGCCCAATCCTTGCCCCAAGCGAAATATCTTCGCAACCGGGCAACCCAGCGATTCTCGTTTCTTCGTGGAAGGCCCAAGCAGCAATCGTTCGAGCTATCAATTCAATGAATCTCTTCAACGAGATCATCACCTTGTACACGAGGTGAGCATGAATCGGCGCGGCCGAAGCGAAATCAGAACAACCTTTAAACCGTCGCCCAATGCAGCTTAGACCCACTCTTTCATCAAACCATATGCCTAATGCTGCGATGAACTGAGAGCGCGGCTCTTCTCGCGCAATTGCATGGCAGCCCGTAAAATGAGGACATATGCAAAAGGTATCTGACTATGTGGTTCGCTTCGTAGCCGACCAGGGCGTGAAGCACGTTTTCCTGGTGACCGGCGGTGGCGCGATGCACTTGAATCAATCCCTGGGAAATTGTGCCGATATCCAAGCGATCTGTAATTCGCATGAGCAGGCCAGCGCTATCTGTGCCGAAGGCTACGCGAAGGCTACGGACGGCTTAGGTGTAGCCATGGTAACGACGGGCCCGGGTGGCACGAATGCGGTGACGGGCGTCGCAGGAGCATGGCTCGATTCCACGCCCACGCTTTACATATCTGGCCAGGTGAAGCGTCCCGATCGCATGTTCGACGCCACAGGCAAGCCGCTCGGGATGCGCCAGCTCGGCGTGCAGGAAGTGGACATCGTCTCCATCGTCAAGCCGATTACCAAGTACGCGGTTACTGTTCTCGAGCCGTCTGAAATCCGCTATCACCTGGAAAAGGCCGTTTATCTTGCCGTGACAGGGCGCCCGGGACCGGTATGGATCGATATCCCGCTCGACGTGCAGGCGTCCCCCATCGAGGACACCTCGCAGTTGCGAGGTTTTAATCCGGCAGAGCTCGAGCAACACGACAGTAGCCAACGGCTACGTGACGAAGTGAGTCTACTGATCGAAAAGTTCAATGCCGCCGAACGCCCCTTGCTATTTGCCGGCAATGGAATTCGGCTGGCCAAAGCAGAGCCCGAATTCGCTCAACTGCGCGCATTATTAGGAGTGCCAGCGGTCGCCACGTGGTGCGCAGCCGATCTTGTGCCCAGCGATGACCCAACCTTCGTCGGCAGACCAGGTTCAGTAGCGGCGCGCGGAGCCAACTTTGCGCTTCAGAACTGCGATTTTCTCCTTGCGATTGGAGTGCGCCTGGATTTTGCGATCACTGGATATGCGCCTCAGAATCTGGCTCGCGAAGCACACAAAGTTGCCGTAGATATTGATCAGGCCGAGCTTCAGAAGCTGCATCCCTATCTCCAGCAGCCGATTCAGGCTGATGCTAAGGCCTTCCTCATAGAATTACTTTCTCAGGCGGAGTCGATCCATCCCAAAAAGCGTGACGCATGGACAGCCCGCTGCGCTGATTGGAAAACGCGTTATCCCGTAGTGACGGATCAGCATCGCAAGCCAGAAGGCAGGGTCAGCATATTCAATCTGGCCGAGGTCATCGGCACCGAGTGCAAACCGGGAGACCGGCATGTCTGTGGCAATTCGGGCAGCGGAATCGAGATCTATCTGCTCGCCTGCCCCACGCAGCACAGCCAGCGCATTTTTCATACGGCGGGTCTGGGATCGATGGGCTACGCGATTCCGATGGCGATTGCGGTATCGACCGCTAACCCTGGGCGCGATGTCATCGCGGTCGATGGTGACGGCGGCTTCCAATTCAACATTCAGGAACTGCAGACCATTGCGCATCACAAGCTGCCTATCAAGTTTTTCGTATTGAACAATGACGGATATGCGTCAATCCGCGCCTCGCAGACCGCATATTTCGGCAAAGCAAATCTCGGATGCGACGAGAAGACGGGACTGTCTGTGCCCGATCTGAGCAAAGTGGGTGCATCTTACGGGCTGAAGACTGCAGTGATAGAAAACCAGAGCAATTTGCGCGCGGAAGTTCGCAAGATTCTCGACATGCCAGGACCTGTGATCGTGGATGTCCGGGTGATTCCTGACGAAGTGCGGGCACCGCGGTTATCGTCGTATCAAAAAGCCGATGGCTCGTTCGTATCGAAGCCCTTGGAGGACCTGTTCCCCTTCCTCGATCGCGAAGAGTTTCTCTCCAATATGATTGTCGAGCCGCTTCCGGAATAGCCGGATCAAGGAAACAATGACGCAATTTGGCATCATGCAAGGCCGCCTCTCGCCACCCGACGGAGGCAGATTTCAGTCGTTTCCCCGCGCACGGTGGGCCGATGAATTCGCACTCGCTGCGGCTGTGCCGCTCTCGTATATCGAATGGATTTACGACGACTACGGCGCGGATGTAAATCCGCTACTGACCGAGGGGGGCTTGCGGCAACTACTTGAACTGATGCAATCGAATCACATAAAACTCCGCGCAATCTGCGCAGATTGGTTCATGGATTTTCCACTTCTGCGCTGCAGCACGGAGGAACGCAGACAGCGGCTTGATTTTCTCGACAGGCTGATCGGCGCGGCAAAATTAATCAGCGCGCAGCGGATTGTTCTGCCATTTGTTGATGCATCGCGCATCGCTTCGAAGGAAGAAGAAGACATTGTGATCCAGTCACTCGAAACGGCGCTGCCGCATGCAGAAGAGGCAGACGTTGAACTTCACCTTGAAACGGATATGGGTCCAGCCGCCTTCAGAGCGTTTCTGGATCGATTGCCGCACCCTTTGGTCAAAGTGAATTACGACTCTGGGAATAGCTCTTCACTGGGCTATCGAGCGAGCGAGGAGGTCGCTGCATATGGCGACCGAATCGGCAGCGTTCATATCAAGGATCGTGTTCTCGGCGGTGGAACCGTGCCGCTGGGAGCCGGCGGCGCAGACTTCGACGATCTCTTCTCGAGCCTGAAGCGGATCAACTACGCTGGCGATTTCACCATGCAGGTGGCTCGCGGTGACTCCGGAGATGAGCTGAATTGGGCACGCCGCAATCTCGAATTCATCCACAGTTATTTGGATTGATCAAAGGACCGATCGAGAATGGATCTCGGACTTCAGAACAAGGTCGCACTGATCGCTGGATCCTCTCGAGGGATAGGCAAGGCCATTGCTGCGCAGTTGCTCGCGGAAGGCGCTCTCGTCTGCGTGACCGGCAAGAATGAGATCGCTCTTGACGCTTGCCTCAAAGAGCTGGAGGCGAAATATCCAGCAGAAAATGTACTGGCAGTTTCCGGCGATCTTACGGAAATCCACGCTATTCAATCCGTGTTGGCCGCGATTCGGGACAAGTGGGGCCGGCTCGATGTGCTCGTCGCGAACCTCGGCAGCGGCAGCGGAAAACCCGGCTGGGATCAGAGCGAAGAGGAGTGGGATAGGATCTTCAGAGTTAATTTCTGGGGTAGCGTTCGTCTGGCACGGGCTGCCATACCCGGCTTGATTGAACAGGGCGGCGCTATCGTCTTTCTCGCATCGATTGTGGGGTTGGAGATGACGCTCGCCCCTATCCCTTACAGTGCAGCCAAGGCAGCGCTCATCAACTATTCCAAAAACCTGGCAAGAACATTGGCCACCGATGGCGTTCGTGTGAATTCGGTTGCCCCGGGAAACATTCTCTTTTCCGGTGGGTCCTGGGAGCGCCATCTGAATGAGCGGCGCGAGCAGGTCGAGCAATACATCGCGAAGGAAGTACCGCTGCAGCGTTTTGGCACTCCCGACGAAATAGCCTCATTGGTGATATTTCTGTGCTCGGCCGCCGCAGGCTTCAGCACCGGTGCCTGCTACGTGATGGATGGCGGCCAAACTCGTCGCATCTGAGCCTTGAATAGGATCGAGTGCTTGTTGGAAGGAGTAATTGCTTGAGCGAACAAACTGAAACCAGCGAACGAATCAAAGACCTCTTCGACCTCACCGGAAGAGTTGCAGTAGTAACCGGAGGGGCAGGACTGCTCGGTTGGCATCATGCAGATATTCTCGCTGCTGCCGGAGCACACGCCATTTTGCTCGACCTGTCTGTCACCAAGCCTGAACAGCATGCAGCTACGTTGGGATCCAAGCATGGCGTAGAATGTCTCGGACTAGGAGCGGATATCACTAGCGAAGCCGATCTCGAGCGCGTGCGCTCCGAGATCATGGCACGCTTTGGACGTGTCGACATTCTCATCAACAACGCAGCCAACAATCCGAAGGTCGAAGATCCGAATGGCCTCGCCTGGTCCAGATTGGAAAATCTCCCTTTAAGTGTGTGGGACGCAGATCTCAGAGTAGGTCTGACGGGTGCTTTTCTTTGCAGCCGGGTTTTTGGCGCGGAGATGGTCAAGGCCCGCTCGGGAGTGATCGTCAATGTCGCTTCCGATCTGGCGTTGATCGCTCCCGATCAACGGCTCTATCGCGTCGAAGGTCTCGCGCATGACCAACAGCCCGTAAAGCCAGTCACTTATTCCGTGGTAAAGACTGCTCTGATCGGGCTAACCCGCTATCTCGCGGGCTACTGGGCTGACGCAGGCATTCGCGTGAATGCTATCTCGCCAGGAGGCATCTTCAACGATCAGCCTGAGGTCTTTCTGAGCAGATTGCATCAGCTGATCCCGCTGGGGCGGATGGCCAAGCGCGATGAATACCAAGGAGCCATTCTTTTTCTCTGCTCGGACGCTTCTTCCTACATGACAGGAGCAAACTTGATCGTCGATGGAGGCCGGAGTTGCCTGTAGATCTGACGAACAGTGGGCTTTTCTCGGTGGAAGGAAAAACCGCGGTTCTTACGGGAGCATCGGGATTTCTCGGCCGCACCTTCGCGAGAACTCTTCTCACGAACGGCGCCCGCCTTGTTGCCATCGGGCGATCGACGCGCCTTGAGGGGGAGGCGAAAGCCTGGGCCACAGAATTCGGCGCAGACAGAGTAAAATGTTGCCGCGTGGACATGTACAACACCTCGCAGTTCGAGGAGACGCTGGACTCAATCGCAGCGGGCGAACGCACGATCGACGTCGTGGTTAACAACGCACACGAACTCGGCGCCAGCACCGGATTCAACGTTCCCGACGGCACGCTGGATCGCGGTACGCCTGAACAATGGGTGAAGAACCTTACTGGCGGGGTCTACTGGGCCGTGCAGACCACCCAGAAGCTAGGCGCGGTCATGAAGGCTCAAGGACACGGCAGCATCGTGAACATTTCCACGATGTATGCGCTGGTCGCCCCGCGCCCCCAACTATATGCAGGCACCGACTTCGTGAATCCTCCCGGCTATTCGGCGTCGAAAGCAGCGCTGTTGAGCTTCACTCGCTACACGGCTTCGTTTTGGGGATCATATGGCGTGCGGGCTAATGCCATCCTGCCCGGACCTTTTTCCAACACCGAAGATATTGGAGGGGATAACTCCGTCGCAACAGACAGCCCTTTTCTTGAGCGCCTGAAAGGCTATACATGTCTGGGACGAGTAGGAAAGCCGCACGAACTGTCGGGCGCTCTACTCTTTCTGGCCTCGGACGCCTCGAGCTTTATGACCGGTCAGGCGATCGTGGTGGATGGTGGCTGGACTGCGGTTTAGTCACCATAGGATATGGACGGCATTACGTATGATGCGCTATCGAGATCGAGGACCTTTTTTCTGAATTGAGAACGCCGCCAGGATTTAGGGTTCCACATCGGTGCTTTTTCGTATCACGATACGGTAACCACTTAGGGTTTGACCGGTATTCTTGGTACTTTTCCAATGAAGTTGCGAAGATGCCGAGTAAATATCACGAGAAAAGGTATTCCTATGCCGAAGATAAACCAGACGATGAATGTCCCCTGATGATAAAGGTCAAGGCGCCACAGTTCGGCTGTGCCATATAGAATCGCGCCACAAGGCAATAAGAAGATAGTTTTGCCCAAAGACAAGAGCTTTTCGAAAACAAACCCCATAAAGAAACAGATTAAGGCAATGTAGCCCCAGCAAAAGTTACCCATTTGCTCGTACAAGAGAACAAACGCCGAGTTCGTGTTCAGTTCTTCCATTATGTCTACGTGGTTTCGATATGAATCCCCGGCGGCTAATCTATCGGTGATGCTTGCTGACCCGATCGCGGCCTGAAATGGGGAACCTAAATACCGAAGAATCTCAGAAAGACCCGCAACCGCGAAAGACTTGTGTTGCTGGCCGTAGAAGTCGGCGTTGCGTGAGACATTCAGTATTGACAGGAAAAAAAACACTAGCCCTATTGAAATAACAAGCTTCGGAATGCTGACCTTTATGGAAGGCTTCCCAAAAGTAAGCAGAAATGCGGTTGTCATGAATGCTGCTATGAACATCAAGCGGGAGGATAAAAAAATGAATAGCACTAACATGAAAACATTGAAAATGTTGATGAGTGAGTAGCTTTTTAGTCGGATGATTCGGTAGAGAGCCAACGAAGAAGGGTAAAGAATCAGGTAGCGCAGCGAAACAAGGCCAATGCTGTAATCCCCATTGTCATAGATGGAATTCTTTAGTGCGTTCGTCTCTCCAAGAGAGATAGCGAGAAACGCCTCTTGCAGTGAGAGATAACGAAAAATCATTACCAGCATGGTGGATATGCCAACAGTGCTTAAGAGGGTGAGACAGTAATAAACTGTGTTCGACTCGAGGCTGAGGGTGTCATTCCTGACCTCCCCATTCTTAAGTAGCCTCAGTCCGCCTACCTTCTGCCCGAGAGTCAGGGATACAAATATGAGTAAATACCAACATGACAGGATTACAAACGACGTCAGGTCAAGCTTCTCAGGATGGTGAAATCCTTTATCGATCTCACCATCAAAGGTCGGAAAGCTCCATGCTGCGAAGCTCATGAGCACGGTAACCAGTGAAAGAGTCGAAGGTTTAAAAATAGTTCTGACGGGTAGTAGTACCTTCATGGAAGTGGGTTACCATTTTGGGCTGCCCTTATCTCGACGGAAGCGCGATAGCTACCTTTCAAGCTCTCTCCCATTGGCCGGTTTCTCCGTCAAAGCGCTTGATAATCTTAGCGGGTATTCCAGCTGCGATCGTTCGAGGCGGGATATTTCGCTTCACGACGGAGTTCGCGCCAATAATAGAACCAACGCCAATTGAGACAGGACCAACGATCACTACATTATCGCCGATCCAGACGTTGTCGCCAATATCGACTGGCCCCCCGCCCCCTAGCCGTCTGTGGGCCGGCGGCTCCTCGGCGTGACTTTGAACCGGCCCACTATAGAGTCCATGATTGTGATCCGAGACATACACATGGCTGCCAAACAATACATGACTTCCAATCAAGATCTCTTCAATGCACGAGATGTGTACTCCCTCTGAAAAGGCTACATTGTCGCCAATCACGATTCGCGGGGAAAATCTTTGATCCCTGTAAGCTCCGACTGCTTCCAGCCAGAGGTGCCCGTGAGCATAAACATTGTTACCGAAGTGAAGGAACCGGCTGCCTCGAATGACGCATCCGGGGCCTAGCCTTAGTTTCTGAGCATTCAGCAAATGTGCTCGACAAATGTCACGGAATTTCGACCAGATAAAGCCGGGGAGTAACCACGCCAACCATCGCATTTTTTCCGTGCGGAGTAGTTGATTCATGTTTTTCAATCTGTTGCGGTCGGCTTTAATTCAATTTCCAATGCGACTGATTCAACTTCGCCCCGTCGATCAACGCCGAAAGCGAAGACTGCTTCGCAATTGAGATATCTTCAACGCGTACTCGGGAGACTGCTCCATGTTATGGAAGCTCTCAAGTGCGATGGACCATATACATGCAATGCAAAAACCGACGGCGCCAAAACCAAGTGTCAGCCAAGTTCGATGAGGAGCCGCCTTTACATCTGGAGGCACTGCTGAATCGATGATTTGTATAATGGGGGCGGCCTTGGCTTCATCGATTCGCGCGGCTTCGTACTGCTTAGAAAGTAATTCGAAGAGAGACTCATGAAATTTAACTTCCCGCCATTTGCGCGCGTATTCCAGCGTCACCGCCGGAACGCGTCCTGCCGGCATTCCTGATGGGTTTAGCTGAGTATTTCGTGGGTCCTGCTCTAGGCGGGTTAACTGCTCTCGGAGGGAGCTTATTTCTTCTCGGAGTGTGACAGCTTCGGGATTCTGATCGGTGGCATATGTCCGAATCGATTGGACCTCGACCTCTCGACTTGCTATCTCGGCTCTGGTCTGCTCGATTCTTTGAATCAGGGCTTCCGACTGGCCGCCGAGCTGAATTACACCCGACTTCTCTTCGAATTGACGTAAGTCATTCTCCGCTGTCATCAGTGCATTCTTTTCGTTAACCAACTCTTGATCAAAAAAGACGCGACGCTGTGCAGCCTCGCTAATGGCCAAGTGGGAATTCAACGCATATAGCTCATCAACATATGCGTTCGCCATATCGCTGGCGCGCTCTGGATCATGATCCTCAACTGTTATATGGATCAAACCATCTTTCGTCGCCAAGAAGCGGCTGGCGTTCCTGAGGCGGAGGCGGGTACCTTCCATTGTCTTTGTCTTATAAAGATCTTTGAGGTGGAACCTGACAATCAGATGATCCGCGATGGTTCGGCTCTCGAAAATGCCCACGTAGAGATCGGCGGGGCTCTTGAGGGCGCTGCTGCCCCCTCCTGTCAGGGATATGAGAGAGCCGATCTGTCCCATGATAGACGAAAGCGATTGTCCCTCTTGTGGTGGCAATATAACAGCTGTGGCCTTAAATGTTGGCTTGATCAGTACTGCAAAGGCGGCACCAAATAACATCGAAATCAAAACAAAGATCGCGATCCTTTTGCGGCTCTCTGAAAGAATGTACAGAATGTCGAACAGGTCGATGCCATTCTCTTTGCCACTTGTCACAGATGCGCTCTCACTTGGTTCTACTGTTTCCGGCATCTTTACCATAGTACCCCACGCGAACTGCTCCAAGTGAGAAGCCTACAGGCAGCTTCGTGTCTCTGGTGCGGCCTTAAAGACGATGATCGAGTATTCTTGATCTTAGATTAAAGTGCCCCAACGCGGAATATTTCCTACCGAAACGGTCTGCGCAAGTGAGGCATCGCACATTTTATGACTTCGATTCGGCCCAAATTTTCGATTTGCATTCCCGCATACAATCGTGCTCGCCATCTGCCGCGGTTGCTCGATTCGATATTTGCACAGGATTTCGTCGACTTTAATATAGTCATCTGTGAGGACTGCTCTGCCGAGCGGAGCGAAATCGCCGAAATCGTCTCGGGCTATTCCCAGGTTCACCCGGGTGTAATCGCCTATCACGAGAATGAAGAAAATCTCGGCTACGATGGGAATATTCGCGAGCTTGTCGAGAAGGCCACAGGTGAGTTCTGCTTCTTCATGGGTAACGATGACCTGATGTGTCCCGGAGCCCTCGCCGCTGTTGCCGATGTGATCGCACGGCACCCGGATGTGGGATTTGTTCTGAAGAGCTACGCGTTTTCTGATAAATCGGCTGGCCATGTCGGCCAGGAAGTCCGATATTTCTCTGAGGAGCGCCGGCTTGCCAAAGGACGAGAGGCGATCCTGGTTTGCTATCGTCGCTCCGGGGTAATGGCCGGCTACATCATCCGTCGCGACCCGGCCTTCGCCGCGGCAACTGACAGGTACGACGGAACGCTCTTCTACCAAATGCATCTTACGGCCCGGGTGTTGGCTGATTGGCCGGCCATTTTTACTCCGTCGCTCTTGGTCGTCTGCGGAGGCGACGAGACGCCCGATTTCGGAAATAGCGCGAAAGAGAAGGGCAAATACCTACCCGGCGGCTACACTGCTCAAGCTCGCCTCAATATGATTAAAGGGGTACTGACCATCATTCGCGATTTTGCAGCCGACAGCGGCCTTGACGTGGCAGATGACGTACTGCGTGACTACGCAAATTATTTTTATCCTTATATAAAGGATCAGCTGAGGCTGCCCCTGAAGAGTTTTTTCTCTCTTTACCGAACCTACAGTCGAATGGGCTTCGGTAAATATCCCATGTTTCACATTTACTGCATGACCGCCTATATCTTAGGTGAACGGAAATTTGATCTGGCAACCAAGGAGATCCGTCAACGCCTAGGCCACACTCCACGTTTGGGGATAGTCGGCAAATGAGGCCCTGGCGTTGAAACGCATGTCAGACCGAAAAAAGATCCTCTCCATAGATCTCCGCTGGATTGACAGTTCAGGGGTTGGCACGTATATCAAGGGCATCATGCCCAATATCGTGAAAACCCTCTCTGACGTGTCGATTGTCGGCATTGGAGATCGTTCTCGGCTGGAGGAGTTTTCTTGGAGCAGGTTAGCTAATGTGCGGCTAGCGGATTGCCGTGCCGGACGTTACTCGATCGCTGAGCAGTTCGAGCTTCCGCGCGCGATTCCTGCAGGCACCGATCTCTTTTTTTCTCCCTATTACACGATTCCCCTGTTTTACCGAGGCAAGCTTGCGGTCACTGTCCACGACTTGAGTCATCGAGTGGTTCCCGAGATCATCAATAACCCGAAGAAGCGAATTTATGCGCAGATCATGTTTCGCGCCGTAAGAAAAAGGGCTTCGGTTATCTTCACGGACTCTCTATTCAGCAAGCAGGAACTGCTCCGCTTCACTTCCGGACTGCGGGAAGACAATATTCTCCCTGTGCACCTAGGTATATCGCCCGACTGGTATAGGGCGCCCCAGTATCCGAAGATACGTACCAGGCCGTACTTCATTCATGTTGGGAACATTAAGCCCTACAAGAATCTGCGCAGGATGGTCGATGCTTTTCTACAGATACGAGACAAGATACCGCACGATCTTGTCATCGTCGGCCAGAGCGAAGGGTTAATCACCGGGGAGGCACCGGGCTTTTTTGAAACAGTGAAGAGCGCGAGTGATCGCATCCACCTGACCGGGTTTGTCTCCTACGAGGACCTTCTGTCTCTCATGGGTCATGCGGACGCTCTTGTCATGCCGTCGCTTTATGAAGGGTTTGGCCTGCCACCGGTTGACGCAATGGCGGCTGGAGTTCCGGTAGTCGTCTCCAAGGCAGCATCGCTGCCGGAGGTCTGTGGAGATGCCGCACTCTACTTCGATCCGCTCAAGACCGAAGACATCGCCGATAAACTAGTCTTGATCGCAACAAATGAGGCGTTGCGGCGTCAACTGGCTGAAAAAGGATTGGATCGAAGCAAAATGTTTCTCTGGGAGTCCTGTGCCGACAGGATAGCAGCGGCTCTTCGGCTCGTTCTTGAGAGCAGCGGACCAGTGAAAGAATTCGAAGGCGCCCTGCCTTGATCGAAGTGTGACGCCCTCTGTAAAGTAGAGTCTGCTGTTAGAAGTTAGGGTGCCTTAGAAACGGGAGCGTGGATTGAAAAGGGCTTTAATCACGGGAATTACCGGGCAAGACGGTTCCTACTTGACTGAACTTTTGCTAAAAAAAGGATATGAAGTGCACGGCATTCGCCGCCGAACTTCTGTATCGAATACCGACCGGATCGACCACTTGTTGTTCAAGGATACTCAATCCGAGCATCAGAGTTTATTTCTGCACTCCGCGGACCTGACCGATTCCTCTAGCCTCATCCATGTAATGCAACAAGTGCGTCCGGACGAAATCTATAATCTGGGCGCCCAAAGTGACGTAAAGGTTTCTTTTGAGGAGCCGGAGTATACAGCCGACTGCGACGCCGTTGGAACCTTGCGACTGCTCGAAGCAATTCGAATTCTCGGCCTAGGCGGGACGGCTAGATTCTATCAAGCATCTACTTCCGAGATGTTCGGGCTGGTACAGCAGATACCTCAGACTGAAGCGACCCCATTTCATCCCCGGTCTCCTTATGCTGTAGCGAAACTTTACGCCCACTGGATCACGATCAATTACCGCGAGTCATATGGCATATTTGCCTGCAATGGCATTCTTTTCAATCACGAATCCCCTGTGCGCGGGGAAGCATTTGTAACCCGAAAGATCACTCGAGCTCTAGCGAATATCAAGCTTGGCATTCAGAAAGAACTTTTCCTGGGCAATCTGGCTTCAAAGCGCGATTGGGGGCATGCACGTGAATACGTTGAAATGCAGTGGCTCATGCTGCAACAGAAAGAACCCCGCGACTATCTGATCGCCACTGGTGAGCAACATAGCGTACGAGAATTTACTACTCTGGCGGCAAAGCATCTCGACATTCAACTCACCTGGGAAGGCTCTGGCGCACAGGAAAAGGGTTACGACCAACACGGAAGACAGTTGGTTTCGGTGGATCCGCTATATTTCCGACCGGCCGAAGTGGAAACCCTCATAGGTGATCCTACGCGGGCACGACTGGAACTCGGTTGGGAACCTAAGATCTCTTTCGAAGATCTGGTCCGGGAGATGGTAATTGAAGATCTAAAGAAGGCTGAACGAGACGCGATAGTGAGGCAGCATGGTGTCATGTAGTACAAAATGCAAGGGTCTTAGCTCTCCAACCGAGACCACGGAATACCGTGCTTAGGAAATTTATCCTAGCTGTCTAGCTTACAAGTCGAGATTTCGCCGAGCCTAGCGGGTTTGAATGAAACGTCGCGCACTTATTTGCGGAATATCTGGTCAAGATGGATGCTATCTGGCCAAGTCTTTACTGCAGCGCGACTATGAGGTTTGGGGTAGTTCACGAAATGCAGAACTGAATGCCTTTGCCAATCTCCGACATGTTGGAATTTTTGATCTCGTCCAATTAGTTTCACTTGATTTAGGGAATCAAGGAGGTTTGCAGCTGCTGCTAGAGCACATACGGCCACAAGAGATTTTCCTGCTTGCAGGCCAAAGTTCGGTAGGCCGGTCATTCGATTCGCCGGCCGAAACTATGGACAGCATAGCCATGGCAACGCTTAACCTCCTTGAGGTTATACGACGCGTAGACTTGGGTATTCGCTTTTATGCTGCAGGGTCGACCGAATGCTACGGGGATACTGGTGAGGTTCCCGCCAATGAGGCATCACCCTTCAGGCCTTGCAGTCCCTATGCGGTCGCGAAGGCATCGTCCTATTGGTTGATATCAAGTTACCGGCGTGCCTACGGGATGTTTGCTTGCACGGGCATTCTTTCCAATCATGAGTCTCCATTGCGCCCTCTTCACTTTGTGACTCGAAAGATCATCCGGAGCGTAGCCTTGCTGATGACGGGTCGGGAGCAACGGCTCTTGCTCGGCAATATGAATGTCGAAAGAGATTGGGGATGGGCACCCGAATATGTAGATGCTTTTGCTGCAATGTTGCGGCGTGAAAGTCCCGAGGATTACATCATAGCCACCGGCGAAAGTCATACGCTCTTCGAGTTCGTTGACGTAGCATTTCGTTTTGCCAATAAGCATTGGCAAGATTTTGTCACCGTTGACGAACAGCTTATGCGTCCAACAGACATACGAAGGATCAGGGTAGATCCCTCCAAGGCAGCCACACAGCTCGGCTGGCGAGCGCAATTCGCAATGAAAGAGGTCATCGCTCGATTATTGGAAGACGAAGTCGCATATTTGTCAGAAAACATTTGAGGGCGGACACAATCGGATCTCGAAATAGCAAGACAAGGTCAGACTACGATGCCTCCTTCTAGCTATAACCGTAAGGCCTCCCAAGAGGCGTTTGTCCTGTCCGGCGAAAATCGCCGCTCCACTCCGGTCAGCTCTCGGATAAGCCTCTGTCTGTCGCTGCATTTGACCGCATCTCATAGAGAGCCGGCACGGTGAAATACCCCAATTGTGGGATAGGTTACACAGCTGTAAACGATTGATAGGAAATAGGAAATAACGTGAATCGTTGTTCGTGCACACTTGGACGATGCTATGATAACGATAGCTCGAATTAACCCCTAAACGCTTGAAGATGTGACTTGATCACAGCTTCGGAGGTTCTCATCGCATGCGTGTGCTGTTCCTGAATCCGCCGTTTCACCCCCGATTCTCGCGAGAGCAGCGCAGCCCCGCTGTGACCAAAAGCGGCACGCTTTATTACCCTAAGTGGCTGGCCACTGCAGCCGGGGTCGCAATCCAGAACGGCCATGACGTCGACCTCGTCGATGCTCCCGCCGCGGGGATGACGGTGCAGGGGGTGGTCGACCGCATCAGCGCGAAGAATATTCAGGCCGTGGTGTGCGATACCTCGACGCCGAGCATTCTGAACGACGTGAGCGTGATCGAGTCACTGGTGGCTGCAAATCCTAAATTGCATGTGCTGCTGGTGGGACGCCACGTGTCGGCTCTTCCCAAGGAAACACTGGAGATGTCGTCCTCGCTGCAGGCTGTCGCCATCCGCGAATACGAGCACACGGTTCGAGACTGGCTGGCGGCCAGGGAGTGCGGTGCCGACCTCTCGGCGGTTGACGGCTTGGCGTACCGTTCGGTTAACGGTGAGATCATCACCAACAAGCAGCGCGGCGCCATCCACAATCTCGACGAGTTGCCATTCGTTTCTGAGATTTACAAGCGCTTCCTGCATACTCCTGACTATTTTTATGGCCACTCGTTGTGGCCGCTGGTGGTTTTCGACACCAGCCGTGGTTGCCCCTATCACTGCTCGTTCTGCGTCTATCCGCAGACTTTCAGCGGACACACCATGCGCTATCGCTCGGTTTCCAATGTCGCAGACGAATTTGAGTTTGTGGCAAAGGAAATGCCCGAGATCAAGACCGTCATGCTCGAAGACGATACCTTCATCGTCAGCAAGCCACGGACTCTGGAGCTGGCGAACGAATTGATTCGCCGCGGGAACAAACTGCCTTTCGACGCGAATTGCCGTGCCGATATCGGTGCCGATGTCGAATTGTTGTCGACCCTGCATAAATCCGGAGCTCGCCTGTTCTGCGTAGGCTTTGAGAGCGGTGATGTCGACGTCATCAACGGCATGAAGAAGAACAATGATGACCGCCGTGACGCGAAGTATCACGAAGAGGCACACAAGTTCGTTCGCCGTTGCCAGGAGTCCGGCATCATGGTGCACGGCTGCTTCATGGTCGGCAACTTGAACGAGACTCCGGCCAGCATGGAGAAGACTTTGGGCTTCGCCAAGGCGCTACGGCCGGATACGGCGCAGTTCTTCCCCATCATGGTTTATCCGGGCACGACGGCTTACCAGGAAGCCAAGAAGCGGGATTACATTCAGATTGAGGACTGGGGCGCGTGGCTGACCAAGGACGGTCTCCACAACAGCGTGGTTACGCTCCCGAATATCACACACGAGCAACTGGTGAGCTTCTGCGACCGCGCGCGGCGGAGCTTCTATCTTTCGCCCCGATACCTTGCGTATAAGCTGAAACAGTCGCTCACAGACCGCCGTGAGCTACAGCGTAACGTCAAGGGATTCTTGACGCTGTCGAAGTATCTGATTCGCGGAAGTGAGCACGAAAAGAAGACCGAGGTTCCAGCCAAGACGCAGGGCGCGACGGCATAAGCTATCTGCTAGGTAGTCCGGATCGCGCTGGAGGCGTTGCTTGGAGCGTTCCCCCGAAGCTGTAAAAATTTCGATCATTGTCCCAACGTTCAATGGCGCTTCCCGGATCGGGAAGTGCCTGGACGCGTTGCTGGGGCAAACGCCAGAGCGAGATGCCGAAATTCTAGTGGTAAATGATGGTTCGACGGACGATACCGCGGAGGTCGTGAAGCGCTATCCCGGCGTTCATCTTATCCAGCAGGGTAATGCCGGACCTGCCGCCGCCCGCAATCGCGGAGCGCAGGAGGCGGGGGGAGAGATTCTTCTCTTTACCGACGACGACTGTGTGCCCACTCCGAATTGGCTAGATGCGATGCTTGCGCCCTTCCGCGACCCGGAGGTTGTGGCAGCAAAAGGAGTTTACCGAACCCATCAGCGCCAACTTGCAGCCCGCTTCGTGCAGGTTGAATACGAAGACAAGTACCGAGTGATGTCGCGCTTTTCGGAGATCGACTTTGTAGATACCTATTCAGCGGCGTTTCGGCGCGACCGGTTTCTTGAGATGTCGGGGTATGACACCTCTTTTCCGGTGGCATGTGCTGAAGATGTCGAGCTTTCCTATCGTATGTCGGCGCATGGATGGAAGATGAAGTTCGCCCCTGCAGCCGTCGTCTATCACACCCATCCCGACAGGTTTTGGAGCTACCTCAAGAAAAAATACAAGTTCGCTTTCTGGCGTGTGCTCGCAGTCCGCAAAAATCCCGGAAAAGGCGTAAAGGATAGCCATACACCCCAGATGATGAAGTTTCAGCTGTTATTTGCCCCCGCGTTGCTGCTTGGAGCAGCGTTCGATCTTGCCGTGCGACCAGGAGTATTGGTGTCGGCGCTTGTGTTCACAGCCTTCCTGCTCACGACCTTGCCCTTTGCCCTGCGGGCGTTTAGGAAGGATCCAATCGTTGGATTGCTCTCTCCAGCCATGCTTGGCGCACGAGCCTGTGCGCAGATGTTGGGCGTAGGCGCCGGACTGATCTACGTTCGCCGAAACCCGATCAAGATCCCAACAAAGTCGGCTGCTTAGAACATCAGGTCTGCCTTCGTAGGAAGGCCTGGGTTCGATCGAAAGCTGCGCTGACTGCCGAGTCCCGGCATCGCCTGGACGTCGCTGATGCAGAATTGACATAATGTGCCTGTGTCAACCAGATTCAACCACGAAACGGGCGGCTAAATCTGCCTTTTGATGATCGTCTAGAGCGTACAGCCAACTGTCAATTGGCGTCGCGGCACAGGTAGTCTTTCCAGACCGATGTGAGTCTAATTCAATTTGCAAGCGGGGCGCCGAAGAGGCTTTTGCATTTCGGTTTGCTGACTCCATAAAGTGGCCGATCGTCCAGAATTCAGCATGGCAAGTTTGTTTCCGTGTAATTTTGTAATTGATGAAGCTGGCATTAATTCTTGGTCATGGGCGGTCGAATATTGCGAGCTCTTCTACGGGTGTGGATTGCCTTTTTCGGCTGTTTGCAGATGTTAGTGTTCCTTACTGCTACGACTAAATCGTCACACACCTATAATTGATCCAGGATCGGGAGCGCTCTTCTTTCAGGCCGGCGGCGCGATGTTAGCGGGAGCCTCTTTCGTAATGCGGACAAAAATTCTCAAATTATTTCGTCTAAAGCTAAAGTCTAAAACGGATTCGATCGCTCGCCCCGCCAAGGGCAATTCGGTCCCGATACAGCGGATCGGTAATTGCCGGACTGTAATCGAACTTCCCCGATTTCTCAGCTCCGCTCCGAATCGAGGGGCGAAGCTGGAGCATCTTCCCAGAAAACCCTTACTACAACTCGGGTGAAGACTATCAGCAAAAGCAGGCTAGTGTGAAAAAGGCACTCCGATTTCTCCAACCTCCGACAAGTTCTCGACCACGGTGCCGACATCGGCGTCTCTTTGCGCACGGCTGCGACTTTGGTAGCAAGTGCTACGGCCTGAGGGCCGGACTTTGCCGCCGCGGAGCGCTCCCAACAGCCAAATCTGCGCGTGAAGGCGTTGTTTGTCGCTGTGGCTCATCCATCCACTCAAGCCGGTTGGCGTTACATCAAATGTCTAAGCTGCCGGGGGGTGTACATCAGGAATTCGATTGCGTTTTAGCAGTCGGCGTCATCCAGCGACGGTTCTTAGCCGACAATATCCAGTTCTCTGAAATTGCCGGTCTCCTGAGAAACTTGACTCTCAATCGGGAGATCGTCGAAGGGGGTCTGCCCCGCGACCCCCGTTTCATCAACTTGACGCGCTGTAGGGTTGGGTTCTATCGCCATCTGCTGGAGCGACCGCAAAGATGAAGGCTCCATTCTGGCTGCAGGGTTTCGGTTTAGCCATTCTTCTGATGTTCGGCTTTATCTGGCCTTACATGTCGCCTGAGCGCGCCATTTTATATCACAGCCTGTTACCCGTCAACAATGTCTATTGGGGATTGGCGATTGATGTGACCATCATGTGCATTCTGGCTACTGCCGTATTTGTCTCTATCCAGCGACATTTTTCAAAAGCCGATCCGGGCAAATTTAGCTTCTGGTGGGCAATTATTGGCGCAGCCCTCGTTTGGCGCGTTCATGTGTCGCTGGTTTGGCTTGAGCTACTCAGCGTGAGATTTTTCCCCACTCGGCTCACATTCCTGATCTGCGCTGGAAGTGGCATCGCACTTTGGTGCTGGAAGCGCGCTCTCTATCTCCGGATCGTCTACAGTCTCCGGTTCACCTTGGCTTTGCTCGGCTTCTGTATATTTTGGATACTGCCTCAGTTCTTATATATGGCTGTCCATCCCGAGCCCCGCGAAGAGTTTAGTTTCGTGCGATCGATCATCCACGCGCCATCTCCAGGGCGTCGCATTGTCTGGGTAGTCTTCGATGAACTTTCTCAGGATCAAGTATTCGATCATCGCCAGAACGACGTAAATCTTCCCGCATTCGACCGCTTTCGCACCGAAAGCATCATGTACACCAATGTTCAGCCGGCAGGCTACTACACCACAATCGTGATTCCCTCGCTGCTGACGGGGAAGCGTATTGTCAGAGAAAAAAGCAGCCTTGATGGCCAGCTCTCGGTCGAAACCGGTCAGGGATGGGCGACGTTTCCGTCGGATCAATCGATCTTTGCTGATGCACATCGAGATGGATGGACGGCCGGCGTTGCGGGCTGGTACATTCCCTACTGTCGAACCTTCGCAGCGGAGTTAAACCGATGTGAATGGCAATCTTCCATATTGTTTCCGGGAGACTATTCGCCCCAAAAGAGCATCTTGTGGAATGTACTCGCGCCCCTTCGCGGATCCTTCTTAAGGATGGCAAATCGCAACTACGACAGGGATTTCAATGCCATCATCCATAAGTCCGACTATAACCATATACTTGATTCCTCTCATCAGCTAATTGCCGATGAAAGCATCCAATTTGTTTTTCTTCATATTCCCGTGCCTCATCCATGGAGTATCTACAATCGGCGTAGTCATACGTTCAGCAAAGACGGAAGTTATCTCGACAATTTGGTATTAGCAGATGACGCACTCTCTAACATCTTGCAGTGGATTTCGGCGACGAAGTCTTCTGCATCAACCACGGTCGTATTATGTTCCGATCATTCCTGGCGAGTACCTTATTGGCGCGGCATTGCCAATTGGTCTGCAGAGGAACAACGCGCCTCCGACGGAAAATTCGACCCTCGTCCAGTACTGATGGTGCACGTTCCTGGCCAGAATCGTCCTGATGAAGTTACCCAGCCCTTCCCCGCAATCAAAGAACACGACTTGATCGAGAATCTTTTGAAGGGTACACCGGCTTCCGAAGACTCTAAAGCCTCGGCGGTCGCTCAGCACTAGAACCCATCTGGCTCTGTTGACATCCTCGATTCTCTATCGAAGTTTACTCGGAGATACGGCTTAAGCTGGGTGTGCTCTGCAACTCCGGGATTTGACGATGGCGGAGATTGGGTTGGTTCGTTTTGCCCGTGTGGCTTATGAGGTCAGCTGTTCTGTGCTTGCTGCGCAGCGGACTCGGTACAGGTACAGCAAGCGAGTATTCTCGCAGCCTCAGTTAATGGCCGTGCTGTGCCTGATGCGTTTTGAAGATTGGACCTTTCGCGAAGCCGAGGTTCGCCTGAGCGAGCATAGTGAGAATCTGATCGACAAGCGGAGCCAGCAGATGCTGGCAGCGCCCACCCAGTCGGCCAGCGTGGAGCGATCCAGATCGATGCCCTCGCGGGTGAAGATCTCCGACTGGCGATAGAGCGGAAGATGGACAGCATACTTCGAGACCGGCACATGTGCCAACAGGTTGGTCCCGCAAGTCCGCGTTCGATGGGCCGCGATGGTGAAGGTGCCTCGACAATCACGTCGCACTTGGTGCAGGCCATCTTCACCCGCACATGGCGGATCACCTTGTAGGTGGCAGGCACGCGTTCCAGAATCTCCGAGACGTCCTCGCCCAGCTTGCGCAACTATCCGCCGCAATCCGGGCATGCATCTTCGGCTGGCAAGTGCGTGTGCCCCTCACGCGGCAGATGTCCGGCAACGGTCGCCGAACTGGCCTGGCCTTCGCTGAAGCGCTAGTCGGTGCCGATGCCGCGACACGCTCCGCCTGCTGTGTCTCCAGTTCTTCCAGCTTCAGTTCCA
>Ga0153933_1000103_pt1 | contig 47205 bp, 47 predicted proteins | sample TSNJ017MetaG_FD_102275 | JGI IMG/M metagenome (GOLD analysis project Ga0153933, IMG submission 102275) | Attine ant fungus gardens microbial communities from New Jersey, USA - TSNJ017 MetaG | ecosystem: Host-associated > Fungi > Mycelium > Unclassified | place: USA: New Jersey, Wharton State...
ACGTTTGTCTTGGACTGGAGCGCGCCGAGCCGGGCCATCTTCTCGTCGCCGAGCAGATTGTAGCTGATCAGGATGTCGTCGATCCCTGCATCCGCCATGATCTCGGCCTCGCCGAGCTTCTGGCAGGTGATGCCCCTGGCGCCAGCCTTGATTTGCATCTGCGCCAGCGTCGGGTTCTTGTGCGTCTTGATGTGGGGACGGTTGGCGATGCCGGCGGTATCGCAGGCGGCCTGGATCCGCGCGATGTTGCGCTCGACCTTGTCCATGTCGATCACGGCGCAGGGCGTGCCGTAGTCGCGGGCGATCTTTGCGGCGAGGGGCGTGGTCATCGGGTCGTCTCCGGTTTTACGTTCTCGTCATTGCGAGGAGCGATAGCGACGAAGCAATCCATGCTTCAGCGGATGCGGAAAGATGGATTGCTTCGCTTCGCTCGCAATGACGGCAACACCCATTCGGTTCATGCCTGTTCGATCTCTTCGCGCAGCACTTCGAGCTCGAGCCAGCGGTCTTCGGCGGCGGTTAGCTCGTCTTGCGCCTTGGCGATCGCAGCCGATGCGGCGTCGAATTTTTTCCGATCCCTGGCGTAGAGGTCGGGGTCGTCAAGCAGCTTCTGCTGCCTGGCAATCTCGGCGTGCAGCTTGTCGATGGTCTTCGGCAGGGTTTCCAGCGCGTGCTTCTCGTTGAAGTTCAGCCGGCGCTTTGGCGCCACAGCAGGTGCTGCTGCCCTTGTCTCTTTCCTCTCCTCGACCGCGGCCTGTGCCTTCACGGTCTCGCGCCTGACGTCGGTGCCGCGCTGCGCCAGCATGTCGGAATAACCGCCGGCATATTCGATCCAGCGGCCCTGGCCCTCGGGCACGATCACCGAGGTCACGACGCGATCGAGGAAGTCGCGGTCGTGGCTGATCAGGATCACGGTGCCTTCATAGTCGCCCAGCATCTCCTCGAGCACGTCGAGGGTTTCGAGATCGAGGTCGTTGGTCGGCTCGTCCAGCACCAAAAGGTTGGACGGCTTTGCCAGCGCACGCGCCAGCATCAGCCGGCCGCGCTCGCCGCCGGAGAGCGCCTCGAGCGGCGTGCCGCGCTGCTCCTGGGCGAACAGGAAGTCCTTCATGTAGCCGATGACGTGCTTCGGCTTGTCGCCGACCATCACATGGTCGCCGCGGCCGCCGGTCAGGGCCTCGGCCAGCGTCAGCTTGGGATCGAGGCTCTCGCGATGCTGGTCGAGCGTCGCCATCTCGATATTGGCGCCGAGCCGCACGCTGCCGCTATCGGGCGGATCATTGCCGATCAGAAGATGCACCAGTGTGGTCTTGCCGGCGCCGTTGGGGCCGACGATGCCGATGCGGTCGCCGCGCTGGATTCTGGTCGAGAAGCTGTCGACGATGGTGTGGTCGCCATAGGCCTTGCTGATGCTCTTCGCCTCGATCACCAGGCGGCCGGATTTCTCGGCCTCGGAGGCGGCCAGCGTGGCGTTGCCGGTCGCGCCGCGATAATTGCGGCGCTGGTCGCGCAGTGCGAAGAGATTGCCGAGCCGCTTGACGTTGCGCTTGCGGCGGCCGGAGACGCCGTGACGCAGCCAGTGCTCCTCATTGACGATCTTGCGGTCGAGCTTGTGCTGCTCGCGCTCTTCCTCGTCCAGCACCTCGTCGCGCCAGGCTTCGAAGGCGCCGAAGCCGCGGTCGATCTGCCGGATCTGGCCGCGGTCGAGCCAGGCGGTGGCGCGCGACAGGTTGGTGAGGAAGCGGCGGTCATGGCTGATCAGCACCAGCGCGCAGCGGCGGCTTTCCAGCTCGCCTTCGAGCCATTCGATGGTCGGCAAATCGAGATGGTTGGTCGGCTCGTCGAGCAGCAGGATGTCGGGCGAGGGCGCCAGCACGCGCGCCAGCGCCGCGCGCCGCGCCTCGCCGCCGGAGACATGCGCCGGATCTTCCTCGCCGCTGAGGCCGAGTTGCTCCAGCAGATAGCGCGCCTGGTAATGGTCGTCGCCGGGCCCAAGGCCGGCCTCGACATAGGCCAGCGTGGTCTTGTGGTCGTCGAAATCCGGCTCCTGCGGCAGATAGCGGATGGTGGCGCCGGGCTGCACGAAGCGGCTGCCGGCGTCAGGCTCGACCAGACCGGCGGCTATGCGCAGCAAAGTGGATTTGCCGGAGCCGTTGCGGCCGATCAGGCAGACGCGCTCGCCTGCGGAAACCGACAGTTCGACACCTGACAGCAGCGGCGTGCCGCCGAAGGTGAGGGCGATGTCCTTGAGCTGGATCAGGGGAGGCGGAGCCATTGCATCAACCCTGGCTCATCGCCTGCTCCGCGCGGCGGCGCTGGATGCGGCGGATGGTCTGGTCGAGCGCGGCGATGAAGGCCGAGCGGTCCCGCGGCGAGAACGAGCGCGGCCCGCCCGTGATCTCGCCCGACGAGCGCAAATCGGTCATCAGATTGCGTACCGCCAGCGTCATGCCGATCGACTGCTCCGTGAACGGCTTGCCGTTCGGCGCGATCACCTCGGCGCCGGCTTTCACGCAGCGGCTCGCCAGCGGAATGTCAGCCGTGATCACGACGTCGCCCTCACGCGCGCGTTCCGCGATCCAGTCGTCGGCGGCGTCCATGCCGGCGCCCGCGGCGATGCGCTCGATCAGCGGATCCTGCGGCACGCGGATGAAATTGCCGGCGACGACACTGACTGATACTCCGAGCCGGAGCGCGACGCGGTAGATCTCGTCCTTCACCGGGCAGGCGTCGGCATCGACATAGATGCGGGTGGAATTGGCGGATTCAGTCATTTTCTCAGCGGTTCGCGGCGCGCCTCGTGTACTCCATCACGCGGAAAATTGCGAGCAAAACGAGAGGCTTGTCACGTCTTTCGGTTGGGCTACCATTATCGCCAGAAAAACCATCAAAATAAGGGAAAACCCGTGACTTCTAACATGGCGACGCTGACCTACCGCGTCTCGGCGTACAACACCTCGAAACTCTCCGAGAACAAGATCCACGACGACACGGTGGCGAAAAAGTTCGGCTTTTCCGGCGGGCTGGTGCCCGGCGTCGACGTCATGGCCTATATGATGCATCTGCCGGTCGAGCGCTGGGGCCGCGATTTCCTCGAACGCGGCCTGATCGAGGCCCGCTTCGTCAAGCCGGTCTATGACGGCGAGACCGCCGAGCTTTCGGGCATCATGAGCAATGGCGTGCTGTCGATCGAGGTGCATAGCCGCGGCGAGCTCTGCGCGACCGGCACCGCGCAGCTTCCGGCTCAGGCGCCGACGTTTGCGATCGAGGATTACATGCAGGTCGCCGCCGTCGCCGAGCGCAAGCCGGTGAGCGCATCGTCCTACGAGACAGGCAAGTGGCTCGGCCCCATCCCACGCGGCTGGTCCGGCGAGGCGGCGAAAGAGTATCTCGCCGACATCAGGGAGACCGACCCGATCTATCTCCGCGACGGTTTGGGCCATCCCGGGCTGCTGCCGCGGATCATGAACAAGGTGCTGGTCGACAATGCGATCCTCGGGCCGTGGATCCATGTCGGCACCAGGATGCAGCTGCTGTCGGCGTCGAAGATCGGCGACGAGCTGACGGCGCGCGCCAAGGTGACCGGCAATTACGACAAGAAGGGGCACCGTTTCGTCGAGCTCGACGCGCTGGTGCTCGGCAACGGCACCACGCCGCTGGCGCATTGCTGGCACATCGCGATCACCCAGCCGCGCGAGCAGGCGGCGGCGTAGCGCCGAAGGTCGCTGCTGCGCCACCCACAGCTGTCATCCCCCGCGCATGCGGGGGATCCAGTACGCCGCGGCTTCTCGGCTCTATCGCTGACGTCTCTGGAATATTGGGTCACCCGCTTTCGCGGGTGACGACAGTGGTGTGGGTGGCGCGGCGCGACCTACGCCGCCTTTGCCTTCGCATCCTGGATCGCGCGCCAGACGCGTTCCGGCGTCAGTGGCATGTTGATGTGCTTGATGCCGTAATCCGACAGCGCATCGACCACCGCATTGACGATGCAGACAAGGCTGCCGGCGCAGCCGGCCTCGCCGCAGCCCTTGGTGCCCAGCGGATTGGATTTCGCGGGCGAGGGATGATCGCCGACCTCCATGTTCGGCACGTCGCCGGCGCGCGGCATCGCATAGTCCATGAACGAGCCGGTGATCGGCTGGCCCGAGCCGTCGTAGCTGACTTCCTCCATCAGCGCCTGGCCGATGCCCTGCGCGACGCCGCCATGCAGCTGGCCCGCCACGATCATCGGATTGACCACGGTGCCGAAATCATTGACCGCGAAATAGCGCACGATCTGCGTCACGCCGGTGTCAGGATCGATCTCGACCTCGGCGACGTGGCAACCGTTCGGGAACGTCGATGCCGTCTCCTTGGTGGCGTGATCGACGTCGAGACTCTCGGGCGTGCCCTCCGGCATCTTGCTGGCGCGCATCCGCTCGGCAAGCTCCATGATGCCGATCGAGCGGTCGGTGCCGGCGATGGTGAAGCGGCCGTCTGCGAATTCGATGTCGGCCTCGGAGGCTTCCAGCATGTGCGCTGCGGCCTTCTTGCCCTTCTCGACCACCAGCGCGGAGGCCTCGACGATCGCCTGTCCGGTTGCGGTGATCGAGCGCGAGCCACCGGTGCCGTTGCCGAAACGGACCAGATCGCTGTCGCCCTGTTCCAGCGTGATCTTCTCGAAGGGGACGCCGAGCTGATCCGACAGCACCTGCGCGAACGGCGTGGCGTGGCCCTGGCCGTAATCCAGCGTGCCTGTGGTGAGCTTCACCGAGCCGTCGGGCTCGAAGGTGATCTTGCCGAGCTCGCCGCTCGGCGGCGCGGTGACTTCGAGATAGGAGCCGACCGCGATGCCGCGCAGCTTGCCGTTCCTCTTGCTGTCCTTCTTCCGCTTGGCGAAATTCTCGTAGTCGGAGATCTCCAGCGCCTTCTGGAACACGCCGGCGAAATCGCCGCTGTCATAGGTGACGCCCGAGGCGGCCGGGAAGGGCAGCTGTGACGGCTTGATGAAGTTGCGCTTGCGCAAGGTGAGACGGTTGATACCCATCTCGTCGGCCGCGGCGTCGATCAGCCGCTCCATGTAGTAGTTGGCCTCGGGCCGGCCGGCGCCGCGATAGGCGCCCATCAGCGTGGTGTTGGTGACGACGGTCTTGATGTCGACGCCGAGCAGCGGCGTGCGATAGACGCTGGCGAGGTTCTTGCCGGTGTTGAGCGACAGCGGGCCGGGCGCGACGCCGGTGATGTAGGCGCCGAGGTTGCCGTAGCCGGACAGCCGCACCGCGAGGAACTTGCCGTCGGCATCGAGCGCGAGCTCGGCATGGATCTGCTGCGCGCGGCCGTGGCTGTCGGAGAGGAAGCTGGTGGAGCGCTCGTCGAGCCACTTCACCGGGCGGCCGAGTTCCCGTGCCGCATGCGAGATGCAGGTGTATTCGGGATAATTGAGGTTCTTCATCCCGAACGAGCCGCCGACATTGGCGGTGAGGATGCGGACCTTCTCCGCCGGCACGTTGAGCAGCCGCGCCAGGATCGCCTTGTTGCCGGAGACGCCCTGGGTCGGCACCTGCAGCGTGAAGCGCTCGGTTGTCTTGTCGTAACTCGCGAGCGCGACCCGCGGCTCCATCGAGACCACGGCGACGCGGGTGTTGACGATGTCGAGCTTTGTCACATGCGCGGCTGAGGCGAATGCCGCATCGATCTTGTCGGCATCGCCATAGTGATAGTCGAGCGCGACATTGTTCGGGATGTTGTCGTAAAGCTGCGGCGCGCCCGGTTTCGCAGCCTCCGCGGCATCGGTCACCGCCGGCAACGGCTCGATGTCGATTTCGACGGCTTCGGCCGCATCGCGGGCCTGCGCGGCGGTCTCCGCAACCACGAAGGCGACGGGATCGCCGACGAAGCGCACCTTGTCGGTGGGCAGGATCGGTCGGTTGGTCTGCAGCAGCGGCGAGCCGTCGCGGCTCTTCAGCGGCAGCCCGCAGGTCAGCGGCTTGTAGCCGGCGCCTGCGAGATCCTGGCCGGTCCACACGCCGAGCACGCCCGGCATCGCCTTGGCCGCCTCGGCGTCGATGCCCTTGATGACGCCATGGGCGTGGGAGGAGCGGACCATCCAGCACCAGGCCTGCCGGGGAAGCGAAAAATCGTCGGTGTATCTGCCCTTGCCGCGGACCAGCGTGTCGTCCTCCTTGCGGCGCACAGGCTGGCCGACACCGTATTTTTGCAGTGCGATAGCGTTTTCGAGCGAGGCGGGCGACGTATGATCTTGCATCGGAAATGACCTGAAATGCCCGGATTTCGGCTGATTTGGCGGGCGTTGAGGAGATAACGCACACCCCCCTTAACGACAACGCCCGATTGGGCATGGACCCAATGTGAACAGATATTGCGCAGGTCCTTGGCGCTGCTAAAGTTTCCGTGAACGGAAATTCTTCGGCGGCCGTGCGCGTGGCCGCAACGAAAGACGGTTTGGATGAATGACGCTGTGCGGCTTTGCGACGGTCCCGTGACCGGCGAGGCCCCGTCAGGGTTGGTTGCGGCAGGCGCGGAGAGCGGCGTCTACGCCGCGCTCGATCTTGGCACCAACAATTGCCGGCTCTTGATCGCCTGTCCCGCGGGCGACGGGTTCCGCGTGGTCGACTCGTTCTCGCGGATCATCCGGCTCGGCGAGGGCATCGCTGCGACCGGTTCCATCAGCGAGGCCGCGATCGAGCGCGCCATCGCGGCGCTTTCCATCTGCAGCGACAAGATCCGCTATCGCAGGGCGCGCCGGTTGCGGCTGATCGCGACCGAGGCCTGCCGCGCCGCCGGCAATGCCGAGAGTTTCCGCGCCCGCGTCGCCGCCGAGACCGGCATCAAGCTCGAGGTGATCGACCGCGAGACCGAGGCGACGCTCGCCGTGATCGGCTGCTCGCCGCTGCTCGACCCAAGGGGCCGCGGCGCCATCCTGTTCGACATCGGCGGCGGCTCGACCGAGCTGGTGCGGATCGAGCGCGATCCTGACGCGCCCGATGCGGCGCCGCGGATCAAGGCGTGGATGTCGATCCCGCTCGGCGTCGTCACGCTGGCCGAGCATTTCGGCGGCAAGAACGTCACCCGGGAATTGTATGGGCAGATGATCGCCGAGGTCGCGCGGCATGTCGCGCCGTTTGCGGCCATCCACGGCATAGACCTCAGCGGCATGCACATGCTCGGCACGTCGGGCACGGTGACCACGCTGGCCGGCGTGTTCCTCAATCTGCAGCGCTACGATCGCCGCCGCATCGACAGCATCTGGATGAACGATGCCGACGTCACGGCGACGATCGAGAGGCTGCTCGGCATGAGCTATGAGGAGCGCGTCCACAACAATTGCATCTCGATCGAGCGCGCCGACCTGGTGCTGGCGGGCTGCGCGATCCTCGACGCCATCCGCAACGCCTTCCCGCTGCCGCGGCTGCGCGTCGCCGACCGGGGCCTGCGCGAGGGCATGCTGGTCGAGATGATGCGCGAGGACGGCGCGCTGCGGGCGTGCTAGACGCCTGAGTCACCTCGCCCCGCTCTTGCGGGAGAGGGAGAAGCAACACCGAGACGCAAGACCCATCATGGCGAAAGACACCACCGGACGGCTGCACGTCACGGTCAAGAGCGCCGGCAAGCGCAAGCTGTCGTCAAAGCTCTGGCTGGAGCGCCAGCTCAATGATCCCTACGTCGCCAAGGCCAAGGCGATGGGCTATCGCTCGCGCGCGGCGTTCAAGCTGCTCGAGATCGACGAAAAGTATCGCCTGCTTAAATCCGGCATGACGGTGGTCGACCTCGGCGCCGCCCCCGGCGGCTGGAGCCAGATCGCCGCAAAACGCACGGGAGCCGCCGACGGCAAGGGCAAGGTGGTCGCGATCGATCTGCTCGAGATGGGCGAGATCCCCGGTGTCATTTTCGCGCAGCTCGATTTCCTCGACCACGACGCGCCCGAAAAACTGATCGCGATGATGGGCGGCCGCGCTGATTTCGTGATGTCCGACATGGCCGCCAACACCACCGGCCATCGCAAGACCGACCAGCTCCGCATCATCGGCCTGGTCGAGACCGCCGCCCATTTCGCCTGCGAGGTGCTGAACCCGGGCGGGGCGTTCCTGGCAAAGGTGTTCCAGAGCGGCGCGGATGCCGAGCTGCTGGCGCAGCTCAAGCGTGATTTCACTGCGATCCGCCACGTCAAGCCGGCCGCGAGCCGGCAGGATTCGTCGGAGCGCTATGTGCTGGCGACGGGGTTTCGCGGCGCGTCGAAGCCCTCGTCCTGAGTTCGCAGCGGCGGCCCCGCACGCTTTATGCTTCCTGCATAATCATAATCTGATTATGCTCGCCGCCTATGAACCTGCAAGATATCGAAGCCTTTGTCGCGGTCGCTGAAACAGGCTCCGTGAATCGCGCCGCCGCACGTCTCAACCTGACGCAGCCGGCCGCAACCCGGCGCATCCAGAACTTCGAGGCTGTCATCGGCGACGCGCCGCTCTTCAATCGTGCGGTGAAGCCGGCGGTGCTGACGGCGCTCGGCAACCATGTCCTCGAACATTGCAGGCGGGTTCTGACCGCGGTGGCGGAACTGGAAGCGTGCACGACGAGTGCCACCGATCCATCCGGCGACCTGAAGGCCGGGATCGCGCATGGTCTCGGCGAGATGGTCCTGACCACGCCGCTCGATGCACTGCGCCGGACGTTCCCCCGGATCAGATTGCAGATCAGCTCAAACTGGAGCGCTGGTCTCATCGAGGACGTGCGCAATGGATCGCTCGACTGCGCCATCGGCCTGCTGACCGACGCCCACACGCTGCCGCCTGGACTGACCGGCGTTGCGCTCGGTGCCGAGCGGGTCGTCATCGTGGGCCCGGCGACATCATCGGCGAAGCGCGGCGGCAATCGTTACCGGTTGCGCGACCTTGTGGGGCAGGGCTGGTTCCTGAATCCGCCGGGGTGCGGCTGTCGCGCGGCGTTGATGAAATCCTTCGACCGGCTGCAACTGCCGATCCGTGTCGCGGCCGAAGTTTTTGGCGAAGATCTCCAGCTGTCGCTGCTTGCACAAAGTGGCGGGTTGGGCCTGGTGCCGCGTCGTCAATTCGAGCAAAGCCCGCACCGTCATGCGCTGCGCATATTGGACGTGCTGGACTTCACCTTGCCCGCCAAGGTGACCCTGATCCGCAACGTCGGGCCGGGTCGTTTCGATCCCGCGATCGCGCTCCTGGCTGGCGAACTGAAGGCGAAATTGGCTGCATAATCATAATCAGAAGTATGCATTTGATTTATGTAGTGCTTGATCGCAAGGTCGGCAGCACCGGAGGCGACGCCTCCCGTGACCTCGAACGACCAAGCGCAGGAAAGCACCGATGATCGTCACCATATTTCGCTCGCGACTGAACCCAGGCGTTCAGGATGAATACGGTCCGATGGCCAGGCAGATGAGCGAGTTGGCACGGACCGTGCCGGGCTATATCGCCCACAAGGGGTTTGTTGCCGAAGACGGCGAGCGGGTGACGATCGTCGAGTTCGAAACCGAAGAGGCGCTGGACCGATGGCGGCGTGATCCCGAGCACGCCAAGGCCAAACGTCGCGGAATTGCGGACTTCTTCAGCGACTACAAATTCCAGATCTGTAGCGTCATCCGCGATCGGGCATGGACAGCGCGATCCGGTCAGGCGCCCCCGACGTGATCAGCCGAGCCGCTGATCCCGTGCGTTCTGGGTATCCTCCACCGCGTGCTTCACGGCGGCGGTGGCGGCGCCCTTTGCTGCGCCTTTGCGGCTCGACATCTCGAGCGCCTTGCGGCCGGAGATCTCGTGGCCGGCATCGACAGGCATCTGCCAGAACCACCAGGCCGAGGCCGCCGAGATCAGCGAGACCACGATGAAGGCCGGCGCGAACACGCCGGCCGTCAGGTCGGTCTGGTGGTGCAGCGCCAGCGTGGTCTCGACCGAGAACGCGCCGACCGCGACGCCGGCCGAGACCGCGAGCTGCTGATTGACGCTGACCAGCGTGGTGGCGCGGCTCATCTGCGCCGCCTCGACCTCCGCATAGGCCACGGTGTTGATGGCGGTGAATTGAAGCGAGCGGAAGAAGCCGCCGACGACGAGGATGATGAAGATCAGGAGCAGCGGCGTCGTCACCGTGAACAGCGCGCAGGCAGCCAGGAAGACCGAGCTGACCACGGCATTGACGGTCATCATGTTGCGGAAGCCGAAGGCGCGGATGATGCGCGCGGCCAGCGTCTTCATGCCCATGGCGCCGACGGCGGAGGCGAAGGTCACGAGGCCGGACTGGAACGGCGTCAGGCCGAAGCCGACCTGCATCAACAGCGGCAGCAGGAACGGCAGCGCGCCGATGCCGAGTCGGAACATGAAGCCGCCGACGATGGAAGCGCGCATCGTCGGCAGCCGCAGCAGCGAGAAATCCAGCACCGGCGATCCGGTGCGCTTGGCATGCAGGACGTAGAGCGTCATCGAGATCGCGCCGATCCCGATCAGGGCGGCGACGATCGGCCATGGCAACAGATTGAGGCCGGCGACCGATAGCCCGAAGGCGATGCCGGCAAGCCCGATGCCGGCGAGCACGAGGCCGTAGAGATCGAAGCGCTCGGGGTCTTCGCTCTTGATCGGCTCGATATATTTCAGCGCCATGAAGATGCCGAGCAGCCCGATCGGGATGTTGATCAGGAAGATCCAGTGCCACGAGAAATAGGTGGTGATGAAGCCGCCGAGCGGCGGTCCGATCACCGGGCCGATCAGCGCCGGCACCGTCACCCAGGCCATGGCGTTGACCAGCGCGCTCTTGTCGACCGAGCGCAACAGCACGAGACGCCCGACCGGCGTCATCATCGCCCCGCCGAGGCCTTGCACGATGCGGGCGAACACGAAATCGGTCACCGAGCCCGACAGCGCGCAGCCGATCGACCCCATGATGAACACCGCGACGGCGCCGGCAAACACGATGCGCGGCCCGAAGCGGTCGGCGGTCCAGCCGCTCGCCGGGATGAACACCGCGAGCGACAGCAGGTAGGAGGTGATCGCGAGCTTCAGGGTCAGCGGGCTGGTGCCGATGTCGGCGGCAATCGCGGGCAGCGAGGTCGCGATGACCGTGGAATCCATGTTTTCCATGAATAAGGCTGTCGCGACGATCAGCGGAATAAGGCGTGTTTTGTTCATCAAAATGGGACGGCCGGGGCTGAAAAAGGCGGGCGAGGGCGCTGTATCACCCTGCCGCCGGAGTCGCTATTGCGGAACCGGCCAAACCACCTAAATCCAGCGTGACGCTGCTATGCATCCGCCGGCGCCCCGCTCCGATGGCATCGGAACGGGGCTCTGGAATGTTGTTTTGACGCGTTTTCTTCACGCGAACCGGTATCCACTTCGCTTGAATGCCCGAAGGTCTGCCGTGATCTACGTCCTCGCCGCGCTGCTGCCGCCGATCGGGCTGCTCCTGAACGGACAGCCGTTTTCCGCGATCTTCAACCTGGTCCTGATCGTGTTTTGCGCGATTTTTGGGCTGTTTTTCCATGTCCTGCTGCTGGTGCCCTCGGCGCATGCCGTGATCGCCGTTCACATGAAGCGGGAAGACCGGCGCCATCGGGAAATGGTCGAGGCGATCCGCCGCCACGGGCCGCCGCCGGGTTACCGGGCCTGGTAAATCAGCTCGGTAAAAAGCCTGTGCATGGCTGGCAAGCACTTTGATTCGTCGGTCCGCCATGCTATCGACCGCCGTCAACCCCATCGATGGGCGCCGATTCGACGGTGACGCTGATAGCGTCGCCGCAGGTGGCGTTCATCCGCAAGACCGAAAGCGGCGGATGCCGCCGAAAGGAGTTGGCAATGGCCACGGGACGTCCGTCTATCCGCGAAGCCTTCACGTTCGACGATGTGCTGCTGAGGCCCGGCCTGTCGGACTTCCTTCCCTCCGAAGTCGATATCCGCTCGCGCGTCACCCGCGCCATCCCGCTCAACATCCCGATCATCGCCTCTGCGATGGACACGGTCACCGAGGCGCGGATGGCGATCGCGATGGCGCAGGCCGGCGGTCTCGGCGTCATCCACCGCAATTTCGATCCCGACGGGCAGGCCGCCCAGGTGCGGCAGGTCAAGAAGTTCGAATCCGGCATGGTGGTCAATCCGCTGACCATCGGCCCCGACGCCACGCTGTCCGACGCGCTGGCGCTGATGAAGGAAAATGGCATCTCCGGCATCCCGGTCGTCACCGGTGCCGCCAAGAACATTCCGGGCAAGCTGGTCGGCATCCTGACCAATCGCGACGTGCGCTTCGCCAGCGACCCCAGGCAGAAGGTCTCGGAGCTGATGACGCACGAGAACCTCGTCACGGTGCGCGAGGGCGTCGGCCAGGACGAGGCCAAGCGGATGCTGCACAAGTACCGCATCGAGAAGCTCTTGGTCGTCGATGAGCAGTTTCGCTGCGTCGGCCTGATCACCGTGAAGGACATCGAGAAGGCGGTCGCCCATCCGCTCGCCTGCAAGGACGCGCAAGGGCGGCTGCGGGTCGCCGCGGCGACCACGGTGGGCGAGACCGGCTATGAGCGCACCGAGCGGCTGATCGATGCCGGCGTCGACGTCGTCGTGGTCGACACCGCGCACGGCCATTCCCGGCACGTGCTCAATGCCGTCAACCGGATCAAGCGGCTGTCGACCGCCGTGCAGGTCGTGGCCGGCAATGTTGCGACCGAAAGCGGCGCGCAGGCGCTGATCGATGCCGGCGCCGACTGCATCAAGGTCGGCATCGGCCCGGGCTCGATCTGCACCACGCGCATCGTCGCCGGCGTCGGCGTGCCACAGCTCACCGCGATCATGGAAGCGGTCGAAGCGGCCAAGAAGGCCGACGTGCCCGTGATCGCCGACGGCGGCATCAAATATTCCGGCGACCTTGCCAAAGCGCTCGCCGCCGGCGCCGACATCGCGATGGTCGGCTCGCTGCTCGCCGGCACCGACGAGACACCCGGCGAAGTCTTCCTGTGGCAGGGCCGCTCCTACAAGGCCTATCGCGGCATGGGCTCGGTCGGCGCGATGGCGCGCGGCTCGGCCGACCGCTACTTCCAGCAGGACATCAAGGACACGCTGAAGCTCGTGCCCGAAGGCATCGAGGGCCAGGTGCCCTACAAGGGCCCGGTCGGCAACGTCATGCACCAGCTCGCCGGCGGGCTGCGCGCCGCGATGGGTTATGTCGGCGCGAAGGACATCAAGGACTTCCACGACAAGGCCGAGTTCGTCCGCATCACCGGCGCCGGCCTGCGCGAGAGCCACGTCCACGACGTGACCATCACGCGTGAAGCCCCGAACTATCCGGGCGGGGTGTAAGTCTTTCTCTCCACGTCATTCCGGGGCGATGCGCGAGCATCGAACCCGGAATCTCGAGATTCCGGGTCTGGTGCTTACGCTCCATCCCGGAATGACGGCGTCGGCTTGGGATGTGACTGCGACACCGCATCCGCGGAATGACAGCCGTCATTTCAAACAGAATTTCAAACAGCACGCGCACGAAAACAGCAGATTCGTCTCCTTGCGGGGAGGCGGATTGCATGACTACGTGTGCGCCACGAACCAATCACCTCAAGAGGAAATCAGCATGTCCCAAGGTAAGCGCGTCGTTCTCGCCTCCCGTCCTCACGGCGAGCCCAAGACGTCCGACTTCAGGATCGAAGACTACACGCCGCCGACACCCGGCGCGGGCGAGGTGCTGCTCCGCACCATCTGGCTGTCGCTCGATCCCTATATGCGCGGCCGCATGAGCGACGGGCCGTCCTACGCGCAGCCGGTGCCGATCGGCGGCGTCATGGAGGGCGGCACCGTCAGCGAGGTGGTCGCCTCGAACAATCCCGCTTTCGCCAAGGGCGACATCGTGCTGTCGCGCGCGGGCTGGCAGACCCATGTGCTGTCCAACGGCCAGGGCCTCGCCAAGATCGATCCGACCATTGCGCCGATCTCGACCGCCGTTGGTGTGCTCGGCATGCCCGGCATGACCGCCTATACCGGCCTGCTCGACATCGGCAAGCCGCAGGCGGGTGAGACCGTGGTGGTGGCCGCCGCATCGGGTGCGGTCGGCTCGGCGGTCGGGCAGATCGCCAAGATCAAGGGCGCGCGTGCGATCGGCATCGCCGGCGGCAAGGACAAATGCGACTTCGTCAAGAATGAGCTCGGCTTCGACGAGTGCCTCGACCACCGCGATCCCAACCTCGCCGCCAAGCTCAAGGACGCCTGCCCGAAGGGCATCGACGTCTATTTCGAGAATGTCGGCGGCGCGGTGTTCGAGGCGGTGTTTCCGCTGCTCAACGCGTTCGCGCGCGTGCCGGTGTGCGGCCTGATCGCGCATTACAACGACACCGAGGCGCACGCGCCGAAATGGGCCAGCGCCATGATGCGCAACGTCCTGACCAAGCGGCTGACCATCCGCGGCTTCATCGTCAGCGACTTTGCCGCCCGCCACGGCGACTTCCTGCGCGACATGTCGCAATGGGTGCGCGAGGGCAAGGTCAAGTACAAGGAGTTCGTGACCGAGGGGCTGGACACCGCACCCGAGGCCTTCATGGGGCTGCTCAAGGGCGCCAATTTCGGCAAGCAATTGGTCCGGGTCGGGCCGGACAAGGCCTGAGGCGGGGCCTGCAAAGGTATCATTCCGCGCAGAAGCGTATCAAAAACGCCACAACCGGCTGAATTTGGGGGCATTTTTGCCCCCATTTGCTTGACCGGGAACCGGAGGAGTTGAATCAATATGGCTATATTTCAGGTGTAGCCATGGTTTTTGAACTCATTGTTTTCGGGATTATCCTGCTCGCCGTCGGCTATTGGGCGACGATGTTCGCCATGGGCCGCCGCGACGACGTGTTGCACGGGCATTTCGTCCAGGACGAGGAGGTCGCCGGCCCGCCCGTTTCCCAGGGCATTTCGAGGCCCAGATTGCCGCTGCCGGCGAGGCCGGCCGCGCGGCAGGTCCCGGCGGGGACGCAGCCCAGCAAGGACTCGTTGCAGGCGCTGCTGACCGTGATCAAGCAGGACCTTCAGGACGCCGCCCGGTAAAGCCGGCTTAGCCCGCCGGTTCCTTGCCGAAGAGCATGTCGAGGTCGACATTGGCCTGACCGGGCGCCCGGACGTGGCGGACCTCGAAACTGTCGGGCTGGAAGCGGTATTCGACCAGGCCGGTCTCCTTGACGCCGATCAGCTCCTGCCTGGTGTCGTCGATGATGAAGCCGGTGGACGGCGCCCAGACATGGCGGACGCGCTCGAACGTGTAGTCGCGCCGCTGATGGACATGGCCGCAGGCCGCCAGGCGCCAGTCGACCTTGCCGAACATCTCGATCAGGCGTCGCCGCGCCGGCTGCGGCACGTAGCGGAACGAGGTCGCCTCCTGCTCGGGATCGTAGGGCACGTCGAGGAACAGCGGCTTGTGCAGGAACAAGGCGACCGGCCGGCCATCGGCCTTGCCGAGCTGTGCGGCGAGCCAGTCAAACTGCTCGGCCTCGCTGTCGAGGCCGGTGTTCATGATCAGCGAGTTCAGCCCGATGAAGCACCAGCCGGCGGCATCGAAATGCCAGCGATCCTCGCCAAGCTCGCTCACGAACGCGGCGCGGGTCGCTTCGGTGGGCAGCTGCTTGGGTGGGGCCGCGACCGCGGTGGGATTGTCGCCGATGTCGTGATTGCCGGGCAGATAGAGGCAGTCGACCGGCAGCGCTGCGTGCAGCTCCTTGGCGAACACCAGATCATCGCGGCTGGTCGGCCCGTCGAACGAGACGTCGCCGGTGTTGAGCACGAGATCGGGCCGTGTCGTGTCAATGTGCTCGCTCACGCGGTTAAAGTTGTCGGTGAGGAGCTTGAGGCGGCGGGCGAGATGTGTGTCGGAGATTTGCGTCAGTCGGAATTGGGCCATGCAGCGGTCCTTTCGCCGACATCATAGGCCACCGCGAAGTCGGAACGATGACGAATCCGGTTGCTAGTTCGCGCGGCGCATGACGGGGAACGGCAGCAGGCTCGGCCTTCTCATCCCGGGGATAAGCAGCCCTGTCCTGGGCAGATCGACTGCGGATTCGGTTGTGGCCGTGGGCGCGGTGAGCCCGAGATAGCCGAGCGCGGCGTCCCTGAAATCGTAAACGGCAAAAGCGATCAGCCCGATCACCAGCGCCGCCGCCAGCCCGTGCCTGACGATGTCGCGGGTCGAGCGATAGCCGGATCGGAAATAGATCGAGACCACGATCGCGACCGCCAGTGCCGCTGCGACGCCGGCAAGGACTGAAATCACCAGGCCAAGTCCGCCATCGGCGGGGTCATCGAGCCAGCCGGTCATCGCATTGATGGTCTGGAGCAGCGCGGACATGATGTCACTGAGGACCTCGGCGACATCGGCAGCGGCCTGGGCCGCGCCCTCCAGGATCGGGGAGATCATGCTCATCGCGTGCACCGTCAGGGGCTGAAACCGCTCTCACTCCTGCGAGTTGGTCATCCGTGTCAGGCGATGGTTCAAGCCGTTCGTCCGGCTGCTTCATTGTCAGGGGCGGCGCTCACGGCTAAGAGGGGCGGCGGCTGAGGGAGATTCTCGTGTCTATTCAAATGGTTTTACTACCCGTCTTCATCCAGATTGGGCTCACCTTCGCGCTCTTGTTCGCGATGGCCACGACCCGCACGCGCTCGCTTGCGAGCGGGGAGACCAGGATGAAGGACATCGCGCTGCGCCAGCCGAACTGGCCGGTCCGCGCCACCCAGTTCGCCAATTGCTTCGCCAACCAGCTCGAGCTGCCGGTGCTGTTTTACGTCCTGATCGCGCTGGCATTGCCGCTGCGCCATGCCGATCTGTTCATCGTCCTGCTGTCCTGGGTGTTCGTGGTGACCCGCTTTGCCCATGCCGGCATCTTCGTCACCTCCAACGACGTTCGGACCCGCTCGCTCGCTTGGTTCGCCGGCGTGCTGGTGTTGGCGGCGATGTGGCTGTATTTCGCGCTCAAGATTTTGCTGCTCATCTAAACCGAAAGAGTTCCATGACTCCCGCTGCCCGGCTCTCCGCCGCCATCGAGTTGATCGACACCATCGACGCGCAACGCATTCCGGCCGCCAAGGCACTGAAGGAATGGGGCACCGCGCACCGCTATGCCGGCTCCGGCGACCGCGCCGCGATCTCCGGCCTGATCTGGGACGTGCTGCGCCGGCAATCCTCCGCGGCCTGGCTGATGGACGACGGCAGCGCGCGCGCCCGCCTGCTCGGCATGCTCAAGCTCGAGCGCGACATGGATGTCGCGACCATCGCAGCACTCTGCGACGGCGGCCGGTTTGCGCCGGAAGCACTGACCGACGGCGAGCGCGCCGCATTGTCGTCGCGCACGCTCGATGCCGCGCCGGCCCATGTCGCCGGCGATTACCCCGAATGGCTCGATCCGTATCTGGCAAAAGTGTTCGGCGACGACCGCGCGGCGGAGGCTGTCGCAATGGCGAGCCGCGCGCCGCTCGACCTGCGCGTCAACACGCTGAAGGGCAAGCGCGAGAAGATTTTGCCGCGGCTGTCGCATCTCGGAGCTGTGGAGACGCCGTGGTCACCGCTCGGCCTGCGCATCGCGCTTGGCGCCGACGCGCGCAATCCCGGTATCCATTCCGAGGAGGATTTCATCAAGGGCGCGATCGAAGTCCAGGACGAGGGCTCGCAGCTCGCGGCGCTGCTCTCGGGTGCAAAGCCCGGCGAGCAGGTGATCGACCTCTGTGCGGGAGCCGGCGGCAAGACGCTGGCGCTGGCCGCGATGATGCAAGGCAAGGGCCGGCTGATCGCGACCGACCACGACAAGCGCCAGCTCGCGCCGATCCATGAACGGCTGTCGCGCGCCGGCGTGCACAATTGCGACGTGCGCACCCCGCGCGGCGAGGCGGACGTGATGTCTGACATCAAGGCCTCCGCCGACCTCGTGCTGATCGACGCGCCCTGCACCGGCACCGGCACCTGGCGCCGCAACCCCGACGCCAAATGGCGGATGCGCCCCGGCGCGCTCGAGGTGCGGCTGAAGGACCAGGCCGCAGTGCTCGACCGCGCCGCGCCGCTGGTGAAGGCGGGCGGGCGGATCGCCTACGTCACCTGCTCGGTGCTGCCAGACGAGAACGGCGACCAGGTGCGGGCGTTCATCGCGCGCCATCCGGAATTCTCGGTGCAGCCGCCGGAGCAGACGGCATCTGTGCTGTGGGACAAGGCGGAGGATTTTGCGAAAGCCGCGCTGCAGACGGACGAAGGCTGGCTGATGACGCCGCGCCGGACCGGGACGGACGGGTTTTTCGTGTCGGTGTTGAGGAAGGGGGACGTCGACGCTGCGTAGGATGGGTGGAGCGCAGCGATACCCATCATCTCGCCGCGCGGATGAAAAGCGATGGGTATCGCTCCCGCTCCACCCATCCTACAAGATCTCAATCCACGATAAACAGCGTCGCACCCACGGCCGTCGACGAGCGATGCGCGGCATCGCCGAAATCCGAGACCTGGTAGCTCATACCAGGTGTCAGCGTGAATTGGCGGCCGTCGCGCAGCTCGGTGTCGAGCTGGCCCGCGACGACGTAAAGCACATGGCCGCGATCGCACCAGTGATCGGCGAGATAGCCCGGCGTATACTCGACCATCCGTACCCGCACGTCGCCGATGTCGAGCGTGCGCCACAGCGCCTGTCCGGTCTCGCCGGGATGGACGGTCGGTTCGACCTTGCTCCAGTCGGTGACGGTGAACGGCAAAGTGGGGATCTTCATCCGGCGCTCCCAATCAAACAGGTCAACAATACTGACCTATGTCCGTCTGTCCATGCCCAAAGAAGAATGTGGGCGCCCCGGCCAGCGCGGTTGCGGGGGCGGGCGGTGTCGCGTATCTGCTTGCCATGACAGCCCAGCACACAGCCCAGACCGCGTCGACGCCCATGGTGGCCTCGGCGCATGACAAGATTCTGATTGTCGATTTCGGCAGCCAGGTGACGCAACTGATCGCCCGCCGCGTTCGCGAGATGGGCGTCTATTCCGAGATCGTGCCGTTCCAGAAGGCCGAGGCCGCCTTCAAGGAGATGAAGCCGAAGGCGGTGATCCTCTCCGGCGGCCCGGAATCGGTGCATGAGGCCGGCTCGCCCCGCGCGCCGCAGCTGATCTTCGAATCCGGCGTGCCCGTGCTCGGCATCTGCTACGGCCAGATGACCTTGGCGGCCCAGCTCGGCGGCGAGGTCGAGGGCGGGCACCATCGCGAATTCGGCCGCGCCGATGTCGAGGTGAAGACCGAAAGCAATTTGTTCGACGGCGTCTGGGGCCTCGGCGAGAAACACCAGGTGTGGATGAGCCATGGCGACCGCATCACGAAGATGCCGCCGGGTTTCACGGTGGCCGGCACCTCTGCGAATGCGCCGTTCGCGATCATCCAGGACGAGGCGCGCAAATATTACGGGCTGATGTTCCACCCCGAGGTGGTGCACACGCCCGACGGCGCAAAACTGATCCGCAATTTCGTCCGCAAGGTCGCAGGCCTCTCCGGCGACTGGACCATGCGCGCCTTCCGCGAGGAGGCGATCGAGAAGATCCGCGCCCAGGTCGGCAAGGGCAAGGTGATCTGCGGCCTCTCCGGCGGCGTCGATTCCGCGGTCGCGGCGGTCTTGATCCACGAGGCGATCGGCGACCAGCTCACCTGCGTGTTCGTCGATCACGGCCTGCTCAGGCTCGACGAGGCCAAAACCGTCGTCGACCTGTTCCGCCACCACTACAACATTCCGTTGGTGCATGTGGATGCGTCCAAGCAATTCCTCGGCGAGCTCGCCGGCGTCACCGACCCCGAGGCGAAGCGCAAGACCATCGGGCGTTTGTTCATCGACGTGTTCGACGCGGAAGCCAAGAAGATCGGCGGCGCGGAATTTTTGGCGCAGGGCACGCTCTATCCTGATGTGATCGAAAGCGTCTCCTTCACCGGCGGACCGTCGGTCACCATCAAGTCGCACCACAATGTCGGCGGCTTGCCCGCGCGCATGAACATGAAGCTGGTCGAGCCCCTGCGCGAATTGTTCAAGGACGAGGTGCGCGTGCTCGGCCGCGAGCTCGGCCTGCCCGAGATCTTCGTCGGCCGCCACCCGTTCCCGGGCCCCGGCCTCGCCATCCGTTGCCCCGGCGATATCACACGCGAAAAGCTCGACATCCTCCGCAATGCTGATGCCGTCTACATCGACCAGATCCGCAAGCACGGCCTCTACGATGCGATCTGGCAGGCGTTCGCCGTGCTGCTGCCGGTGAAGACCGTCGGCGTGATGGGCGACGGGCGGACGTATGATTACGTCGTGGGGTTGCGTGCGGTGACATCCACGGACGGCATGACGGCGGACTTCTATCCGTTCGAGATGAAGTTCCTCGGCGAGACGGCGACGCGCATCATCAACGAGGTGAAGGGCGTGAACCGGGTGGTGTATGACGTGACGAGCAAGCCGCCGGGGACGATTGAGTGGGAGTGAGTGTTGCTACACTGCGGCAGACGGTGATTTTTGACGGTTCTACTAGCCCGCGCTGGAGCCGCGACCGTTTAGTGGTTCGTAGGCGCCACGTTCTTGATGGCTTGGCGAGTAGAGTCCTTCCTCAGCCAAACGAAGCTTGACTACCAGCGGATATACGAACGCAGCTATGACGAGATGCTGCCACGCCGTCCAATTTCGACGAAACTCGGATGGACGATGTTGATGTATTGCGGCGCTGCGTGCCTCGTACAACCCTTTCATCCATTTTCGATGAACTGCCAATCCGTCTGCCGTGGCGGGCGGTCGATAGTGATGACGCCAACTGAGGTGCCGCAAGTGCCCAACTATACCCCCATAGAAATCCCGGCCCCGGTCCGGTCAAGTCAAAGCGATGTTCTGGACTTCCACTGGGATAAAGGCCGCAGGATCACGGCGGACTTTCTGATACCTGGCGATGCCGAGCATGCGCTTCGGTTGACCGTCGATCGCGTGGAAGTCGTGCGCCTGCTCGACGAGATGCCGATTAGCACAGCGGCAGATACGGCAAATCTCGGGCTTGTCCCCGATCATCTCGCATACGAGGTGGCCGACTCAGCGTTCTGGGCTCAGCAATCTGAGGCGCTGAAACTCACATTCCCCGGACTACGACATTACCGTTTCATCACGGGTTGGACCTGCATCGACGTCCTGTCACTCGTGAAGCCCGAATTTGCCATCGTTCCAAACCCAGTAGGATGAGATTGAGCCCACGTGCTCGACCAAACGCTTACGCCGTTCTCGACGGCAGTTTTTGCGCGTCATCGGAAGTGCGTTGGGCGAATGGAATGCCTATATGCGACACGCCGCTGCCGATAGATGCTGAAACCACGAAAAAATTTTCGGCCGAAAAGCCCTGGCACCGTGCCATCTATCCCGGCAACAGTCCCGCGGCGCGATAACCCTCGATCAACGAGTCATACAGCGTCACATCCGCCCGACTCCTCGCCATCAGCTGCGCGCCGGCGACGGCGGCGAAAATCGCCCGGGCGCGCTGCTCGGTTTTCTTTGCGCTGACCCGCGTCCCTGCCGACAGCAGCTTGCTCAGCCAGGCCACGTTGACGTCGGCAAAGGCCTGGACCTCGCGTTTCACCGCGTCGGGCAGGTCGTCATATTCGGCGGCCATGAAGCTGCACAGGCACATGCGGTTGCCGTTGGTGAGCGCCTTGCGGAACACCTCGGGATAGCGGCGCAGGCAGCGCACCGGATCAGGGGTCTCGGTCAGCATGGCCTCGAGTTGCGCCGCGGTGTCCTCCCAATAGCGGCGCGCGACCGCCGCGCCGAGATCGGCCTTGCTCGGGAAATGGTGGTAGATGCTTGCGGCCTTGATGCCGACCTCGTCGGCGAGATCGCGGAAATTCAGGCCGTTGTAGCCGCGCGCCTGCGCGGTCCGTCTGGCGGCTGCCAGGATCGCTTCCTTTGAGCTCGAACTCACGTCGTCGCCTCACTGCCTCGTGAACCTACCAACTGATAGATAGGCGTTGACGGACCGAATGGGAAGCGCCAATGTGCAGCCTACCAAGTGATAGGTAGATAAGGAGCGACCATGATGAAGATCCACGATTGGCCGACCGGGCCGTATCCGGCGCGCGTCCGGATCGCGATTGCCGAGAAGAACCTGCGCTTGCGCATTCAGTTCGTGACGGTCGATCTTTACAAGGGCGAGCACAAGACGCCTGTGTTCCTCGCCAAGAACTATTCGGGCACGCTGCCGGTGCTGGAGCTCGACGACGGCACCTTCATCGGCGAATGCACGGCGATCACCGAATATCTCGACGCGCTCGATGGCGCGCCTGTCCTCACTGGCCGGACGGCGCGCGACAAGGGCGTGATCCACATGATGAGCAGGCGCGCCGAGCTGGAACTGCTCGACCCCATCAGCACCTATTTCCATCATGCCACGCCGGGGCTCGGGCCCCATGTCGAGCTCTATCAGAACGCCGAATGGGGTTTTCGCCAGCGCGACAAGGCGCTGCGGGGGATGCACTATTTCGACGGCGTCCTGAAGGCGCAGCCTTTCGTCGCAGGCGAGTTCTTCTCGATGGCCGACATCACGCTGATCGGCGGGCTGATCTTCGCGGGGCTTCTGAAGGTCGCGGTGCCCGCGGAGTGCGGAGCTCTTCTCGCCTGGTACGCGCGGATGCAGGAGCGTCCGAGCGTCAGGAACCGGATCACGATGTCGGAGCCGGCCGTGGCGTAAGCGTAGCAGCGTAACCCGGATGAGCCAGCAGGTCGCGCGAATGCGCGCCCGATGACAGGCTCCGTGATATCCGGGGCTTTTCGGTCAGGACGTCGTCGCTCGTTCCCGCATGTCGCTTTGCTCACGCGGGCTACCTGAGCCTGTGATGTGCGCAGGCAATCTACGTTTCCGGGGCGTTCGAAGTCGCAGATTCGCGAGCGCGATCGAACCAGGCCGGGTCATGGGGAAGGGTGGCCCGGATCATTTGTTTTTGATCATCGATTTGCCAGACGATGCCGGGGTACATGGGAGAGCGCATGGTCCTGGGGTCGATGAGGCGGCGCGGCAATTCGTGCGGCACGTATTTGGTCCATTCGTCGAGCGGCGGCATCGACGGTCGGCGGGTGAAGGTGACGAACCATTCTGGCGGCTCGGAGATGCTGTGGCTGTTCGCGAGACGCTGGTCCCTCAAATAGAGGTGGGGATTGGGGCCGGAGAGGCCGTTCACCCCGAGGATTTGCAATGTATCGAGCTGATCCTGCGTGACGCGCATTTCGACGTCGTAGCGGACGTCGAAAGCCGGACCGTCGCCGTGCTTTTGAGTAAGTTCCTGATGCAGCAACTCGGCGAGCTTTCTCAGATCGCTGCCATTTGTGCAGCTGATGTCCTTGCTTTTGAACCATGCGTAGATCAGGTCGGCGCTATCGAACGGCACGAGGGTCGCGATATCAGGCGTGACCGCGTCGCGGGATTTCCGCTGTTCACGGCCGTACTGAACGCGATCGCCCGATCGACGCTGGTAGAGGGGGAGAGGGAATCTGACATTGTTCCGCGCAATGAGGAGTTCGAACACGATCCAGCCGCGCGTCATCATGGCGCGGAGGTCATCTGCCTCGCCAGGACCGTGGCTGCTGACGAGGGTGATGTTTTCGCACTCGGCGACGGTCCTGCGGATGTTGTCGAGCCCGCGCGCGAAAATCCGCTTCTCCTCGCCGACCCGGGGCCGTTGCGGCAGGCTCATATAGTCGAACCAGAAGCACATTTCGGGGTCCCTGAAGCTATAGTGCTTGCCGAGCCATTGCAGCGCCACCAACTGCCAGCCGGTTGGATCCGGATGTTCGGGTGACTCCCAGCGATGCGTTATGAACAGCCGGTGGCGCATCCGGCTTGGCTTGGGGCGGGCGAGGTGTGGAAGCGCGCGACGGATCGTGCCCCAGTCCGGGAGCATCACATTGGCCTTTTTGTTGGCCCATTCCGTGAAGGCCTGCAGATTGATGAACTGACCCGCGTCGTCAGGGCCCGGCGTGACGTTAGCGGCGGACATGAGTGGGCCTCCCCCGATACGCTCGAAAAGACACCGTCTGGACCGTGCTCGATCCGGTCGGGACAACCTCAGGTTAACCAAGTTTGGTGCCCGCGGCTATTTGCTACTTTGCATGGGGTTGTTTTCGATGTTTTGAGAGCGCGCGCTCGTGTTGACCGCAAGCTGCGCCTCGAACGCCCGCCGGTAGGCAGGCCGTGCCTCGCCGCGCGCGACATAGGCGGCAAGATCGGGGAATTCGTCGAGGATACCCGATGCTCTCAGCCTGAGCAGCACCGACACCATCAGCAAGTCGCCTGCGCTGAACGCGCCGTCGAGCCAGTCGGCCTCGCCGAGACGCGCGGAGAGTTGCCGCAGGCGATCGCGGATGCGATCGATGACGAGGGGCAGGCGCTCCTTGGCCCAGGGCTTGTCGGCTTCCAGGATGCGGGCGGCGACGAGGTCGAGGATCGGCGGCTCCACGGTGTTGAGCGCGGCGAACATCCATATGATCGCGCGCGCCCGGGCATGGGCATCATCAGGCAGCAGGCCGGCATGGCGCTCGGCGACATGCAGCACGATCGCGCCTGTCTCGAACAGCGCGAGATCGCCTTCGTGATAGGTCGGGATCTGCCCGAACGGATGCAGCGCCAGATGCGCCGGCTGCCTCATCGCGGCAAACGACACCAGCCGGACCTCGTAGGGCTGGCCGACCTCCTCGAGCGCCCAGCGTACGCGCGTGTCGCGCGCCAGCCCCTTGCCGCCATCGGGGGAGCGTTCGAAGGCGGTGATGGTGATGGTCATTGTGTCTTCCCGCGTTGCCTGGCATCCAAAGGACGAACGGGCGGCGCGTGTTCCGACATCCGGGTCGATCAGTCCTTGTCCGGCATGATCTGCAGCAACGGGGTCGGCGCAACCGAGATATCGCCGATGAATGGTCGATCATGAGCGGCAATCAGCAGCACCGAGGTGGCCACGCTGCTCGCGAACAGCCCCATCGCAATCGCTGATCCCAGCCGATTGTCGCAGTGCACGAGCGCGATCGCCAGCAGCTCACAAAACGCCTGCATGTAAATGCACCACCACTTGACCGCACCGACTTCCGACTGGCTGACGATGATCCGTTGCCGTCGCGCATCCAGCGCCGAATCCAGCGCCGTGATGATCTCGCCCTGCGTCGTCTGCTGACCGGGATTTTGCGCAGACATCGAAACGACGAGCTGGAGCGCTTCGACGAGCGTGGGAGGCGCCGCCCGGAGCGAGGCAGCTTGCCTCGCCATCATCGGCCATTCGACCGCGGTCGTGTGCTCGACGTAGTCGTGGACCAGGCCGCGCAAGCGGCCCTGCTGCTCGGCCGGCAACCCGCCCGCGAGCAGGACGACGGCCCGCAGCGAACTGGCCTCGCGGCTCACCGCCGCGGTGGCATGATCATTGTCGTTCCAGACCTGGGCCGCGGTGAAAGCGACAAACAGGCCGAAGATGATCCCGAGCACCGGCAATATGCCCGCAGAGATCGACTTGAATGCCGTCGTGCGCTGCTTGGTGGATACGCTTGCGACGCCGGTGAAGACCAGCGCGGCAAGAAGATAGGTGAAGCCGAAGATGACGAGCGCCATCCAGGGTATGGGCAGATTGTGCAGCCAGTCGCTCATAGTGGTTTCCCCAGCCTCTGCGGCACCGGCAACGCGGGCCGATCCGGCTCGCAATGACGCCGCGCCGGCGAAACCTGCGACAAAACGGGCCTGCGGGCAAATCAAGAAAATCCTGTCCAGCGCCCGCAAACAAAGTCGCGAGAATGCGAAGCTGCGTGCTGATCCTCAGCTGTCATCTCTCGTCGGCTTGCACGAGGACGCCGGGTTCGGAATGGCCGCGATAGCGTTGCGCAAGGCCTTTTCGCCTGGCCGCGACCGAAAGCGCGACGCCGAGATAGGTCACGGGCCAAATCAGGACGCCGCCAATGAACATCGCGAACGCGCCGTCTGCGCTGCCGACAAACGCGTAGATCAGCGCCAGGATCCAGCAACCGCTGAGCAGGCCTGTCCCGATGATGACCCCCACGCGCCGCTGCTCACGGCACGCCTCGTCGAGGTTCATCACGCGACCGGACGCAGGATGGCCGGGGAACAAAGTGCGCGCTTCCTTCCATTGCGCTCGCGTCAGCGGGCCGCTCTCGCGGTCGTTCACAACGACCTTCATGTCCTGGCCTTGCCGACGCCGGGCGCGCGTCGCGGTTGCGCCTTATCGCCTGCAGCGCTGCGGCTCTTGATGTGGTCGATGAAGGCGCGCAGCTTCGGCATGATCTGATGCCGGCTCGGATAGTAGAGGAACAGGCCCGGCGCCGTCGGCGCGAAGCTGTCGAGAACGCGCACGAGTTTGCCGGCTTTCACCAGCCCGGCGGCGACCGGCCCGGGCACTTGCGCAAGTCCGGTATGCTCCGTCGCCGCGTCGAGCATTGTCGGATAGTCGTGGGCGATCAGCGGGCCCGCGACGATCGCCTCGACCTGCTTGTTGCCATTGACGAAAGACCAGGGTGCGATCGATCCGTCCGAGCGGCGCAGGCGCAGGCAGGCGTGCCGGCGCAGATCGTCGATCCGCTCGGGCCTGCCGCGGCGGCGCAGATAGTCGGGGCTGCCGACCACCACGAACGGGAAGGGCGGCGACAGCCGCAGCGCGATCATGTCGGCTTCGATGAACTGGCCCATCCGGATGCCGGCATCGAAGCCGCCGGCCGCGACGTCGACCAGGTCCTTGCTGGCGGCGATCTCGACCTCGACCTCGGGATACTCGGCACAGAACGATGCGATCAGCTTCTCGAGCAGGAACGGCACCACCGCCCGCGGCACCGTGATCCGCAGCAGGCCGGACGGCCGCGCTCCAAGGTCGCGCGCGACCTCGCTTGCGGCGACCAGCTCCTCGAAGGCGGGCTTGGCGCGCGCGAGAAATCGTTCGCCGGCTTCGCTGAGCCCGACACTTCGCGTGGTGCGAATGAACAGCGCGGCGCCGACGCGCGCCTCGAGCGCGCGGATCGCCTGGCTGATCGCCGACGGCGTGACGCCGAGCTCGGCCGCCGCCTTGCGAAAGCTCTTGTGCGCGGCGACGCTCAGAAACGCCTCGACGCCGTCGAGCGCACCCTGCCGGACTGTGAAGTTCTGCTTCATAGCCCGTCGACATTATCGCGAATGGCTGACCATGGGAAGCGGCCCTACATCGAGCCTGCAAATCCGGACGCAACACGATCAAGGGAGCAGGCCATGCGAGACGCGACTTTATCCCGACGCGACATGCTGTGGGCGGCGGGGGCGCTCGCCGCCGGCGCCGCCTTCGCAGAGCTGCCCGAGGCGTCCGCGGCCGAACCAGGCGCGGCTGGCCCTGAGCAGGCCCCCTGGGTGGATCCGGCGATGCCCGAGGTGACCCATCGGATGGTCGAGACCAACGGCATCCGCCTGCACGTGGCCGAGCAGGGCGAAGGTCCGCTCGTCATCCTCTGCCACGGCTTTCCGGAGTGCTGGTACTCCTGGCGGCATCAGCTCGGCGCGCTGGCCAAGGCCGGCTTCCGCGCGGTGGCGCCTGATTTGCGCGGCTATGGGCGGAGCGATGGTCCGGAGGACGTCGATAAATACACCATCCTGCATGATATCGGCGACGTCGTCGGCCTCGTCGAGATGCTCGGTGCAAAGCAGGCGGTGATCGCCGGCCATGACATCGGCGCCGCGGTCGCATGGCAGGCGGCGCTGCTGCGCCCCGACCGCTTCCGCGCCGTGATCGCGCTCAGCCCGCCGTTCCGCTCGCGCGGGTTCGGCGACGCGGGGCCACCGACGACGCTGATGCCGCGGACCGAGAATGCGGTGTTCTATCAGCTCTTCCTGCAGAACCCCGCGGTGGAGCAGGGGCTCGCGCGCGACCTGCGTCTCACCTTCCGTTACCAGTTCACCGCATTGTCCGGCGACCAGGCGCAGTCCGCCGAAGCTGGCGGGCTTGCGCCGGGGATGCTGCCGCGCCAGGGCAGCTTTATGACCGATCCGCCGGCTTTGCCGGCTTGGGTCACGGATTCGGACATCGATGTCTACGTCAAGGAATTCGCGCGCAGCGGATTCCATGGTGCGCTTGCCTGGTGGCGCAACGTCGATCGCGGCTGGGAATTGATGGCCCCCTTCGCCGACACGCAGGTGAGCGTTCCCGCGCTGTACATGGCGGGCGACCGGGATTTCGTCGCTGCCGTGTTCTCCGAGGACGTCGCGAAGCAGTCGGCCTTGGTCCCAAAACTCCGGCCACCAGTCATGCTGCCGGGCTGCGGCCACTGGACCCAGCAGGAGCGTGCACCGGAGGTCAGCGCCGCGATGATCGACTTCCTGCGCAGTCTGTAGAGAGGAGCCTTGCCATGACAGATGTTCTTGATGACGTGCGCGACCACTATCGCGCGACCGGCCTGATCGAAAGGTTGAAGGCCGCGCTGCGGGCCTTCGGGCCGCAGGATCAGCGGCTGACGCCGGGGCAATTGGGAGCGCTGGACCAGTTTCACACCCGCGGGCTCGCTGCGACGGCGGAGCTGGCAAAATTGGCCGGGATCACCGCCGACATGCGGGTGCTCGATGTCGGCTCGGGTGTCGGCGGGCCGGCGCGCTATCTCGCGGCGGCGCACGGCTGCCGGGTGACCGGCGTCGACCTCAGCGCGCCCTTCGTCGAGGCCGCGCGCTATCTGACCGAGCGCACCGGGCAGAGCGGGCTTGTGTCGTTCGAGACCGCGAGCGCGCTGGAGCTGCCTTTCGAGGACGGACGTTTCGACGTCGTGCTGCTCCAGCACGTCGCGATGAACATCGCAGACCGTGCGCTGCTCTATCGCGAGCTGCGCCGCGTGCTGAAGCCGGGCGGCCGGTTTGCGACCTACGACGTCGTGCTGAACAACGGTGAACCGCATTACCCGGTGCCCTGGGCGCGCACGCCGGCGACGAGCTTCCTGTTGACCGTCGCCGCGACGCGCGAGGCGATCGAGCAGGCCGGTTTCCGCACGCTTGTCGCGCAGGACGACTCGGAGGCCGCCAAGGCCTGGGCCACGCAGCTGCGCGCGGGGCCGCTGCCGTCGCCAAATCTCGGCGTCGTGATGGGGCCGGACTTCGCCCAGCTCGGTGCCAATCTCGCACGAAATCTGCTCGAAGGCCGGCTCGGTATCCTGACCGCAGTGTTCGAGGCCACCTCAATCAACCCCTGAAAGGACAGCAAATGCCGACGGAAATCATCTTCCCGCTTCAGCTCGTGCTTGGTTACGTCCCGTGGCTGCTCGTCTTGAGCGCCTATGTCTGGCCGAAGCTCAGATCGATGGATCCGGTCGAGGCGCAACGCGCCATCGCGACGTTGCACAGCTTCCGCATCTTCGGACTCGTGTTCCTCGTGCCCGGCGAAGTCGGCGCCCATCTGCCCGCCGACTTCGCGAGCTTCGCCGCCTATGGCGACTTCGCGACCGGATTGCTGGCGATCCTCGCGCTGCTCACGGTCAGGACGCGTCCACTGTTCCAACTGTTCGTCATCGCCTTCAATCTGGTCGGCACGATCGACATCCTCGTCGACTATTATCACGGCGTGCAGATCAACCTCGGGGCGATCGCGGGCGAGCTCAATGCGACCTACGCGATCCCGATCCTCTACGTGCCGATCCTGATGATCACGCACGTCGTCGCGTTCTATTTGCTGCTGCGCCCGCAACTCCAGGCGGGGCAGGTTGGTGTTGCCGCATCCTAGCGGCGACCACGCGTCCAGGCGGTTGCGGGAGCGGTCATTCCGCTCTCGCGCCACGCGATGGTCACCCCGGCGCAAATGCGGGATGTCCGGCATGCGACGCCGTGATACCACGGCTGCATCGCCCCCTCCGGAGCCTGCCTTCATGACTGTTGCGACCGCGCCGAGCCAACCACTCCCCACCGCCGCCGAGACCGATCCGAACACACTTGGCTGGATGCAGGGCCTGCCGCCGCCGCAAGACAAGACCGTCGCCTTCGCCGACTCCTCGTTCCGCAACTTTCCCGAGCTGCGCTGGGCCTGGAGCAACATCCGTCAACTGGTGCCGACCGTGAATGTGTGGCGCGGAGCAGGGCCGGCGTCGGTGCTGCCGCGTGAGGACCACGATATCGGCAGCTCAGCCTCGGTCACGATGGACGGCCGTCCGATGACCTTCGCGGGAATGCTGGAGGAAACCTATGCCGACGGCATCGCGGTGTTGCACCGGGGGAAGCTGATCTATGAGCGCTACTTCGGCGCGCTCAAGCCGCACAAGCCGCATATCGCGTTCTCGGTGACGAAATCGTTCACCGGCACGCTCGCCGGCATCCTCGTCAGCGAAGGTAAGATCGACCCCGACGCGCCGGTCACGGCCTATCTGCCGGAGATGAAGGCCAGCGCATTCGGTGACGCGCGGGTGCAAGAGGTCATGGATATGACCACGGGCCTCGAATACACCGAGGTCTACACCGACAAGAACTCGCATGTCTGGGGGCTGCGGCGCGCCAACGGCATGGCGCCGATCGAGCCCGGCTATGACGGCCCGACCACCAATTTCGATTTCCTCTGCGCGCAGAAGAAGCAGGGCGAGCACGGCAAGGCCTTCGCCTACAAGACCGTCAACACCGACGTGCTGGCCTGGATCTGCCGGCGTGCCAGTGGCCTCACATTGGCCGAGCTGCTCTCCGAGCGCATCTGGCAGCGGATCGGTGCGGAAGAGGACGCGCATTATCACGTCGATCGCGTCGGCACCGAGAGCGGCGGCGGCGGACTGTCGACGAGCTTGCGCGATCTCGCGCGCTTCGGCGAGACCATGCGCAATCACGGCCGCTTCAACGGCCGCCAGATCGTGCCGTCATCGGTGGTCGAGGACATCGCGCGCGGCGGCGATCCCGCGAAGTTCGCGCCAGCCGGCTACACGACTTTGCCCGGCGCCTCCTACCGCAATCAATGGTGGGTGAGCCACAACGCGCACGGCGCCTACATGGCGCGCGGCATTCACGGCCAGGGCATCTATGTCGATCCGAAAGCCGAGATGGTGATCGCGCGCTACGCCTCGCACCCGGCCGCCGGGAACGCGGCGAATGATCCGGTGACACTGCCCGCGTATATGGCGCTGGCGAAGGATCTGATGGCGGGAGGCTAACCGCGCGAGAGTTTCTCGAACCGCTTGATCAGGCGCTCCCGCTTCAGGCGGGACAGCCGCCTGATCCAGAACATGCCGTCGAGCTGATCGATCTCGTGCTGGTGGCAGACCGCACGCAGGCCGTCGGACTCTTCGCTCTGCCTGTTGCCGTTGACGTCCTGATAGCTGACGCGGACGCGGGCGTGACGTTCCACCTCATCGCGAACGCCGGGCATCGAGACGCTGCCTTCCATATGCATGATCATCTCGGGCGAGGCCTGGACGATCTCCGGATTGACATAGGTCCGCACGCCCTCGCTGTCGCCGAGATCGAGCACGACCACGCGCAAGGAGACGCCGATATGCGGCGCGGTGATGCCGATGCCGGGCGCATCCCGCATGGTGTCGAGCAGATCCTGCGCGAGCGCACGCAGTGCGTCGTCGAAGGTGGTCACCGGCTGGGCGACGAGGGCGAGCCTTGGATCCGGATAGCGGATGATGGGGCGAATAGTCATGCGATCGTCTTAGGCCAGCGTGTGGCGCCAGACAATGTGGTCAGAGATGCTTCTCGAAGAACAGATCGGGGTAGGGGTCGTCGTTGAAGCGCGGGATCTCGGTCCAGCCGCTCCTGCGATAGAGCTGACCGGCTTCCGCCAGCGCGCTGTTGGTGTCGAGCCGCAACACCGTGATGCCGAGTTCACGCGCGGCGTTCTCGGCTGCGTCCATCAGGCGGCGGCCGAGGCCGAGGCCACGCGCTGCTGGTGCGACCCAGAGCCGCTTGATCTCGGCGAATTCGCCAGTGCTTCCCTTCAGCCCGACGCAGCCGAGCGGCATTCCGTCGGATATCGCCACGATGAAGCTGCCGCGTGGACGGATCATGTCCTTGGCCTCGGGGTCGCGCGACAGCTTGACGTCAAAGCCCTGTTTGAAGCGTTGCGCCAGCTCGGCGTAATAGGCGCCGAGGCAATAGCGCGCCACCTCGCTGCGCGGGTCGGTGTCCTGCAAAACCGTGCCGTCACGCCCGAGCGCCGAGGCGATCAGGTCCATCGCCGCCAGCAGTGCATCGCGCTGCGCATTGCGGGCGAGGAAGTCCTCGGCCTGCCGGTTGGAGATCGCTTCATAGGCGTTGAACTCGCGCCGGCCGGCCGGCGTCAGCCGCGCGATGCGGCGGCGTGCGTCGCTCTCATGCACCGTCGTCTCGATCAACCCTTCGTCCTCGAGGCTGCGCAACAGTCGGCTCATCAGGCCGGAATCGAGATTGAGATAATCCCTGATGTCGCCGACATCAGCGCGGCCATGCCCGATCGCGTTCAGCACCCGCGCCGCGCCAAGCGGCCGGCCGCGCCCTAGGAACGAGGTGTCGAGCGCGCCGACGGCTGATGTCACGGCACGGTTGAAGCGGCGGACGCGGGAGATGGGATCGAGCATGATGTCTGACTTTAGTCAGATATCATGGCCGCGTCAATTGGCGGCTGGCGATGCGAGTTCCTCGCGCAGGTGATCGATCACGCTGTCCCAGTCGCCGAAGGCGGGCTGCCGGAGCAGTTTTGCCGTCGGATACCAGGGGGTATCGGCGCGATCGCGCATCCAGCGGAAATCGGCGGCATGCGGCAGCAGGATCAGGACCGGCTTGCCGAGCGCGCCCGCCAGATGCGCCACCGCGGTATCGACGGATACGACGACATCAAGCAGCGAGATGATGGCGGCCGTATCGGCGAAATCGCTGATGTCGTCGCCGAGGTGAACGAGGTTCGGCAGATCGCGCAAAACGTCGCGATCACTCCTGCGCAGTTCGGTCTGAAGGCTGATGCAATGCAGCGCCGACGTCTCGAACAGCCGTGACAGCCGCGCGAGCGGAATCGAGCGGTTGGCGTCGTTGTTGTGGGTCGATGAGCCGGACCAGACAAAGCCGGCGCGCGGCCGCGCCTGCGGCAGACGGGTTTGCCAGTGCTCGCGACGCGCCGCCGGCGCGGCGAGATATTGGATCGGTGCCCGAATGGTCTCGATCTCGGTCTTGAAGGCCAGCGGAAGGCTGAGCAAGGGGCAGTGCAGGTCGAACGCGGGCAGCGCCTCGCCGGCCGCGATCACCTCGATGCCGTCGAGCTGCGCCAGCAGCGGCTGCAACTCGGGCTGGACCTCGCAGATGACGTTGGCGCCGCGCCTCGCCAGCAGCGGCGCATAGCGGATGAACTGGATGGTGTCGCCAAAACCCTGCTCGGCGTGCAGCAGAATGGTCTTGCCGTCGACCGGTGCGTCGCCGAGCCACAGCGGTGGCGGAAACGACCGGCGCTGCCGGGCGAACGTCCCCGTCTTCCAGCGCCATTCATAAGCCTTCCAGCCGGCGTCGAAATCGCCGAGCGTCAGATGCGCCATCGCGGCCTCGAAATGCGCTTCGGCGAATTCGGGCGCGGCCGCCAGGGCCGCCTTGAGATCCACCAGCGCCTGCGCGGGCTGGTCAAGCCGGCGCAGCGTGTGACCGCGATTGGTCAGGATCTGCGGATGGCCGGGCATCACAGCCCGTGCGGCGTCGTAGCTCGACAGCGCCTTGCGCGGCTCATTCAGCCGCAACAGCGCATTGCCGCGGTTGACCAGCGCGCCGGCATGATCGGGCCTGCCGGCGAGCGCGGCCTCGTAGCTCGACACAGCATCGGTGAAGCGGCCGAGCGCGAGGTAGGTGTTGCCGAGATTGTAGTGAAACTCCGGATGGTCAGGCGCCAATTGCAGCGCGCTGCGATAGCGCGAGATCGCCTCGTCGTAATGTCCCGCGGTGTGCAGCGCGAGCCCCAGATTCGACATCGCATCCGCCGAGCCGGGATTGGCCTTCAGCGCCGCGCCAAGAAAGCGCAGCGCTTCCGCCAGGCGATGCCGCTGGAAATGCAGCATGCCGAGCAGATGTAGCGCATCGAAATCGTCCGGCCAGTGCTCGAGGATGCCGGCGCAGAGACGTTCGGCCTTGTCGAGCTCGCCCTTGTAGAACGAGCCGTGGGCCTTCTGACGCATGCGCGACAGGTTCAGCATCGGCTTCGACGTGATTTGCAATGTGCGGGCAAGCAGGCGCCTTCGAATCGACTAACGCTGCCAAGGGTAGCATTTTCGCCTGAGGTCAGCGCGACAGCACCAGCACATTGCCGGCGAGAATGGCCGTGGCGCCGACGAGGACCGGCCAGCCGAGCGTGAGGTGCTCGAACAGCGCCGACAGAACGAGGGCTGTGAGCGGCACCAGTGCGAGTGTGTAGGCGGCGCGGCCCGGACCGAGCCGGCGCACCAACTCGAAATACAGCATGAAGGTGATGCAGGACGCGGCGACCGCGAGATAGAGGAAGCTCAGCAGATACGACGTGGAGATATCGGCCGCGAAGGTTTTCCCGGTTGCCACCGCCCATAGTGCGCTCGCCGCCGCGCCGGCAAAGGCACCCCAGCCGAGCACGGCGACGATCGGAAGGCCGGCGCGCTGGTTGCGCGCACCGACGGTGGTTCCGGCGCCGGTCGCGACCGCCGCGAGCAGCGCCCAGGCAAAGCCGGTAAGGGGTGCGGTTCCCGCCGTCATGGCCCCCGGTAGGAAGATGACGGCGAGGCCGGCGATGCCGCAGAGCGCGCCCCAGACGAAGCCAGCGGAAATCGGAGCGCCGAGCCATCCACGTGCGATCAGCGCTGCTGCTAGCGACGACGTCGACAGCACGAGTGCGGCAAGACCGCTCGGCATCCGCGCCGCCGCCTCATAGAAGGAGATGAAGGCGACGGCGAAGAACAGCACGCCCTGCAATGCCACCATCGGCCGATCTTTCCGCGGGATCGCAAGCGGGATGCCGCGGATCAGTCCATAGCCGAGCAAGAGGAGACCGGCGAGCGTCATGCGTAACGCCACCGACCAGGGCGCCGGTGTCACGCCCGCCTGCATCGCGGTCGCCAGCGCGCCGCCGCCCCAGAGCATCGCGGTCAATGCGAACAAAAGCGCCGTCATGAGGCGCCGCTGTCCGCGAGCAGCGCGCGCCAGCCGCCGGCATCGATACGGGCGCTCTCGGCTTCGAACCGGGTGAGCGCGGAGCCGAGTGTCGCGCGCTCCGCGTCGGACAGGCGCGCGAGCAGCCGCGCCTCGATCGCGGTTCCGAGCGCGGCGATTCGGTTGAAGGCAGTGCGGCCGCTGCGCGTGATGCTGACGGCGGCCTGGCGCCGGTCGCTCTTGCCGGAGCGGCGGACCGCAAAGCCGAGCTCGGTGAGCTGGCCGATGCCGCGGCTCACCGCGAACGGATCGAGCGCGCAGGCGCGGCCGATGTCCGAGGCATTGGCGCCGTCGCGCTCGGCGATCACGGCGAGGATGCGCCAGGCGGCCTGGCTCAATCCGAAGGTCTCGCTGTAGAACGCCTCGAGCGGACGCGCGACCTGCGCTGCGACCAGGAACAGCCGGTAGGGCAGCCAGCTGCTGAGCTTCAGGGCGTCGTCGTCGGCAAGGGCGGGCTGTCTCATGAGCGAAAGCTCGCACAGATGGTTGCAAATTGCAAGTATATTGCAATCGTCTCTTGGGCGCGATCCGCATAGGCGCGCAAATCCCGCCACACTTGTCACTCCCACCGCGGGCTGCCGTCGCGCCAGATTGGGCCATGAGCAATGACGCGCGACGGAACGGCAGTTCGCTCCACGCGTTCGTCTGATCAGGAGGTAGACCCGTCATGACTTCATCTCCCGGAAATAACGGCAACGGAAAGAGCGCGATGCAGGCGCCGCCCGTGGTGTCGCGCGAGGCGTGGGAGGCCGCACGCCTGGAACTGCTGGTGAAGGAAAAGGAACAGATGCGCGCCCGCGATGCGCTTTCCGCCGCCCGCCGGCGCATGCCCTGGCTGGCGGTCGAGCAGGCCTATGCGTTCGAAGGACCGAACGGCAAGGTCAGCCTGCTCGACCTGTTCGAGGGCCGCCGGCAACTGATCGTCTATCGCGCCTTCTTCGAGCCCGGCGTGTTCGGCTGGCCGGACCATGCCTGTCGCGGCTGCTCGCTCGGCGCCGACCAGGTCAGCCATCTCTCCCATCTCAACCAGCGCGACACCACGCTGGTCTACGCCTCGCGCGCGCCGCAGGCCGACATCGCGAAACTGAAGGCGCGGATGGGCTGGGTGATGCCCTGGTACACCATCACCGACAGTTTCGACGCGGATTTCGGCGTCGGCGAATGGCACGGCCACAACGTGTTCTTCCGCGACGGCGAGAAGATCTATCGCACCTATCTCATCAACAGCCGCGGCGACGAGGCGATGGGAACGGTGTGGAGCTATCTCGACATCACGCCGCTCGGCCGCCAGGAGGCCTGGGAGGATTCGCCCAAGGGCTATCCGCAGACGCCACCGTACAAATGGTGGAACTGGCACGACAATTATGAGGTCGAGGCCACGACGAATGCGCGGTGGGATGCAGTCACTGATGCCGGCGTGGCTGCATTCCGCAAGATTGCCGAGGAAGAGCGCAAGGCGACATAGGTCGTCGACAGAGCAGGGCGATCCGGGGTGGAGCAGGGAGGACGCGTTCGCGTCCTCCTATTGCTGGTCCTTCGCTGCGATCGCCTTCAGGGCCGACAACGTCTGGCGCAATCCGCGATCGAGCCGCTTGTCGCGGCGGATCACGACGGCGAGCCGGCGATAGAGCTTCGGCGACAGCGAGCGCACCACGAGGTCGCGCTGCTTCGCCGATACCGCCATGCCCGGCAGAATGGCGCAGCCGAGCCCGGCGCGCACCATCTCCTTGATGGCCTCGACGCTGCCGAGCGACATCAGCGGTTTCAGCGTGACGCCGCCGCGCGCCAGCCATTCATCCGCGGTGCGCCTTGTGTTGCCGCCGGGCTCGAACAGCAGGAGCGGCCGGGTCGACAGCACGCCAGGTGTGATCCGCGTCGGCAGCACCATGTCGCGCGGCGCGATCAGGACGAACTCGTCATCCAGCACCGGCGTGATGTCAAAGCTTCGTCCCGAGACCGGCAGCGTGACGAGGCCGATGTCGATGGTGTTGTCCTCGACCGCCTTGGCGATCTCGGCCGTGTTGCCGGTCGTGACCGTGATCTCGAGCGAGGGCAGCGCGGTGCGCAACGCCTTCAGGATCGGCGGCAGCAGGAAGATGCAGGCGGTGGCGCCGGTGCCGAGCCGGACACGGCCGGCCTTTCCCGTCGTATGGTGCGCGACGGCATCGACGGCGGAGGCGACCGCGCCATTGATCTGCCGGGCATGCGCCAGCAATGCGCTGCCGGCGGCGGTCGGCTGGGCCTTGCGTCCGACCCGCTCGATCAGGGTTGCATTGAGGCTGCGTTCGAGCTGGCGCACCTGCAGGCTCACCGCCGGTTGCGTCAATTGCAGCCGTTCGGCCGCGGCCGAGAAGCTGCCGCGCTCGACCACGACGAGGAAGGTCTGGAGGTAATCCAGGTTGAGATTCTTCATCAAAGCATCTCTTATGCTGTGCATAAGCAGTCAAAGCTTCCCTTATATAATGCCAGGCGGCATGGTGGGGCAACGCTGACGGATGGTGCCGGAGCAAGAGAGCCGTGCGAGGATGAAGAGATGACTGACGACATCGCGAACGTCGCGATCCGCGACGCCACCGAGACCGACATGGCGGAGGTGCAGCGCATCTACCAGCACCACGTCCTGCACGGGCTGGCGACGTTCGAGGAGGTGCCGCCGACGCTGGACGAGATGCTCCGCCGCCGCGCCGCCGTGCTGGCGGCAGGGCTCCCGTATTTGGTGGCCGAGCTCGGCGGGCGCGTCGGCGGCTACTCCTACGCCACGGCGTACCGGCCGCGGCCGGCCTATCGGCACACAATCGAGGACTCGGTCTATGTATCGGAGGACCTGCGCGGCCGCCGGATCGGGGCGGCCTTGCTCGGTGCGTTGATCGCGCGGGCCGAGATGGGGCCGTGGCGGCAGATGCTCGCGGTGATCGGCAACAGCGGCAATGCGGGCTCGATCGCGCTGCATCGTCGCATGGGCTTTGAGCCGGTCGGCACGCTGAAGTCGGTCGGCTTCAAGCTCGGGCAATGGGTCGACACGGTGCTGATGCAGCGCGCGCTCGGGCCGGGTGACACGGTCGCGCCGTCTGACACCGGCGGGATCACGCGGTGATCGCACGCCGGGTCGTCGTCGCGCTGGGACTTGGCCAGCTGATCTCCTGGGGCGTCACCTACTATCTGATCGGCGGCTTCGGCGAGCAGATCTCGGCCGATCTCGGCTGGAGCCGCGACATCGTCTATGGCGGCTTTGCCGCAGCACTCCTGGTGATGGGCCTGACGTCGCCGCTCGCGGGCCGGTGGGTCGATCGCCGCGGCGGCAGGGATGTCATGGTCGCAGGCGCGATCATCAACGCCATCGGCTGCGTCGGCCTCGCGCTCGCGCATCGGCCCGCGACCTATTTCGCGTCCTGGATCGTGCTCGGCCTCGGCATGCGGCTGACGTTGTACGATGCGGCCTTCGCGACGCTGGCCCGGATCGGCGGGCCGGACGCGCGGCGCGCGATGTCCGAGATCACGCTGCTCGGCGGCCTTGCGGCCACCGTGTTCTGGCCGCTCGGACATATCCTGTCGGAGTATGTTGGCTGGCGCGCCGCGCTGCTCGGCAATGCAGGTTTCTCGCTGCTGACGATCCCGCTCGCGCTGGTGATTCCGGACCGGCGTTATGCCGGCCCGTCGAGCCCGGGTGCGGCGGCGCCAAGGCAACCGCTCGCGGCGAGCCCGCGGCAGGTGGTCATTGCGGGCGGGCTCTATGCCGTGATCACCACCGGCGCCAATTTCCTCAACGCCGGCATGTCCGCCCATATGATCGCGGTCCTCACCGGCCTCGGGCTGACTGCCTCGGTTGCGGTCTGGATCGCCACGCTGCGGGGCATCGGGCAATCGGCGGCGCGGTTCTGCGAAATATTGTTCGGCCGTCGCATTGATCCGTTCGTCCTCAACCTGATGGCCTGCCTGATCATGCCGCTGTCCTTCGTGGCCGGGCTGTTCAGCGGGGCTTCGAAGGAGATGGCGGTTGCGTTTGCGCTGCTGTACGGCGCCTGCAACGGCATCCTGACCATCACGCGGGGCACGCTGCCGCTGATCCTGTTCGATCATCGCAGCTACGGGACGATCGTGGGCAGGTTGATCGTGCCGAGCTTCATGCTGCCGGCGGCGGCGCCGCTGATCTATGCCGTCGTGATCGATCGGGTCGGCAATGCGGGCGCGCTGTATTTGTCGATCGCCATTGCCATGGTCACGTTGCTTGCAGCGTGTATGCTGAAGCTGTTGTTTCGGCGAGCGCCCTGAGCGACTGCCGGACTTCGCGCTTGGCAGGCAATGGGAGAAACAAGAAAAATGCGATCACAGAAGAGGCAACCGCTCGCCGCGCTTCTGCTGGCTGCCGGTCTGCTCTGCGGCGGAACCGGCGTGTCCGCCGCCGAAACCGCCGCGCCCCAGCCATCCGAAGGCGACAAGACCGTCGCCCTGCTCAAGAAGCTGATCAGCTTCGACACCTCCAACGCACCGGGCGACACCAGGGCCGTCGCCGAATATCTGAAGTCGCAATTCGCGCCGCTCGGCGCCGAGGTCGACATCTTCGTCGCGCCGAACGGCAAGGCCGCGCATTTCATCGCGCGGCTGCGCGGCGACGGCTCGAAGAGGCCGGTGCTGCTGGCGGCGCATGCCGACGTGGTTCCGGTCGAGCGGGAGAAATGGACCGTCGAGCCGTTCGCCGGCATCGAGAAGGACGGTTTCATCTACGGCCGCGGCGCGATGGATTTCAAGGGCGGGCTCGCCGTGTTCGCACGCGCGGTGATGCGGCTGGCGGAGGAGAAGACGCCGCTGGCGCGGGACGTGATCTTGCTCGCCGAGGCGGATGAGGAGCAGGGGCAGTACACCACGGCGTGGCTGGCCAAGGATCACTGGGACAAGATCGACGCCGAGTTCGCGCTGAACGAGGGCGGCTATGTGCTGCAGGGGCGCGACGGCACGGTGCGGCAAATCAACGTCACGACGGCCGACAAGCTCTCCGCCACCTTCGTGCTGAAGGCGACCGGCCGTTCCGGCCATTCGTCGCGCCCGTTCCCGCCTGATGAGATGGCCAACAGCCGTCTGATCGCGGCGCTGGCCAAGCTCGCCGAGCATGATCCCAGGGTCAAGGTCGTGCCGGCGTCCGCGGCCTATTTCAGGGCGCTGCTCCCGATCAGCTCCGTGCAGGTGGCCGCCGACATCACCGCGCTCTTGAACGCGAGAAGCGACGACGATCTGCAATCGGCCGGCAACCGACTGGTCTCGGACAGTTCCGGCGACGGCCTGCTGCTGCACGCGCTGCTGCGCGACACCATGGTGATCACGATGATCGACGCCGGCATCAAGCCGAACGTGATCCCGGGCGAAGCCAAGGCGGTGGTGAACACGCGCCTGCTGCCGGGAACAACCACCGACCAGATGATCGCCGAGATCAAGCAGGTGATCGCCGATCCCGATATCGAGGTCAGCATCATGACGTCGCTGACCCTGGAGGAGGCGCGCGAGCTCTATCTGAAGCGGACCAACGCGCCGGCATCTCCGGTCAACACCGCGCTCTATGCAGCGCTGGAGCGCAACGCCAAGCAGATCTGGAAGCGCGCCGTGCTGGTGCCGACCCTGTTCGAGGCCGGGACCGACGCCATGGCGTGGCGCGAGCGAAACGTGCCGGTCTATGGCATCTATCCCTATCCGCTGGACAACGACATCCTGAGCCGCATGCACGGCAATGACGAGCGGATCGGCGTCGCGCAGCTGCGGGAGGGATCGGAGTGGATCTACAACACGCTGCGCGAGGTCGCGAAGAAGTAGCGGTTCAGCCCGCAGCCGGCTCGCGCGGCAGCCACAGCGACAGCCAGCCGCCGAGCGCCAATAGCGCGACGTTGCAGCCGAGCGCGATCGTGAAGGCGCGGGCATAGTCGTCGGCACCGGGGTGCGGCCCGAGCAGGCTGTAGAAGATGCCGCCGATCACAGCGACCCCGAGTGCGGCGCCGATCTGGAAGGTGGAGATCATCATGCCCGAGGCGAGCCCGGCATGGCGCGGAGCGATGCTGCCGATCACCACCTTGATCACCGCAGGCATCACGGTGCCGTAACCGAGGCCACCGCAGATCAGGCCGAACGTCACGCTGTCGGGGAGGAGGCCGCCGACCGACAGCATCACGGTGCCGAAGCCGATCACCTGCAGCGCAAAGCCCAAGGTCAGCGTGCGCGCGCCGAGCAATTGCATCACGTAGGATGAGATCAGCGAACTGACGAAGAAGCCGACGGCGAAGGGCAGGGTGGCAAGGCCCGCAGCCAACGGGGTCTCGTGCAATCCGCTTTGCAGATAGACCGCAAAGGTCAGATAGAACGACGACATCATGTAGTAGGCGAGCGCGATCACCAGTCCGATCACGAAATCGCTGTTGCGCAGCAGATGCAGCGCGACCAGCGGGTCGCCGCCACGGGCTGCCAGGTGCGCCTCGAAGCGGACGAACGCCGTGAGCAGCAGTGGAGACGCCAGCAGCATGACGAGGATCCAGATCGGCCAGCCGGCTTCCCGACCCTCGATCAGCGGATAGACCAAGAGGCCGAGCGTCAACGACAGCAGGATGACGCCGCCGATGTCGAGCCGCTGCGCGTGCGCGGCGCGCGTCTCGGTCAGCAGCAGCAGGCCTCCGATCAGGGCGGCGAGCCCGATCGGGATGTTGATCAGGAAGATCGCCTGCCAGGCGAGCCCGAACGGATGCGCCGAGACCAGCACGCCGCCGAGCACCTGGCCGCAGATGTTGGCGAGGCCGAAGGTCGCGCCGTACAACGCCAGCGCACGCCCCTGTTCGGCGGTCGGAAACAGCACGCGGATCGAGGCCAGCACTTGCGGCGCCATCGCGGTGGCGGTGAGGCCCTGGAGAATGCGGCCGGCGACGAGGACGGCCGGCGACCAGGCGACGCCGCACAGCGCCGAGGCGATGGTGAAGCCTGCGACGCCGAGCAGGAACATCTGCCGTCGTCCGAACAGGTCACCGAGCCTGCCGCCGGTGATCAGGAACACCGCATAGGTCGCGGCATAGGCCGAGATCACGAACTGGACCTCGCTCGCGGTGGCGCCGAGATCGTCGCGAATGGCCGGCAGCGCGACGTTGACGACATTGAAATCGAGGATCGGCAGGAAGGCGCCGGTCAGCAGTACCGGCAGGGCAAGCCAGCGCCGCGGGTCCGTACCCGCATGATGGGCGCGCTGCAATTCCGATCGATCGGCCGTTTCGGTGGTCATGTTTCACCTCGCTGCATTTGATGTGTTGAGGTGCGATGTGGCCTGTCCATCAATGATAAGATATTCTCCGACAATGCGAATGGAGTTTGCAAAAATGCACAAGGAGCTGGCCTGGGACGATCTGCGTGTGGTGCTTGCGGTGTTTCGCGAGGGCTCGCTGTCCGGCGCCGCGCGGCGGCTGGGCGTGACGCATTCGACGGTGTTCCGCCGGCTCGGCGCGATCGAGCGGGACGCCGGCGTGCGGCTGTTCGAGCGCTTTCGCGACGGCTATTCGGCGACGCCGGCCGGCGAGACCGCGGCCGAATGCGCCATTCGGCTCGAGGACGCGGTGCTGACGCTGGGGCGCAAGCTGTCCGGTCAGGACCTGCGGCCCTCGGGAACGGTGCGGATCACGACGACGGATACGCTCGGTGCCATCCTGATGCGGCACGTCGGGGCGATGCGCACCGCGCATCCGGACATCCAGCTCGAGATCGCGGTATCGAACGCGATGGCCAATCTCACCCGCCGCGAGGCCGACATCGCGATCCGGCCGACGCCGGCGCCGTCCGAATTGCTGGTCGGGCGGCGCGTCGCCGACATCACGCATGCGATCTATGGATCGCACGCCTATCTGTCGCGGCGCGACACCAGGGATCTGGCCGCGCTCGACTGGATCGAGCTCGACGATGCGCTGGCCGCGACCGTCATCGGACGCTGGATGCAGGACAACGTCCATGCGCCGCGGATCGCCTGCCGGGTCGACACACTTCTGGCGCTGCGCGATGCCGCGGAGGCCGGACTGGGGATTGCCGTGCTGCCTTGTTATGTCGGCGACGCCGCCGTGGGCCTGCGCCGCGTCGCGCCGAAGACGCTTCCCGAGCCGCGCTCGGCGTTATGGCTGCTCACCCATGACGATCTCAGGCGCACGGCGCGCATCCGCGCCACGCTCGACGTGCTGGCCAAGGCCTTTGCATCCGAGCGCAAGCTGTTCGAGGGCAGGCAGGCGGCGCGTCATCGCTGATGCGATGGCGCGGGGTGGTCACGAAACGCGGCGGCGAGGATCTTGAGCGCGGCACGCGACCTTGCATCCGAGAGCGTCGACAGCAGCACGATCTCGGAGGCGGGCAGCGCCGGCAGGCCGAACCGCTCGCTCACCTCGATCGTGCCTGATGGCGCCATCCGGCACGAGAACACCGAGATAGCGAGGCCCGCCGAGACCGCTTCGGCGACTGCGAAGGATCCGCAGCCGAGGAAGACCTCGTCCCACGGCAGGCCGGCCGCGTCGAGCGCGCGGGTTGCCACGTTGAGGATGCCGCAGGCCGGCGAGGATGCGGCCAGGCGCAGCGGCCGGCCGGGATGATGCACGAAGTCGGGCGTGGCAAACCAGCCGAACTGGTCGGGGCCGAGAACCACGCCGTCGCGGCGGTCATCCTCACGGAAGATGATCACCGCGTCGATGACCCCGCGATCGAAGGCATCCAGCAGGTCGCGCGCATCGTCGAGCCGCACCTCGATCGTCAGCGCCGGGTCATGGGCACTCAGCCGCGCCAGCACTGTCGGAAGTTCGGCCGCGCCGACATGGGTGGCGACCCCCAATGAGAAGCGCCGACGCTCCGAGGATAGTCCGGCGATGGCGCGGTCATGCGCGGCGAGGAAGGCGCGTGCGGAGTCGAGAAACACGGCGCCCTGTGCCGACAGGCGCACCAGCCGCGGTGTCCGCTCGACCAGTCTCTGCCCGAGCTTCTCTTCCAGTCGCTTCAGCTTCACGCTGATCGCGCCTTGCGTGGTGCCGAGCGCGTCCGCGGCGCGGGTGAAACTCTGGAGATCGGCGATCGTCACGAACGCCTTGACGGCATCGACATCGAGTGTGGTCACGGCAGTTATCCGGATTTGTTGTCTCTGAAATATCTAGTCATCCAGTTCCAAGATGTTCAAGCGCCACCTAGCTTTGGCTTGAGACCAACGCGGCGCGGATCCCAAGTCGCTGCTTCAACTGATCGTGTGCCAATCAGCGCGCCGCTGCTGCCAGTGCCCTGGCAGCAGCGTGGGCTATGCCATTGGCGCCTGCAATATCGAAAGGCTGAGCCATGCCACATGAACTGGGTCGTCGCGGCGTCATCGTCCTCTCCGCCATCTGTCTGTCGTGCCTGATGTTCGGATTGGAGATCTCGAGCATTCCCTCGATCCTGCCGACGCTCGAGCAGGTCCTGCACGCCGATTTCAAACAGCTGCAATGGATCATGAATGCATACACGATCGCCGTCACATCGGTGCTGATGGCGGTCGGAACGCTGGCCGACCGCTACGGGCGCAAGCGCATCTTCGTCATCGCGATATCAGCGTTCGGGCTGACGTCGTTGATGTGCGGCGTTGCCGACGATGTCGTGATGCTGATCACAGCACGCTTCCTGCAAGGCCTGAGCGGCGGCGCACTGCTGATCTGCCAGATTGCGGTGCTCTCGCATGAGTTCCAGGGCGGGCGCCAGCGCGCCGTCGCCTGGGGCTGGTGGGGCGTGATCTTCGGCATCGGCCTCGGCTTCGGCCCGATCATCGGCGGCGCGGTTGCAGCCATCCTGAGCTGGGAATGGGTGTTCCTGGTGCATGTGGTGTTCGCGGCCGTGGCGCTCGTGCTCACCATCGGCGGCGTGCATGAATCGAAAGACCCGACGGCGAGCAGCCTCGATCTCGCCGGGATCGTGACGCTGTCGGTCTCGGTGTTCTGCCTCGCCTTCTACATCACGCAAGGGCCCGATCTCGGCTTCACGAGCGCGGCGGCGCTCGTGATCCTCGGTGTCTCCGTTGCGAGCCTGGTCGCATTCCTGATCGCCGAGCGGGTCAGCCGGCGGCCGATGTTCGATTTCTCCGTGTTCCGGATTCCCGCGTTCTCCGGCGCGATCATCGGCTCGTCCGCGATGAACCTCAGCTATTGGCCATTCATGATCTATCTGCCGATCTGGTTTCACGCAGGCCTCGGCTATGACGGCGTGTCGGCCGGTCTCGCATTGCTGGCCTACACGCTGCCGACCCTGCTGATGCCGCCGCTCGCCGAGCGGTTGTCGCTGCGCTACCAGCCTGGGTTGATCATTCCAGCCGGGCTGTTCACGATCGGTGCGGGCTTCATGCTGATGAAGCTCGGCAGTGCGGCCGCGAGGCCGGACTGGCTGAGCATGCTGCCGGGCTGCCTGATCGCCGGGATCGGCCTTGGCATCACCAACACGCCGGTGACCAACACGACGACGGGCTCGGTGTCGAGCGATCGCGCCGGCATGGCCTCGGGCATCGACATGAGCGCGCGGATGGTCTCGCTCGCGGTCAACATCGCGGTGATGGGGTTCATCCTCGCCAGCGGCGTGCTGGCGCATCTGCAGTCGGTGCTGCCCGGCCTTGATGCCGCGCAGCTCCGCCGGATCGCCGAGCGGATCGCGGCCGGCAATGTCGTATCCATGCCTGATCTCACCGGCACGGTGGTGCATGAGGCGCTGGCGAGCGGCTTCGGCTGGGTGATGCTCTATGGCGGCATCGGCGTCTGGATCATGGCCGCCATCAGCTTCCTGATCTTCAACGCGCGGCCGGCGCGGCAGGCAGAGGCGCAATGCGCGGAGTGAGCGGAAGGCTGCCGCACGCTCGCGCCCCAGGGCAGGGCGCGACGTTTCACTTCACCAATGCGAGGATCGGCTTGTCTTTTTCAACGATGTAGGTCGCAAGCTCGCTGGCAGTGACATTGCCGACATTCTTCGCCGCATGCACGGTTCCGGCCGGGATGAACAGCACGTCGCCGGCCTTCAGCGTCGCCGGCGGCTTGCCCTCGACGTCGTATTCGAGCGTGCCCGCGAGCACATAGATGATCTCCTCGCCCGGATGGGTGTGCCGGCCGAATGCGACGCCCGGTGCGAGGTCGACGCGGACCTGGACCGCCTCGCGGCCCGGCGCGCTGAGGTCGTGGCGTTGCAGGTCGGTGCGCGTGATCCCTGTCGGCTGCGCCGCCTGGGCCGTGGGTATGGTCAGGATGCTTGCGGCGATCAGCGCCGCCCTTGCGAGCACGCGTGTCGTCTTCATCAATTGGCTGGTCATCTTGATCTCCTGCTGTTGCGGACGGCGGACCGGGCCGGCCAGGCCCGGTTCGCGTCGTCGTCTTTCTCGGCGTTCAGGCGAGGGTGGTCGTGACGTCGATGTTGCCGTGGACCGCCTTGGAGTAGGGGCAGATGCCGTGGGCCGCCTCGATCAGCTCCTGCGCGACCGCACGGTCGATGCCGGGAACGTGGACGTTGAGGCGCGCGCTCAGGAAGAAGGCGCCACCGGCCTGATTGAGATCGATCTCGGCGTCGACCTCGGGCTCACGCGGCAGCTTGACCTTGCGCTGGCCTGCGGCGAGCTGGATCGCGCCGATGTAGCAGGCCGACCAGGCGGCGGCGAACAGGTTTTCCGCGGCCGGGTGCGGTTGCGGCAGCTTGACGTCGAGGAAGCCGTCGCGCGAGCGGGCGGCGCCATCAGGGCCGGCAGTGACGTGGGTCTTTCCGGTGACGAGAACCTTTGCAGCTGAGGTCATGGCGAACTCCTTTCGGTTGGATATTTAAATCGTGTCCGATCTAATCGGATGCGTGTTGAAATAATCCGGTGCCATGGCCATGTCAAGCACTTCCGATTTAATCGGATGCGATTTATATTGGTGGCGACATCACAAACTCCGGAGGGATCCGTGACCCGTTCCCCAAAAGCTGACGGCAAGGGCCGAAAACTCTCGAATTTTCTGTGCTTTGCGATCTATTCGGCCAATCTGGCCTTCGGCCGCGCCTACAAGCCGGTGCTGGATGCGGTCGGCCTGACCTATACCCAATACATCGCGATGGTGGCGCTGGCGGAAGCGGACGAGCTGACCGTCAGCGCGCTCGGCGAGAAGCTGTTCCTGGAATCCAACACGCTGACGCCGATCCT
>Ga0153933_1000104_pt1 | contig 46797 bp, 32 predicted proteins | sample TSNJ017MetaG_FD_102275 | JGI IMG/M metagenome (GOLD analysis project Ga0153933, IMG submission 102275) | Attine ant fungus gardens microbial communities from New Jersey, USA - TSNJ017 MetaG | ecosystem: Host-associated > Fungi > Mycelium > Unclassified | place: USA: New Jersey, Wharton State...
AACGGCGTCGAAGTCGATCACCGCGTCGAAGTGGCCTGCAGCGCGAATCCATTGGTTGACGGCCTGGCGGTCGGATTCGCTGAGCGGGCCGGGGTGATAGTAGTCGGAGCCGGTATAGGGCGTAATGGTGGCTCCGATGACGCGCAATCCGTGCGCGTGAGCGCGCGCGATGATCTGCTGATACGCAGCGAGCACCTGCTGCACGAGCGCGGCGTGGGCGGCCGGCGGAACCTCGCCGGTGCGCGCAAGGCCGCCCAGATCGTTCACGCCTTCGAAGACAATTACCCAGCGGACGCCTGCGGGAGCCAGCACATCGCGGTCGAAGCGGGACAACGCGTTGGGGCCGAGGCCATCGGTGAGCAGATGATTGCCGCCGATGCCCTGGTTGGATACTCCGACGCTGCGTGTGGCGGGCGAGCTTTGCAGCTTCTGCGCCAGCACATCGGTCCAGCGATCGTTGCCATTGGTGGTGGCTCCGTGGCCGTCGGTGATGGAGTCGCCGAGCGCGACGACAGACGCTGCTCCTGACGTTGCGAGCACATCGATGCCGGATACCTCGAACCAGTGGTCCACATGTTTCGCGCCGGTCAGCGTGGCTGCGGAGACGGTGTCGCCGTGGACGTAATAGGAGGTGGCCCGCGATCCGGGGTGGCTGGTCTCGCCTGCTGGCGGCGCATCGAGGTGGAAGGTGACGGCGAGATCGGAGAGCGCAGCCACGGGATACTCAAGCGGATCGGAAACGTACTCGGCTCCCGGCGGAACGGTGACGTCGCTGCTGCCCGCGAAGGTCAGCGCCTTGTCAGTCGCCGGATCGATCGCGCCTGTTGCCGGGGACATGGGGTGTGCGATGTGCACCGAGGTAAAGTGCAGCGCCTCTGTTCCGAAGGCATTCGACAGATGCACGCGGAGGGCGGAACCTCCCACGGAGAGATGGAATATCTGACGCACGGTAGCATCGCGAAGATCGTCAGGGGGCAGCGCGTTCTGCGGTTCGGGAATCTGCTGCGAGGCTCCCCAGCTGGTCACCCATGTTTGTGGCTGGAGGGCCATGGGTTTTGCTGACCGAGCGCCGAGGGTGGGAGCTGCAATGGCGGCGCCGAGAATTGCGAGAAATTTTAGTGCCTGTTTCATATTCGCGGAGTTACTATGAGTCGCCCGAAGTAAATCGCTTTTCTGAAGCGGAGCAAGAATATCACCATGGAGGCTTTTGTGCGTATCCCGTTCCGTCTCTCGTGCGCCGGCTTTTGTCTCTTCGCTTCTATCGGTTCCGCGGCATTGCTTGCTCAGAGCTCAGCATCTGTGCCGCCTCCGGTTACATTTACCGACGACCAGGACCATCAGAACATGATGGACCAGCTCGGCATCAAGGCGCTGCGGCCGGGGCCGAGCGGCAACGAGAAGGCGGCCAATCACGCCAACTACGACGAGTCGAAGGCCAGTCCGTATCCCAATCTTCCCGATCCGCTGGTGATGAATGACGGACAGAAAGTGACTACGCCGCAGATGTGGCAGGACAAGCGGCGGCCGGAGATTGTGGAGATGTTCGAGAAGTACGTTTACGGCAGAATCCCGAAAGATGTGCCGAAGGTGAAGTGGACGGTGATGGCTGTAGACCATGAACGGATCGGCTTCACTGCGGTCATTGCCAAAGATTTGATCGGCGAGGTGGACAACTCGGAATATCCGGCGATCAGCGTGAAGATTCATATGACGCTGGTGACGCCAGCGAATGCGAAGGGTCCGGTTCCGGTGCTGATGATGTTCGGGCACGCGGGATTTCCGGCTCCGAACGAGCCTTCGCCGGAAGAAATGGATCGCGTGAACAAGGCATTGAAGGCGATGCTGGTGCAGCAGGACCCTTCCTTGAAAGAGGTGTTCGCGCAACATCCGGCATGGGAGCTCGAGAAGAATACGCCGTTCCAGTTTCCGCAGCTGAATGCGGATGGCGACCCTCCGAATACCTATGAGCTGGTGGCGGCGGGGTGGGGGTTCGTGCTGTTCGATCCGGCGAGCGTGCAGGCGGACAACGGCGCTGGAATTACGCGCGGGATCATCGGCCTGGTGAACAAGGGCCAGCCGCGCAAGCCTGAGGACTGGGGCGCGCTGCGGGCATGGGCATGGGGAGCGGGCCGGGGACTGGATTATCTCGAGACCGATCCTGCAGTAGATGCGAAGCACGTGGGCATCGATGGCGTGTCGCGCTATGGAAAGGCGGCGCTGGTGACCATGGCCTTCGATCAGCGATTCGCGATGGTGCTGGTTGGGTCGTCGGGCAAGGGCGGCGCCACGCTGCTGCGCCGCAACTTCGGCGAGGCAGTCGAGAGCCTGACGGGCGGCGAGTATTACTGGATGGCGGGCAACTTCATGAAGTACGGCGCGTCGGAGGCGACCTTCGGAAGCATGAATCCGGGGCAGCTACCCGTGGACTCGAATGAGCTGATCGCGTTGTGTGCTCCGCGGCTGACGTTCATCAGCTACGGGGTTCCGGAGAAAGGCGATGCAAAATGGCTGGATCACGAAGGCAGCTTCATGGCGACGGTCGACGCGAGCCGCGTGTTCACGCTGCTGGGCGCGAAGGGGCTCGACGTGGAAGGCGACTATCACACGGCGAAGATGCCGGCCGTGAATGAGGGGCCGATCGGAGGACAGCTGGCGTGGCGGCAACACGATGGCGGGCATACCGACGCGCCCAATATGAAGTACTTCATTCAGTGGGCGGATAAATATATTGGATACACGACGCCGGCTTCGTGAGAGCTGGACTCGATGCGGTCCAGTCGAGGGGTTCACCGCGGTCTCGTTATTTTCGCGAAGCCGCGGTGAATGTTGATCAGGCGTTGGTGCCGCCGTCGACGGTGAGGTTGGCTCCAGTGATGTAGGAGGACTCGGGACTGGCGACGAATGACACCAGTGCGGCTACCTCGTCCACGGTGCCATAGCGGTTGAGCGCGGTGACAGCTTTCTGCGGCGTGGCCCAATCACCCGAGGCGGGATTCAGGTCGGTGTCGATGGGGCCGGGCTGGACATTGTTGACAGTGATGCCGCGATCTCCCACTTCCCTGGACAGACCCTGGGTGAACATCTTCACGGCTCCCTTGGTGGCTGAGTAGGGCGCGAGGCCGGGCGTCAACAGACGCTCGCCGACGCATGAGCCGATCATGATGATGCGGCCGTTGTTGTTCATGTGCTTGAGCGCGGCCTGGGTGGTGACGAAGACGCCGCGGATGTTGATGTCGATGACGCGATCAAGCTCTTCGAGGGTGGTGTCCTCGAACTTTTTGGGGATGGCGGTGCCGGCATTGTTTACGAGCACATCGATCTTGCCGAGAGCCGCGACGGCTTTTTCGACCGCACCCTTGACGGCGGCGGCATCGGCGGCGTCGGCCTGGATGGCGACGGCCTTTCCGCCGCTGGCTTCAATGGCTTTGACCACGGCGGAAGCTGCGGCGGCATCCTTGGCGTAGGTGATGGCCACGCTGGCTCCATCGGCGGCGAGACGCTTGGCGATGGCTGCGCCGATGCCGCGCGAGCCTCCGGTGACGAGCGCGACTTTATCTTTCAACTTTGACATTGGATCTCCTTTTGCTCTTCAGAAGCTATGGATGAATTCTGAAGACAATCCTCTGATGAGTTGTTTTCGGAGCTGGATTCAAGCTTGCAGGAACACGATTCATTCCTGTGCGGCGACGGCAGAAGTATCTGTCGATATTTCGCCGTCGCGTGACACTCGGATTGCCCCGATTCTCACTCCGCGCGCAGGATCTCGGTGGGGTCGGTGTCCAGCGCGCGCAGCACGGCGGGGATGGTGGCTATGAGCGCGGTGAGCAGAATGGCACATGCCGGCAATGCGATCATGTCCGCGTCGGTCGCTTTGACTTGGTAGAAGAGCGATGCGACATAACGCGCTGCGCCGAATCCGAGCGCGATGCCGGCGCAGCCTCCGAGGGCGATCATCAGGAAAACATCAGCCGTCACGATGCGCACGATGCCGGCGCGGGTCGAGCCAATCGCCATGCGGATGCCGATCTCACGGCGGCGTTTGAGGACGGAGTAGTTGAGCACTGCGTAGAGCCCGATGCCGGCGAGGAGCAGTGCGACGGCTGCGAAGAACGCTGCGAGCATGGCGATCAGACGCTCGCGAATGGTCTGGTCGCGGACGAGTTCGAGCTGCGTCGTGACGTTCGAGACATGCAGTCCGTTGTGGCGCTGCGCGATGAGCTGGCGGAGCTCATTGGCGAGAGTGAGCGGATTCTGAGCACTAGTGTGAACGGCGAAGGTGGCGAAGTCTTCCGACGTGGGAGCGGATTTGCTGTCGACTCCGGCGAATGGTGTATAGAAGACGGGGCGGTTGGGCTCGCGCAAATCGTGGTCAGGAATGTCGGGGGTGACGCCGACGATCTTGCTAGGGGGATTATTGGCACCGTGTTGAAAGGTGCGTCCGATGGCGTCCTGGCCGGGGAAGAAGGTTTTCACGAAGGTTTCGTTGACGATGGCGACTCCCGGAGAGGTGTCCTGCGAGTTAAAGTCGCGGCCAGCCACTAGCGGGATTTTCATTGTCGAGAGCCAGCCTGGAGACACGTTCAGGAAAAAGGCGGGAGTGGGGCTGGGAGGCGCGCCGTTGATCGAGATGTCGCTATTGATCCTGATGCGTCCGAGAAGTGGCCAGCCGGAGATGGCGACGGAGTCGACGCCGGGAACTGCGCAGACCGCGTCGGCAGTCTGATTCCAGACGACGGGGAGCTGGCCTTTATCGGTAACGGTTTGGAGCAGGAGCAGACGGTCGGTGGAGAAACCGAGGGGTCGATTCTGCAGGCGCTGGAAGGACGCGACGAAGAGCGCGGACAGAAAGAGCACGAGACAGCAGAAGGCGACCTGAAGAGCGATGGCTCCGCGCATGAGACGGCGCGACGAGTGTGGATCTTCTCCTCCTTTGAGCGCGGCGACAGGCCGGACAGCCGAGGCGCGAAGAGCAGGAAGCAGGCCAAGCAACACAACGACGACGAGAATGAGCGCGAGGCCGAAGCCCATTACACGCCAGTCGGCAGATAAGGCGAGGCGCGCTGGGTCGTCAGGCGGATTGATGAGGCCGAGCACAAAGGGCGCGGACCATGCGGCGAACACCGCGCCAAGGACAGTCGCGAAGAGCGCGAGCAGCGCGCTCTGCACCAGGATGAGCTGGATTAGGCGGCTGCGGCCAGCTCCGATGGAGATGCGGAGAGCCATTTCCTGCGCGCGTGCAGCGGCCTGCGCGGTCATCATATTGGCCACGTTGACGCAAGCGATGAGCAGGACAAGCGCTGCCAGCAGTCCGAGGAGGACGAAACCTTTGCGATAGTCCTTCTGCAGGTCGGAGATGCCGGCCGCCGCCGGATAGAATACGAGCTCCTTATTGAGAAGGCGGTTGAGGGTTGCCTGGGGCACGCCCTGGAAGCACGTGGAGCATCCTGCCTCAAAGGTGTGGCTGATCGCGGAGAGGTGCTCGCGTAGTGGGGCAAGGGCTGTGCCTGGATCGACGCCCGGCTTCAACATCAGAAACACGCGATGCCAGCTGGCCGCATCCAGAGTGGCGAGGCCGCTCATGCTGAGGGGCAGAAAGATATCAGTAACGGTTCCTTTTTCGGTTCCGGTGAAATCGCGCGGGCCGATGCCGATGATTTCGAAAACCTGATCGCCGATGTGAAGCGAACGGCCAAGGATATGGGGATCGCGGCCGAAGCGGTGATTCCAGTAGTCCCAGGAGAGGACTGCATAAGGACCGGCTCCGGGGGCGCGATCATCGGAGGGAGTGAGCAGGCGGCCGAGCGTGGGCTCAAGGCCAAAGAGCGGGAACATGTTGCCGGAGATATAGGCGACGTGAGCCTTCTCCGTGTTGTCACCGACGGACGAGGTAATGTCGGTGCGGTCGGCATCGCTGATGGCGATGAGGTCGGCCTCGTTCCTGGCGGCATCGCGCATCAGGTTGAAGTCTGATGTTGCCCAGTATTCGTCCTCGGTGGGGCGACCGTATAAGCCGATCACTTTACGGGACAGCACGTAGAGGCTGCTCGCATTCGAGATGGGTAGTGGCCGCCAGAGCAGGGCGTCGATGAGGCGGAAGGCTCCGACACAGGAGCCGATGCCGAGAGCGAGCGAAAGAACAGCGGCTGCGGAGGTGATCTTGTTGCGGCCGAGCTGCCGCCAGCCGAATTTGGTATCGGCGACAAGCGACTCTAGCCATCCGGTGACACGAATGCTGTGTCCGGCTTCGCGGGTGCGCAGTGTGGCTCCCGGTCCCGAACCGAGCGCACGGCGGGCTTCGTCGGGGTCGCGTCCTGAAGCGATGGCTTCTTCGATGTGAGACTGCAGCTCTTCGTCGATCTCGTGATTCAGGCGCTCGCCACGAAAAGCATTCGAGATACGCGACCACAAAGACATGTCATGCCTCCCGCAGAACCCGGTTGATAGCCAGGCTGACGGACTGCCAGCGCGACTCTTCCGCGCCGAGCTGCTTTTTGCCGGCGGCGGTGAGCTCGTAGACGCGGGCGCGGCGGCCGGTGTGCTTTTTGATCCATTCGGCGGAAATCCAGCCTGCTTCCTCCATCCGGTAGAGCGCGGGGTAGAGTGAGCCCTCCTCGGCGCGCAGCACTTCGCCGGAGGTATCGGCGATGGCAGCCATGATGGCGTATCCGTGGAGGCGCGGGCGGCGCGACAGTATTTTGAGCACGAGCAAGTCGAGGGAACCCTGGAGAGCGTCAGTTTTAGCCATGCCGAGCCGCCATATTCAGATGTCTTTATATAGATATCTAAATATCGATGTCAATGAGGAGTTGCTGAAGAAGGTTCCCGGGTTGTTTACGATTTATGAGCGGGCTGTTGATTCTTTGGCAGAAAGGTTGAGTGTGACGCTTCCTGGTGGTATCACCTATGACATCCCATGGAAGTGCTATACCCGTTGGTAACCAGTCTTGATACCAAAGGAGTATCGGCTTTTTTTAAACCGCTCTTTGCGGTTGGCACGCGCGGTGGATGTATACGAGGACAGATTTGAAATATGACGGCGATGAAAGGTGCAGCCCTCTTCGGGGTAAGCCCTGCGGAGGACATCGATTCCTCTAAATCCGATCTAGTCAGCAGCGTGCGCAAAATTGCGACAGCGGCGCCAGTCGCGGCATTTGTCCTGGTGCTATTTGGCACATTATTCGCCACGGTATTTGCGCTGCGGGTGGTGGGCCGAGTCAACAAAGAAGTTTTTCTCTGGCCGGTCACTGCGGTGGCGATGGCCCTTTCGCTGCCGCTCTGGAACCGTGGATGGAAAGAGAGAGTGCTGCTGCTGTCTGCGGCTACCATCGGATTTCTGGCCGGAGCGGGAATCGTGGGAATGCCATGGTGGCTCGCCGGCCAGGTCGCCCTGATCATGTGCTTCGATCTCATCTTCGCGGGGCTGCTTCTGGGACCCGGCATTCGATTTTTTGACGATCTGAAGCAGCAAGCGAACATGTTCCGGTTCCTGGCGACGGTGGTTGCAATCCCACTGGTGACCGGAGTGCTAGGTGGGAGCGCTGTTTCGCATTTCCTCAATCGCCCACTGCTGCAGACCATGATTTCGAGCGCTTTTGCCCAGTCGCTGGGGCTGGCGATCGTATTGCCCGCCACACTGCTGCTGCGCAGCGGTCAATACCTGAGCTTTCGCAAGCTGCGTCCGGCTTTGCTGAAGAGGGCATCCTTTTTCGGGATACTGTTTGTCCTCGCCACCTCGCTTGTCTTCTGGCAGACCAAGGGGCCATTCCTGTTCATGGTCTTTCCACCGCTGATGGGGGTTGTCTTGACGGCGGGACTGGAAGGGGCAGTGTTCAGCGCTGTGGTTCTAAGTGTGATCGGCTGGTATGGGACATCCCACGGCTATGGTCCTATCTGGCTGATGAAAGGAACGGCTCTCGAGCATCTGATGGCACTGCAGTCCTTCGTTCTGGTGAGCATTGTGACTGCGCTGCCGGTGGGAGCATTGCTGGACGAGCGGCGGAGAGCGGAGAGCAGGACAATCAAGGCGCTTCAGGATAAGAGTGAGATCGCACTACGGCTCGAGGCAAGCGAACACCTGTTTCAAAGCTTTATCGAGCACAACCCGAATGTGACCTACATCAAGGACGCAGAGGGACGATACAAGTTCTACAACCAAAAGTTTGCCGAGCTTTTCAGCATCGACGAAACCGCATGGCTGGGCCGGTGCGATCATGAGGTCTTTCCGAAAGCGGCAGCGGATGCCTTCCGCATTGTCGACCTGAAGGTGATGGAGACCAGGGAGACGGTGGAGCTGATCGAGCATGCCAAGGATTTCGAAGGGAACGAGCGCAGCTTTAAATCGATCAAATTCGCTTACCAGGATCTGGATGGGCAGATGATGCTGGCCGGCATTTCCGTCGACATGACGCAAGAGGCCGCGCGCGAGGCGGCGCTGCATGAAGCTTTGCGGGAGAAGACCGAGCTTTCACAGCAGATTGAGACCAGCCGGCACCTTCTGGAAAATTTCCTGCACTACACTCCAAACCTGACCTATGTGAAAGACGACCAGGGCAAGTTCGTTTTTTATAACCGCGAGGTGGAGAAGTTTTTCGGCATCAGCTCCACCGAGTGGCTGGGCCGGACGATCTCCGAGGTGCGTCCTCCGGCGGAGGCTGCACGGTATGTTGCGCAGGACCGGCAGCTGCTCGCCGACGGGCACAACATCGAGGTGATTGACGAAATCCCGGACCAGAACGGCATGATCCACAAGTTCAAGTCGGTCAAGTTTTCCTACAAGAACATCGATGGCCGCACCATGCTGGCCAAAATTTCCCAGGATATTACCGACCAGCTCACGCGTGAAGATGAACTCGCTGCCGCCAATCGCCAGCTTGAAGTGCTGGCGATGACGGATACGCTCACTGGAGTTTCCAATCGCAGGGCGTTCGAGTCGCGCGCCGAAATTGAGTTTGCGCTGGTTGCGCGGAAGCATCTTCCACTCTCGATTCTGGTTTTGGACATCGATAACTTCAAGCAGCGAAATGACGCATTCGGCCACGCCGTGGGCGATGAGGCGCTAAAGGCGCTGGCGCATGTGCTCAAGAACTGCATTCGCGGCAAAGATCTGGCTGCCCGCCTGGGCGGCGAAGAGTTCGGGCTGCTTCTTCCGGAGACGGATACGGACGCGGCGATGCGGGTCGCCGAACGGGTGCAAGCGGCTCTGCGCGCGGCTCCGCATGGGCCTGTCGTTCTCACGGTCAGCATCGGCGTGGCGACCACGGCGGACAAACGCGTCTCCAGCTGGGAGCGGCTGCTGTCAGAGGCGGACGATGCGATGTATGTGGCCAAGCGGACGGGCAAGAATCGAACCATTCATCGGCAGCACCTGCCGGCTCAGTTCATGAAGCCTGGGGATGGGGCGACTGCGATTGTTTGAGTTGGTGGGTAGTGTGCTCTGTCCATCATTCATGCCGCAACTCCCGGTTAGAGGGGCATGTGTAAGTGTGGTGAAATCCTACGTCTCAAAGTCGAGACGTGGGGCACCCGGGCTTTCGGTGGTCTAATTTTCGCGGGATACTGCGTAGTAGCCTGTTCGCGCTTGAACATTGGCATTGGAGAGCTTGCAGCGAAGGCCGATGTGATGGAATGATCCGTCGCGTCTGAGTTTCGATGGCGCGAAATCCAATAAATATTGGGTTCTTTGATCGTTATCCATGATCTGGACATCCTTCTCGATCTGCTCAGAATTCGGATTCAAAAAGATGCGTCCACCGCTCTGGGATGTGAGTGCTTCGAGAGTTTTCCTGCCCTCGGACGAGCCTCTCAGGTTCCATTGATTCGTAAAGATGTAAATTGCAGTGCGAGAGCGCTGACATCTGTCGATCACATCGTCGATCCGGGCGTGGCTTGCGTTATCGACGCCATCGGTGAAAAGCACAATAAAGTTTCCTGTGACATTGTCACGATCCGAACTCCAGCGATCGCGGCAAGCTTTGTAAAGAGAATCGAAGATCGCTGTTCCCGAGGTGCCGTAGTCCCTACTAGGGACTGTGTGAATACCCGCGATTATCGACTCAGGCCGGTCGGTCCACTCCTGAGTAATTTGAATGTCGGTTCCAAAGCCCATCACAAACGCTCGATCGATGCCTTTCCTGAGCATCTTCTCTGCGTAAAGCTTGGCTATGTATTCATTCACTTCAAGTTCGTTTTCCATCGAATCGCTGGCATCGATGATGAAACCAACTCGAACTGGCAGGTCACGGTAGAAGTGAAAGGCGGAAATTCTCTGTTGCAGCTTGCCTTGATCAGTGAGCAGGAATTGGTTTTGACTCAGGTTGTCGATGGAACTGCCGTGCTTATCTGAAACATGAAAGGTCAGGCTTACTTCGTCCACGCCGAGTTTGAGCGTGAAAGGTTCATCCTGCCCGGGAGCCTGCTCGAGTTGCTGGGTGTTTGCTGCGAAACCAGCCAGAAAAGTAACCATCAAAAGCGAGATAACGGTACGGCGCCGGAAAAGTCCCAAGCTTCACGCTCTCCTGCGGGCTTCAAAACTCGATTTCGATTGTAGTGGTCATGTTCTTTCGAGCAATTGAGAAAGTCGACCTGCTATAATCAAATCACGCTCAGTTGTTTGGCATGTGAGCCGCTCTTGCTTTCATCCAGCTCGATCGCCTGGCAGTGTAGTTTCCAAGCCCCTCAGCGTAATGGCCGCTCCTATGTTGCGAGCGGGCCAGGCCGTCGCACGGTGAGTCTTCCCGAGAGCGTTTTACGGCCGAAGACGCAGCGTTCGGAACAACGCCGAGATCAGCGCTCAGTCTGCGCTCCCTGGTTCAGTCAAGCCAGCTCAGTCCTTCCTTACGCCCTTACTCAACTTCCCGCTGGACGCGTGTCCGGACGATGGAAGACAGCAATTGCGGCAGCCGCTGTGTGTCCGCACGACGGACACGAGGATGAACGCCGGGCCAGGCCGCCTTTAAGGATTAAGTGAATACCATTCAAGAAACCGCAACTTCCCAGGAAACCACTCAGGGAGCCGCAGTTCAGTTTTCGAATTTCAACATCTCCGCCGCGCTCAAGCAGCAGCTTGCGTCGGCTAACTTTGTAACTCCCACGCCCGTGCAATCGGGAGCCATTCCCCCCGCGCTCGAAGGCCGCGATGTTCTGGCCACGGCGCAGACCGGCACCGGCAAGACTCTGAGCTTTCTGATTCCGCTGATCGAGCGGATGGCGGCGATCAACGAAGCCAAGACTCCCGAGCATGCGAAATCCAAGACCGTCAAGGGCGCGCAGGCGCTGGTGCTTCTGCCCACGCGTGAGCTGGCCATCCAGGTGGTCGAAGCCTACAAGCAGCTCACCCGCAGCTACAAGAATGCTGCCGTGGTGGTGGGCGGCATGGCCGAGGGTCCGCAGCTGCAGGCGATCCGCAACGGCGCGCGTCTGATCGTGGCCACTCCAGGCCGTCTCGAGGATTTTCTCAGCCGCCGGCTGGTGAACCTGAGCGGCGTGAAGATGCTGGTTCTGGACGAAGTGGACCGCATGCTGGACATGGGCTTTCAGCCGGCGATCCGGCGCATTGTGCAGGCCCTGCCTGCCGACCGCCAGACGCTTTGCTATTCGGCGACGCTGAGCGCGGGCATCCGCGAGGTGGTTCGCGATTACGTGAGGAATCCGGCGCGGGTCGAGATCGGTTCGGTGCTCAAGCCTTCCGAGAACGTCGAGCTGCAGACATTCGAAGTTCCCACGGACAAGAAGCATGAGCTGCTGGAGCACCTGCTCGAGCAGCATCCAGGCAGCACGCTGGTCTTTGTGCGTACGAAGCATGGAGCCGACCGGGTGGCGCGGCGCCTGGAGCGCAGCGGGCACAAGGCGACGCAGATCCACGGCGACCGCTCCCAGTCGCAGCGCAACTCGGCGCTGAAGAGCTTTGCCGAGGGACGGCACCGGGTGCTGGTCGCGACGGACGTTGCCGCTCGCGGCATCGATGTGGCGGACGTGGCGCACGTGGTGAACTACGACATGCCGCGTGAGGCGGAAGATTTCGTGCATCGCATCGGCCGCACGGGACGCGCATCGGCCAAGGGCAAGGCTTCGACCTTTGCCGCTCCGGAAGAGGCAAGTCTTCTGCGCAAGATGGAGAAGACGCTGCGCATCCAGACGAAGCGTTACCGGGTGCGATTGAATGAAGGGGTCGTAGCGGGGCGGTAAGAAGCTCCAGCTAAAAGAGCGGTCAGCTAAGAGCCGGCCAGCTGAAGTCCGGTCAGCGATGAACCGGTCGGCTTAAAGGCGTGGTGCTTCGATGGCTGGCTTCAGCCGTCCCTTTCGGGACTTATCATTCTCTGCAACCGTAGCTCCGCACTTTGTGCGGGGCTATTTTCATGCGTCCCTTCGGGACTGTTCGTGGAATCCCACATCTAAGAAGCGAGATGTGGGGCACGCGGCCTGGTTTCGCTGACCGCTTTTCAGCTAGCAGAAACCTGGCTGGCCGGTTCTGAGCTGACCGCTTGTTAGCTGCTTCAATCCAGTCTTACCAGATACGCTTCGCCTTCTTTGGGCTGCAGCTCTCTGGCTATATCGCCGGCGCGGCTGCGGTCGTCTCCGGCGGGGCGGATTCTTACCCAGTGGCCGGTGGGTCCGGTGAATTCGATGACATTCGCGGCCCGATATTTGCGCTGCAGATGATCCTGGAGCTTGAGGGCTTCGTGCTCGCTTGAGAAGGCGCCGATCTGGACGCACCAGCGTCCGCCTTGCGCGATAGGCTTGGGGGCTTCGTAGACATCGATCCTTACCCGGGCGGTGCCGGGACGCCAGACGCCTACCGCTTTGGCTGCGCCGACAGAGAGATCGAGAACGCGGTCGGGAACGAAGGGGCCGCGGTCGGTGATGCGCATGGTTGCCGCCTGGCCGGTCTGCAGGTTGGTGACGCGAATCAGCGAGCCCATGGGCAGGGTGCGGTGGGCAGCGGTGACGGCGTTCTGGTCGAAGATCTCGCCGTTGGCTCCGCGACGCTTGTTGTAGGGTGGTCCGTACCAGCTGGCCATGCCGGTTTCGCTGTAGATCGGGGCGCGGGATTCGGCGCCTGCAGACTCCGGCGGATTGGCCGCGGGTGGAATGTTGCTCTCGGCAACGGCCGGCGGAGGCTGCGTGATTGCGGGAGGCGGCGGCGTGTAGACGGCCTGTGGCTTATGGCTGCATCCGGCGACGATGAGCAGAGCGGAAGAGCTGAGGACGGTCAGCGGAGCTGTGAAGTGGCGACGCATCTGCATCATCAGGACCCGGTATTGGGTCACGAGTTGTGGCGTTCCCATTTGTCGGCGAGCTTGTTCAGCTGCTCGGAGGCGGCTCGCAACGCTTTGAGGGAGTTGGCGCGGATATCGGGTACGACCTCGTCGTTGAGATAGGCGATGACCTTCTTTACCTCTTCTTCGAGGCGAGGCATGGCCTCGCCGACCTTCTGATCGACTTTCCGGCCAAACTCCTCGAATCCGTGACGCGACTCGCCGGTCATAAGCATCTTCTCCCAATACGACTTCCGCATGGTCAGTATCCGCGCGCAAAAAAACGAAAGCAATGCGAGTTCGGCGGACAAGTGCCTGGGGAGTTAACGGCAACGCGGTATGAATTTTTTTTCACGCGCCACGGCGGCTCTGTTGTAACGTCCTATACATCTCGTCGACGCGAACACCTCTCTAAAGACGAAGCGGGTAAGTCCGCAGCCGTCAAGGGTTTCGCAGAACTCCTGCGGCAACAGCTTCTCAAGTCGAATATTTTAAGGACAGCATTCTGATGGCCTCTACGAAGTTCGCAGCGAGACTCTTCTCTTTTACCCTTCTTTTTTTAACGGCTCTTTCCGCACATGCGCAGGATGCGAATCCCTTGCCGAACGCTCCGGTTCCGGCGCACGCCTCCGACACGACTCACATCGCTCCTAACAAGTTCTACGGGGTCGTCGACCCGGGAACTCCCGCGGCCCCGCTGAGCGTCGGCGACAAAATGACGTTCTGGTTGCATGAAGAGTTCAGTCCGCTGGGTCTGGTGCCCTTATTTTCCGCCGCCGGATATGCGCAGGTGACCAATGGCGACCCGAAATACGGCAGCGATTCCGGGGCATTCGGCGAACGCCTGGGTGCGATCGCGCTCCGCCAGGCGAGCATGAGATTTTTCTCCGACAGCTTGTTCCCAACGATTTTGCGCACCGACCCGCGCTACTTCCGCATGGGCTCGGGCTCGGTGGGGAAGCGCGGAGTATACGCGCTGGAACGCCTGGTGGTTATCCAGAACGATTCGGGTAAGCGGGTGGTGAACTATTCCGACCTTGCCGGCCGTCTGGCCGGAGCGGGTCTGACGGCGACCTACTATCCATCGCCGAGCGTAAAGTCCACGGTGGTCCTGGAAACCTGGGGGACGTCAGTGGGGGGCGCGGCTGTCGGCAACCTCTTCGACGAGTTCTGGCCGGACATTCGGGACGCGGTGTTTCACCACAATCACAAATCGAAGACCGGGCAGAAGGATGCGGGGAGTACGAAGTAGCTGTCAGCTGGCGAAGCGGTTAGCTATGTGCCGGTCAGCTAAAGTCCGGGCAGCTAAAAGCGGTTAGCTCAAGTTCGGTTCGCAGGGCTGGATGGTGGGCGCGGGATTTGATTCAGGATCATGTGCTGCCGTCCCACATCTCAGAATCGAGATGTGGGGCACCCGGCGACGAAATAGTCCTTAGAAGCGGATGTAGGCGCCGACCATGGGTTCTGAGGTGAGGCGGTAGGCGTTGGTGGTCAGCGCCGCTTCTCCGAAGTCCGGCGTTTTGTAATAGAGGCCGCGATACTGCACGCGGACGCCGAAGTGGTCGGTGAGAAGAGACTTGTTCACGCCTACGGCGAAATTCAGTCCGGGACGACCCTGATAGGAGACGTTTTGCCCGCCGTTGAGAGAGGGCGACATGACGACCGCGCTTACGCCGGCGAGGGCGAAGGGGCGAAATCCTAGTATTCCGACCGGCGTTGTAGCCAGGTAGGAACCCGCGAAGTCATGCATGTTGTGCTGAATAGGGAAAGGCTGATCGGAATAGCGCTCGGCAAAGCGGGTGTATCCATAGCTGGCCTCATAGCCAAGCCACCAGTGATAGCTGTGGCGGAAGGCGACCTGCGCGCCTCCCGAGTGGGTGGGGTCGTCAGAGACGCCGTTGCCGGAGGTGTCCTGTGTGGTCTGATAGAGGCCACTCAGCGAGATGTCACTGTTCTTGAGGATGCTTTGCGCCCGCGCAGAAGGGGTGAAGGCTGCCAGCATGGCGAGGGTGAGGCTGGCAATAGACAAGGGAGCGATAGGCAGGCGCATCGTGTACGAAAAATCCTCCACTTTCATAGTAACTTCAGGAAAATCATCGCGTCGTGGAGCCGGTCGCGGGAGTCTTAGGAATGGACGAGCGGGAACCCGGATGGTAATCGCTGGTTCGGCATTCGCGTTGGTGGGAAAGGCGTTTTCCGATACTCTCGGTTTGCGGCTGTCCCGTTCGCGGGTCGCATTTCCCGTCCGGCTGCCAATTTTCACCATTCGGCTGCAAGGTGTTCAAAACCGCCTGCCGGTTACCTATGCTAACAATGGGTAAAGTCTTCACCGATCAGCAGTTTGCGTGAGGACGCCAAAAGTTTAGAAGTCCCCTTAGAGTTTTCATTCCCCCGACCGGCACCGATCTTGGAAGCCGGCGGAAACGACGAGCATCAGGAGAACAATTTCATGTCGAAAGCCGTCAAGTACGCCGAGAGAGCGGTAACCATTGCAGCCCAGGGCGCATGGTCTGTCTTCGAGAAGATCAACAGCATCAAGCCCAACGCTTCTTTCACGCCGAAGTGGTCCGACAAGCCTTTGCTCAAGTCGTACCAGAAAGAGAAGCCTCCCCTTGGCTGGCCCCGCACCACCGACTCGCTCTGTCCCAAGTGCGTGCCTGAGATTCGCCAGCAGATCGTGGACGGCAAGCTGCCCCACGAGATTCTGCTGAACGAGAAGGTCGGCGAGATCAAGGCGCAGATCATCGAGCGCGACGGCAAGATCCTGATGGTGAAGGATTGCCCCAAGCACGGGCACTTCGAAGACGTGATGTCGATCGACACCGCCTTCTTCAAGCACCTGGAAGAGGTTTTCCCGGGCCGCGACATCAAGGCGCACAACGACGAGGGCCTGCACAACCACGGGACTTCGACCGTAACGCACGGACGCGGATCGGTTCTTACCATCGATCTGACCAACCGCTGCAACATGATGTGCGATCCCTGCTTCATGGACGCGAACCAGGTGGGCTTCGTCCACGAACTGACGTGGGACGAGATCAAGACCATGCTGGACAACGCGATCACCATCAAGCCGCGGCGCCAGATGTCGGTTCAGTTCTCGGGTGGCGAGCCTACACTGTCGCCTTACTTCCTTGACGCGGTCGCTTACGCCCGCAAGGTTGGCTACAACTCGGTGCAGGCTGCGACCAACGGCATCGAGTTCGCGAAGTCAAAGGAACTGTGCCGCGCCGCTGCTGAAGCTGGTCTGCGCTACGCGTATCTTCAGTTCGACGGCATCGGCAACGCTGCCAACTCGCACCGCAAGGTCGGCAACCTGTTCGACGTAAAGCTCCAGGCCATCCACAACCTGCACGAGGCTGGCGTCGACATCGTTCCGGTTACGACCATCATCAACGGCATCAATAACGAGCAGGTCGGACACATCATCCAGTTCGCGCTCGACAATCCCAAGAAGATCAACTTCCTCAGCTTCCAGCCGGTTTCGTTCACGGGCCGCGACGAGGCTGTCTCCGATGAGCGCCGCGAAGCGCAGCGCTACACGCTGAGCCACATGGCGCACGACATCAAGAACCAGACGGGACTGGGCGAGCCGGTCCGCGACTGGTTCCCGATCTCGTTCATGTCGACCTTCTCCGACTGGGCTGATCTGGTGCATGGACCGAACCACGACTGGGGCCAGCTCTCCTGCGGATGCCACCCGAACTGCGGCATCGGCATGGCCCTGATGATCGACAAGGAAACCAAGGAAGCCGTTCCGGTGACCGCGTTCCTGAACGCCGATCGCCTGGCCAAGGACGTTGCCAAGATCAACGACGCGGCCCGCGGCAAGTTCCTCTCCATCGTCGGTGTGACGCTGGCGCTGCTGCGCAACTACGATCCGACCAAGTCGCCGACGCACTTCAAGATTCTTGACCTGCTGCAGAAGTTCGACAAGTGCTTTGGCGCGACCGGCCGCAAGTATGGCAAGGTCACTGCCGACCGCACCATGGCCGACATCGAACAACGCCGCGCCGACCGCTGGAACTTCCTGTTCATTGCCGGCATGTGGTTCCAGGATCTGTTCAACTACGACTTCCGCCGCACCGAGCAGTGCATCATTCCCTACGCGACGCAGGAAGGCGAGATCAGCTTCTGCGCGTATAACACCGGCGTGGGCTGGCGCAACATCATCGAGAAGATGCACATGACGGCTACGCTCACCAAGTGGTATGACGAGCACGGACGCCATGAGATCTTCGCCGGCGGCAAGAAGGTGGGCATGGGCGGAGCCGAGCACACCCTGGTTCTGAACCAGGAGCATGTGTTCGCCGCGGCCAACGATACCTTCGAGAAATCGGGCATCGCGAAGAACTCGCGCGAAGAAAAGATTCGCGCCCGCGACGCCAAGCTGAAGCAGGATGCCGAGAACGCGAAGATGGCCAAGCTGTATCGCGAGCACGTGCTGGGCGAGAAGCCGGTCGAAGGACTGGTATCGCTCGACTCGATCAAGCCGGCTCCGAAGGCCGCTCCGGCACAGCAGTCTGAAGAACCCGTCATGGGGGACTAACCGTCCAGGTAACGGCGGCTTGGCCGCAAAGGTAAAGACTTAGGCCATCCCTTTGGGATGGCCTTTTTCGTTGCCGCTGAAATTCGGGCTGGTGCGTCTAAGGGGTATTCTCGTCATTGTTCATTTTTTCTGGAGGCTGGCTTGAGGCTTTCTTGCGCCGTGGTTTGTTCGTTGCTGATGGGGCCTTTGATGGCGTTGGGGCAGTTGGACGCGGGTGCTCCGAAGGTGGAGGCTGCGGCTCCGGCGCTTGTTTCCACGCAGCTTTTGCAGGCTCCAGCGGGGGCTAAGGCTGACTGGCGTTCGCTGCGCGGCAAGGTGGTAGTGCTGGAGTTCTGGGCGACGTGGTGTGCGCCCTGCATCGGCGAGATTCCGATTCTCAACCGGCTGGCGGACTCGATCGATCCGGCGAAAGTGCAGTTTATCTCGGTGGACGATGAAGATCCTGCGGTGGTGGAGAAGTTTCTGAAGAAGAAGCCCATCTCGGGCTGGGTGCTGCTGGATACATCGGGCGAGATGTACAAGCGCTATGGGGTAGCGGCGCGGCCGGCGACGATTGTGGTTGGGCCGAACGGCAAGGTGGTGTCGACGAACGTGCATCCGGAGCAGCTGCAGCGCGCGCGTCTGCTGGCGCTGGCAGCGGGGAAGCCAACCACGCTCGAGGCCAAGGTTGATGCGAAGACGCAGGCCGAGCTGGATACGGGCACAGCGAAGGCATTTGCGGAGCAGGCGGGACGAGGCGGTGGCGATGCGGATGCAAAGGCGCTCTTCGAGATATCGGTGACGGCGGGCGATGCGAGCCAGGACACTCATGCCATGATGTTGGGCGCGGGAAGCTTCGACATCATGAATGGGACGCCGGAGACGCTGCTGCAGTTTGGGCTGGACATGCCGGGTGACCGGATCGTTGACCAGACCGGAGACGCCACAAAAAAGGACGATGCGGAGAAAAAGACCGCGTACAGCCTGCACGTGCACGCTCCAGGCGTGGACGCGAGGCGGCTGCAGGATGCGGTAATCATCGCCATTGCTTCAGCTGCGGGGTTGGAGATCGAGCGGCAGACGAAGACCGAAGATGTGTACGTGATTGAACCGGTGAAGGATGCGAAGAGTGCCTTTGCCGTGACTGACGGACCGCACGGAGGCTTCGGGTTCTATTCGAAGAAGGACGAGAAAATGCAGCTGATCAATGCGACGGTGGACCAGCTGGCCAGCGGACTCGAAGATGCGCTGGGAACTCCGGTGCTGAATGAATCGGGCGTGGCAGGAACAGCGAGCGCAGCCTTCAGGCTTGCTCCGAAAGATGTGGAGGCGGCAAAAGCTGTGCTCGAAAAAGAGCTGGGGCTGACGCTGGTTGCGGCGCAACGGCCGGTGGACCGGCTGATTGTCACTGCCGCGCCGAAGAGCGATTCGGCAGCGCCAGTGACGGCCGCGAAGTAGGTTCGTCCGCGAAATTCTGCGAGGCATTTCGTCAGAGAGGGTACATGCACTCGACGCGCAGCTCCTGTGCGGCGACGGATTGCGGTGTGCCTACGGTGGTGATGAACGAGAAATACGACCAGCGTTCTGTGCCGCGCGCGAAGGTGAGCGGGATGACGGGCAGCTGCGTTTTGGCGGGCAGCTTCAGATCCTGTACGCCGGGATAGACGTGCAGGCTTTCGAGCAGCTGGATGGTCTTCTTATCGTCTACGTGGCCGGCGGTTTCGCGGTGCACGCGCTGCAGGAGCGATGCGGCGGTCTCTTCCCAGTTTTCCATAAATGGGCGCAGGGCGGCGGGATCGAAGATGAGGCGGAGAAGATTGCGCGGCCTGGGATGCTGGGCGAGATCGATGAAGGACCCGAAGAAGCGCGGCGCAGCGTCATTGGCGCGGATGACGTTCCAGTAGCGATCCATGACCAATGCAGGATGCGGCTCGTGCTGCTGGAGCATGCGATCGACGGCATTCATCACGATGGCCATCTCGGGCGCGTCCCATGGGCTCTCGGCGTGAACGGGCGCGTAACCGGAGGCAAGGAGCAGCTCGTTCTGTTCGCGCAGCGGAATGTCGAGGCTGGAGGCGAGTTGAAGGAGAAGCGTGCGGCTGGGAGTGCTGCGCCCGCTTTCGACAAAGCTGATGTGGCGCTGCGAGACGCCGGCGTCGAGGGAGAGATCGAGCTGGCTTTTGCCGCGCTGGCCGCGCCAGTAGCGGAGCAGGGTGCCTAGGGTTTCGGAGTCGGAGTGGTGAGCGGGAATAGTCATAGAGATCCTGCTTCTTGAGCTGATTATCGAGTGCCCCACATCTCAAAGACGAGATGTGAGGTACTCGATGCTGGCGGAGAGCGGTCGAGCGGATCTCCGCTGAAGAGGTCAGAAGGCGACAGGGCCGACGGAGCCGATCCAGCTGCGAACCTTGGCTGGATCGGCTTCGTCCATGTAGAAGAAGTGGGTCATTACCGGCTTGACGACGGGCTTGGCCGGATCGTCGGGACGCATGGTGACGAGGCCGCGAAAGATTTTGAGGGTGGGGCTGTCCCAGTATTCGAGCACGTCGTGATGCGCGGTGAAGCCGGTGTCAATGAAGGCGCGGAGGTTCTCGCGGATCGCCTCGCGGCCGTTCCATTCAGCAACGCCGAGCCGGCAGGTTGCGTCCTCGACGAAGCAGTCGAAGCCTTTGCCGAAGGTCTTGTCGTCAATCTCCTTCCAGAAGTCGAGCAGCCATTGCGGGGCGGCGGTTTCGGTCACGGTCATGGTGGTCATTGCATTCTCCTCGGAAATTTGAATGAATCGAGGCCGGCCGGGCTCGTTTATGTCTCTACTTTGAATCAGGCAGTGAATTGCCGCAATTACGTGAGAGGTAATCGGAGCGCTTATTCTTGGCGCAGGCGTGAGAGACCGTGAAGAGCGCGGTTCTTCATGGCGAGGGTGCCGGTGGCGAGGGACTCTTCGGCGATGGCTTCGAACTGCGGGCGGAGGCTGGGTTCGTGCCGGGCGAGGATAGCGAGGCCTTCGATGGCGGTGCAGCGGACTACATTCGATGGATCGTAGCAGAGCGGCATCAACAGTCCGGCGACACGGAGGCGCTGGGCGCGGGATTGAGCGATGCGTGCGGCTACGAGGCCGAGGTGGGCGCGAGTTCTCCAGTTGTCGCCTTCAGTCTCGCTGAACAATCCGATCAGGGCTTCGGTGTGCGGATGGAACAGATGCGGATGCTTCTCAGTTACGCGGCGTGCGGTGTCGGCGGCTCGCTGGCGGAGGGATGCGTCATCGGATAGAAGAGCTCGCACCAAAACAGAAATCCATGCAGGCTGGTCGAGGATGCGTCTGGCTGCAGCCTTGGCGCGCGGCAATCCCCATGCACCCTGGGCAAGCTGTAGCGGGTCACGCTGATTTTTTGCCCTGTCCACAGCGCGCAGTATAGCCGCAGCAGATCGTCTTGCTGTCGCACTTATGATTTTCGATTTGCGCGGAAGGTCCGTGCGGACGAAAGCCGCACTCCACTGGAGAGTGCGGCTTTGTTTGAGGGGTTACTCGACGGTAAGGGTGAAGGTAGTGGATGCGGTGATGGCTTCATTCACGGAATCTGTCCCGACAAGCGTAACCGTGTAGGTGGAGGTCGAGGAAGATGAGCCTGAGCCTGACGAACCTGAACCTGAAGAGGAAGTAGTGGAGCCGCCCCCGCCACATCCACCAAGGCCCAATCCGGCCAGTGGCAGCAGCGTCAGCAGAAGGAGCGCCAGGGGCCAGTTGCGACGCCTGCGTCCGAGGCATGCGCAGAACACCATGCAGAGCGAGGCGCCGGTCCACAATGCATCGTGCTCGAGTCCTGCTGGCTGCTTATTGCTGCCGGTGAGCCGGTGGACAACGAACGCACGGAGCGCGGCATGGGCGTCGCTCGACGACGAAGTGCAGGCGGTTCCGATGCCTATCTTGAGTGTGGTGGTGGTCACACCGTCTATCGCAACAAAGGGTATGCCGTAGCAGCCGGTTAGCTCCGCGGCGTTGGGGCTCGCAGAGGTAACGCTCAGTCCCCAGGTGAGGCGGCCACCGTAGCCGCCGGCCGGAGTGATGGTGATTGTTGAGGTGCCGGAGCCGTTATTGGCGAGGGATATGTTGGTCGCCGTGAGCGAAATGGTCCCGGAGGCGAGCAAGTCTCCAACATTAAGGACTGCGGTGCCAGTTGACGGACTATGTGCCGCGTCCCCGGAATAGGTGACGCTTATCAGATGCGAACCGATGCCTGAAGGGGCGGTGATGCTATAGGAATAGGTGTTGATGGGCAGATTGGGGTTAAGCACCGTGCCGTCAAGAGAAATAGAAAAGGATCCGGTTGGCGAGGGAACCTGGTTATTTACATCGATGACGGGCTGAACCGAGCTGTAGATGGGGACAGAATCGCCGGGTGAAGCGGAATTTATTGCTTCTACGGTCACCACGGTCGAACTGAGGGAGACGGTGGGCGCCACGGGCCAATTCTGCGAAAAGACCTCAAGGTCAAGACTGCCGAGGCCGGTGGCCTCATCATATCCGGTGGTCGCCGCATAACTTGACTGGTCTGCTGCAATACAACCCGATGCACCCGTGACACACGCAATCGATCCCGAAGTAATGTCATGGAAAGCGGTCGCGTATATCGAAGTATCTGACGCCAGCTGATAGAGCATTGGATTGATATTGCCCTGACCGGTAGCGTGTTCGTACTCGTTCAGTATTGAGAGATATCCAGCAAAGACCGGCGCGGCGAAGCTGGTTCCCCCTGCAAGCGTGTATGCGCCGTTGCTTCCTTTCAGACCCGACGTGCAACTCGTGCTCTGCCCCTCCTCGGCGAGCAGTGAGGGATCGCTGGAGCAGATGAGATAGCCGGGGCTATAAATCGAGGATTGCAATGCGATGTCAGGTAGCAGCCGGAAAGAGCCGGCGGGCATGCCCGGGAAGGAACTTTGCCAGGAGGGCCGCGGGTAATGACTGCTGGTACCGCCGCCCCCGGCAACGATGCCTAACGAAGCGGAGCCCTCGTTCCATGCAGTCTCGGATACATACGAAAGAAGCGAGGCTCCAATGTCAACGGAGGTAGCTGCGTCCCAGTATGTAGTATTTCCTGCGGCGAAGGTGCCGGCCGCCATCTGAGTACCGCCAACCGCGGTGACGTAAGGGCTGCTGGCGGGGAAGTTCACCGCTATCGATTCCTGCTCGGCGACTGAGACACCTTCTGCAGTTGTGTAGGGTGCGCAAGCGGTTGAGCCGCTATCGCCGGTGGATGCAACGATGGTCTGCCCCTGTGCGGAGGCTTCTTCAAACAGCGAGTTGTACTGATCGAGATCAGCCGAGCTCATCAAAGGCTCGCAGGACCCATAACTGATGCTCACGACCGGTGCTATGTCGTCAGTAATGGCGAGAGAGAGGGAATCAAAGACGCTGTAGTTCTGGTTGTTGCCTACGTAGACCATATACAGCACGGCGCCGCGGCCGAAGGCGGAGGCATATTCCAGGTCGATCTGTGACTCTCCCTCGTCGCCAAGCGAAACCTCCTCTACTCCGGAACTCGGCACCAGCAGCGGAAAAATAAAGGAACTAGTGGTTAGCAGGCTTTCCTGGAAGACCTGGACGCTCGACGTATCGACATGAGATTGCCCGACAATGGCGATGCTCTGCCCTTCCCCATTGATGTTGTTGCTTTTCATGTCCCACAGGTCATACATGGACCACAGATCATCGGGTCCAAGATAGTGCGCCTGATTTGCCGCAGAGGTGAACATTGGCTGCGTGATGGCATGCACGCCTGGTTTTGGGCGCAGGTTGGAGAGGTGCAGCACTGTAGTTGTGACCGCGGCGAGCGAACTCGGCAAGGAAAGCGCCGAGGAGGGTGCGAAGTGCGTTGCACCCTCTAGCTGGTAGTAATGCAGCGAAGTTCCAAAGGCCTGTTGCACCTGCGCGGCGGTGCCCGAGAAGGTAATCCGGTCCCGGCTGCGAGCTACGTTATCTATGTGGAAACCATGGGCGGTTAGCCAGCTTTCAGTCTGAGCGATATCGTCGCTGCCCATGCCAAAGCGGGAGGCAAAGGCCTCGGGTGTGAGCCACTGGTGATAGAGCGGTGATTTCGGATTTTGCTGCGCACTGAGCAGTGACTGCAGGTCAGCTTCCTGAGCGGCTGATCGAGAAAAGACCAGCGTGATTCCGGGGACGGACATCTCCGAGGGAACCTGGCCAAGGTCATGCGTCTTGTTCGCCCAGGGGATGCTCGAGGCCGGCAAGATGGTGCGGCTGTCATCCGAGATGTTTTTTGGAATGCGTGCCTGCGCCGCATGGGCTGCAGCGGGAAGCAGGAGGCTGGAGAGGGTGGTGCCGAGGAGGAGAGCAGAAAAATAGATCGTCTTCATCACGTAACAAGGCGGGCTCTACGTCTCTGGGGGATGAGTTGTGGGAGCGCTTGCTACGAAGACTAGCAGGGTAGGATGACAGGAACCAGAGAATAAGTGAACGTTTCGGCACGAGGCCGGTATTCGCTGTTCGCGCCGTACAATCGCATTTATGGTTCCCGATCCGCTGCGGAAGGAGTTTCGCCGCCGTCTTCTTTCCTGGTTCGATGAGCACGCTCGCGACCTGCCCTGGCGGAGGACGAAGGATCCATATGCGATATGGGTTTCGGAGATCATGCTGCAGCAGACGCGTGTGGCTGCGGTGCTGGACCACTATGACCGGTTTATGCGCCGCTATCCTACGGTGCAGGCTCTGGCTGCGGCTCCTGAGGAGGATGTGCTCGCGATGTGGAGCGGGCTTGGGTACTATCGCCGCGCGCGCATGATGCATCGCGCTGCCAAGATGGTTGCGGACGAGCTGGGAGGCAGCTTTCCGGAGACGGCTGAGGCGCTCAAAAAACTGCCGGGTATCGGCGAGTACACGTCCGCAGCAATTGCGAGCATTGCGTTCGGCGATGCCGCGGCAGCGGTCGATGGCAATGTGGAGCGGGTGCTGATGCGGGTGCTGGGCTGGGACGAGGCGACCGCTCCCATGAGCAGAATTCGCGAGGCTGCAGCCAATATGTTGGTGGTGAGCAGGCCGGGCGACTTCAATCAGGCCATGATGGAGTTGGGTGCGACGATTTGTCTGCCGCGCGGTCCTCTGTGTTTGCAGTGTCCGGTGCAGCAGCAATGTGCGACGCGCGGCGAGCATGCCACCGGCGAGCGCCAGAAGATGACGACCAAGCAGGCTGCTTATGCTTTTGTGCAGCGTGTGTCGAAGCACGGAGATGCCGAGGTGCTGCTGGTGCAGCGTGACAAGGAAGCATCGCTGATGCCGGGGATGTGGGAGCTGCCGGCTATTGATTCCGCTGCGGAGGATGAGTCGCGGCGGCTGCTCGAGGTGCGGCACTCGATCACGGTGACGAACTATCATGTATCGGTGTATGGCTGCGAGGCGGTGATGCGGCGCGATGGCGAGGTGCGGCGGTGGGTTGCGGTCGCGGAGCTGGCGGAGATTCCTCTGACCGGGTTGGCGCGCAAGGTTTTGAAGAAGCTGAAGGTGATGCCTCCGTCCGGGGAGTGGAAGCCAGCTGGTGTCGATCGTCTGGAGTTGGACGTGGTGCAGAGTTAGCCGGGGTTATCAGTCGTCCCTTCGGGACTTTTTGGTTTTGGGGAATTATTTCCCAGCACTTCGTGCTGGGCTATGTTCGGGCGTCCGCGTTGCGGACTTATGCCTGGTTCTGTCCGGTATTGGCTTCGCGGACAACACGAGGTTTTGTTCTCGAACAAGTTGTGTACAGGGGCTGAAGCCAGTTGATATTGAACTCAGATCGGCGCGGCTAAAGCCGTGCACTGATACAGATCGTCTATAAAAGCATTTGCAGCGTTTTCGCAGAAACATTCAGGAGACCGATGAAGAAGATAGCAGGGTTCGCATTGTTGTCAGCGTTGTTTGCCGCAGCATTTTCGCCTGTGTTTGCGCAGACGGACTCCGTGCCGGAGATTGCGGGGGTGCCCGCGGCGGCGCGGCAGGCTGCGGCTTCGATCGATCCTGAAAAGATTCGCGCGCATGTGCGCTTTCTGGCCGATGACCTGTTGGAAGGCCGGGGACCGGGCACGCGGGGCGGCGACATTGCGGCGAAGTACATTGCGACGCAGTTCGCTCTGTATGGGCTGAAGCCGGCGGGCGACAATGGGACTTTTTTTCAGAAGGTCCCGCTGTATGCCGTGCACACGGTTGAAGATCAGACCAAGTTCAGCCTGGTGCCAGCCAGTGGTGCGCCGCTGGATCTGCAATATGCAACCGACATTGTTGCAAAAGACCAGACGGGCGGCGAATCGGCCAACATCGATGCTCCGATTGTGTTTGTGGGATACGGGATCGATGCTCCCGAGTATAAGTGGAACGACTACGCGGGCGTGGATGTGAAGGGCAAAGTGCTGCTGCTGATTGTGAACGAGCCGCCTTCGAATGATGATGCCTTCTTCAAGGGCAAGACGATGACCTACTACGGCCGCTGGACGTACAAATACGAAGAGGCGGCGCGCCGGGGCGCGGTGGGCGTGCTGATTATTCATCGCACCGATCTCGCAAGTTATCCGTGGGATGTGGTGCGGAATTCGCAGTCGGTGGAGAAGTCATATCTGCAGGGCGATCCGGACGCCACGCTGAAGGCGGCTAGCTGGATTCAGCTGGATATCGCGCGCAAGCTGCTGGCGATGGCGGGCAAGAATGTGAATGACGAGATCGTCGCGGCAGGCAAGCCGGGCTTTCACGCGTATGAGCTGCCGGTGCGGCTGAAGGCGCATGTGGCAAGCAAGGTGCGGCGCTATGAATCGGACAACGTGATTGCGGAGCTGCCGGGCGCGGATGGCGCGGGTGGGAAGCAGGCCGTGATCTACTCGGCGCACTACGATCACCTGGGCATCGATCCGAATCTGAAGGGCGACAACATCTATAACGGCGCGGCGGACAACGGCACGGGCTGCGGGATTCTGCTGGAGATGGCGCGAGCGTTTGCGCAGGCCTCTGCACGGCCTCCGCATAGCATCTTCTTCGCCGCGGTGACTGCGGAGGAGCAGGGACTGCTGGGATCGCAGTATCTGGGCATGCGTCCGCCAGTGCCGGCATCGCACATTGCGCTTGATCTGAACTACGACATGCTGAACCCGATCGGGGTTCCTCTTGATGCCGAGGTGAGCGGATCGGAGCGGACGACGTTCTATCCCGTCGTCGAGAAGACGGCGAAGGCCTTCGACCTGACGATTCAACCCGATCAGTTCCCTTCGGCCGGACACTACTACCGGTCGGATCATTTCAGTTTTGCGCGCGTGGGCATTCCTTCCTTCTCGGTAGGGCAGGGCACGCACTTTGCCGGGCATGATGCGGCGTGGGGCGTGGCGCAGATGGAAGACTACACCGAGCACCACTACCACCAGCCTTCAGACGAATACAAGGACGCGATGGACTTCAGCGGCAACGCCAAGATGGCGCGCTTCGGATTCATCCTGGGGTGGGAGGCTTCTTCACTGCCGGCGAGCGTCGAGTGGAATCATGGCGACGAGTTCGAGGCGGCGCGCAAAAAGAGCGAGGGCGCGCAGTAGCAGGAGAATGATCGTGCGATGGCGGACGGCGATGCTTGGGGCGGTGATCCTGTGCGGCTTTCTGCCAGTTCATGCGCAGGCAGCCGATCCTCCGCTGCATCGCAGAAGCGCGGCTTCGGCGATGGCCGCCTCGCCGGATCTGATTCTGTTCGATGCGCGGCACTCGACGCTGCCGGCGGACGCTTCGGGCGAGTATCTGATCGATGAGGCTGGTTCGACGGTCGAGGTCACGCTCGAGTCCGGGAAGATCTCCGGATATGTCACGCGCATGGGCGATGAGCAGTGCGACAGGGACACACCGCTCACCTTCTTCTTCGACAGGGTGACGGTGGATGGGCATCGCGTAAGCTTTGCGACCAAGAAAGTGCATGGCACCTGGTACGAGTTCGATGGGAGCATTGAGCGCGGCGACGCCAAGACCACACGCGATGAGAACGGCTACTTCCGGCTGACGGGAGCGTGGACGACGCATAACGATGCGCGGCAGAGCCAGTCGCGGGAGCAGGTGAGCTTCAAGTCGACCCCGCGGGAGATCAGTGTAAAGCCGTAGTTCAGCGCACATCCAATTCTGAAAAGAGATCTGGCCCGGAATTTTTAAAAAAGATCCGGCCCGGAACGCATCGATTGACACCAGCAAATCGATTTAGTTATCGTTTGGGCACTCGAGATAATTACGGCTCGCTGCGCGCCTTGTCATGCATATTGCCTTGGGAGTTGAATCGCAGGCGCAAGTTTACGGTCATGTAACAGCAAAGGGATGGGAATGAAATTCGGTCTACGTTTGGCAGTTCTTGGTTTTGCGTTTCTGACGAGTGCCGCAGCCGTTGCTACCGCCCAGCAGGATTTTCCTTACAAGGACCCTAAGCTGCCGGTCGAGAAGCGAGTCGATGACCTGGTCTCGCGGATGACGCTGGAAGAGAAGGTCTCGCAGATGATGAACGGCGCGCCGGCCATTCCACGCCTGGATGTTCCGAAGTACGACTGGTGGAGCGAGGGGCTGCATGGCATTGCGCGGTCGGGCTATGCGACGGTGTTTCCGCAGGCCATCGGCATGGCGGCGACGTGGGACACCGAGCTGATGGGCCAGATCTCGACGACCATCTCGACGGAGGCGCGCGCGAAATACAACCAGGCAATCCGCGACAACGTGCACAGCATCTACTATGGGCTGACCATCTGGTCGCCGAACATCAACATCTTTCGCGATCCGCGCTGGGGGCGCGGACAGGAGACCTACGGCGAAGACCCGTACCTGACCAGCCGGCTGGGTGTGGCGTTTGTAAAGGGGCTGCAGGGAGACGATCCGAAGTACTACAAAACCATCGCGACATCGAAGCACTACGCGGTACACAGCGGTCCGGAATCGAGCCGCCATAAGTTCAATGTCGATCCTTCGCCGCACGATCTTGAGGACACGTATTTTCCAGCGTTTCGCGCGACGGTGACCGAGGGCAAAGCCGACTCCGTGATGTGCGCCTACAACGCGGTGGAAGGCGAGCCGGCCTGCGCGAGCAAAATGCTGCTGGAGCAGACACTGCGCAAGGACTGGGGATTCAAGGGCTACGTGACGTCGGACTGCGGTGCGGTGGACGACTTCTTCATGCCCAACACGCATATGACATCGCCCGATGCCGAGCATGCTTCGGCGACCGCGGTGCTGGCGGGCACGGACACCAACTGCGGCGATACCTATAACGCGTTGGTGAAGGCGGTGCACGACGGGCTGATTACCGAGGCGGCGATCGATGTGGCGGTGAAGCGCCTGTTCACAGCGCGCTTCGAGCTGGGCATGTTCGATCCGATCAGCGACGTGAAATATGCGCAGATTCCGATAAGCGAGGACGATTCGCAGGCGCATCGCGAACTAGCACTGAAGGCGGCACGTGAATCGATGGTGCTGCTCAAGAACGAGGACAATTTTCTTCCGCTGAAGACCGAGGGCAAGACGATTGCCGTGATTGGGCCGAATGCCGCGGCGCTGGCTGCGCTCGAGGGGAACTACAACGCGGTGCCTTCGCATCCAGTGCTGCCGGTGGATGGATTGCGCGAAGAGTTCCAGAAGATAAACGGCGGTGGCGCGAAGGTGGTGTATGCGCAGGGCTCGGCGTACGTTGAGGGGTTGCCGGTTCCGGTTCCGCGCACCTTGTTCCATCCCTCGGCGGTGGCGCGCGAAGAGGGTTTGAAGGGCGAATACTTTGCTGCGCCGGACTTCGGTGGGAAGCCGGTGCTGACACGCGTCGATCCGCAGATTGATTTCGATTGGAACTCAGCAAGCCCAGCGCCGGGGATTCCAGCCACCAGCTTTGCGGTGCGTTGGACGGGCACGATTTCTGCTCCAGCCGCAGGCGACTACAAGCTGGGTGTGAGCCTGTCGCATTGTTATCCGTGCGGCGACCACGAGAGCTACACGGTGTACCTCGATGGCCAGCAGGTAGCGGAGTTCGGATCAGATGAGAGCAAAGATTTCCGCTCCAGCAACACGCCGGACTTCAGCCTGAGCCTTCCCGACACCAAGCCGCACAGCTTCCGCGTGGACTACTCGCATCATGCGCCGCTGTTTGGCGCCGGGCTCACGCTGAACTGGATGCCTCCCACACAGCCACTGCGCGACGAGGCGGTGAAGGTCGCACAGGGCGCTGATGTAATCGTTGCGTTCGTGGGATTGTCGCCCGAATTGGAAGGTGAGGAAATGCCGGTGCACGTGCACGGCTTTGCCGGCGGCGACCGCACGGACATCAATCTGCCCGCAGTGCAGGAGGATCTGCTGAAGGCGCTGCAGGCAACAGGTAAGCCTATTGTTGTGGTGCTGATGAATGGCTCGGCGGTGGCGGCGAACTGGGCGCAGCAGAACGCGAAGGCGGTGATCGAGGCCTGGTATCCGGGTGAGGTGGGGGGAACGGCGATTGCGGAGACGCTGGATGGTAAGAGCGATCCAGGCGGACGGCTGCCTGTGACCTTCTATGCCTCGAACGATCAGCTGCCGAGTTTTGACGACTACTCGATGAGGAACCGGACCTACCGGTACTTCGCGGGCAAGCCGCTGTATGGATTCGGCTATGGGTTGAGCTATACGCACTTCACGTATTCGGATCTGAAGCTTTCATCGAGCACGGTGGCTGCGGGGGATACGCTCACCGTCGAGGCCGATGTGCGCAATGCGGGATCGCGCGCGGGCGATGAAGTAGCGGAGCTGTATCTGACGCCGCCGAAGACCGATGTGTCCGCGATCCATGAGCTGAAAGCCTTCGAACGCATTCATCTGGCCGCGGGTGAGAGCAGGCATGTGGAGTTCAAACTGTCTCCGCGTCAGCTGAGTGAAGTGGATGCGCAGGGCAAGCGTGCGATGTCGGCGGGTACGTATTCGGTGTTTGTCGGTGGGCAGCAGCCGGAGGCGGACAAGGGCAAGTCGGCGGAGTTCACCATCACCGGGAGTCAGGAACTTCCCCGCTAAATTTTTTGCGAGGCCAATGTGATGCGTGCGCTGCGTGGTGTGGCCTTCGGTGCATTGCTGCTGGTGTCTGTTCCGGTGCTGGCCGAGGATGGCTCGGCGGGATGGCTGCGCTATGCGCCCCTGGATCATGAGGCGGCTGCGGCGATCGCGAAGGGTTTTCCGCGCTCTGTAGAGGTGCTCGATTCGTCTCCGGTTGTGCTCAGCGCGCAGCGCGAGGCGGTCAAGGGCATCTCGTCGATGCTGGGGGTGCAGGTTGACGCGGCGTCTTCATCTGTAGCGACTGGCTCTGTGGTACTGGGAACGGTTGACGGGATGAAGCAGCGCTTCCCTTCCTGGAAGCCTGCCGGGTCGACGGGACCAGATGGCTTCGAGATTGAATCCATAAAAAGCCACGGTCATGGTTACATTATCGTCGCCGGCGGCGGTGCGCGTGGTGTTTTGTACGGGACTTTTCGCCTGCTGGAGAAGATTGCCGAGGGTCAGAATATTTCGAAGCTGAACGACGTGGAGACTCCAGCCGCTCCTATTCGCTGGGTCGATCAGTGGGATAACCTGAACGGCACGATTGAGCGTGGATATTCTGGCCGGTCGATCTTCTTTGATAATGAGAACGTAAGAGCTGATCTGTCGCGTGCTGGTAAGTACGCGCGGCTGCTGGCTTCTGTCGGCATCAATGGCTGCGACGTGAACAACGTGAACGCCGATCCGAAGATGCTTTCGCCAGACATGATTCAACAAGTCGCGCGCATTGCGGATGCCTTTCGTCCCTGGGGCGTGCGGCTGGCGCTGTCGGTGGATGTGAGCAGTCCGAAGGTTGTCGGTGGTCTCGATACCTTCGATCCGCTTGATCCTAAGGTCATCGCCTGGTGGCAGAAGGCCGTCGACGATGTGTACGCGAAGATTCCCGATCTGGCCGGCTTCACGGTGAAGGCGGATTCAGAGGGGCGCGCCGGCCCGTCGCAGTATGGGCGCACGCCGGTGGATGCGGCCAACGTGATTGCGCGGGCGCTCAAATCACACGGCGGAGTCCTGCTGTATCGCGCCTTCGTCTACAACCATCACGCCGACTGGCGGGATCTGAAGGCCGATCGGGCGCGCGCGGCGTATGACATCTTCCATCCGCTGGATGGCAAGTTCGATGACAACGTGATTGTGCAGATCAAGAATGGGCCGATTGATTTTCAGGTGAGGGAGCCGGCCTCTCCACTGTTTGCTGGCTTGCGGCAGACCAATACCTCGATTGAGGTGCAGGCGACGCAGGAGTACACCGGTCAGCAGCGGCACCTGGTGTATCTGATTCCGATGTGGAAGCAGGTTCTGGATTTCGATATGCGGGCAGATGGGCGAGCGACTCCTGTGAAGGAAATTGTCGAGGGCAAGTCGTTTCATCGGCCGCTGGGCGGGTTTGTGGCTGTGGCCAATGTGGGGCTGGATGAGAACTGGCTGCATCATCCTTTGGCCATGGCGAATTTGTATGGATACGGGCGGCTGAGCTGGAATCCGGATACTTCAGCGGAGACAATTGCGAGCGACTGGACGCGGCTGACCTTCGGCAATAATCGCAAAGTTGTGGACACCGTGTCCGCGATGCTGATGGAGTCGTGGCCGTTTTATGAGGACTACACGGGGCCGCTGGGGCTGGGCACGCTGACGAATATCCTGGGGCCGCACTATGGGCCGGGCATCGAGTCGGCGGAGCGCAATGGATGGGGCCAATGGCTGCGCGCCGATCACGAGGGCATCGGCATGGACCGGACTGTGGCTACGGGCACGGGATATATCGGGCAGTATCCGCCGGAGGTTGCGGCGATGTACGAGTCGTTGAAGACTTGTCCGGATGCGCTGCTGCTGTTCATGCATCATGTGGCTTACTCGTACAAGCTGCATGATGTGAGCCCGTACAACGGGGATACGGTTGTGCAGTGGGTGTACGACTCGCACTATCGCGGGGCTGATGGCGCGGCGAAGCTGGTGGAGCAGTGGAAGAGCCTGTCCGGTCTGGTGGATGCTGAACGCTATGAGAAAGTTTTAGCTCTGCAGACGTATCAGGCAGGACACGCGATTGTGTGGCGTGATGCGGTGAACAGCTGGTTCCACAAGATGTCGGGCATCGATGATGCGCAGGGGCGCGTGGATCATTTTCCGGATCGCATTGAGGCTGAGGCGATGACGCTCGACGGGTATGCGCCGATCGATGTGACGCCGTGGGAGGATGCTTCTGGCGGGAAGGCTGTGGAGTGCAAGCGTGATGAATGTTCGGCGACGGTCACGCTTCAAAGACCCGCTGGGACGTATGACATTGCGGTGCAGTATTTCGATCTGCACGATGGGGCTTCGATGTATCAGCTTTATGTGGGTTCGAAGCTGATCGGTGAGTGGAAGGCGGACGACACGATTCCCTTCAATACGATCGGCGGGGATACCTCGACGCGGCATGTGATTCGCGGTGTTTCGCTGCGGCCGGGAGATGTCTTGAGGCTTGTGGGGCGGCCGGATGGTGGAGAGGCGGCTCCGGCGGATTATATGGAGATTGAGCCGGCTCAGAGATAGTTGCGATTCCGCGCCGGCTTCGCCTCAGCGGCTAAAGCCACGGGTCTCTTGTCGCTTACAGCACGGCTGAAGCCGTGCCCTGACACGAAGCGCTTCTCACCGGTGCGAGGTTCGCATCCCACATCTCAAAGTCGAGAGCCTTCGGCGTCTCTCAGAGCAGGTTGTGGGGCACCCGACGCTGGTGAAATCCCACATCTCAAAGGTGAGATGTGGGGCACCCGGTTGCGTTGTGTCCCTACACGTTGAACTTGAAGAAGAGGATGTCTCCGTCTTTCACTACGTACTCTTTGCCTTCGGAGCGTAGCAGGCCTTTTTCTTTTACGGCCTGTTCGGTGCCCAGCGTGAATAAATCTTCGCAGGCGTAGCAGTCGGCCTTGATGAATCCGCGCTCGAAGTCGGAGTGAATGACTCCCGCCGCTCCTGGTGCTTTGGTCCCGCGGCGGATGGTCCAGGCGCGGCACTCGTCCTCGCCGGCGGTGAAGTAGGTGATCAAATCCAGTAGCCGATACGCCGAGTGGATGAGGCGGTTGAGGCCGGGCTCGGTGAGTCCGACGCTTGCGAGAAATTCAAGGCGTTCCTCTGGTTCAAGTTGTGCGATTTCGCTCTCGAGAGCTCCGCAAATGCGGACTACCTGCGCGCCTTCTTCGGCCGCCCGTTTCTCGACGGCTTCGGTGTAGGCGTTGCCGGCGGTGAGCGCAGCTTCGTCGACGTTCGCGACGTAGAGCTGCGGCTTGGCGGTGATGAGGAAGAGCTCGCGGGCGATGAGCTTGTCTTCAGGGGTAAGATCGGCGGTGCGGGCGGGTTTGCCTTCGCCGAGCACGGCCTGCAGCTTGTCGAGGACGGCAAGCTCGGCCTTGGCCTTGGCGTCATTGCCTTTGGCGGCGCGCTCGGTGCGCGTGCGGCGCTTCTCGACGGATTCGAGGTCGGCGAGCAGCAGCTCGGTATTGATGATGTCCATGTCGTGCAGCGGATTGACGCCGCCGGCGACGTGAATGACCTCGGGATCGTCGAAGCAGCGGACGACGTGGGCGATGGCGTCGGTGGCGCGGATGTGTCCCAGGAACTGGTTGCCGAGGCCTTCACCCTTCGATGCGCCTTCGACCAGGCCGGCGATGTCGATGAACTCCATGGTGGTGGCGACGATGCTGCGGGGATGGAAGATGGCGGAGATCTTGTCCAGCCGCTCATCGGGGACGCTGACGACTCCGGTGTTGGGGTCGATGGTGCAGAAGGGGTAGTTCGCGGCCTGGGCCTTGGCCGAGGTTAGCGCGTTGAAAATGGTGCTTTTGCCGACGTTCGGCAAACCTACAATTCCACAATTCAGGGGCATGGTTCTATTGTCGCAAAAGCTGGCTAAAAAGCCGTCGCCAAGGGCCGGGTGGCGTCTTCGCCGTGATTTTAGGAGCGAAAAGATTGACATCGACGGTCCGGCTTCCTACTCTCAATCTCATGGCGGCCGCACTCCCGAGCAATATCCGCAGCCTCTCCGATACCGAGAAGTTTGAGCTGCTGGACGCGATATGGGCAGACCTTGAAGCTCATGCACCCTCGCTCAGCTCAGAGCAAGAGGAAGAACTCGACCGGCGCATCGCCGCATACCAGAGCGACCCTCCCGCCGGGACGCCATGGGAGCAGGTGAAGGCCGGGCTGCCCAAACGGTGAGTCTTCCCGTTCTATGGTCAGACGAAGCGAAAGCGGAGTTCTATGAGGCCGAGCAGTGGTATGCGGACATCAGCGTGCCGCTTGCAGAACGATTCGTTCAGGCCGTCGAAGATACTGTCCATCTGATCGCTGAGTTCCCTTTACGCTTTCCCGTTGTCTACCGAGAGCGAAGGCGTGCAGGGGTACGACGCTTTCCTTATGGCTTGTTCTACCAGATTGAGGCGGATCGCATTCTAGTGATCGCTTGTTTTCACGGGAAGCGCAACCCGCGGCGATGGCAGCGCCGTTGAAAAGGTGCTTTCGCCCACACTCGGCAAACCGATGATTCCACAATTCAGAGGCGATTCGCGCCTTCGGCGCAAGGGCTGGTCTGGGATTGGGCACCCGGCACCAGGCCTGAGGGAACGATTTGGCGGGCCGGTGCGTAGTAGATATCGGTGGGACGAAGGCCGTTTTGCGTCCGGGAGCCGGGTTTTGGCTGCTAGACTCGTCTCATCCGGCGGCCCGGCGTTATTTTATGGAATTTAAAGAAGCCATCAAGATTGCTCTGCAGTCGCTCTGGGCGAACAAGCTGCGCTCGGTGCTCACGCTCGTCGGCGTGGTTATCGGTGTGTCTTCGGTAATTGCCGTCATCACGCTGACCAATGGCGTGAACAAATATGTGGCCACCAAGGTTTACGGCTACGGGGCGGACGTTTTCACGCTGAGCAAGCAGTCTCCGGTGATCTTCAGCTACGAGCAGTGGCAGAAGTTCCAGAAGCGGAAGAAGCTTACCTACGATGACTACAAGGCCATCGACGAGAACTGCAAGAGCTGCGTAAGCGTGGGCGCTCTGCTCAGCAACAGCGGCAAGATCGTCTACCAGAACCACTCGAGCGACAACACCAGTATTCGCGGCTGGACCTGGAACATGCCGGCCATCTCGAACCTGAATGTGGTGCTGGGGCGCAGCTTTGTTCCGGCGGACGACCAGTACGGGACGCGAGTGGCGATCATCGGCTACGACATTGTCGATAACCTGATGCCGAATGGCGATCCCATTGGTAAAGAGATTCGCGTCGACGGCGAGCCTTACACGGTGATCGGCGTAGGCGAGCGGCAGGGCAAGACGCTGGGCACCAGCCAGGACAATTATGTTTCGGTGCCGATTACGGCGTATCAGCACACATATGGGACGAACGACAGCGTCACCATTTATGTGAAGGCCGGAGCGGTGGGTCCGGTGTTAGAAAGGGCTTCAGACGAGGCGCGGGTGCTATTACGCTCGCGGCGGCACGATGCTCCGGGAGCGGAAGACAGCTTCGAGCTCTCGACCAATGAGACGTTTGTCGGTCTATGGAAGAGCATCAGCTCGACGTTCCTGTTTGTGGTGATCGGGATCGCGTCGATTTCGCTGGTAGTGGGCGGCATCGTGATCATGAACATCATGCTGGTGTCGGTGACGGAGCGGACGCGGGAGATCGGCGTGCGCAAGGCGCTGGGGGCGCGGTACAACGACGTGCTGCTGCAGTTCCTGATCGAGTCGGGAACCATGTCGCTGCTGGGCGGATTTATCGGCATCCTGGTGGGTGCGGGTGTAGCTAAGCTGGTGACGGTGTTGATCGGCTTCCCCTCGGACATTGCTCTCTGGTCGGTGCTGATGGCTCTGTTCGTCTCGGCGGGGATTGGAGTTTTCTTCGGAGTGTATCCGGCGCGGCGTGCGGCGATGCTCGATCCGATTGTGGCGTTGCGGTCGGAGCTTTAACGGCAGCTGAAAAGCGGCCAGCTAAAACCCGGCTAGCTAAGAAGCGGTTAGCTAAAAGCCGGTTAGCAAAAGGCAAAGGCAAAGGCAAAAGCAAAAGCAAAAGCCTAAGGCGCAAGACTTGAAAGGCTAGAGCCAGGAGCTAGGTTATGCGATTTGGAAGCACGGGCGAATCGGTAAAGATGGCGCTGGAGACGGTGCGTGCGAACAAGCTGCGCTCCGGGCTGACCATTCTGGGCATCGTGATCGGCGTGATGACCGTGATCACGATTTCGTCGATCATCAGCGGCCTGAATGCGAATGTTGAGAACTGGGTGAATTCGCTGGGCTCGAATGTGCTGTGGATCTTCCACATGCCGGTGATCGGCGTGCGCCCGACGACGGAAATGCTGGCGCGCAAGAAGATGACCTATGACGATGCGATCGCGATGCGCGATCTGCCGCATGTGGTTTCGACGAATGCGGGTGTGCGTCATGCGAATCCCATCTTCCAGGTGGGCATTATCGGCATCAAGTACGGCACGAAGAAGACGCAGGGCACCATGCTTGAAGGCGACACAACTGCGCTGCCCGACGTGACCGACTTCAAGCTCACCCAGGGGCGCATGTTCACGGAGACTGAAAATGATTCGGCCGCGAACGTGGTGATTCTGGGACATGACGCGGCGCAGAAGCTGTTTGGGAATGAGCTGGCCGTAGGCAAAGAGGTAGAGATCGAGGGCGACCTGTTCACGGTGATCGGCGTGGTGGACAAGCTGAAGCAGGTCTTCGGCGGCGGCGATAATCCTGAAGACAACAAGGCGACCTTTCCCTATCGCACCTTTAAGAAGCTGCATCCGGAAGACAAAGACAACTGGCTGAGCGTGAAGTATGACGACCCGAAGAATCGGGCGCTGGTGGAGGATGAGATCCGCGAGCTGCTGCGGCGGCGGCGCAAGGTGCCGACGTGGAAGGCGGATGATTTCGAAATCTTCGCGCCGGATTCGATCGCGCGGCTGTGGAATCAGCTGACCGGCGGCCTGGCCATCTTCATGGTCGCGGTATCCAGCGTGGGCCTGATGGTGGGCGGCGTAGGCGTGATGAACATCATGCTGGTGTCAGTGACGGAGCGAACGCGCGAGATTGGGGTGCGCAAGGCGATTGGGGCGACCAAGCGGAATATCCTGACGCAGTTCACGACCGAAGCGATCACTTTATGCGCCATCGGCGGGATTATCGGCATTATCGGCGGAGCGATTATTACGCTGCTGATCCGCCTGATCATCTCGGCGCTGCCCGCGACCATGTCGGCGACGTGGGCCATTATTGGATTCACGGTGTCGCTGGCCATAGGCCTGGTCTTCGGCATCTATCCCGCATGGAAGGCGGCCAATCTGGATCCAATTGAGTCGCTGAGATATGAGTAGCGCGCCGCGCGCTACTCAGCGGTCAGCTTGCCTGCGGCAGTCAGCAGTCAGGCATGAAGACGGCCAGCGTACAGATGGGTCAGGCATGCTGGTCCTCTGCTTATAAAATGTAGCTTTCATGCTGGCTACGATTGTTGCTGCGGCAACTACCATCCTCACGTTCATCGGAATCTTCTTCTACATCGCCGCTCTGTGGAGTGCGCGCTCGTTTGTGCGCCGCAAGATGCAGGCTGCCGAGTTCGCGCCCCCGGTGAGCATTCTCAAGCCGGTGAAGGGGCTCGATCCGGAAATGTACGAGGCCTTCGCCAGCCATTGCCGGCAGAATTATCCGGGCGAATACGAAATTCTCTTCGGCGCTTCCAGCATGGATGATCCCGCGGTGCCGGCGATCGAGCGGCTGCAGGCCGAGTTTCCAGAGAGAAATATCCGGCTGCTGCTGTGCCCGGAGAAACTGGGCATGAACGGCAAGGTAAGCAATGTGGCGCAGTTGGCGGCGCAGGCGCGGTACGACTGTCTGGTGGTGAATGACAGCGATATTCGCGTGGCGCCGCGTTATCTGGAGCGGATTGCCGGGGCTTTCGCTGTACCGCAGAAAGGCAAGGCGGTTGGTCTGGTGACGGCTCCGTATCGCGGGCGCGCGCATCGCACGCTGGGATCGAAGCTGGAGGCGCTGGGAATCTCGACCGATTTTTTCCCGGGCGTGCTGGCGTCTCTGAAGATGGATGGCGAAATTCGCTTCGGGCTGGGGTCGACGCTGGCTATCTCGCGCGAGGCGCTGGATGCGATCGGCGGATTCGCCCCGCTCGCCGACGCGTTGGCCGATGACTACGAGCTGGGGCTGCGCGTGGCGCAGGCGGGGTTTGCGGTTCATCTGAGCGGCGAGGTGGTGGAGACTTCGGTTCCGGCCTACGATCTGCGCGGATACTTCGATCATCAGCTGCGCTGGGCGCGCGGCATCCGCGATTCGCGCAAGCTGGGGTATGCCGGGCTGATGTTTACCTTCGGATTGCCGTGGGCTCTCATCAATCTGCTGACTTCGGGATTCAGCATGGACAGCGTTGCGTTATTGAGCATGGCCTGCCTGGCTCGGGTGACGCTGGCGCTGGCGGTGGGTGTGGGCGTTCTGGGCGACTGGCAGGTGTTGCGCGATCTGTGGCTGCTGCCGGTGCGGGATTTGGCGGCGATGTGGGTCTGGGCGTGGAGCTTTGCCAGCGATACGGTGGTCTGGCGCGGGGAGCGGTTCGTGCTGAAGGATGGGAAGCTGGAGAAGCAGGGCGTCAGCAAATAAGCGCAGGGGTGCTCAGTACCTGAAGATTATTGCTTTTCTTGTTGCTTGTAGCTTTCGAAGTCCGACTGAAACTCTTTCAGGAGTTTACGTGCTTCGGTCTCATGCTTTCCGTGGGGAAAATGTGCAAGAAACATTTCGTAATCGTTAACGAAGCCGGCCGTTTCCTCTTTTGATCCCTCTGCATCAAGGCAAGCGTTCAGTGTGTGACCGAGCTTTCCTCGCCACCATGCCTCTTCGGCATACCGGCCTTCGGGCAATTCGGAAAGGTAATCTAAATATCCCTGGGGCGAAACAGTCCATTCGCCGTCATACTCGCACCATAAGATAGAAGCGCCATACTGATTTGCCATCTGAATCTCCGGAGTCGTGCTTTTCTTCCAGGCTTCCCAATCAAAGGTGAACTTTCCATCTCGATTGCCGGTTTGATTCAGCGCGTATGCGAAGCGGTCTGCTGCGTTGTTGAGCAAATATGTGTGAGCAGCTTTGCTCTGCGGAGTTTTTGCAGAAAGAATGGCCGCGTGTTCGCGCTGCAGCTGATTTGCGAGGATGTCGACGGATGCTGCTGTCTGCGATCGGGTTGCGGGGCTATTGCAGAGCGAGAGAAGCGCAAGGGCGACCTTAGAGATGTTCATCTTCATTTTTCACGCCCAGCTGATGGAGGTTGTTTCTCCAGCCTTGTTTCCGCATCTCCAGGAGCCCCACTCAAGCCGAAAAGATGGCTTGAATGGGCCACCCCATATGTTAATAGGATCGAAACCAACTAGATGGATTCCACCACCGGCGAACAGGCGATACGTCTGGCATATTGCTTGCCATTCTTTCGACATACCACCAGCCGTCAAAGTGAGCGGTGTAATTTTTGCCTCGAATATCGACTATGGAGACATCGCAGGTGAAGGGGCTTTGAAGCTCAGTTCCATATGGAGTAGGTCTGCTAAGTTGCAGGTCATACATCAGGGTTAATAAGGCTGATTGAACTAATTCCTGGCTTGATCCAGAAGTCTGCACAAGCCTAAAGAACATCTGAGAGTACCAACTTGGCAAACCAGAGAGGGGTTCCCGCAGCAGGTTTGCCGGAAATCCCTGGCCGGTCAACAGGTCGATGGTGAGAGTGTTGACACCGGTTTCCCGCGCGAAACGTAAGATGTGTCCCATTGAATAGTCATCAAGGGAGTAGTTCGTCAGGCTGGTAAAAGAGGCACCGATATTGTGCGCCACACCTTTTAACACCTTGAATTTTGGCATAGGCAATTTCAGTCGGGACGGTCGTTGCTCAGCTAAACCTTAGAAAGCGGCTCCGCCGTTGTTGGGCTGGTTGCTTACGATTTCTCTTCCGCCGTCGCGAGCTACTACGTAGGTCTCTGCCGGCAGCTGGGGGACGGATTCCGGGGCGGTCCATAGGAAGACGCGGCCGGGGCCGTTCCATAGCTTGGCGAGCGCGTCGATATCGAGAAAGACCGGTGGTGCATCGGAGGCCGATGATCCGGGGGCGAGGTCGGTTGCGGGCGTGCTGAGCATTTGTACGCGGCGCTCGAGATAGAAGCCCAGCGCCGAGGCCTCCTCGTAGCGGCCTTGAATCACTACGGCGTCGGCCTGTTCGACTTCGGGCTTGATGGCCTGGGCGAGGATGGCCGAGGAGAAGACGGGCGAGAAGGTATTGAGCGCGATGTGGGCGGCGATGAGCACGAAGGCCATCATGCCGGCGAGGAAGCAGTTGGCCATGCGCGCCTGATTGCGGAGGCGGAAGACGAGATTCGCGGTGACGCCGACGGCGAGGGCAGCTGCGAAGATGAGCAGCGGGATGCGGAAGGCTCCCATGGAGGCGAAGGTCAGGTCGGTAAGGTATCCGAAGAAGAGGCGATGCTGCTCGGGGTGCAGATGGAGGAGCGTTGCGATATCTGCTCCGAAGCCGGGAAAGGGAGCGCGCAGTCCGAGATAGGCTGCGGCGATGGCTTTGGCGATGCCGCCGGCGAAGAAGATCCAGGCGAAGATGCGGCCGAGGCGCGAAGGCGCAGCTTCATCGTCGGTGAGCCATGAGGCGGCGAGAATGGCCAGCGCGGGAAGCGCGGGGATGGCGGAAAACTCGTGACGGTTCCAGAAGCTGAAGAAGAGCGCGACAACGACCAGCCATAGCACGCAGAGCAACTGGCCCTGCTGTTTGCAATCGAGCTTCTGGGCGCGCGCGAAGACGTTGCGCGAGATGCGGCAGAGCGCGGCGATAGAGAAGAAGCTCCAGGGCAGCAGAAAGATGAGCAGGAAGGCCCAGAAGAGCAGCAGCGGCGTGTGCCAGACCCGTGGGAGCGCCGAAAAATAGGGACGCCTGGGATTGGCCGAATGAGCTGCGAGCCTCCAGGGCAGCGCTATGACCAGGAAGATGGCGATGGCGAGCGCCGGGTGCCAGCGCAGCAGATGGCTGAGTTTCCGCATGAAGAAAAGGAAGAGAACCACAATGGCCATGGGCAGGATCACGCCAGCCGGTCCGGCGGTGAGCGTACCCAGTGCGCAGCAGAAGGCAAATCCGATAGCGGTTCCGGCGGAGGGTGCGCGCGTGGATCGCCAGAAGAAGTAGAGAGCGGTGGTGATGCAGAGGGTGAGCACCAACTGCGGATAGAGCAGGTGGGCGAAGAGAAAAATCCCACACGAGGTAATGAGAATGAGCGCGGAATAGAATCCGGCGACCGGGGTGAGGAACATGCGCGCGCCAAGCGCGAGGGTGACGATGAAGAGCGCGAGCGCGGCGAAGGCCAGGGGCAGGCGCGCGGCCCAGTCGGTGACGCCGAAGAGCTTAAAGCTGACGGCGGTGGTCCAGGTGAGGAGGGGCGAGACGGAGAGATAGCGGACGCCGTCGATGTGGGGGGTGATCCAGTCGCCGGTAGTGGCCATTTCGCGCGCGGCTTCAGCCTGCACCGAGTCGACGCCATCGAGCAGCGGAGGCTTGAGCAGCGAGAACGATCCGTAAAGCAGAAACCAGAGGCCGAGCAGCGGAAACCAGAAGCGCTTGGCGGTGAGGAGGCTGTTCATCGGCAGACGACCTTCGCGAAACTGGAGTGGCCGAGGCGCGGGTGGTGGCGCATCTGGCGATTATAAGGGGGCAGCGAGTCCGCCGGTTAGCAAGTTCGCGGGACGGGCCGTCCGGGCGACTGCGCTTCGCGCGGGTGATTAGGCTGTCTCCTAACCGTCGCGATTGGCAAAAGGAGGGCATCCGGCAGAGCTTGCGGGCCGGCCGAAGTCCACGGGGGCATGGATGACTCATGAACGACCTCGATCAGCGGAGAGATGCATTGAGAGGCAAGTGGCGGCGTTTCAGGTGGGGATGTTTTGCGTTTGCGCGCTGGCCTTGATCACAACGGCTCATCGGCGGGTTATGAACAAGAGATGCACCGCGAAGACGCGAAGATCGCAAAGGCTGCGGGGGCAGAGCGCATAGGCACGGCTGATCATCGGCTGACGATATAGTAAAACCTGGTCCGGATTTTCTATGGCTACACTTCCGCAGGTTCCCGCTACTACGCTCATCTACAACGACTGGTATCCGGCGATGCGCAGTGAGCTGCTGGCCGGTAAGAAGCTGCAGACGACGCTGCTGATGGGCATTCCGATGGTGCTGGGGCGGCGGGAGGATGGGCGCATCTTCGCCATGCGCGACAGCTGTCCGCATCGCGGCATTCCCCTCTCGTGCGGATGGTTCGACGGCAAGGCACTTACCTGCAAATATCACGGATGGGTCTTCGAGCCGGTCTCCGGGCAGTGCATGGAGATTCCGTCGCTCACCAGCCAGGACACTTTCCCGCGCAAGCTTTACGGCACGGCTTATCCGTGCGAGGAGCGCGATGGATATGCGTGGGTGTATGTGCCGGAGCCGGGGTCGGGGCGCGTGCGCGCGGAGGATTCAGCACTGGTGCCGGTGCCGGAGGTTGCGAAGTTCGGCGAGAAATTTCGCAGCGCGCACCTGACGGCGGACCTGCCCTGCAATGTGGATCACGGCATTATCGGGCTGATGGACCCGGCGCACGGGCCGTTCGTGCACCAGGCGTGGTGGTGGAGGAAGCGGGCCAGCATTCACGAGAAGGAAAAGCATTTCGAGCCGATTCCGGAGGGGTTCCGGATGTCGGCACACGCGCCTTCGGGTAACTCCGCGCCTTATAAGCTGCTGGGTGTATATGGCGAGCCAATCACGACGACGATCGATTTTGTGCTGCCGAATCGCAGATATGAGACGATCCGCTGCGGGCCGAAATGGTTCTCGAGCCTGACAACTGTAACTCCTACGGTTGCAAATGCGTGCCGCATCGATGTGTACGCGGCGTGGAATATTTTCTATCCGATACCGTTTGTGACATCGATTGCGAAATTCTTTGGCAAGCGCTTTGTGGAACAGGACCGGGAGACGATGGTGCAGCAGTCGGAGGGATTGAAGTACGATCCGTCATTGATGCTGATCGACGATGCGGACAAGCCGGCCAAGTGGTATTTCGCGCTGAAGCAGGCGCGGCTGAATGGCGAGACGGAGAAGCATCCGATGAGCGGGCCGGTTACGCTGCGTTGGAGAAGCTGAATTTTCCTGCTGTGTTGTTTCAGCGGGAGCGATGATCTGCGATTCCCGAATCAATCTTCGTAGCGCTTTTCGCCTGCGGGCACGGCGATGGGGAGACGATTCTCCGGTGAGGCGAGCGGGCAGGTGGCGTACGGGGTGTAGGCGCAGGGTGGGTTCACGGCTTCGTTGAAGTCGAGGAGGAGTTTGCCCGGCTTATTGAGGCCTGCGGAGGGCAGCGCGGTGTCGAGGAAGCGACCTCCGCCGTCGGTGGTTTCGCGGGCGGTGAGGTCTTTGAAGACGAATTCGAGACCGTCGCCATCGGGCATGGGAATCAGCGAGAGTTTCTTTCCGTCGAGCTCGAACTCGGCGTAGCCGGGGACGGGAATCATGCTGGTCTGGCCAAGCTTGTTGACGACCTTGAGGGTGTGCGGCGTGCTGTAGGGAATCCAGCGAGCTTCGACGACGTAGTGCGGGTTGGGCGCATACCAATTCAGACCATGAAAGTGCTTCAAGGCGGGTGACTGCGAGTCCATCACGCGCAGGTAGCGTTGGTTTCCACGGTTGATGGCCCACATGTGGAGTGTTCCAGATTGCATCGCGCCCTTATCGCCTTCGTCGTCGTCAGCGATGACGGGATGGAAGGCGGCAGCAGCGTTGCCGGGAAGTACGAGGGATGGATCGGCTGCCAGCAGTGTGACCCTTCCATCCTTCTGCTCCAGGGTCATCAGATGAGCCGGTGCTGCGGCGAGCACGATGGAGTTGTCTTTTGCCGAGCCTACGGTCGTGATTCCAGGCTTAAGCCAGTTCAGGGCGATGAGCGAGAACCAGCCGTATGGAACGGTGAGCGCTTTGGCTCGTTCGGCGCGGTCCTGCGCGTAGTTTGTTGCGGCCGGAGGCAGGGCGTGGCCGGTGATCACGGTTGCCAGAAAAGCCGCCAATATTTTCGTGGTCTGTTTGGCCGCGATGCGCATTTTGTCGGGTTCCCCTGATTTCAAAATGTAACCCGGCGCGTTGTGCCGGGGCTATCTTCAGTCGTCCCTGCCGGACTTGATCTTTATCGCTCTCTTTCCCAGCACGTTGTGCTGGGCTAAGGCCGGACGTCCCTTCGGGACTTTTGGGGCGGTGTTTTGTGCCAGCCACTTCTGCCACTCAACAGAGTTGCCGCTAGCTTAGGTGGCCGGGTATAGCAGCCGCGACGCGAAATCTTGCCGGTAAAGCGGATGCAGTTCAGCTCTTGCCGGGTATAGCGGACGCGTGCCGGGCTTTTGAGCAGTTGCGAACTCAGCTCCTGTTGGCCGTAACCAGTGATTCCGCTGGCGCCCCGTCTTCTTCGATCACCAACTCTTCGACCGAGATGCGCATCAGCTTGCCGAGCTCGAAGAATTTGCGGCACCAGGAGGTGGGGTCGAGGCTGCAGGATTTGCCAATGCGGCGATAGACGTCGTACCAGATATTCTGCGCCTGCCAGAGATTCAATTCGAAGGGCAGCTCAGAGATGGTTTGCGAGACCAGCAGCGCGTTTTCGAGGGCGGCCGAATGCTCGGCGGTGTCGACGGTTTCTTCCTGCAGATCGAGCATGGCGCGTTTCATCTTCTGGTCGGCGATGTAGCTGAGCAGCGGCTTGTCGAGCGTGACCTGATCGGCGCGGGCGAGGCCGAGATAGGAGCGCAGCTCGATGGCGTCAATGGGATTGCTTTCGAGGGCGCGGCGCAGGCCGGCGTTGATGGCGAAATTCGCGGCGAGGTTGAGCGCGGTGGGCCGCGGCAGCTGGCTCTCGCTGAGGAAATGCAGCAGCGCCGCCTGATCGCGGTAGATGGTAATGAGCGAGTCTTCGACCTCAGAGAGCGTGGCCTTCATGATGAGCTCGACGATGCGCAGCTGCTCGTCGCGGAAGAGCGACTGGATGGAATAGGACGGGCCGGGGAAGTAGCTGTCGAAGAGGCGGATGACGGTGGGGAAATCGGCGCGGATGACGGCGGTGCGCACGTGCTGGACAAACTCTGCGTGGGCTGCGGCGCTTTCCGCGCTCGCGTCATATGGCTTTACCGCGGCGGTAATGTTCTGGTCGCCGAAGTGGAGCACGGCGAAGAGAACGGTCTCCTGCTCCTCGGTGAAGTTCGAGGCGATGTGCGCCCGTCCGATGACGATGCGTCCGCGGCCGGAGCTGACGACTTCGTACGCCTGACGCTGGATGGTGTAGCAGAAGAGATCGGTCTGGCTGCCGTAGGTCTTGAAGATGGAGCTGATGGCGTAGTGCGCGGCCACCTGTTCGAGGCCAACACGCATGCCTTTGATGGAGTCGTTGTAGATGGCTGCGCCGTCTTTCCTGGCGGGCACATTGCTTTTGGCTTCGCCGAGCTGGCGGATGAACTCCGGCTCAAGCGCAGCGCCGGCTTCTCCAAGGAGCGAAGCGGCAAGTTGCAGGACGCGGCTGGCGTAGGCGATGATCTGCACGGTCTCGATGCCTGAGATCTCATCGAAGAACCAGCCGCAGCTGGTGTACATGAGCATGGAGTGACGCTCGAGCTCCATCAGCTCGAGGGCGTCGATGCGCTGCTGTTCAGACAGGCCGGTTTTGGCGTAGAGGGTGAGAAAGGCGTCGCGCTTCTCGCGGTCGAGGACGACCTGGATGTATCCGTTGCGGGCGCGGTCGAGATCGGGGAAGAGAGCTTTGGCTTTGGCCTGGGCCAGCGGGGCGACGGTGTCGCGAAGCCAGTCGAGGGCATCACGAAGCGGGGCGCGCCATTGCTGGTTCCATCCCTGATGGCCGCCGTTGCAGCCGCAGTTGGAGCGCCAGCGCTCAATGCCGTGGAAGCAGCTCCACGA
>Ga0153933_1000106_pt1 | contig 45494 bp, 42 predicted proteins | sample TSNJ017MetaG_FD_102275 | JGI IMG/M metagenome (GOLD analysis project Ga0153933, IMG submission 102275) | Attine ant fungus gardens microbial communities from New Jersey, USA - TSNJ017 MetaG | ecosystem: Host-associated > Fungi > Mycelium > Unclassified | place: USA: New Jersey, Wharton State...
ATCGGGCCGGACAGCCAGGCGAGATCGGCCTGTCGCCAGATGTGGTGATGTCCGTCGACGATGTCGGTCACGCAGCTCTCCTTCGTCCAAGCGACAGCAGATGCGCGACAACAGCCGCGCTCGATCCGCCGTCGACAAGGTCATCGACAAAGCGCTGGATCGCGACCAGCGCCTCGGTTTGCGGACGGAAGGTGGGCGATGTCGCGAGCGGCGTCAGCCAGCTGACGCGCCAGGCCCGCCGCGACAGCTTTGCGACGGCATCGCGCAAGGACGCCGGATCGCCGCGCTCGAGGCCGTCGGAGACGATCACGACCGCAGCCCCTCGCGCATATCCGCCGAACCGCGGCACCGCGAGGAAAGCTTGCAGCGCATCTCCGATCCTTGTCCCGCCGTCCCAGTCGCTGACCAGGTGCGACGCTGCGCTCAGCGCCTGCTCGCGGCGCTTCAGCCGCAGCGCGCGGGTCACCCTCGTCAGCCGCGTGCCGAAGGTGAAAACCTCGACATTGCCGGCCGCATGCGATAGCGCATGCGCGAGCTTCATGTTCTCCTCGGTGCGCGCCTTCATCGAGCCGGAGACGTCGATCAAGAACAGGATCTTCCGCGCACGCTCGCGCCGGCGCAGGCGGCCGAGCCGCAGCACCTCGCCGTCATTGCGCACGCTGTCGCGCAAGGTGCGGCGGAGGTCGGCAAACGGGCCGGAGCGCGCACGCCGCCGCCGGTGGCCGCGCCGCCGCGGCAGGCGTCTGGCCGCCTCACGCGACAATCGCCGCAGCGGATCGCTAGTCGAAGTCTGCGCGAAGCGGCGCTCGACCAGTGCCTCGGTGCGCGCCGCGGCGAGGCCGGACTCGTTCGCCTCATCGGCAAGCGGTGGCTCGTCCTCGCCGCGGCCTTCCTCCTGCAACCGGACTGTCTCCTCATCCTCGCCTTCGGCCCGCTCGATCGCCTCGGCTCCGCGGAATTGGATGTCGAACAGACGGTCATATGTCGCGCGCCGCTCCGGCGGCGGCGCCAACGTGGCCAGCCCGGCCTGGCGGATGTGCTCGAGGCTGCGCGGGCCGAGCAGCTCGATCGCGGCGAGGAAGCTCGTCGTCTGCTCGGGCGCGACCGAAAATCCGTTGGCGCGCAGCAGCGCGACAAAGGAGACGAATATCTGCGCGGCGCGCGGCAGGCGGAGATCGTCGCTCACGCGGCCGCCTCCGCGATCAACGCATCGAGGCGAGGCGAGATGAAATGCAGGTCTTCCTCGTCCTTCAACGCCACGCCGATCGACCGTTTGAACGCGTCGGGCCAACGCGCGCCGCCCTTGTGCAGCAAGGTCGCGGCCTCCGCCCAGTCGACGGCTTCCGCGATGCCGGGTGCCTTGCTCAGCGGCTCGCGGCGCAGCCGGCCGACGGCTGCCACGACAGCCCGCGCCGTGGCCTCGGCGACGCTGGAGGCCCGCATCATCACGATGCGCGCCTCGCGCTCGGCATTCGGGTAGTCGATCCAGTGATAGACGCAGCGCCGCCGCAGCGCCTCGTGCAGATCTCGCGTGCGGTTGGACGTCAGCACGACGACCGGATGCTCCGTGGCGCGCACGGTGCCGCGTTCGGGGATCGAGATCTGGAAGTCGGAGAGGAATTCGAGCAGGAAGGCCTCGAACTCCTGGTCGGCGCGGTCGATCTCGTCGATCAGCAGCACGGTGGCGTCGGGTGCGCGCAGCGCAGCGAGCATCGGCCGCTCGATCAGGAAGGACTCGCCGTAGATGTCGATGCTCTCCTCGCCGGCCTGCCGGATCGCCAGCATCTGGCGCGGATAGTTCCACTCATAGAGCGCGGCCGCGGCATCGATGCCCTCGTAGCATTGCAGGCGGATCAGCTTGCGGCCGAGCACGGCGGCGATCGCCTTCGCCGCCTCGGTCTTGCCGACACCCGGCGCGCCCTCGAGCAGCAGCGGCTTGCCGAGTGCAAGCGACAGATAGGACGCGGTCGCGATGCCGTCGTCGGCGAGGTAATAGGCCGCGCGCAGCGCCTTCTCCAGCGCCTCGGGGCTATCGATGCCGACGATGTTGCTGCGGACCGGCATGTCGTGATCCTACCGCCGCGCCTGCGGCCGAGCGCCGCCCTGCGCCTTGATCGCGCGCAAGACCTTCTCCGGGGTAATCGGCAGATCGTCGATCCGCACCCCGACCGCGTTGAAGATAGCGTTGGCGACCGCGGGCAGCACCGGATTGGCGCACATCTCGCCCGGCCCCTTGGCGCCGAACGGGCCGTCAGGCGCGGGCCGTTCCAGCACCGCGATGTCGTGCGGGCAGATGTCACCGGGACCCGGCATCAGATATTCGACGAAATCGCGCGGACCATGCACCGGATCGGGATAATACGGCTCCGGCGTCTCGTAGAGCGCGTGGCTGACGCCCATCCAGGCACCGCCGACGAGCTGTTGCTCGACCAGTCGCGGATTGAGCGCGCGGCCGAGCTCATAGGCCGAGTCCATCCTGACCATATCGACCTCGCCGGTCTCGTCGTCGACCTCGACCTCGGCGACGAGGCAGGCATGCGCATAGCATGTCGCGGGTGACATCTCGCCGGTCTCCGGATCGACGTCGGAGAGCGGCACCAGGAAGATGCCGCGGCCCGAGATCGTCTTGCCCTGCTTGAACTGGGCCGCGATCGCGACATCCTTGGTCGAGATCGAGCGGTGCGGCGCGCCCTTGACATGGATGTTGCCGCGGCCATCGGTCTCGAGATCGGCGGCGTTGACCTCGAGCTCTTCGGCGGCCGCCTCCATCATCACGCCGCGCGCCTCCCGCGCCGCCGCCATCACCGCGTTGCCGACACGGTGGGTGCCGCGTGAGGCGAACGAGCCCATGCAATGCGGGCCGGTATCGGAATCGGCGGTGTCGACATAGACGTCCTCGACCGGCACGCCGAGCGTCTCGGCGCAGATCTGCCGCGTCACGGACTTCATGCCCTGGCCGAGATCGATCGACGACAGTGCCACCGTGAACTTTCCACTCGGATTGGAGTGCACCAGCGCCTGGCTCGGATCACCGCCGAGATTCATGCCGATAGGATAATTGACCGACGCGATGCCGCGTCCGCGATGCCTGGTCATGGTCAGCGCCTCCTGGTGCCGAAGACGGATGAAAAGCGGGTGGCGCCATGCGATGGCGCGGTGGGACGCGGCGGCGGAGGCGACGCGGGGGGAGGCGGTGGCGGCGGCTCGCGTGTCGCGGCCGGCGCGCGGTCGTACGTCGTGCGCTGCTGGGCAGGTGCGACCGCCGGCGCATGCGGCTCTCGCGGGGTGAGCGTGACAGCGGCGCGAAGCCCGCCGCCGTCCTTGCGCGACGACATCCGCTTGAACTCGTCGCGGAGCAGCCATTTGGCCTTCTCGGCGGCGACCTGCACGCATTCGATCAGCGCGGTGTTCTTGGCCTCGCGGCGATGCGCTTTCATGTCGCCGTCGCGATACGCGTTGAGGATCCGGAACTCCATCGGGTCCATGCCGACGAGATGGGCAAGCTTGTCCATCTGGCATTCGATGGCAAAATCCATCGCCGTGACGCCGAAGCCGCGCATCGCGGTCGCCGGCGTGCGGTTGGTGAAGACGCAATAGATGTCGCCAAACACGTTGGGGATCGTGTAGGGGCCGGGCAGGTGGGCCGCGCATTTCACCGCCGCGTAGCTCGACAGTCGTGTATAGGCGCCGCTGTCGAAATAGGCGCGCACCTTGCGGGCGACGACGCGGCCGTCACGCATCACGCCGTCCTTGATGTAGATGCGCTCGGCGCCGCGCGGCGGGCCGTACTGCATCTCCTCCTCGCGTCCGAACACATAGCGCACCGGCTTCCCCGTCAGCATCGCGCCGAGAATGCACAACGGCTCGGTCAGCGTATCGACCTTGCCGCCGAACCCGCCACCGACCGTGCCGCCGATGAAGTGGAAGGTGTTGGAGGGCACGTCGAGGATCTTTGCGCAGGTGTCGACCGAGAAGAACAGCGCCTGCGTCGAGGTGTAGACGATATAGCGGCCGTTGGTGTCGGGGGCCGCGATCGAGCCGTTGGTCTCGGTCGGCGCGTGCTCGATCGGCGACATCTGGTAGCGTTGCTCGAGCACATGGTCGGCGGAAGCGAGCGCACGGTCGGCGTCGCCGAAGCGGAGCTGCTGGCGATCATAGGTCTCGTGATAGGTGAACGTGTTCTTGGGATAGACCTCGTTGACTACGGGCGCGCCCGGCTTCAGCGCATCCTCGACGTCGAACACCGCCGGCAGCGGTTCATAGTCGATCTTGACCTTGGCGATGGCTTCAAAGGCCTCGCGTGGGCTGTCGGCGATGATGGCGACGATCGGCTCGCCCTTGTAGCGCACCTTGTCGACCGCCAGCGACGGCTCATCGTCCTTGCCGAAATTGATCAGGCTCAGCAGCGTGTTCAGATTGCGCGGCACGTCGGAGCCGCGGATGATCCGCCGGACGCCCTGCGATCGCTCGGCCTCGCTGGTGTCGACGCGGCGCAGCCGCGCATGGGAATGGGCGCTGCGGACGACCTTCAAATGCAGCATGCCCTGCAGCTTGTGATCGTCGAAATAGGGCGAGGTGCCGGTGACATGGCCAATCATGTCCTGGCGCTGCGTGCCTTTGCCGATTTCCTTGAGGTTGTCGTCGCGTTCGTCGGCGAAGATGTCCTTGCGCAGTTCCAGCATGGCACTATTCCCTTACGCGCGCGCCCGGCCGCCGGAGGCGGCCGCGAGCACGGCGTTGATGATCGGCTCGTAGCCGGTGCAGCGGCAGATATTGCCCGAGATCGCCTCGACCACCTCGGCACGGCTCGGCTGCGGATTGCGGTCGAGCAGCGCCTTCGCGGCCATCAGCATGCCCGGAGTGCAGTAGCCGCATTGGGCGGCGAAATTGTCGGCGAAGGCGCGTTGCAGGGGATGCAGATTGGGGCCGTCCTTTATGCCGTCGAGCGTCTCGACGGAGCGGCCGGCGACCGTCTCGGCGAGCGTCAGGCAGGACAAATGCAGCTCGCCGTCGATCAAAACGCTGCAGGTGCCGCAGCCGCCCTGGCCGCAGCCGAATTTTGGCGTCAGGTCGCCGATCAGCTCGCGCAGCGCAACGAGGAGATTTGCGCCGCCGTCGACGAAGATCGCGACGTCGCGGCCATTGTGTCGGAACTGGAGCGGGGTCTTGGCCATGATGCGCTATTCCTGACCGGACAGCAGGCGCTTCAGATGCACGCCGACGATCTCGCGGCGATACCAGGCGCTGGCGAGCGCGTTGTCGCCGGGCGTGGTGCCTTCGACGGCGGCCGCGGCGGCGGCATTGATCGTGGACGTATCGAGCGATCCCCCCTCCAGCGCGCGTTCGGCGGCGCGGGCGCGGATCGGGGTCGGCGCCATCGAGCCGAGCGCGATGCGTGCGCCGACGATGCGGCTGCCATTGATGGGCAGATGCGCGGCCAGCGTGATCACCGCGCCGCCCTTCGGCTTGATCCGCGCGATCTTGCGATAGCGGAAAGCGTCGGGGTTGCCAGGTTTTGCGAACGAGATCGCAAGCACAAGCGTGCCGGTCTGGCGGTCGCGCGCCTGCAGGAATTCATCGAGCGCGATCTCGCGGCTGCCGAGCCCGCCCTGCACAGAGACGACGGCATCGAGCGCGAGCATCGCGACGGTGAAGTCACCATACGGGTTCGGCGCAAACAGGTTGCCGCCGATCGTGCCCATGTTGCGCACCGCCGGACCGCCGATCGAGCGGGCAGGGGCATGCAGGAAGGCGAGGTCGCGCTCGGCCAGGATGCGGGCGTAGGTGACGCCGGCGCCGAGGATGATCCGTCCGCCCGAGGCGTCGATCCTTGTCAGCGCCTGGTCGCTGGCGCGCACGACAGTCGAGATCGAGATGTCGCCCTCGTTCAGCGCCCGCATCACCAGCGTGCCGCCGCCGAGATAGCGCGCGCTGCGGTCGGACGACAGCGCCGCCGCCGCCTCGCCGGACGAAGTAAATGTCTTCACCGTCACGGGCATGATGTGCTTTCGCGGCTAGGCCGCCTCCTTCAAATGCCGGCGGATTGCCTCGAACCCCGCCTGATAAATGTCTTCCGAAACCATATGGGCGATGCGGTCGGTGTCCTCCGGCCGTGTCGTGAAGCGCGATTCCCAGTGCCAGAAGGTGCGGTCGCCGTCGGTGACCGGCAGCAGGCGGACATGCGCCACATAGTTGAACATCGGGACCGGCGTATCGAGCAGGCAATAGCTGAAGGACTGCTCGAGATCGGACAGCGCCAGCAATTGCTCGCGCAGCTCGGCGCCGTCCTTCAGCTTGAACCGCCTGACACAGCCGATCTTGTCGGAGGGCTGCGCGCGCTCGATGCCGCTGCTTGCGACCGCCGGGTGCCAGCGGTCGTGACCGTTGAAATCGCGCAGCACATCCCACACCGCGTCGGTCGGCGCATCCAGGATCGTGCTTTTGACGATATGCGGCACGGTCAAGATCCAATGCTTGTTGTGGTGAAAGCCGTGTCCGCGAGCGACGCCTCTCCCCAGCGGGGAGAGGTCGGCGCGTAGCGCCGGGTGAGGGGGCTCGGGTCCCACGAGGGACCGCAACCCCTCACCCGGATCGCATCTGGCGATGCGATCCGACCTCTCCCACAAGGGGAGAGGTGGATCGTTCGCGTGGCGACACTTGATCCAAGCATTTCGCTATCCTCCAAACGCACGCTTCAGCGCGTCGAAGCCGCCCTGGAACACGCCGCCGCCGATGTTGTTGACCAACTCCGCCTCGCGCTCCGGCGCGCAGTCGAATTCCGCAGTCCATTCCATGAAGGTCTGGTCGCCGTCGGTGACCGGTGTCAGCCGCAACGTCGCAACGTAGTTCTCCACGCCCATCGGCGATTCCAGGATCGAATAGGTGCAGAACATGTCGTAATCGGAGAGTCCAAGCAGCTTCTCGCGGATGCGGTCGCCGTTGCGCAGGCGGAAATCCCTGATGCAGCCGATCTTGTCCGAAGGCTCGCCGCCCTCGATGCGGCTTTCCGCGATCGCGGGGTGCCAGTTCGGCATGCCGTTGAAGTCGCGCACGCGGGCCCAGACCCGGTCGATGCGGGCATTGACGACGGTGGAGACGTAGACCCTTGCCATAGCGTCAGCTCAGTCCTTCTTGCGTGGCGTGCGTTCGGGGCGCGCTGGCTCGCCGCCACCCTCCGGCGCCGCCGGCTTGGCCTCGCCGCCGCTCTTGCGCGCGGAGTCCTTGATGCCCTGCATGTCGCGCGCCTCGCGGATCAGGCCGGGCATCTTCGCAAGGCTGCCGCCCTCGACGCCAATGTCCGACAGGATCGAATCGATCAGCGGCGCCTGCACGCGGTAGCGCAGCGCCGAGTCGATCACCTCGTCGGTGGCGCTGCGGCCGCCGCCACCGCCCTGGCCGTTGCCGTTAAGGCCGTCGACCTGCAGGATGCGGATGCCTTCGATCTTCTCCATCGGCTTGACGCTCTCGCGGACGATGCCCTCGATGCGGTCGAGCAGCTTGCGGCGGAACAGCGAGTAGCGCGCCTGATCGGTCAACACGTTCTCGGCCTCGTTGAGCAGGCGCTGCGCCTCGGCCTCGACCGCGGCCCGCACCCGCTCGGCGTCGGCTGCGATCTTGGTTTCCTCGGCCTGCTTCTCGGCGAGCAACACCTCGACCGTCTTGCGCCGCTTCGCGATTTCGCTTTCTCGCGCGGTGACGACCCGTTCGGCGGCCTCGGTCGCTCGCACCCGCGCATCCTCTGCGGCGACCTTGGCGGCCGACTCTTCGAGCGACTTCTGGTAAAGCGCGATCGCCTTCTCCATCAACGCCGTCTCGACGTCCTTCTCTCTGTTGACCTCGAGCTTGCGCAAGTCGCGCTCGCGGCCGATCCGGGCCTCGTCGAGGCCGCGATCCGAGGCAATACGCGCGCGCTCGACTTCCTCGCGTGCAGCGATCTCGGCCTCCTGCAGCGACTGATTGCGGGCGACCTCGAGCTGCTCGATCGCACGCCGCCGCGCGATCCGCGCCGCCTCCAGCGCCTGTTCGCGCGAGACGTCGGTGGTGTCGACCTCCTTGCGGGCGACGATCTCGGCCTGCTTGACCTGCCGGTCGGCGTCGATGCGCTCCGAGCGTTTGGCGGCGAGCGCGATGACGCGCTCCTCGTCGGCGAGTTCGATTGCCTTCTTCTGGTCGATGTTGAGCACCTCGCGGGTTTTGGAGGAGGCGATCCGCTCGCTCTCCAGTGCCAGCTCGACATCGATCCGCTGCCGCTCGATGGCGTCGCGGCGCTTCAACTCGGCGGCCTCGATCGATCCGGTGCGCTCGATTTCAAGCCCGCGGGTCTCCTTCTCAGCGCGGATGCGCTGGGCGGCGACCGTCTTTTCCTGCGCAATCCGGGCGGCTTCGATCGCCTCGCGGGAGGCGATATCGGCTTCCTCGACGGCGCGGGTGCGGGCGATCTCGAGCGCCCGGACGTGCTCTTCCTGGGCGATCCGCGAGGCTTCAGTGGCCTCGCGCGCGGCGATCCCGGCGATCTCGATCGCCTGGTTGCGCTCGATCTCCAGCTTGCGCGTGGAATGGTCGGCGGTGATCCGCTCGGCCGCCAGCGTCTTCTCTCTGACGATGCGGGCCGCCTCGACTGCCTTCTGGGCTTCGATCTCGGCCTCCTGGATGGTGCGGACCTGCTGGATCTCCAGCGCGCGGGTTCGCTCATCGGAGGCGATGCGCTCGACGTTGACGGTCATGGTCTGGCTGATACGCGCCTTCTCGGTCGCCTCGCGCGCGGCGATCTCGGCTTCCTCGACGGCGCGGGTGCGTTCGATCTCGCGGCGGCGGGTCTCTTCCTCGTTGGCGATGCGCGCGTCAGTCACGACGCGGTCCTGCTGGATACGGGCCTTCTCGATCGCCTCACGCGCGGCGATCTCGGCTTCCTCGACCGTGCGCATGCGCTCGATCTCGCGCTGGCGGACCTCGCGCTCGGAAGCGATGCGCGTGGTATCGACCGAGCGCTGGTTGGCGATCCTGGCCTTCTCGATCTCCTCGCGCGCGAGCAGCTCCTTTTCCTCGACTGCGCGCGTCCGCTCGATCTCCCGATGCCTTGTCTCGCGTTCGGAGGCGATCCGGGCTTCGGTGATCGCCTGTTCATTGGCGATGCGCGACTTCTCGATCGCCTCGCGGGCCGCGATCTGGGCCTGTTCGGCCTCGGTCTCGCGCAGTGCGCGCTCGCGGGCGACTTCGGTGCGTTGCAGGGCGCGGCGCATCTCGATGTCGCGCTCCTGCTCGAGACGCGCGGTCTCGCTCTCGCGCTCGATGTCCAGCGCCTGCCGCTCGGCTTCAAGGTTGCGGGAGCGGATCTTGATCATCGAGTCCTGCTCGATGTCATTGCGCAACTTGCGCCTGGCCTCGATGTCCTCCATCAGGCGAGTCAGGCCTTCGGCGTCGAAGCGGTTCGAGGGATTGAAATATTCGAGGTCGGTCTGGTCGAGATCGGTGATCGCGACCGATTCGAGCTCGAGGCCGTTTTGCGCCAGCGCTTCTGACGCGTTGGCCTTGACCCGCGCGACATATTCGCCGCGCTGCTCGTGCATCTGCTCCATGGTCATTTCGGACGCGACGGAACGGATCGCGGAGATGAACTTGCCGGAGAGCAGAGTGTGGAGCTGTTCGGGCTCCATGGTGCGCCGGCCCAGCGTGGCGGCCGCGATCGACACGGCTTCGCGGGTGGCCTGCACGCGGACATAGAAGTCGGCTTCGATGTCGACGCGCATCCGGTCACGGGTGATCACCGCGTCCTGCCGCGAGCGCACGATGCCCATCGGCAGCACGTTCATGTTGACCGGCGTGTAGTCGTGGATGAACGGCAGGACGAAGGCGCCGCCATTGATCACAACGCGCTCGCCGAGGAAGCCGGTGCGGACGAACGACACCTCCTTCGACGAGCGGTGGTACAGCCAGTTCACGACGTAGACGATGATAATGATCGCGACGACCGCGACGATGAGCCAGAGGATCAATTCACCAACCAGCATCCCGGACATCTTGTCCTCCCTTGGTCACGGCGCGTCAGCGTGCGCCGATCGCCTTGAACTTGCGAACCTGGTCCGTCAGCGCCCGCTCGACCGGCAGGCGCTCCATCGACGACGCGCCGTAGAAGCCGTGACAGTTGCGGGTTTTCTTCATGATGAAATCCGCATCCGCGGGGTCCGCGATCGGACCGCCATGGGCGAGCACGATGATGTCGGAATTGACGCTGAGCGCAGCCTCGGCCCAGGCCTCGATCCGGGCCGGGCAGTCGGCAAGCCTCAGCGCCGTCTGCGCACCGATCGTGCCGCCCGTGGTCAGGCCCATATGGCAGACGATGATGTCGGCGCCGGCGATCGCCATCGCGGCGGCCTCCTGCTCGCTGAACACGTAAGGCGTCGTCAGCATGTCCTTGTCATGTGCTTTAGCAATCATGTCGATCTCCAGCGCATAGGACATCCCGGTCTCTTCGAGATTGGCGCGGAAGATGCCGTCGATCAGGCCGACGGTCGGGAAGTTCTGCACGCCGGCGAAGCCCAGCACCTTGAGCTGGTCGAGGAACACATCCATGTCGCGGAACGGATCGGTGCCGTTGACGCCGGCGAGCACCGGCGTTTTGGTCACGACCGGCAGGACTTCGCCAGCCATCTCGACCACGATCGCGTTGGCATCGCCATAGGGCATCAGCCCCGCCAGCGAGCCGCGGCCGGCCATGCGGTAGCGCCCGGAATTGTAGATCACGATCAAATCGACGCCGCCGGCCTCCTCGCATTTGGCCGACAGGCCGGTGCCGGCGCCGCCGCCGACGATCGGCTCGCCGCGCGCGACCATGTCGCGAAACCTCTTGAGCAGCGCCGTGCGTTCAAACCGGGCCATGGGTCACCTCGCCACTCTCCGCCGCCCCCGGGCGCGTCCGAGCAGGGGACGGAACGCGCTGACGATGGCGGCGGTGAACTCGGGATCGTTGATGTTGCGCTTGATGCGGATGATCTGCCGGTTGCTGGTCTGGCGCACGGTTTGCTCCAGCGCGCGGAACAGGGCCGTGTCGGCATCGGGATCCCAGAACGGCTGGCCGGGTGCATCGAGTGCGGAGACGCCGCCCTCGGGCAGGAAGAAACGAACGATTCCGTCCATCTGGTTCAGCTTCTCGCCGATCCAGCGGCCCATCCGTTCGTTCTCTTCCTGCGTGGTCCGCATCAAGGTGACCTGCGGATTGTGGACATGGAATTTGCGCTGCCGGTAGCGCTCCGGAATCGTGTCGGGCGCGCCGAAGTTGACCATGTCGAGCGCGCCGACCGAGCCGACATAGGGCACCCGGCTGCGGACGATGGCGCCGAAGCGGTCGTCGGTCGCCGGAAACACACCGCCCATCAGGAGGTCGCAGACCTCGGTCGTGGTGAGGTCGATGACCCCTGCGAGTTGTCCGGACTCGACCAGCTTCTCCATCGAGCGACCGCCGACCCCGGTGGCGTGGAACACGAGGCATTCGAACTCCTCGCGTAGGTCAGCGGCGATCTTCTGCACGGCCGGCGTGGTGACGCCGAACATCGTGATGCCGATGGCGGGAAGCGTAGTTCCTTCATCGCGTGGCTTGCCGGCCAGTGCGTCGAGCCGGGCCTTGACCATGCCGACCAGCGCGTTGGCGCCATTGGCGAGCACGGCACGCGAGATCGAGTTGAGGCCCTGCACGTCGGTCACCGAATACATCATGGTGATGTCGGTCGGGCCGACATAAGGGCCGACATCGCCCGAGGCGACCGAGGAAATGATGAGCTTCGGCACACCGACCGCGAGAGCGCGCATGCCGGGCGCGACCAGCGATGCGCCGCCCGAGCCGCCGGCCGAGATGATGCCAGCGATATTGCCCTGGCGGCGCAGCCAGCGTTCGAACGCATCCGCCATCGCCGTCACCGAGGCGCCGCGATCGGCGCCGAACACGCTCGCGCCGCCGCGGCCGTGGTTGAGCGCGATTTCCTGCGCGGTGACGTCGCAGCTTGTCGCCTTGCCGCTGGTCGAGACGTCGACCAGGCGCGTGCGCAGGCCGCTGCCCGCGATGATGTCGCGGATGAAGCGCAGCTCCGCGCCCTTGGTGTCGAGCGTGCCGACCACAAGCACGACCGGCGGCCCCGACGTCCGCGCCGCCGTCGGCTCGCGCCGTTGCCGTGTTGTCTCCTCGAGCCGGGTCACGCCGGCCGACTGCGTCCGCGCAGCGGCCTCGATGCGGGCGATCGGCACCGGCTGCGACCAGCGCGTCGGCAGCACCGGATTGGAGACGTAGATGCGCACCGGGCCCTTGCGTTCCGGCCGCGGCGCGCCGTCTGTTTTCGATGTTGCCGGGCTTGCCTCGCGCTCGATCTCGTCGGCGCCGTGCGTGCCGACGCCGAGCAGGCGCTGCTGCAGGTCGCGATCTGCAGCGAGGCGCGCGGACTCGATGATACGATTGACGCGGCCGTTGACCATGATGGCAACGTTCTGCGACACCGCCGTCGCGACGCCGATGTTCTGCTCGATCACCAGAACCGAGATATCGCTCTCGTCGCCGAGGCGCACCAGCATCTCCTCGACTTGCGCGACGATGACCGGCGCAAGGCCCTCGGTCGGCTCGTCCATGATCAGGAGCTGCGGGTTGGTCAGCAATGCGCGGGAAATCGCGAGCATCTGCTGCTCGCCGCCGGAGAGCTGGCTGCCGCCATGGTTCTTGCGCTCGCCAAGACGCGGAAAGGTGTCGTAGATGCGCTCGGTGGTCCACGGGCCGCGCCGCATGCCACCGGCGAGTTGCAAATGCTCATCTACAGTGAGCGAGCGCCACAGCCGGCGGCCCTGCGGCACATAGCCGACGCCGAGCCGCGCGATGCGGGCTGGATTCAGCCGCGTCACCTCGTCGCCGCGGATGCGGATCGAGCCGCCGCTGGACCGGACGAGACCCATGATCGCCTTGCACAGCGTGGTCTTTCCCATGCCGTTGCGGCCGACCACCGAGAACACACCGGACTCGAGCGTCAGGTCGACGCCCTGCAAGGCGTGCGAATGGCCGTAATAGACATCGAGGCCCTTCACCTCGAGCGCGGGCGCGGTGCGGCGGTCACTCATGGCCGGCTCCGAGATAAAGCTCCTGCACCTCGGGATCGGACTCGATCTCGCGCGGCAGGCCCTCCTTGAAGATGCGGCCGTTGTGCATCATCGTCACGCTCTCGACGACGCGCAGCGCGACGTCCATGTCGTGCTCGATGATGATGTAGCCGATATGCGCCGGCAGCGAGGTCAGGATATCGATCAGCTCGCGTCGCTCGGTCGGTGACAATCCCGCCGCCGGCTCGTCGAACAGGATGAAGCGCGGCGCGCCGGCGAGTGCGAGCGCGATCTCGAGCTGGCGCTGCTGGCCATGCGCGAGCTCGGCGACGCGCTGGTCCTTCACGGCCGTCAGGTGCACGGCCTGCACCAGCGTCTCGGTCGCATGCATCAACGCATCGCTCGGGCCCGGGCGAAGGAACGAGAACCGTCCGCGCGAGACGCCGCGGCAGGCGAGGTAGACGTTGTCCTGTACCGTGAGGCCCGGGAACAGCGCCGATATCTGGTAGGTGCGTCGCAGCCCGCGGCGGATCCGCTCATAGGGCGGGAACTGGGTGATGTCCTCGCCGAAAAAGCGGATCGTGCCTGACGAAGGCGGGAAGTCGCCGGTGATGCAGTTGAACAGCGTGGTTTTGCCGGCGCCGTTCGAGCCGAGCACCGCGCGCCGCTCGCCGGGCCGCACGGTGATGGTGACATCGGTGAGCGCCGCGAGCGCGCCGAACAGCCGCGTGACGCCGCGCAATTCCAGCGCCGCGCCAGCGCCGACCGCGGATAGCCGCTGCGCGACGCTATCCATGGCGGCCTCCGCCGGGACGCATCGCTGAGGATGTGTTGCGACGCTGCCAACGTTCCCATAGCCCGATCACACCGTCCGACGACCAGAACACGATGGCGAGGAAGCCGAGCCCGATCAGCAGCCGGAAACGGTTGCCATCGAGCCCGACCTTGACCAGGAAATCGAGCGCGAAGGTGCGCAGCAGAACGAAGATCAAGGCTCCGATGAAGGGGCCGATCGGCCGGGTGATGCCGCCGACGATCGCGATGATCAGAATATCGATGCAGCCATTGACGCTGACCGAGCCGGGCGAGATCTGCCGGTAGTTCCAGACCTGCAGCACGCCGCCAAGCGCGGCGATGAAGGAGGCGAAGGCATACGCCGCGATGCGGTGCGCGTTGGTGTTGAAGCCGAGCGCGGCCATGCGGCGCGCATTGTCGCGCACGCCCTGCAGCGCGAGGCCGAACGGCGCCCGCGAGACATACTGGACCGCGAAGTAGCAGATCGCGGCGACGCCGAGGATCACATAGTAGAAGGCGATGTCGGCGCGCCAGTCGACGCCCCAGAACTGCGGCGTGGCGACGGTGTTGATGCCGGTGTGGCCGTTGAAGATCGCCCAGTTCTGGTTGGTGAAGTAGTAGAACGCCGCGCCGATCGCCAGCGTGATCATGATGGTGTAGATGCCCTCGGTGCGCACGGCGAGCGCGCCGCCGAGCGTGCCGAACAGCGTCGCCAGCACGAGCGCCATCGGGGTCGCGAGCCACCAGGGCCAGCCGAGGCTGATATTGGTGTTCGCGCTGACGCCGAACACCGCGACCATGTAGGCGGCAAAACCCGCGATCGTCAGCTGCATCAGGCTGACCATGCCGCCATAGCCGGCGAGGAACATCAGGCTGAGCGCGATGATGCCGAGGATCAGCGTGGTGCCGAAGATTTCGATCAGGAAGAAGCCGTTGGCGATCAGCGGCATGATCACGAGGATCAGCACCACCAGCCAGGCCACCGGGTTCTGGAACTCCGGCCAGGCGCGAATGAAGGCGCGGCGCGCCGCCGAAGGGGCGTTGGGGCGAAGCTCTGTGCTCTGCAACAATGACATCTCATCGCCTCGCGAGCAGGCCCTGCGGCCGCAGCGCCAGCACCAGCACCATGATCAGGAAGGTGACGACGATGGCGTAGGTCGGGATGTAGACCGAGCCGAGCTGCTCGGCGAGGCCGATGATGACGGCGCCGAGCGCCGCCCCCGGGATCGAGCCCATGCCGCCCACGATCACGACCACGAGGGAAGCGAGTAGGAAGCGGGTGTCCTCGCCCGGCGATAGCGACTGGAAGGTGCCGCCGACGACGCCGGCGATGCCGGCAAGTCCCGCGCCGAGCGCGAACACCAGCACGAAGACGAGCTGGATCCGCACGCCGGTGGCGGCGAGGATGTCGCGATCGTCGACGCCGGCGCGCACGATCATGCCGATCCGGGTGCGATTCAGCGCGAGCCACATCGCGATCCCGATCACGACGGAGGCTGCGAAGATCACGAGCCGCACCAGCGGATATTGCAGATAGACCGGCTCGCCGGAGGATTTCACGGCCACGATCAGCGGCAATTGGATCGGGCCGATCAGCCAGTTCGGGGTCTGCACCTGGTAGAAGTCGCCGCCGAACACCCACAGCATCAGGTCGGCGAACACGATCGACAGCCCGATCGTCACCATGGTCTGGCGGAGGTCCTGTCCCTCCATGCGGCGGAACACCACGATCTGCAGCAGCACGCCGACAAGGGCGACACCGACGAAGGCGACGATGAAGCTCAGGATCCAGGACCCGGTCCAGGTGCTGATGGCGTAACCGATATAGCCGCCGAACAGATAGAGCGAGCCGTGGGCGAGGTTGACGTTGCGCATCAGCCCGAAGATCAGCGTGAAGCCGCTCGCCACCAGGAAATATAGCCCGCCGAGTGTAATGCCGTTCAGCACCGCGTTGAGGAACACGCGCTTGCGGCCGATGGCGGCTTCCAGCCCCGGCGGCCAGATCGAAAACACCAGCCACAGCAGCACCGCAACCGCGATGATCACGATCAGCGCCCAGGCCGGATGGCGTTCGATGAACCCGGTCATCTCCGACGCGTTCCCTCATGCGCGGCGTCCAAAGGGCCGCGTTTCGGGTATCCTATCGAGGGCGAGGCGTGCGGATTTGATCGAGAGTATCTTTTATCGTGGCTCCGGAACTCCCTTAAGGCCGCAACACCTTGGCGGCGCGGCGGTAATCGGTCGGCGCCATGCCGACATTGGCGGCGAAGAAACGGGTGAAGCCGCTCTGCGAGGAGAAGCCGAGATCGAAGCCGATATCGGCGATCGGCGCCTCGGTCGCAACCAAGGCATCCAGCGCCTGCTCCATGATCAGGGTGTTCATGTAGAGGTGCGGCGTGACACCGGTCTGGGTCCGGAACAGCCGGTAGAAATGCGGCCGTGACAGCCCCGCTTCCCGTGCGATCGCATCCAGCTCGATCTCGGCGCCGGGGCTTTCCGACATCAGCTTGATCGACTTGCGGACGCGGAAATCGGTGATCGCGGCCGCAGCGCGCGCCTCCTGCGCCGGCTCTGGGGGCTGCCAGCTCTCCTCGTAGCAGGAATCGATCAGCTGCCGCAGCTCGCAGTCGAGGCTGCGCAGCGACGGTGCGCCGCACACCAAAGCTGCAGTGCGGCGGATCAGTTTGTCGAGGGTTGCGGTGCGCGGAAAATAGGTGCGGCCGAAGCGTAACCCTTGCGCGTTCGCCGCGGCCGGCGTGAACCACTCGGCGTTGACATAGAGCACGAAGAAAATCGCGCCGTGGTCGATGTCCGACGGCAGGAAATTGTGCGGTTCCCACGGGTTGACCACCACGACGGAGTCGTCCTTGAGCAGAAAGCGCTGCTCCGAGACGTCGATCTGCGCCGGGGTGCCGCCGACATGGAAGATCAGGTGCCCTTCGCGGTGCGCATGCACGTTGAAGGGCCGGTTCAACTGATAGACCGTCGCGCGACCGAACCGGCCGTGGAAGACGGCAAGCGCCCTGCTCATGCCTTCCCTCCCGCGGGATGTTCTTGTCTTTTCGACCAGCGTTCATCATCCGCGGAAGGAAAGCAAGGGCGAGCGGGCCGCCGTTTGCAACCGCACAGCGCCGCCACGACCGGCTCGCTCGCACTGCAACAATAGGTCAGTACTTCTTGCACTCCGGAATGGTGCGGCCGGGCAGGCCGATCTTGGCGAACACCGCCGGATCGTAGCCCAGCGTCTGGTTGACGTTCGGGATCACCTTCACGACCTTGGAGAACAGCGCGCCCTTGCCGTCGTCCACCACCTCGGTGACGAAGTTGGTGCCGATCGCCTGCCGGTTGGAGTCCAGCTTGATCTTGCCGTTGGGGGCGTCGATCTCGATCTTCGCCAGCGCGTCCTTGAGCTTGGCCTGGTTGTTGGAGAGGTCACCATTGACCTGCCGCAGCGCCAGGATCAGGGCCATCGTCGAGTCGTAATAATTGGTCGCGAGCAGCGACGGGCTCGGGAAGCGCTTTTCCGGCGGGAAGGCGTTCTGATAGTCCTTCACGAATTTCTGCCAGCCCGGATCCTCCCAGGTATCGGCCTGGCCGCTCGCCGCGATGGTGCCGATCAGCGCATTCTTGGCGTTGCCCTTTGCCGACAGGATGGTCTGGTCGACCATGATCGAGCCGCCCATCAGATGCGCCTTGCCGCCGGCCTGCTGATACTGGTTGAGGAAGTTGACGGCGTCGGCGCCGCCGAGCCCGAGATAGATCGCATCGACATCGTCGGGCAGGGCTGCGATGACGGAGGCGAAATCCTTGGTGCCGAGCGGCACCCATTGCCGGTTGGTGACCTGGCCGCCGGCGCCGCAGAATTCCAGCACCAGCCCGAATACCTGGGTGTAGATGAAGGAGTAGTCCTCGCCGACAGTCGCGATCTTGCGATAGCCCTTGGTCTCATAGGCGTATTTGCCCAGTCCCACCTGCCACTGCGCGCCGTCCATGTTGTAGCGGAAGAAATTCGGCGCCGGATCGACATAGGTCGTCTCCTGCGCGCCGGAGGCGGCATTGACGAAGCTCAACTCGGGATGGGTTTTGGCAAAATTCTTCACCGCGATGCCTTCGTCGCCTGATAGCGGCGACAGCAGGATCTGCACCTTGTCCTGCTCGATCAGCTTGCGTACCGCGCGCACCGCGGAGTCGGGCGTTGCATCGGTCGAGGCGATGACAAATTCGAGCTCCTTGTCGCCGACCTTCTTGCCGAGCACGTTGAGCGCAGTCTGGAAGCCGCGGATGCCGTCCTCGCCGAGCACGGTGTAGGTGCCCTCCAGCGTTGCGGTGACGCCGACCTTGATCTTGTCCTGCGCGAATGCGGTGCCCGAAAGCAACAGGCTGCTCAACGCAATCAGTCCCACACTGCCTTTCAACATTGGTCTCCTCCCTGGCATTTTCGCCGGCGTCCGCTTGTGTGTGCGGATGTCCGGCTGTTGCGCGCAAGGCTAGCCGATGGCGGGCGGATCGCGGATGTCGTCGCCCTGCGCCGGCTTGACCGGCAGTCTCATTTTGATTGTTGCGCCGCAGCGTCGTTCGCAGCGCAATGTCGCCGATATCGGCAGTCCTGGTTCGGCGTCATCGATGCCATCTCGGCATCGATCAATCGCAATTCAGGTTTGGTGAGGCGGTGGCTCCCTCGCTATTGTCGGCATAACGGGACATGCCGGAGGACGCTTATGGCCAGATCGATACGCGCAATCGCCGTCGCACTGCCGCTCGCATTGATGGCCATCGTCGTCGGAGGTGGAGCAGGGATGGCGGACACTTACGCCTATGTCGGCAATGCCGACAGTAACGACATCAGCGTCTTCCGTCTTGCGCCCGACACCGGCGAAATGTCGCCGCTGCAGACGGCGGCATTTGTCGGCGTCGAGAAGCCGGGTGCTTCGACTCCGCTCGCGGTGAGCCCGGACCGCCGCGTCTTGATCGCCGGCGTGCGCTCGCAGCCCTATCTTGCGGTCTCCTTTGCGATCGATCCGAGCAGCGGCAAGCTGACGCATATCGGCAATGGACCGCTCGCCGACAGCATGGCGAACATCGCGATGGACCGTACCGGCAAGGTGCTGTTCAGCGCGTCCTATGGCGGCAACAAGGTCGCGGTCAATCCGATCGAAGCCAACGGCGTGATCGGCGCGCCCAGCCAGGTGATCCCGACCGGACTGAACGCCCACGCCATCCTGCCCGATCCCGCCAACCACTTCGTGTTCGCGACCAATCTCGGCTCCGATCAGGTGCTGAGCTTCGCTTTCGACGCTGCGCGCGGCACGCTTGCCGCGAACGATCCGCCCGTCATCAAGGTGTTGGACAAGTCCGGGCCGCGGCACTTCGTGTTTCATCCGAACGGCAGATTCGTCTACCTGGTCCATGAGCTGAACGGCGACGTCGCCGTGTTCAGCTATGACGCGCCTGACGGCATCTGGCAGGAGATCCAGCGTACCACGGCGCTGCCATCCGGCTTCAGCGGCAAGCCGTGGGCCGCCGACATCCATCTCATGCCGGATGGTCTATGCGTCCGAACGCGGCTCCGACACGATCGCCGCCTTCAAGGTCGATGCCGCGACCGGGAAGCTGACGTCGATCGGAAGCGTGCCGACCGAGCGGCAGCCCCGCGGCTTCAACATCGACCCGTCCGGACATTATCTCGCTGCGGTCGGCGAATTGTCCGATAGCATGACGGTCTATGGAATCGATCCGAGCAGCGGCGCGCTGACCAAATTGAAATCGTATCCGGTCGGGAAGAAGCCGAACTGGGTCGAATTCGTCAGCCTGCCGTGATTCTCCGTCGTCGTCCCTGCTTTCGCATGCTTTCGCTCGCGCATCTATCTCGACCTGTCGGCGAACAAGCCGTCAATTCGGAACGAATACCCGATGCCAACAATGTAGTTCGGGGCGTTGCGGTTGAGCCCGAACGCGACGTGGAAATCAACCTGTTGCGTCGGGCTCAGATGGTACATTCCGCCCGAATTGAAAAGCTGGCTTGAGCCAGAATTTTCCGGATAGTCGCCGACATATTCGACGAACAGGCTCGCTCTCTCGGTGACCTTCTTTTCAATCACAAAGGTGGCTTCGGCCGTCTGACGGCTCGCTCCGTCCGACGGGCGGAAGAACTCCATGAGCATGCCGCTGAGGCCCCAACCGTCGTGCAACTCCCACGACCATGGCATTTGCAGATATGGCTGCACGCCGGGTCCGGCGATCCTGACCGCGCCGGTGGGCAGCCCCGCTCCGGCCACCAGCGAGAGGTCGACTTTCCCCGGGATCGGGCTGATCTGCCACTTGATCGCCGGCCCACGTCAGTAAATCCGGAGCTCGACGGCCCTCGAACCGTGCCGAAATATGTTGGCAGGTCGACCAGCACCTCGAGACAAGGCGCAATTCCCAGGCGCCATCGGGTATTCGTGCCGTCAATCGACTGGCTCCCGTCCTGGCCTCTGAGGTTCACCCCATTCTCGCTCTGGAAGCTGCCGACAGGCACGACAAGGCTGGAGTTCGTCACATCCGGTCGGTCGGTGGCGATTTCATCCTTCGTGGTCGGACACGACGACTCGGCCCTCGCATCGACGGCCGCAAGCGAGCCGAGCAAGACCAAGCCAATCCTCAGGGCTCGCCTGTTCACGGAAACCTTAAACGAAATGGGGTGGTCGGTAAGGAGGATCGACCCGCAATGTATACCTTCCGCCCGACTTGCAAAGGCGAAAGCTCGTCAGCCGCCGATTGAGCAAGCGGCGGTTTCCCCGATGTCTTGCCGGACCGCGGGCCGCGCGGCGAGGCTCAAGCGCGGTCGGCGGCGGCGGCGGCGTCGGCTGGCCGTGTCTTCATCTCGCCGAGATAGGCCTGCTGCACCATTTCGTTGTCGCGCAGGCTCTGGGCCGAGCCTTCCAGCACCACCTCGCCGGTTTGCAGCACGTAGCCGTAGTTGGCGATCGACAGCGCCATGTTGGCGTTCTGCTCGACCATGAAGATGCTGGTGCCCTGGCGATTGATCACCTGGATGATGTCGAACACCTGCTCGACGAAGGCAGGCGACAGGCCCATCGACGGCTCGTCCATGCACAAGAGCTTCGGCCGCGCCATCAGCGCGCGGCCGATCGCGACCATCTGCTGCTCGCCGCCCGACAGCGTGCCGGCCTGCTGCTTGAGGCGTTCCTTGATGCGCGGGAACAGGCCGAAGACGCGTTCCTTGTCAGCCTCGATCTCGACCAGATCGTCGCGCGTGAAGGCGCCCATTTCCAGGTTTTCCAGCACGGTCATGCGCGGAAACAGCCGGCGTGCCTCCGGCACCGGCGCAATGCCGCGCTTGACGCGCTGCGCGGTCGGCAACTCGTTGATGCGCGCGCCGGCATAGCTGATGGTGCCGCTCTTCGGCGTCACGATGCCGAGGATGGTCTTCATGGTGGTGGATTTGCCGCAGGCATTGCCGCCGAGCAGGCAGACGATCTCGCCCTGGCCGACGCGGTAATCCACGTCCTTCAGGACGTGAAGCTCGCCGTAATAGGTGTTGACGTCCTTGAACTCAAGAAGCGGCGGCGGCCGCTGCGACGGCGTCGGTTGTTCGTCCGAGATAGGCACGCAGCACTTCCTTGTTTGAATGAACCTGTTTCGGGGTGCCCTCGGCGATCTTCTCGCCGTGGTCGAGCACGATCACCTTGTCCGCGATCTCGTTGACCACGTCGAGCTTGTGCTCGATCAAGAGGACGGTCACGCCGCGTTGGCGCAGCTGCCGGATCTGGTCCGCCAGCTCCAGCGTCTCGGTCGGGTTCATGCCGGCGGTCGGCTCGTCGAGCAGCAGCAGCATCGGCTCCGACACCAGCGCGCGGGCGATCTCGAGCCGCCGCCGGTTGGCGTAGGACAGCGAGAAGGCAAGATGCTGGAGCCGCGGCATCAGCCGGTTGCCGAAGATGCGCAGGATCTCCAGCGCGCGGGCACGTGCGGCGGCTTCCTCGCGCTTGACGCGCGGCAGGCGCAGCACGGCGCCGACGGCCCCGGTCGAGGTGCGGGTATGGGCGCCGACCAGCGCGTTCTCCATCAGCGTCATGTGGGGGAAGAGGCGCAAATTCTGGAAGGTGCGCGCGATGCCCTTGTCGGCGATCCGGTGCGGCTTCAATCCGGTGACGTCCTCGCCCGCGAGCAGCACATGACCGCCGTCCGGCCTGATCAGGCCGGTGATGAGATTGAAGAAGGTCGTCTTGCCGGAGCCATTCGGTCCGATGATGGCGACGATCGCTCCCGGCATGACGTCGAGATCGATGCGGTTCACGGCCTTGATGCCGCCGAACGATTTCGCCAGGCCCTTGATCTCGAGCAGCGGCTTGCCCGGATCGATGGTCCGCCGGTGCAGCGGCGCCAGACCGGCCTCCACCTCGCTCCGCGACGGCATCGCGTTCTGCTGGTCGTAGGTGAGGGCGGTGACCGCGGTGCGTTCCGCAATCAGTCCCTGGCGGCGATAGAGCATCATCACCACGAGGATGATGCCGAAGATCAGCTCGATCGACTGCACCAGGTCGATCCTTTCCAGGAAGCCCATGCCGGTCAGCCTGCCGAGCGCGTGGATCCACTGCGTCAGGTCCTGCAGGAACCAGGATTGCAGCAGCTGCAGCAGCATTGCGCCGATCACCACGCCGGCGACGCTGCCGATACCGCCGAGCACGATCATGACGAGGATCATGACCGAGACCGGAAACATGAACATCTCGGGCGAAGCGGTCTGCAGCTTGGCCACGTAGAAGGTGCCGGTGATGCCGGCATAGCCTGCGCCGATGGCAAAGGCGAGCAGCTTGAGCCTGGTCCGGTTGACCCCCATCGCCTCGGCCGCGATCTCGTCCTCGCGGATCGCAAGCCAGGCCCGGCCGACGCGCGATTGCTTCAGCCTCGTGCTGACGAAGATCATGAGAACGACGAGGACGATCCCGAGATAGTAATAGGGCGTCGACATCACGCTGAAATCATAGCCGAAGAATTTCGGCGTGCTGACGCCGCTCAGCCCCTGCGCGCCGTTGGTGATGGTCGGCGTGTTGCGCGCCACGATCGGCACGATCTCGCCGAAGCCGAGCGTCACGATGGCGAGGTAGTCGCCCTTGAGGCGGAGCGTCGGTGCGCCGAACACGATGCCGAAGAAGGCAGCGACCAGGGCCGAGATCGGCAGCATCAGCCAGAACGACACGTCGAAATGGACCGTGCCGACGCCGCCTGCCGTGGTCAGGTGCTGGACCAGGCCGAGCCACTGGAAGGGCTCCCAGAAGCTGCTCCACTGCGGCTGGATCTGGTAGGACGACAGCGCGCCGTAAGTATAGGCGCCGATGGCGAAGAATGCCGCATAGCCGAGATCGAGCAAGCCGGCAAAGCCGACCACGATGTTGAGCCCGAGCGCCAGCATGGCATAGGCGAGTGCATTCGCGGCGGCATCGATGTCGCCTTCATTGCCGTCGAGATAGGGGAAGGCGAGCGCCGCGATGAGGATCGCGGTGAGCAGATAGGGACGGAACTGCTCGCTGCGGATCCGCGTGCGGATCGCCGCGATGAAGCCCTGCGGGCGCGCGATTGCGGGCGCTGCGATGTCCGTTGCGATGTCCGTTGCGATGCCTTGGGCGCGTTCGAGAGGAGAATCCGACACGCCGTCACCCTAGGATTTGGTCGGCGCCGCGCGGCCGAGCAGCCCGGAGGGGCGCAGCACCAGCACGAGCACCAACAGTGAAAAGATGATGACGTCGGTCCAGCGCACCGCGATGTACTGGCCGCCGAGCGATTCGATCAGCCCGATCACCACGCCTCCGAGCATTGCGCCGGGGATGTTACCGATGCCGCCGAGCACCGCCGCGGTGAAGGCCCGCAGGCCGGAGGTGTAGCCGATCAGATAGCTCGTATAATTATAGTACAGCCCGAAGATCAGGCCGGCCGCGCCGGCGAGCGCGGAGCCTAAGAAGAAGGTGATGATGACGACGCGGTCGACATCGATGCCGACCATGCGCGCCGCCTCCTGATCCTGCGCCATCGCCCGCATCGCCTTGCCCATCTTCGTCCGCCGGACGAAATAGTTGAGCGCGACCATCAGCACGAGCGAGATGGTCCACAGCAGCACCTCGCGCAGCCGCAGCGTGACACCGCCGAAGATCCACGCGGTGTTGGGCATCGGGTTGGAATAGTTCTTGGAGTCGGCGCCGGCCCCGAGCAGGACTAGGTTGTAAAGAATGTAGGACACGCCGATCGTGGTGATCATCGGCGCGGTGCCCGCCACACCGCGCAGCGGCCGCAAGGCGAACCGCTCGATCGCGACGCCGAGCAGGCCGGATCCCAGCATCGTGACGACGAACACCGCGATCAGGATGCCGACCAGCGGCAGCCCGGTGAGGACGTGCGACTGGCCGGCAAAGCCCAATGCCTCCAGCGTCCACATGGCGATGAACGAGCCCACCATGAAGACGTTGAAATGCGCGAAGTTGATCAGCTCGATGATGCCGTAGACCATGGTGAAGCCGAGCGCGAGCAGCGAGTACATCGCGCCCAGACTTACACCGTTGATCACCTGCTGCAGCAGGATGTCCCAGTTGCTCATTGCCGGTCCCCTCGATGCGGCATCAAGAGCCTTGAGATCACGACTGCGGCGCTGGTTCGAGGTACTTCAACTGGTGCGTGATGTCGTCCGCAGGGTATTTGTCGTCGTGGCGATACTGGAACACGCTGACCGTGCGGTCGAGGATGTCGCCGTTCTCGTCGAACGAAACGGTGCCTTGCAAGGTCTGGACCTTCGAGGCCTGAATCGCGTCGCGGACGTTGGAGCGGTTCATTTCCTTGCCGCTTTTCGCGACGGTCTCGACGGCCGCGAGGATGACCTTCGCCGCGTTATAGGCGGTGATCGAATAATCGTCCGGGACCGCCTTGTACTTCTCCTGGAAGGTCTTGACGAAACCGGCCGCCTCCGGGCTCTCGGTCAAATGCGGACCGGCATTGGTTCCGTACCAGCCCTCGACCGCCGGGAAGCCGCCGCCCTTGAGGAAGCTGCCGCCCGCCACGCCATCGCCGCCGGCCTTGATGATGGTCGGGATGACTTCCGCCGCCTGCTTGGCGAGCTTGACGCCGGCCTGGGCGACGCCGCCGTAATAAAGCGCGTCCGGCTTGAGCGCCTTGATCTTGGTCAGGGCGGTCGTGTAGTCGGCTTCCTTGGGATCGAGCTGGTCGTGACCGAGCACCTCCATGCCGATGGCCTTCGCCCGCGCCTCAAAGGCATTGGCGAGGCCGACGCCATAGGCGCCGGAATCGTCGAGGATGTATACCTTCTTCACGTTCAGCTTGGCCTTGAAGTAATTGGCCATGTTCGGGCCCTGATAGGCATCCGTCGTCACGGTGCGGAAATAGACCGCCTTGCCCTTGGAGCGGAACTGGCCGGCCATCTTCGGATCGGTGATATCGGGGTTTGTCGACGACGGGGTGATCGTCGCGAGGTCCGCCTGACTCAGGATCGGCGACATCGCCTTGCCGCTGCCGCTCATTTCCGGCCCGACATTGGCGACGACCAGCGGATCGGCGACCAGCTTCTTGGTGTTGGTTGCGGCCTGGGCAGGATCATACTGGCCGGCGGTGGCCGTGCCGTTGTCATAGATGACCGGCTCGATCTTGTAGCCGGCGATCCCACCGGCAGCGTTGGCCTCGTCGAAGGCGATCATCGCTCCGTTCTTGATCAGGGTGGCGTCCTCGGCGTCGGCGCCGGTGAAAGGCAGTGTAATGCCGACCTTGACCACTTTCTGTTCGGCCAGTGCGGCGCTGCCACCGACCGCGGCGATCGCGGCAATCGCAACGGCACCTGCATTGAAGGCACGGCGTGTATACTGGAACGGTTTCATGGGAGTCTCCTCATCAGGGTGAGAGCGCCTCGCGGAAAGCCTACATCCGATTTTCTTGTCCGTATATTTGACTTAAGCACCGCATCGGGAGTCAAGCGTTGTGTAAGCAACATTCAGGCCAGCCGGCGAAACGCGGGCTGCTTGCGGACGTCACTGCGATGGCGAGATTGGACAATTTGAGAAACCGCACGGTGGCGAAGCGGTACGCGTCCGCGGGGCGATCAGCCGGTTTTGTGCAGCGCCGCTAAAATATTGAGCGCTCGCGAAGCCCGACGGGTCCATTGAGGCGGACCCTCCGAGACAGGGGAGGGCTGTGGGCTCGCCCTATCCTGCGACGGCCGCTTGCAGCAGAGCGGTCTCCTCCGCGGCCGGTTCGCCGAGTTCGTTCTCCCACTTCGCGACGACGGCGGTCGCGACGCCGTTGCCGATGACGTTGGTCATCGTCCGTCCCATGTCCTGGAAGGCGTCGATGCCGATCAGCAGCACGAGGCCTCCCGCAGGCAGGCCGAACGCGGGAAACGTCGCCGCTGCGACGACCAGCGAGGCGCGCGGCACGCCGGCGATGCCCTTGCGGTGACCATCAGGAGCAGCAGTATCGCGATCTGGGTCGTGATCTGCATCTCGATGTTGAAGGCCTGGGCGACGAACAGCGCTGCGAAGGTCTGATACATCATCGATCCGTCGAGATTGAACGAATAGCCGAGCGGCAGCACGAACCCGGTGATGCGCTCGGAGACGCCGAACTTCATCAATTGCTCGATCAACTTCGGAAACGCCGCCTCGCTGCTCGAGGTCGAGAAAGGGATCACCTTCGCTTGGTCGGGACCGGCGAGCGTGTTGCACACATATCCGACCGCGATGCCGAGGAGCAGGCCGACCATGATGTATGTGGTCAGCCTGTTCGGACCTTGAGCGCTGCTGCCTGCCTGCATGACGTGATCCTTCGCGCCACCGGAGGGCGCGGCATCCGAGCTGTGGCGCTGGTCGGCGTCTCGGGTGCCGCTTCGAAACAGTCGCGAGCAGCCGATCCGGCTACCCGAGCTTGGACAGCACGGCCGTGCGAGGCTGGACCGATGGCGCGTTGCGTGTGCGGATCGCCTCGACCAGACGGTCGATATCGTCAGTGGTGTTGAACATGGCAAGCGACACGCGGATGCCGTCGCGTTCGGGCGAGACGCGGATGCCGTTCTGCGCGAAGTAGTCCAGCCAGTCGGCCGCCGGCAGTGCCACGACATAGATGTGCGGCGCCCGATGCTGCCGGTCGCGGGGCCCGACCAGTCCGACGCCCAGCCGATCCAGATGCTCGATCAGATAGTCGCCGAGATCGAAGCAGTGGCGCTGGACGTTGTCGACGCCGACCGAATTGATGAAGTCGACGGCTGCACCGAGGCCCTGGATGGCCGGAAGATTGAAATTGCCGAGTTCGAACCGGCAAGCAGTTGGGGGCAGCGCCAAGTTGTCGGATCGGGCGATGAAATCGAGCGGAGGCTCGGCGAGGCTGGCGGCCGCCAGATAGGCCGGCTCCAGTTCGGTGCGGCTCGCGTCCCAGTAGAGCAGGCCGAGCCCCTGTGGAACGAGAAGACCCTTGTGCGTACCCGATCCGATGAAGGTGGCGTTCATGGCCTTGGCGTCGATCGGCACCACGCCGATGCCCTGCATCACGTCGACGACGAAATAGAGCGAACGCTCGGCGCAGAGGGCGCCGACGCTCTCCACGTCGAACCGATGTCCGGCGTGGAACGTGACGTGGGACATCGAGATGGCGCGCGTCCGCGCATCGATGTGCGGCCGGAAGCTGTCCGCATCGATCACTTCAGTCATCGGGATGAAGACGATCTCGACCCCCTTCTTCCGCAGGTTGAGGAAAGCGTAGGCGTTGTTGGGGTGATCGCCGTGGATCATCAGGACCTTGTCGCCGGCGCGAAGCGGCAGCGCGTTGGCGGCAATGTTCATGCTTTCGGAGGTGTTCTTGGTGAAGGCGATCTCGTGCGGCCTGGCGCCGAGAAAGGCTGCGACCTTGGCGCGGGTGTCCTCGAGGCGGCTGAGCCAGATCTGCTTCGGGCCGGCGGTCTCGAGGCCTTCCTGGAGGAAGCGCTCATAGGCCTGCTTCACCGGAAGCGAGAGCGGCGTCTGAAAGCCGCTGTCGAGGTAGACGATATGGTCGGCGGCCGGAAACGCCTTCCGGATAGCGGCGACATCATAGTGCTGACTCATGATCCCTCGCATGACTTCCCTCGCGTGACCTGGACACGCGGACGCGCATCCCGCAGGACGGCCGGCGAGCGCGATCGGACTTCAAGGTTTGGCGACGTGAACTTTCGGCGAGCTGCCTGGAAATTGGCCAGCTCGATCATCTGCTGCAAAGATACACAAGCGCCCGTTCGGGCGCGACCTAGATATTCGAAAAACGAGAGTATTTATTCCGGAAATTGAGAATATTCTGGATCTTCTTCATAATCCTGCAGGATCGTCTCCGACAGGAGGGTAGCCGCGTCCTGCAACGGGGGGATGAAAGCGTCGAGGCCCGTGAAGCCGACGCGTGCAGCCGGCACCGAAACGCCGAGGCAGGCGATCAGGTCGCCGTCCGGCGAGACGATTGGCACGGCGCAACCCACCACGCCGGGAACGAACTCCTCGTTGGTCTTCGCCCAGCCTCTGTGTCGCGTCTCTTCAAGCAACGGCAGCAACTGTTCCGGATCGGCGATTGTCGTCGGGGTGTAGCGGACGAGCGGGAGCGAATGGACCAGCCGGTGGCGAACCTTCGCCGGCAGCCTGCTCATGTAGATCTTGCCGGTCGAGGTGCAGTGCAGGGGCGCGGCGTCGCCGGGATTGAACTGCAAGGCCTGCTGTTGCCTGGAGCGAACGCTGTCGACATAGACCACGACATTGTCGCGAACCACGCCGATCTCGCATTGCTCGCCGATGCGGTCGGCCACGGCGCTCAGCACGGCATGGCGGCGCGCGGTCCGAAATGCCGCTCCGATGGTCTTGGCCGCCAGCGTGACGAGCTTGCTTCCGACAACGTAGCGCTTGGTGCCGAGGGCCTTCTGAATCAGGCCGCGGTTTTCGAGATTGCCGATCAGACGATGCGCGGTCGGCAGCGGCAGGTTGAGCGCGGCCGAGATTTCGGCGGCCGACAGTGCCTTCTTTTGCTCGGCAACGAAGGTCAGGATGGCGATGGCACGATCCAGCGGGCCATCGGTGTGACTCTCACTTGCGTCGGCCACGATGGATCCCTTGCACGAGGATTGCCTCGATGGATTTTGCACGAACGCGCCTGCGCGCGCTCGCAACCGCTCGATCATCTTGTAGCCCGGACGGAGCGGAGCGCAATCCGGGAAAGACGCATCCGCTGATAGATCGGCCCCGGATTTCGCTTCGCTGCATCCGCGCTACTAGTCCTTCGCAATTTCGAATGGGAGCCTGGGCGTGTGCTTCAGGGCGTCGTCATCCCCTGCAGCAGACGAAGCGGGTTGAGCGGGCCGAGCGGGATCAACTCAAAACTCATCAGATGCGCCTGGCCGAGTGGAAGCTTCTCGAGCATCTCGTGGGCGGCCGCGGGGTCGGTGACGTTCAGGATGAACGCCACGCCAGGACGTTCCTGGAGCGAGTACCACTGGTCGATCTTGCCATCGAGATAGAGCTTCACGGTCTCCTTCACTTCCGTCGGCAGGATGGCGCGGGCCGCGGCGGGATCGGTGCCTGATATCAAGGTGCCGATCGCAAGGATTTTCGTGGTCGGCACCGGGGGCGGGGATTGCGCCTGGCCGGCGCCGGCGCTCGCGATGCAGACGGTCAAGGCAACCGCAATGGAAGCGAGAGATTTTTTCATTCTTATTCTCCCTGATGTCGACGCTGCGCCTGGCGCGCGCCGTTCACATGGCCGATGAGACCAAGGTTCGCTGCATCAGCTAGCCATGCCGCGCGCCAAGACAAGTGCACGCGACGTCAGAACGTGCCGGCCACCGTCACCCTGAAGGTCAATGGCTCGATCGGATGCAGCACCGTGTCCATCACGCCGGTCTGGCAGACCGCGGCGGGGGCGGTCTGCACGGGATAGCAGAGGTTGTAGAGGCTGTCGGTCTTGATCAGCGAGCCGTAGGCATAGGAGATCTGGTTGGCCTGGGCGTTGAACAGATTGAGCACGTCGAGCTGGATCCGCCAGCCGTCCGCGGTGCGGTAGCCGATGCGGCCGTTGAAGATGCTGGTCGCGGTCGAGCGGAAGGCATTGTCTTCCGTCAGCGGCGTCGATCCCAGATAGCGCCAGCGCAAGGTGCCGAACCAGCCGGTCTTTTCGCCGAGCGTGATGCCCGCGGAGGCGATCATCGCCGGCGCGTTCGGAATGTAGTTGCCGGGCGCATTGCCGATCTGGGCCTGCGGATAGCCCGCGAGCGAGGCGTAGATCGCCGCCTGCGCGCTGTCATAGCCGACGAAGCGGGCGTGGGTCATCGCCAGATCGGCGTCGATATCGATCCAGGACAGCGGGCGATAGTGATTGGTCAGTTCGAAGCCGTAACGCCGGCTCGGCAGGCTCGGCTCGGTGTCGCCGGCGTCGCCGCTGAATACGATCTCGGAATCCTGGTCGAGCAGGAACACGCTGAGCGAGCTATCGAGGCCCGGAATGAGCCTGCTGCGCACGCCGGTCTCGACACCCTTGGTCCGGACCAAGAGCGGCGAGGAGGCGAGCCTGGTTGAGGGATCGCTCGGGTCCTCGGTCGTCGTTGCGCCCCGCGCGTCGTTGCTGTGCATGCCGTAGCCGGCGCCGACGAAGAACTCGGTCTTGCTGAAGGGGCCGAGGGTCATGGTGAATTTGGGGCTGCCGATCGCGGCGCTGACGTCGCCCGAATTGGCGCTGTTATAGATCGAGAACACGTTGGCCTGGTAGAAGTCGCCGCGCAGGCCGACGGTGGTGCGCAGCCAGTCGGTCCAGCGCACCGTGTTCTGCGCGTAGACGCCGACCGAGCCCTCGCCGACCTTGTCGCTGCGGACATTGGCAAGGAAGCTGCGCTGCCAGGTGTCGGTCAAGGCCAGCGCGATGTCGTCGTAGCGGGTCTGCACGCCGCACGTCGTCTCCATCGGCAGGCCGGCGAGGGAGCCGGTCAGCGTGCGCGAGGCGTTGGCGCCGAGCACCACCCTGTCGTCATGCTGATGAAATTGATCGCCGAGCACGGGATTGGTGAGGAAATAGGTGAAGTCGTTGAACAGGTCGAGCTGGCTCTTCACCACATAGGCATTGGCCTTCCACGACCCTGCATCGTCGGTGCCTGCGATCCGCGCCGACAGCGCGAAGCGGTTGGTCTTGCCGCCGTCGGTCGGGTCCTCGGAGCCGAAGCGGTCGATCTCGCCGCTCGTGATCGCGCGCAGCGGCACCTGGTCGGTCGAGGTCCATTGGTTGGCATAGGCCATGCCGGTGATCGACAGACCGTCGGTCGCCGTGCCCTGGGTGTAGCGGAACAGGCTGTTGATCTTCTGCATGTCGTCGGACGTGGTCCATGGACCGTCATAGGTGCCGCGCTCGACCGCGATCAAGAGATTGCCGTCGCCGACCTTGTGCGAATCCATCCCGAAGAAGCGCAGATAGCCGAAGCTGCCGGCCATGATCGACGCCATCGCCCTGGGCACGCTGTCGATCAGCCCGATGTGCAGATTGCCGGCGGAGGCGAAATCGCCTTCATCCGCGTAGTACGGGCCCTTGCGGATATCGAGGCTGTTCACCGTCTCCGGCATCAGCCAGTTGACGTCGGCATAGCCCTGGCCGTGGGCGTGGGTGCGCATGTTGGCGGGCACGTCGTCGACCCAGATCGCCATGTCGGTGCCATGGTCGAGATTATAGCCGCGCAAGAAATACTGGTTGGCTTTGCCTTCGCCGGAATGCTGCGTCACGATCAGCCCGGGCACGGCCTCGAGCAACTCGCCGGGGCGTGTCACCGGACGCGCATTGAGCGCATCACCGGTTACCGAAGTCTGACTCGCCATGCTGGGCCGAGCCGATGGTCCCGATCCTGCATTCGGTGCGCCGGAGCCGGCGGTCGCGACCGGCGTTGCAGGCTTCGCCGCAGCAGCGCGCGTGCCCGGAGCCGGTCGCTTTCGCGCCTGGCGCCTGGCCTGTGGCTTTGCCGGCTTTTGCGGTGCTTGCACGGTCACCGGCGGCAACACATCCGGAGTGCTGCGCGGCGTCGCCGGATCCGCCGCTGATTGCGCCAGTGCCGTTCCGAGCCCAAGTCCCGCGAGCACGCCGCCCGCCCAAGCCCCAAACCGTCGTCTCACCGCGGCACCCCAGGCGTCGTCGGGGCACAATCGTCCGGCGCCTGTCCGCGGCGCGGATCAGGCCGGCAGATCAGGCCGTGCGTGGCTTGCCCCTTTGCTCGATGCTAGAAACGCTAGGTTCGCATCAGTATGATGTCAACAGAAAATCATCATACCGGCCGATCGGCCGGGAGGGCAGCATGCAACGTCTGACGATCACGATCGACGACGACCTCGTGGCCGAGGTCGACGACTTCATCGCGCAACGCGGCTACGCCAACCGCTCCGAGGCGTTCCGCGACCTGTTGCGCGGCGGGTTGGCGCAGTCGGGCGTTGTAACCGCGGGCAACCGTCCCTGCATCGCGACCTTGAGCTACGTCTACGATCATGCCGCGCGCGAATTGCCGAAACGGCTGACCAGGGATTTCCACGAGCACCACGACCTCGCGCAGGCGACGTTGCACGTCCACATCGACCACGATTCGTGCCTCGAGGTCACCGTGCTGAAGGGCCGCAGCAACGAGGTGAAGGCGTTCGCCGATCACGTCATCGCCGAGCGCGGCGTGCGCTACGGACATGTCGTGATGATGCCGGTCGACGGCGATCACCATGGACATGCCCACGACACCCACCATCGACCGAAACGCTAGGCGCAGCCGGCGATTCTCGACGATCGCCTGGTGCGCGAATTGCTGGTCTCGGCGACGGCGACCGATCCGCGTCCCGCGCGCCTCGCTCAAGGTGCTCGGCGAGGTCGGGCATGTTCCGCAGATCGAGGATCCCGCCGCGTTCAACGCCGCCGGCCTGAACTGCTCGTCCTGGCCGCAGGCTCAAGATGTTCCACGACAATCACAATTGAGATCTCGCATCCTTGTGCCGCCTTGGCATTTCCCGCGTCCAAAGGGTATAACGGAAGATCATTTGACGGCAGGCAGGATGTCGATCTTCGTGCGCAAATTTGCTTTCGCCATCGTCGTGGCGATGCTCAGTCTCGGCGGGCACGAGGCTTCGGCGCAATCAGGTCCGGTGCGATACTGGCTCCCCGGCGGGCTGTTCGGCTTCGGCGGTGGTGCGATGGCCGGGCAGGGCGCGGACAGTTACGGCAATTTTCCGGGCTTCGACGCCGGCAACAGCCAGGGCGGCGGTGCTTCCTATCTGAACAGCAATTTTCCGACCGGCTGGTTTTCCGCCGGCGAGCGTGGCGGTCTCGGTGTGAACGGGTTTGCCCAGGCCGGCGCCTTCGGCAACTACTCGTATGACGGCGCGCAGGTCGGTTACAATTTCAAGGGCGCGGGCGACACCCCGGTCACGTTCTTCGCCGGCTTCGATAGTTTGAAGTACAACCCGCCCGGCGCCGGTGGCCCGCTTGCGCCGTTCAGCTCCAGTTCCAGTGTGCCCGCCGGCTATGCTGCGCGCGCCGGCCTCGAGTTCCGGCCGGCGTCGAATGTCAGCGTGCAGCTCGGCGCCACCTTCGTGCAGTCGGGTTCGGAGCGCATGGACAGCAACATCAATTCGCCGCTGCTGCCCGGCCAGTCTCCGCTGTTTTACGGCCGCTAGAGCCGCAACATCAGTCCTTGAACTCGCAGCCGAGCCGCGTGAGCGTCTCGTCGACCCAGCGGCGGTCGCTGGTGCCATTCATGATCGCCTGGATCGCCTTCTCTTCCGTCGCCTTCTTGGCCTCGGTCAGCTTGCAGATCGCAGCCGCTTCGTCATAGGGCACGCACAGCACGCCGTCGTCATCGGCCACAATCAGGTCACCCGGCTCGACGATCATGCCGTCGATCGAGATGGCGCAGTTGATCTCGCCGGGGCCGTCCTTGTAAGGGCCGCGATGCGCGACGCCGGCGGCGAACACCGGGAACGATCCGGCGCGGATCGCGCCGGCATCGCGGATCGAGCCGTCGATCACAAAGCCTGCGACGCCCTTCTTCTCGGCGAGTGTCGACATGATCTCGCCGATGATGGCGTTGACCAGGATGCCGCCGGCGTCGACCACGATGATGTCACCAGGTTGCGCGAGGTCGATCGCCTTGTGCACCATCAGATTGTCGCCCGGCCGCGTCTTGACCGTCAGCGCCGGGCCGCCGAGCCAGCCGCCGGCGTGCATCGGACGCAGCCGGTTGGTGCCCGCGATCCGCGACATCACGTCGCTGATATTGGCGACGGGCAGCGTGCGGTACTGCGCGACCAGGTCGGGCGAGACTTTCCGCTTCGCCTTGTGAATTGCAAATCCTATGGCCATCGGTTTTCTCCGGGGTCTGTCGTCTGGGCGCGCAGGGTTAGTGCGCGCGACGGTCGAGATGGGCATTGAGGCGAGGATAGACGCGGCGGGCATTGCCTTCAAAGATCCTGGCCTTGTCCGCTGCGCTGATGGAAAGCGCGTCGATGTAACGGCGGGTGTCGTCGAAGTGATGGCCGGTTTCCGGGTCGATGCCGCGGACCGCGCCGACCATCTCGGAGGCAAACAGGATGTTCTCGATCGGGATCACCTTGGTCAGGAGCTCGATGCCGGGCAGATGATAGACGCAGGTGTCGAAGAACACGTTCTTCAAGAGCAGCTCCGACAGCGGCGGCCGCTTCATGTCCTGCGCCAGCCCGCGGTAGCGGCCCCAGTGGTAAGGCACCGCGCCGCCACCATGCGGGATGACGAAGCGCAGGGTCGGGAAGCGCTTGAACAGATCGGAAGTCAGGAACTGCATGAAGGCGGTGGTGTCGCCGTTCAGGTAATGCGCGCCGGTGCCGTGGAAGCAGGGGTTGCAGGACGAGGAGACATGGACCATCGCCGGCACGTCGAGCTCGACCATCTTCTCATACAGCGGGAACCACCATTCATCGGTCAGCGGCGGATCGCACCAGTAGCCGCCGGCAGGATCGGGATTGAGGTTGCAGCCGACGAAGCCGAGCTCGTTGACGCAGCGCTCGAGCTCCGCGATGCAATTGTCCGGCCGCACGCCGGGACTTTGCGGCAACTGGCAGACCGGCACGAAATTGGCGGGAAACAGCGTGCAGACCCGATGCACGAGATCGTTGCAGATTTTGGTCCATTCGACGCTGGTCGCTTCCTTGCCGACGTGATGCGCCATGCCGGAGGCGCGCGGCGAGAAGATGGTGACGTCGGTGCCGCGCTCCTTCTGCAATTTGAGCTGCGCGCCTTCGACGCTGGCGCGGATCTCGTCGTCGGTGATGCCGAGATTGGTCGAGAGCGGACGGCGCGACTTGTCGGCAAGGCCGGCGAGCTGCTTGTCGCGGAAGATCTGGAGCTTGGACGGCTCGGTGGTGTAGTGACCGTGACAATCGATGATCATGGTTTTGCTCTCTCCATTCGGATGGTCTCGGCGCGTTCGACGGCGCCGTCGCGTTCGCCTTCAGTCGCAGATGGCTCCGTGGCCATCGTTCTGAGATCGATGCCCTGCTGCTCCGGCAGCATCAAAGCAGCACAGAACGCCGCCGCATAGCCGCAGATGGCGCAGAGCGCCATCGCATCGCCGAGATGCATCCGGGTCGAGAGGATGCCGACGGTCGCGGGCACGATCGAGCCGAGGCCGCGGCCGGCACTCAAGCCGAAGCCGGCGCCGTTGGCGCGGATCGAGGTCGGAAACAGTTCGGCGAAGGTCGGCATCAGGCCTGACGCAAGGCCGGCCTGCAACGCGCCGAGGAGGAAGCCGAGCACGATGGTGACGCCCTGGCCGATCGGCAGCTGCGTGTAGGCGGCGACATTGAGCGCCTGGCAGATCAGGAACAGCATGAAACTCTTGCGGCGGCCGATGCGGTCGGCGAGCAGGCCGAAGGCGATCGGGCCGACGAATGATCCGAAAATATTCACGGCGAGATAGCCTGCGGCGTGGGCGACCGGCAGATGCAGACCGGTCTGCAGATAGGTCGGCAGCCAGGTGATCATCACATAGGCGGCGCCAAGCGTGCCTGTGGTGAAGAAGGTCGCGACCAGGGTCTTGAACAAATGCTCGCCGGTGAAGATGGTCCAGAACGCGCCGCCCTTGGATGCGGCGCCGCGCGCGACCTGTTCGGCGAAGATCGCGGATTCCGGCACGAAGCGGCGGACGAAGAACACGAGCAGGGCCGGCAGCACGCCGATCGCGAAGAACACGCGCCAGGCCATGTCCTGCGACAGAAAGCCGAAGATCACCGGAAACAGCGCCACCGACAGCGCGTTGCCGACGGCATAGCCGCTCTGGATCGCCGCCGCGACACGGCCGCGCATGCCTGCGGCGACGACCTCCGCCACCAGCACAGCGCCGACCGCGGCCTCGCCGCCATAGCCCATGCCCTGGATCGCGCGTGCGACGAGGAGATACCAGAAGCCGTGGGCAAAGGCGGCGGCGAAGGTCGAGACCGCCACCAAAAGGATGGTGAACTGGAGCACGCGGACGCGACCGAATTTGTCGGCGGCGATCCCGGCGATCCAGCCGCCGATCGCGGTGCCGATCAGCGATGACGAGGCGAGGATGCCGGCATCGGGGCGCGACAGGCTTAGCGTTGCGATCAGCGCCGGCGTCACCAGCGCATAGATCGTGGTGTCCATCGAATCGAGCGCTAGCCCGCCGAAGGCGGCGAAGAATGTCTTGCGCTCGACGGCTGACAGCTTCGACAGCCACCCCAAATTCATGTTCGTCTCCTCCTGTGATCGCGGCTTGTTGTTTTTTGTGCCGCGTTTGCGCCGTCTACAACGCCGCCGGGTTCACCACGTTGGCGCGATCGATGTCGCCTTGGGTCAGAACCGCTGCGATGTTGCGCGCGGCCTCGACACCCATCCGCGTGATCGCTGCGCCGGTCTGGGCGGCGATGTGCGGCGTCACGATCAGGTTCGGCGCTTGCAGGATCGGCCGGTCCTTTGCGGGCGGCTCTTCCGCCAGTGTATCGAGGCCGGCGCCGGCGAGATGCCCGCTCTCCAGCGCCGCACGCAGCGCGTCCTCCTCGACCAGCGCGCCGCGCGCGGTGTTAATCAGGATGGCACCTTGCTTCATCGCACTGATGTGCTCGGCATTGATCATGCCGCGCGTCGCATCGGTCAGCGGCGCGTGCAGGCTGACAATGTCGGAAACCGCGAGCAGATCGGCGAGGTCGTTGGCTTCCCTCGCCAGTGCCGGATCGACCCGGCCTTTTTCCCGGCCGAGCGCCACCACGGTCATGCCGAGCGCGGTCGCGGCGCGCGCGACATGGCGGGCGATACGGCCAAATCCAATCAGGCCGAGCGTGCGGCCACGGACTTCGCGGCCGCGATAGGTCGGACGTTCCCAGGCGCCGGCCCGGGTGCGGGTGTTGAGGCTGACGATGTCGCGGCCGAGTGCGAGGATCAACCCGATCGTGTGCTCGGCGACGGCGGGTGCGTTGGCGTCACCCGCCACCATGACCAGGACGCGCTGCTTCGTTGCCGCATCGATATCGACACTGTCGATGCCCGCACCGTGCTTGGCGATCACGCGCAGATGCGGATTGCTGGCGATGACCTCCGCCGACATCACGGGGTTGCCGCGCATCATGACCGCCTGGGTCGGCGCGTCGGCCATCTCGGCCGCGATGCGCTCGGGCGCAATCGCGCCCGGCATCAGCACGATCTCGGCGCCGATATCCTTCAGGATCTTGACCGCTGCGGGGGCGAGGTTGTCGCCGGTGACGAGAACGCGGAACGGACTGGACATCGCCTAGCGTCCGCCGCGATTTCGGATGGCTGACCGGCTGCGCCTGATGGCTCGAAACTCTGGCATTTTTCCGCGCGTTTCCCCTTGGAGGACCGGTCATTTCACGCCAAGATCGGGAAACGGTCCGGTGAGGTCAAATACCTGTTTGACCCCTCACTTATAGGGAATCGGAATAAGCGATGGACTACAGGCAGCTTCGTTACTTCATCGCGGTGGCCGAAGAGCTCTCCTTCAGCCGCGCCGCCAAGCGCCTGCATGTCAGCCAGCCGCCGCTGAGCACGCAGATCAAGGCGATGGAGGAGGAACTCGGGACGCAGCTGCTGGCGCGGACCCGCCGGGCCGTGGAACTCACCCAGGCCGGCAAGCTGCTGCTCGAACACGCCCGGCGCGCGGTCGGCGAGCTCGATCTGGCGTCGGAGACGGTGCGCCGTGCGGCTCGCGGCGAGGCCGGCATGGTCCGCGTCGGCTTCACCGGCTCGGTTCCGATGCTCGACATGTTCGCCGAGCTGTTCCGGACCTTCCGCGGCCTCTATCCGAAAGTGCGGATCGACCTGCGGCACATGTCGACCGCCAAGCAGCTTCAGGCGCTCGCTGACGCCGAGCTCGATGTCGCGATCATGCGGCCGCCGCTCGATTTCAGGGCCGGGCCGGATTTGCAGGTCCACAACATCTGGCACGACCGGATGATGGTGTTCCTGCCGACGCATCATCCGCTGGCCGATCGGCCGGGCGAGCTGAAGGTCGCCGATCTCGCGGACTACGAATTCGTCGGCATGGCCGACAGCGGCTGCGGCGCAGGCGATCAGGCCGCGATGCTGTGCCGCCGCGCCGGCTTCGCGCCGCGCATGGTGCAGGACGCGCATGAGCTGCGCACCGTGTTGAGCCTCGTTGCAGCGGGCATCGGACTCTCGATCCTGCCGTCCTGCTACCAGGATGCCGGCGTTGCCAATGTCGTTGCCAGGCCGCTGGATACGCCTGATGCCGAGAGCCGGCTCCTGGTCGGCATGCGCGCCGCCGACGCCTCGGTGCTGGCACGCCGCTTCGTCGATTGCGCGCTGCAGGTATCGTCGCGGATGTTGCGGCAGCGCGCCCCGGACGGGGTCGCGAGCCCGGCGGTCGCCGCCGGCGGCTGACGCGCGCTCAGGCGCCGTCCTGGCCCGGGTTCTCCAGGCTGAAGGTCTCGGACTGTTCGTCATAGGCGAACAGCTCGGCATAGCGGCCCCAGGACACGATGGTCTTGAGCGTCTCGTCCGCATAGCCCTCGGACATGTAGTCCTCGAGCTCGTTGCGGAAGCGCGCGGCGGGCGCCATGTGCGAAGGCCGTTCGTCGAGCACCCGCCGGATCAGGCCGATCAGCGGCACGTAGTTGGTCAGGTGCTCGGCGAACAGCTTCTTGCGGGCATCCGTTTCCAGATGCGCGAAGCGCACGCCGGCGTCGGTCAGCACGAGATCGCCCTCGCTGAGCTGCGCGAAGCGCAAAAGCTGCAACGACTCGCCGAGATGCAGGATCTCGTCCGCCTCGAGCTGGAGCTGGCTCGCCAGAACCGGCAGGTCGGCATGTCCGCCATAGGGCGGGCCGGCCAGCGTCTCGATCAGGCCCGACAGCACGTTGGAGGAGACATGGTCGAGCACCATGCCGACGCCCGCGCCTGGAATTCCCGCGATCGAGGGCGACTTGGGCTCCTCGCGCTGCGTCATGCGGGCATAGAGCTGTTCGACGAGCTGCCGGAATGCAGGATCGAGCCGGCTGCGCGGGTGCTTGAGGTCGATCTTGAACTCGGCGGCGACGCGCCCCGGATTTGACGAGAACACTAGGACGCGGTCGCACATCAAGACGGCCTCCTCGATATTGTGCGTCACCATCAGCACCGACTTGATCGGCAGCCGGCCTTCGATCCAGAGGTCGATCAGGTCGGTGCGCAGCGTCTCGGCGGTCAAGACGTCGAGCGCGGAGAATGGCTCGTCCATCAGCAGCAGATCGGGATGCACCACCAGCGCCCGCGCGAAGCCGACGCGCTGGCGCATGCCGCCGGACAATTCCTTGGGATAGGCGGATTCGAAACCGTCAAGGCCGATCAGATCGATCGCCGCCAGCGCGCGCTTGCGCCGCTCAGTGGCGTCGACGCCGAGCGCCTCCAGCCCGAGCTCGACGTTTTGCAGCACGGTCAGCCAGGGGAACAGCGCGAACGACTGGAACACCATCGCGACGCCGTTCGGCGGACCGGCGATCGCCTCGCCGCGGCAGGTCGCCGCGCCCGACGATGGCGCGACCAGGCCCGCGATGATGCGAAGCAGGGTCGACTTGCCCGATCCGGACCGCCCGAGCAGGCCGACGATCTCGCCGGCATGGATCGTGAGATCGACATTCTCGAGCACCAAAAGCTGCTCGCCGCTTCCCTTGGGAAACGACCGGCAGACGCCGCGGATGTCGATCAGTTGCTTGGTTTGGTCGAGCATGACGATTCCTATCGATCAGCCGAGGCGCAGACGGCGCTCGCCGAAGGCGTAGAGCGGCCGCCACAGCAGGCGGTTAAACAGCGTGACCAGAATGCACATCACGACGATGCCGAGCACGACCTTGGCAAAATCGCCGGCCTCGGTCGCTTGCGCGATGTAGGCGCCGAGCCCGGTCGCGACCAGATGGGTGTTACCCCAGCTCGCGACCTCCGCGACGATTGCGGCGTTCCAGGATCCGCCCGACGCCGTGATCGCGCCGGTGACGTAATAGGGGAAGATGCCGGGCAGCACGACCTTCGCCCACCAGCGCCATCCCTTGAGATGGAAGCTGCCCGCGGCCTCACGCAGATCGGTCGGGAAGGCGGCGGCACCCGCGATCACGTTGAACAGGATGTACCACTGCGTGCCCAGGATCATCAGCGGGCTGAGCCAGATGTTCGGATCGAGCTGGAAGCGGACGATCAGCACGACGAACACCGGAAAGGCGAGGTTGGCCGGAAACGCCGCGAGGAATTGCACGAGCGGCTGGATCCGCTCCGCAAATTTTGGCCGAAACCCGATCCAGACGCCGACCGGCACCCAGATCAGCGTCGCCAGCGCGATCAGCACGATGACGCGCAGCAGTGTCACCAGGCCGTTTCCGATGGCATCGAAGACATCGGACAGGCCGAGCGACGCGGAGAGATATTGGTAGGTCAGCCAGGCCGCATAGCCGGCGGTGACGACGATCAGTGCGATCCAGATCCCGTCGACCACGCGTGACGGCTGGCGGCGAGCGTGATGCGACTTGACCGCCCAGGGCCAGGTGACGCGCAGCGTCGAGATCGCCTTGTTTGCGGTGGCGAGCGGAAGGGTCAGGGCGCGCAGCGCGCGGGTGCGGCGAAACAGGTCGAGCATCCACGAGGTCGGGGCTTCGCCGGAGGCGGTCTGCTCGAAACGGAATTTGTCGGCCCAGGCGACGATCGGGCGAAACAGCAGCTGATCGTAGGCGATGATGACGATCAGCATCGTCAGCAGCGCAAATCCGATCGCAGGCAGGTTCTTCTGCTCGATCGCGGTCGCGACATAAGCACCGACGCCGGGGAGGGTGACCGTGGTGTTGCCGACGGTGATCGCCTCCGACGCCACCACGAAGAACCAGCCACCCGACATCGACATCATCGCGTTCCAGATCAGGCCCGGCATCGCGAACGGGACGTCGAGCCGCCAGAAGCGTTGCCAGCCGGAGAGGTGAAAGCTCGCGGTCGCTTCGTCGAGGTCCTTCGGCACGTTGCGCAGCGACTGGTACATGCTGAAGGTCATGTTCCAGGCCTGGCTGGTGAAGATCGCGAACACGCAGGCGAACTCGGCGCCCAGCACGCGGCCGGGAAACAGGTTCATGAAGAACACGACGGTGAAGGTCAGGAAGCCCAGGATCGGCACCGATTGCAGGATGTCCAGCATCGGGATCAGCACCATCTCGGCGCGCCGGCTCTTGGCCGCGACGGTGGCGTAGATGAACGTGAAGACGGTCGAGCAGACGATCGCGAGCAGCATCCGCATCGTCGTCCGCAGCGCGTAATAGGGCAGGTTGGCCGGATCGAGCGAGACAGGGGTGCGCTCGAGCTCGGACAGCGGCACAACAATGGTCTGCTCGCCGCCATAGACGACGAGCACCATCGCGCCGACCAGGAGCAGCAGCGCCGCAAGGTCCCAGAGATTGGGCCGCAGGGACACGGGTCCCCACACGGCGGAGCGAACGTCTTGAAAACTCATCAGGCTACCTCGGGCGGCAGAGTAGGCGTGGCGGCCCGAGACATCGCGACCGGCCCCCAAGGGGGCCTTATAAGCAGGATTTGCGACAATCGGGTAGTTGAAGGTTGGATGTCGGGCCTCCGTCAAGCGGCGCCGCCGGCGGGCAGGAACGTGAACCGCGATGGCGCCGGGCGCGCCATGTCCGGCCACAACGAGGTAATCCCAATGAACCCCGCACGCCCGTGGTCTCCCGGAATGCGGCTTGGCGCCGGTTTTGCATAGCCTGTGACAGATGGCCGGGGCGGTGATTCGCCGTGCTCCCGCCTGCCGTCGCCGGGCGGCAGGCGAATGGCGACGCCTTCGCCCACGGCCGGATCGAGACCGTGGAGACGACAAGATGCACGCCATCACGCGTGCGGCGCTATTGCTGGGATTGATTTGTCTGGTGACGCCGACACGGGCGCGCGACGATGGGCGCTACACCAATTCGCCGCTCAAATCCTGGTTCGAAAGCCTGCATAGTGAGTTCGGGCCATGCTGTTCGGACGCCGACGGCTACTTCGTCGCCGATCCGGATTGGGAGTCCGATCATGGGCATTATCGCGTGCACCTCGACGGCGAGTGGGTGGTGGTGCCGGATGAGGCCGTGATTACCGAGCCGAACAAGGTCGGGCGGACCATGGTGTGGAAGCACTATATCGACGGCCATCCGCGCGTGCGCTGCTTCATGCCGGGCAGCATGAGCTGATCGGCGGAGCATCGGCTTTTCGAGGTTATGCCGGGGGGACGAAGACGCGCCCCGGAAATGCCTTCTCGACCATGTCGAGGAAGGCGCGCACCTTCGCCCCGACCAGACGTCGCGACGATTGCAGCGCCCAGACCTCGACCGGAGGTCCGGCCTGCGTACCCCAGCAGGCGAGCCGGCCCGCGGCGATATCATCATCGACGAGCAGTTTGGGCAGCAGGGCCGCACCGGCGCCGGCCAGCGCCGCGTCGCGCACCATCAGCAGCGACGACAGACGCAGCACCGGCCTCGGCTTGAGCGTGATCTCGTCTGCACCATCCTTCCGCATGCGCCAGGTGACGTCGGCCGGCGCTGCGCTCATCACTACGGCGTTCACGGTCACGGCGCGTTCGTCCTGTGTGGCTGCCGGCTGCGGCAGATCGGGGTGCGCGACGACCAATCGCTCGTCATTGAGGAAGCGGCGACCGACCAGCTGTTCATCCGGCGACGGGTTGATCCGGATCACCAGGTCGAAGCCATCCTCGACCGGATCGACGACGCGATCGTCGGCCACGATCTCGAGCTGGACGTCGGGATAGGCCAGCGTGAAACGCGCCGCGATCCGGCCGAGCGCGACATGGGCGATCACCAGCGGCGCGCTCACCCGCAACCGGCCGCGCGGCGTCGAGGCGCCGAGGATCACGGCATCGCCGGCTTCCGCGATCTCCGACAGTGGCCCGCTGGTGCGCTCATGCAGCGCGCGGCCCTCGTCGGTAAGCCGAAGCTTTTGCGATCCGCGGTCGATCAGCCGGACGCCGAGGCTTTGCTCGAGCTCCGCGACCCGCCGCGACAGCGTGGCCTTGGCCCGTCGGGAGACGCGGCTGGCGCGGCCGAACCCGCCATGCGTGGCCACCAGGTTGAAGTCGGTGAGGGCCTGCAAATCCATGTCGATCGTTCCAATTTCGAGACGGTCTGTCCATACCATGGCATCTCGTCTCAGAAATTGGAACGGATAGGTTCTCTCTCAACGGCAGACGGTCTGCCCGAAAGAGGAGAATTCGAGATGGCTATTCTGGTTACAGGCAGCACGGGCACCATCGGGATGCAGGTGCTCAATCACCTCGCTGCACACGACGTCGAGGTTCGCGCACTGACCCGTTCGCCCGGCAATGCGCAGTTTCCCGCCAATGTGACGCCGGTGCGTGGCGACCTCGCCGACCCGGATTCGGTGCGCGCGGCGCTCGATGGCGTCAGCACGGTGTTCCTGCTGGTTCCCAACGTCGCCGATGAGCTGACGCAAGCAATGCTCACGCTGACGGCGGCGCGCGAGGCCGGCGTCAAGGGCATCGTCTATCTCTCGGTGTTCAAGGGCGAGGCCTATGCCGATGTGCCGCACTTCGCCGGCAAGTACACCGTCGAGCGGATGATCGAGGCGCTCGATCTGCCGGCGACCATCCTGCGTCCGGCCTATTTCATCCAGAACGATCTGCGGCTGAAAGACCCGCTGACCAGGTTCGGCGTCTACGGCATGCCGATCGGCGCCAAAGGTGTCTCGATGGTCGACACCAGGGACATCGGCGAGGCTGCGGCGATCGAGCTCCTTCGCCGCGAGCGCGCGCCCGCGCCGCTTGGCCGCGAGACCTATACGCTGGTCGGGCCGGACGCTTTGACGGGCACGGCAATCGCCGCGATCTGGGGCGAGGCGCTGCGACGTGTCGTCAACTATGGCGGCGACGACCTCGTGACCATGGAAAGCCGCCTCAAGACCACGATGCCGGCGTGGCACGCGCTCGACCTGCGTCTGATGATCGGTCGTTACCAATCAGACGGTGCGGTCGCGACGGCGGATGACCTCGCGCGGTTGACGCAACTGCTCGGACGCGCGCCGCGCTCCTATCGCGACTTCGCCCGCGACGCCGCGGCGCAATGGCAGAAGGGGTAAGCCAGCGAAGCGAATCTCCTTCACCTCGCCCCGCGTGCGGGGAGAGGTCGGAACGCATCGCAAGATGCGTTCCGGGTGAGGGGGGCTCTCCGCGAGTCCAAGTGCTCACGTATGAGCCGCGATGCAAACAACGTCATGATGACGTTCGCTTTGACGCCGATTCAAGCGCCGGGTGCTGACGCGCGTCAGAAGGATTGAGCCTGCGCTTCAGGCCCAGAAAGCGTCGGGCCAGCTTGATGAAATTGTGGACCACCATCGACGTCTCGTCTTTCCGGAAGACGAGATACACGTCGGCCGAAGGCGGCGACGGCCTGATCGGACGAAATGCGATCGCATCGGTCGTGAAGCGGGCAATCGACGCCGGCACCAGCGCCACCCCGAAGCCCGCCGCGATCAGGCTCGGCACCGATTGCGCATCAAGGATCTGCTGGGAGACGCGCGGGAGGAAGCCGGCGTCGACACAGCACTGCCTGATGTAGCGGGCGAATGACGAACTGTCGGGGTGGAATGCGATGTGATCCTCGGCCGCGAGGTCAGCGAGCGCGATGCGCTTGCGCCGCGCCAGCGGATGGGTCTGCGGCATCGCCACCACCACTTCTTCCGGCCACGCAAGCTCGCTCGAAAGATCTTGCTCGGCCGGGATGCTGCGGTTGAGGCTGACGTCCGTGGTGCGGTCGAGGACCGAGGCGATCTGCAGGGCCGGCGCCTGCTCATGCAGCGTCATCCGGACCGACGGCGCCTCGCGTCGATAGGCCGCCAGCAGATCGGCGAGCCGTCCGCGCAGGATCGAGCCGGTCGCGCCAACGTCGAGGGTCCCGACCAGACCGGCGCCGATCGACTTCACCTCCTCCTCGGTCACCTTGATCTGTTGCTGAATGACGCGCGCCCGCGCCAGCAGCGCTTCACCCGCCTGCGTCAACTCCACCCTGCGACTGGTCCTGAACAGCAGTGGCGTGCCAAGCGCGGCCTCGAGCGACTGGATGTGCTGGCTCAGG